>Ga0209212_1000943_pt1 | contig 51750 bp, 57 predicted proteins | sample RifGroC2_FD_183996 | JGI IMG/M metagenome (GOLD analysis project Ga0209212, IMG submission 183996) | Groundwater microbial communities from Rifle, Colorado, USA - Groundwater C2 (SPAdes) (version 2) | ecosystem: Environmental > Aquatic > Deep subsurface > Groundwater | place: Rifle, Colorado...
CTCTTATCCAGGCCATACCTATTTTGTAATAGACAAAGAGGGTATTATCCGCTATACAATGGACGATCCAAAGATGGCTATAAGAAATGACGAGCTTGTTTCTGAGTTAAATAAGATTGCATGAGGATTAAGAAATGGAATATGCGCTGATAACAGCATCACTTGTGACTGCCTTTATTGCAGGAATAGCTGCATTGTTTGCGCCATGCTGCATAACAGTTTTGCTGCCTGCTTATTTTGGCTCAATTTTCAGGCAAAAGCGCACAATAATGCTCATGACTCTTGTGTTTTTCATGGGCTTGCTAGCTGTGTTTTTGCCTCTTGGCATTGGATTTGCAAGCCTTGGAGCATTATTCAGCAAATACCATAACCTAATCTTTGCTTTAGGCGGGATATTTCTTTTATTTTTAGGCATATCAATACTGCTTGGAATGCATTTTTCATTGCCCTTTTCCAAGCATCCAAAAATGAAAGTGAAAGTGCAGGGAGCAGGCTCTGTTTTTGTTTTGGGAATTTTTTCAGCTTTTGCAACACTTTGCTGCGCTCCTGTATTAGCGGGCGTATTAGCCTTGTCAATATTGCCCGGCTCAATATTCTGGGGCGGCATGTACGCTATTGTTTATGTATTGGGCATGGTTTCTCCGCTGTTTATTTTAGCTTATTTCATGGACAAATCGGATTTAGGCAATAAATTAAGCTTTTTCAAAAAACAGCTTTCATATTCGGTTGCAAGCAAAAAAATAGAGATTACAGTTGCTGAGCTGGCATCTGGAATTATGTTCCTTTTCATGGGCATGTTTATACTATACCTTGCAAAAGCCGGAAAGCTTGCAATGAGCAGCGATTACCAAGTAAGCGTAAATATATTTATGGCTAATATGACAAACTCGATAAATTCGTTTTTTGCAAAAACACCGTCAATAATGTTGGTTGCTGTGCTAATTATCGTGGCGGCATTAATGGGAGTATTGCTAACGAAGCGCGCAAAAGCCAAAGTACAGGAAAAGAAGGAATAGGAATAAAATGGCTAAATGGATTGATAAAATAAAAAATAATCATGGATTAATGATGCTTGTCTGCTGCATAGCCCCCTTAGCTTTAGTGTTTGCAGCAGTGTATTTCTTTGGATTAAGCAAAAGCTACCTGTATTGGCTTGTATTTTTGCTATGCCCAATAACACATTTTTTAATGATGAAGGGCATGCACAAAGAGCACGCAGGTAAAAAAGAAAAAGGCGGCTGTCATTGACATTCTATGAAAAATACCAGAAGCATATAACATGGATAGCCTTAGCTTTGTTTACAATTGCGATGCTGTTTGTAATGCATCCCGCATGGCTTAAGTAATTTTTACGGTGATTAATTTTTACTTTTAATCTCTTTAACAATAAAATACGCCAGCAAACTTACAAAAACCAAAAAAATTACAATTCCAATTGCATTAAAAATCTGGAAATTCTCAATGAAAAGATTCTGCCAGGAGTAAAAAAACTGTCGTAACCCAAACATCTGCAAGCTGTTAAAAATCCCGGTTCCCCTGAAAATGATGAAAATCATCCCTATAAAAACAAAAAGCAGCCCTGCAATGATGTTTGGAATGCTTGTGTTAAATTTTTTATTTGCAATCTTAATTACAGTTTCTTTATTTAACCAGCTTACTTTATCCAAATGAATTTTATCATAAAAAAACGACAATATGAAAAGAGGCACAAAAATACCTAAAGAATATGCAAACATCATGTAGGAGGCAGCAGCATAATTTCTAAAAGTGGATGTCATTAATAACACTCCAGAAAGTATAGGTCCTGTGCACGCTGTCCACCCGATTGCAAAAAAAGTGCCTGAGAGGAAAACACCAATTGCATCATTTCTCATTTTTCTTTTTGAGGTAAATCCCGGAAACCCCTTTCCCAGGAAAGTTATGGCCCCAAATATGACCAGCGCAGCACCCACTGCTGGAACAAGCCAGTTAATATTCTTAAAGACAGAAGTCAAAGCCTTTCCAGTAAATGCCGCCAGCAACCCCATAAGGATAAAGACTAATGCAAAGCCAAGGAAGAAAATAAAAGTTGTTAGTGTTATTTTTTTCTTTTCTTTGAATGTTATTGCGAAATACACAGGTAGCAAAGGCAAAATGCATGGAGAGAGTATCGTAGTAATGCCTGCAAGAAAAGCAATGACAAAAGAAAGGTTTTGTAAAAATTCCTGCGCTAAAGCAGCATTATATTCCTGCACTTTAAGCAATCCTGGAGGAAGATTAGACAGTGAATATGCAAGACTAGACAAAATAATAACACCAATAATTAACACAAATAGTTTATTAGTTTTGTTTGCCATATTGATTTATTTTTCAAAATTCTGCTTTATCTAAGAAATTAAAAAACCATATCGCGGTAAATTAAAAATCACCAAGATTATTACTGTTGCTTTGTTTCTGGTACTGGATCCAATCCTTTGATTTCATTAGTGCTAATGTCCTTATATACAATGCCCGTTCCCATAGCACTTATTTCCCTAAATATATATGCCCCATCAGTTTCAACTGTGCCAACCTGCTTCCATACATTATCAAAATTCTCATAAACCTCCAAATCACCTGTTAAAACAATAGTTGGGACATTTTTAATATTATATTTACCGATTAATTGCTTTCCTTCTATAGAATTTATATTTATTTCGTTTTCTTTGTCAATTGCTATTCCAAATCCAGCTAGTATAGATTTATGAATCTTAATGTTATAACACATTGAACAGCTTGAATCATTAAGTAAAGTTAATTTTGCTAAACCGCGTATTTTTCCACTTCCTATCTCAATATAAGGTGCCTGGCTTTCAATAACATAATAACCATTTTTTTTAGATCCTGCTTGATTTATACCTTGGGCAATTTCAGGGTATGCGTCAATATCATCCGATAAAAGAACCACTGGCAACTTTTTAACAGCAAACTTATCAATCAATTCTTTTGCTTTTGTTTCTGAAAAATCTAATTTTTCTTCCTCATCTATAAAGACTCCACTCTGTTTGAGATTTTGTGGCGCTGAACTGAAATTTGTGCAAACCCTGCAACTTTTATCGCTGATTGCAATACTTGAGACCTTCCCTATGACTTTTTTGGTCGCAGCATCTTCATAGGGAGGAGAAACCGCATCAAATACAAGCGCATCGCTAACTTTTTTAAAATTCTGAATCGATGGTTTGTCTATTTCTCCCTTTAGCAGAATAGTTGGCAGCTTCTCAATGCCATAGTTATCAATTATTTCTTTTGTTGCCTTAGAATTTCTAGGCAAGGATTTTTCATTAACTATCTCAATATTAGATTTTTTTAGGATCTCAATTATACTGTCAATATCAAAACAATTGCTACAAGAAGATTCAAGCTTTATGATTTCAATTTTTGCCGGCCTTGCCAACTCCTTTGCTTCATCTATTTTTGCATCTAAGCTCTTTCCAAAGCTGAACACAAAAAAAGAATTAAAAAGCAAAATAGCTAAAAGTACATATATTCCTACAGTTAAAAACATATGCAAACTGTTTTTATTCATCGTTTAACATCCACCGACCATTGAAGGCAGATTCTTAATATTGTCAGACAGGCTGCCACCTGTTGAAACTGTGCTCTTGCTGGTTTTAGCCAATGTCGTAATCTCCTCATTGAGTTTATTTTTTAAATTGACTAATTCTATAGCCTGTACTCCAGAAAGCACTATAAGCAACCCCAAAACTATAGCCATAATCCATAGCTTCATGTCTGCTTTATGGTGCTCGTGCTCTTCATGATGCGCATGATGCATATGCTCTTCATGATGTACATGATGTTCATGCTCTTTATGGTGTTCATGATGCTTGTGCTCTTCCATTTTAACAACCTCCTACCATTCCTGGCAATTCTTTTAATTGTGAAGGATCTTTTCCAGCTACTTCCATAGCTAAGCCAACCATATTCTGCGGGAAAAACAGGGTTTTCCATCTCATAACTTCCTTTAAGATTTGTGCATCTGAATAATCTGTGTTTTTTATTAAACCAAGCGTTAAGCCCAGCAATGCCGGAAGGTGCTGGCAGCCGCACTTTGGCGCTCCATCAGCAGTAATTCCCTGAGGCCCTACACCGCAGCAAAATTCGCATGAAATTCCCCTAGGAGCTGCAGCTAATTTTAAGTAACGCTGCCATATTTCCGGATTGTTGTTTTTTATTTCAGAATTTATAGCTGGATACCACTTTGCTAGGTATTCCATGGATGTTACAGGATCGTCAAAGCTTATCCCCCCTAAAGCACTGCTGTATTCCGGGGTTCCTGTCGGTATCATTATAGCCATAGCATCCTGCTCATTATTCATGCTCTTTAATTCTGGGAACAATAAAGCAACAGCCATAGCTGTTGAGCTTACATCAGAAACATCAACTTTAGATAAATCGGATTTTTTGCTGCCAAAGCCAAATAATATAGATTGCTTTGATGCAGTTCCTGTTAATGAATCAAATGAAGATGAAATTGCTGATAACTGTATCTGATTAAAAATTATTAATACTCCTGCCAGAATAATAGCTGCAATCATAAATTTTTCAAAACTTTTATGATGCAAATGCCCCTTTTTTTTGATATCTTTAAATTGAAATTCCATTTATTATGATGTGTTTAATACCTAATATAAATATATTGCGCTAATAAAATTAGCATAAAAAGCCTTATTTTTGCGTATAAAGCTCTGTTTATGTTTATTTTTGTTCATAAAGACAGGATAATGACCTTTTCAGTTTTATTGCCTTATTATCAATTTATTGTTGGTAAGTTTATAGGCAGCGGGATTTTATTTTTACCATTCCTTGCAGCAATCAACAATCTTTTTTATTATTGCTGAAAATTTGCTCATTGCTTTTTCCTCTTTTTTAAATTCCTCGCTATGCACAAGCTTTTCTGTTTCAACCATCTTAAGGTTAATGGCAAAAAATAATGAATACAATTCAAATGCAGAGGCAAAGAAATTGTTTGCTTCCTCCTGATTTTTCTTTGAAAGCTCTTTTGTGCCTACTTCAATAAGGCGCATGCTTGCAGCTAGCAAATGCTTGCTTATGCACCATTCTTCTCCCAGAGGGTGTGTAACAATTTTTTTCAATAAATTCTTTCTAAGATCTCTTACTGAGTTGAGCATCTCAAGATATTTTTGGTTTTCAGTCTTCATTGCAGTAAAAAAGAAATGCTCTTCCAAGCTGATAAGGTTCATTATTGCAATGCTTAAATCCTCATCCCTTGATAAGTCAACATCTCCTTTTTTAACTTGCTCAATTTTCTCCAGCCATTTTTTTACGTCGTTTTCCATGATGTTTCACCTTAATCTAATTTGCCAAAAAATTCTGGTTTGCCCGCAAAGCCAAGCCTAATTCACAAGATCAATTCCACAGCTACGCTTAATATAACAAGCAATGCAAATGTTAGCATTATCCCCTGGTAAGGCAGCATCTTTCCATTTCGTAGCTCTGTGATTTTTTTGCTGAGCCAGGGGGTTACGCATACTATAAAGCCGCCAAGGATGCTCCCAGCCAAAAACAGGTTAAGGATGTATGTGCGGTTTAGCAACGAGCCATAATCGCCAGCCCATGATATATAAACCGGATAAATGCTTTCCATAAGGGGCATTAAAGGTATTATTGTTGCAGCGAATGAAAACAAAATAAGCAATGGCTTTTGAAAAGGAATGTATTTTCGCTTTAACAGGTTTGAGGCCCACCATCCTGTTGAGACTGCAAAAGCCCCTATGAATATGCCTATTGCCGCTTTGCTGATGCCTAACCACGCTGCCCCTCCTGCAGCTACTGCAGCTCCTGCAGTACATAAAGGGCAATGGGCATACACACTTTTTATGAAAAGCAAATTAGGAAATAATGCAAGTGCAAGTAACTTTTTTAATCTCATTTTTAGTCTCAGATTCTCATAAATTCAGTTGTTGAGCCATCCTTATGCACTGCGTAAACAACAAATGGGCCGCGCTTTGAGCCCGGCATTCCCGGGCTGCCAGAAGGCATTCCCGGCATAGCAATTCCTGCAATGTCTGGCTTCTCTGCAAGCAATTTATTAATAGCTTCCACAGGGACATGCCCTTCAACAAAATAGTCTCCTATTACTGTTGTATGGCAGCTTTCCATAGAGGAAGGTATACCATACTTATCACTTATTGAGCTTGAGTCTTCTGTCTCTACAACCTTGACGTCAAAGCCTTTCTTCCCCATGTACTGAGTATAAACACTGCAGCAGCCGCATCCCGAAGACTTGAAAATTGTTGCTGTAACTTTACCGCTTGCTTGGTTATCATTACTTGCGCTATCTGTTTTTTGCGATGCGCATCCTGCAACTATAACCACACCTAAAATAAGAAACGCCCAGCATAATTTGTTTTTTGATTTCATCTTAACGCCTCCAGTTTAATATTGGGTTGTAATTTTTTATTTTCATCGATTATCAATTTTTTTATTTTTGATTTTTAATACACCCATACCCCAAATATTGGGCTTTGATATATAATTAACCTTCAAAACTATTGGTAAAATAAGAGATAATAACCGTCATTTGAGCATTTTATTGTTTATAACTGTTCAGAATTGACTAAAAAGGAATTATAAGGCTTTTTTCAGGAAAATATCGTTTGTTTTTCCTTTTTTTACTTTTGCAATAAGCCCTTTCTTTTCCAACTGCGACAACACCATAGAAAGCTTGGTTTTAGATAAATTCGTTCTGTACTTTAATGTTGACTGGGAGATTCCATCTTGCTCTTTAACTGCAGTTATAACTTTTTTTTCATCTTCGTCTAAGCCTGTTAACAATATCTTGAATTTTTCCTCTTTCAAATCCTTGTTTTTTGTTGATTGAAGCTTATTTAAAATGCTCTTTTGGGTAGTTTCAAATGATTTTTCAGTTTTGGAAAACAGTATTAAGTAAATGCCCAAGCCCAATGTAACAAGTATTGTAACAGCGCCTATAATAAACGGCAGGAAATTCTGCTCGTGAATGCATCTTCCGCTTTCCAAAAAACAAGTTCCGCCGCTTAGATCCATCAAAGAGTTTGTCAACTGGTTTATCTGAATTTTCAAAATAAATAGCAATATAATAAACATTATTCCAATTAAAATAATTAAATAACCAAGTTTTTTGTTGTCCATAATTGCATTAAACCCAGATTAATATAAAAATTTATTCTTTATTTTATTGAAAGCAGTTTATATCACTTTAGCCTTGTCTGTAACAGATTCCATTTCTCTTTTAATTCTGTTTTCATCTTCTATCCCATAGCTTACGAGTATTTTATCCGAATTCTGTATTATATAATCCGCATGGTAAGTTATCTGCTTCCAATCTGCTCCTGCGCTTTTTACAAAAACCCTGAGTTTTGCATTTTCATTATTGCAGTATTTGCTGCCCGTATCTAGTGTTAAACAGTTGTTGTCAATGCTTATTTTCAAGGTTTTGAATATATACCCCAATGTTATCCCAGTCGCGTGTATGTGCACAACATCACCATCCTTGTCCTCAAAATGAGTCATCTTATCCTGGAGTTGGTATTTCTGAAGGCTAAAATCAATAGGATTTCCTAATATGTATGCTTTAATGTCAGCATGAATATGCGCTGAGCCTAAAGGGCCGAAGTTATTTTTTGATATTCCACAGCCAAGCAGGAAAATAAGTGCGGCAATGCTGACTATCAAGAATATTTTTTTCATCTTTATTAGAAGTCAGTGAGATTATAGTTGTATTTATACTTATTGATTCTTTAGTAAGCGACAAAAATAAGTCATAGAACAAATCGCTTACTAATGTTTGCCAGGCATAACAATTTTATGAGTTATTTATATCTGGCATTACTTCTTATGCACATGATATATAAAATACACTCCAGTCAAAAACATGGCAATGCTCAAAATCTGCCCCATTGTCAAAAAGCCGATAATAAAGCCAAGCTGCTCATCCGGCTCCCGTGTAAATTCAACTATAAACCTTAATGCAGAATACATTACCACAAACAGCCAGAAAATAAATCCTCGTGGCAGTTTTTTATCCTTTATAATCCATAATGTAGAGAATATTAATAAATTCTTAAATGACTCATATATCTGGCTTGGGTGCCTAAAGCCTTCTGCATCAGGAAACTTGACAGCCCATGGAACATCTGTTATCCTGCCATAAAGCTCTCCATTAATAAAATTTCCAATCCTGCCTAAAGCTAATCCTAATGCTAAAGGTATTACAGTAATGTCTGCAATTTCATAAAAATCTATCTTTTTTCTTTTGCAAAAATAAAACCCTGCTATAACTGATCCTATTAAGCCTCCATGGAAAGATAAGCCTCCATGCCATACTGCGAGCATTTCAAAGGGATTACTCAGGTAAAAAGGCAAATTGTAAAAAATTATGTAGAAAATCCTTGCTCCAAGAACTGTTCCTACAATAATATAAAGAAGAAAATCTGCAATATCGTCTTTGCTTAAGCTTATTTTTTTCTTTTTTGCGAGGTAATCAATAATGAAATAAGCCATAACAAAGCCTAAAACATAGAATAAGCCATAGTACCTTATCTCAAAAGGGCCTAACCTCAATAAAACCGGGTTTATGTTGTGCATGAACATTTTTAATTATTAAGCTGCCAGTATTTATATAGTTTTGTTTTGATTTTAGGTGCTTTTATTATTTTTGGTTCTCGGTTACTGCTGTGTAACAGAAAGATTTAAAAGGCAGCATAAGTTTCAAAATATACTTTACTCTAAAATGGAATACACAAAATACGAGCATGCCAGAATAATAGGAGCAAGAGCCCTGCAGATATCGCAAGGAGCTCCATTTATGATAAAGCTTTCTGAAAAAGATCTGGAGAAGATAGGCTATAATCCGCTGGAAATAGCAAAACTTGAATTCAAAGAAGATCTTATTCCTATAACCACTAAAAAGCACGCAGAAAAAGAAAAAGCAAAGAAGTAATTTATCATGGGCAGAATAAAAACAATTCTAGTCAAGCGCATTACAAAACAATTGATAAGTGAGCATAAAGAGGATTTTAGTGAAGACTACAATAAAAACAAAGAAGTTCTAAAAAAATATATTAGCACAAAATCACCAAAAATAAAGAATGCCATATCTGGTTATGTTTCCAGGCTCGTCAAGCAATCCAATCAGGGTAAAGAAAGAAGAATAATAGGTGCAGAAGATATTTCTAAGTTTTACTGAACTTTTCCTTTAGCTTTTCTTCAACTATTTTAGGCACTAAGCCGTTTACTTTGCCCTTAAACATAGCCATCTCTTTAACAATGCTTGAATTCAAATAAACATAATTCTCTTTTGTCATGATAAAAATAGTTTCTACATCTCCATCTACAACCCGGTTAAGCAATGCCCTCTGGAATTCAAACTCAAAATCGGATACAGCCCTTAAGCCCCTGATTATTATTTTAGAGCCTTTGCTCTTTACATAGTCCAGCAATAAGCCGGAAAATGAGTCAATCTCTATGTTTTTTAGGTGCTTTGTTGACTCTTTAAGCATATCTACTCTTTCCTTTGTTGTAAAAGCAGGTTTTTTATCAGGGTTGTCTCCTATAACAACAATTACCTTGTCAAATATTTTCAATGCTCTTTCAATTACATCAATATGCCCATTAGTTACAGGGTCAAAGCTTCCAGGATAAACTGCTGTTTTCATAATCTGGTAGTATTAGTTGAGGGTTTTTAAGGCTTTTGTAAAAGGCTTGCAATTGCCTTAACCAGCTTTTCAGTCTCTTTTATTGCCTTGCTGTTATTCACAACAAAATCAGCATATTTTGTTTTTTCTTTTATAGGCATTTGAGATTTGATTATATTTTCTATTTCTTCTTTAGTGTGCCTGCCTTTTTTGAGCAATCTTCCAATTTGTGTTTTTTCATTGCACTTTACAACAACAATCTTGTCCACCATGTTTTGCATCTTAGCTTCAATAAGCAGCGGAACATCAAGAACTATTTTCACATTATTTTTAGTTTCGATATTATTTTTTCCATTAACTAATTTTTTATTTTTATTAATAATAATTTTTTTATTGGATTTTCCTATTATTGCAATTATTTCCTTTTTTATTTCATTGATTATTATTGGATGCGTTAGTTTATTGAGTTTTTTTAATTGTACATGGTCATTGAAAACAATTTTCTTTAATTGGCTTCTATTCGTTGTCCCAAACTCCTTTTTTATTCTGTTTTTCAATGAATCGTTTTTATTGTAAATTCCATGATACAGCTTATCGACATTAATAATCTTAAAGCCATATTTACTAAACATATTTGCAACAGTTGTTTTTCCAGTTCCGAAACTTCCTGTTATTCCGATTATCATTTTATTTGCCAAAGACTTTCTGAAAAACAAATTCCCTTACCTCTGCAGGCCATGTTTTTTCAATCTCTTGCTTGTATTTATGAACCGCGTCAATAAAGTCCTGCCTTATGTCCTCTTTGCCATCGAGCATCTCTACAATTTCCCTCTTTGCAAATACAGGCACTTTTTTAAGATTCCATGCCTGCAATTTCAATTTTTCTTTTTCTTCGTCTCTATCTTCAGTTAATTTCTCCTCTGCCTTTTTCCATGTATCTGCATAATTGAATTCAAAATCTTCTTTATTGACACCTTTTTTTGAGCCAATCTTGGCCAAAACATTCTTATGCATTCTTCTTAAAAACTCTACCCTGTCCTCAATCTTTAATATATCCGAGATTCCTTGCGCAATTAAATTGAATGCAAATGGGCTTGGAATAGCAGTTGTAATTTCCTTTATTTTAATGTTGCCTTTTTCTATGCCCTCAATTACTTTTTGGGCATTTTCTATGTCCATCAAATCCTCTAAAACCTCTCTTCTTGCTTCTTTTAAAATTGAAAAGTCTGGAGAAATTCTCTTTACTGCGCTTATTAGGATTTGCGATGAAACCTGCTGCCTGCCTACATGCTTTGTATGGCCTTTGTACATCCTCAATATCATCAATGCGCGCATAGCACAATGACGAAATCTTCTTTTCAAAACTTCTGTTTTGTCTATAGCCATGTTGAGAATTTTTCTGAAATCATTTAACTTAATGAGTTTAAATGCATGCATCACATTAACTTGTTTTTCAGAAGCAATGTAAAAGCCATTATCATTTATTCCAATCTCAACATCCCTGTGCTGTGTTCTTGAAATTGCAAAAGCTGCTGCCCTGCTCAAGCAATCATTTACCCTTCTTCCGTATAAAGAATGGAAAATAGTATATTTAATTCCCTGCTCGTTTGTATAATGCTCAACAATAATCCTGCTGTTGGAAGGAATTTCAGCATAATTAAACTGCTCAAAAAAATAATTGTAGATGGATTCTGCAGCGTTTTTATCAACATAAACATAATCGTTAATAAAATCAATTATTTCTTTTTTGCTTTTTTCCGAACAAAATTTTTCATTCAGCAGTTTTCTGAACCTGCCTATTTCCAAAGCTAAATCAAAGCTTAATGGCAGCATTTCAGAAAACCATGCAGGAACATTTGGGGGCCTGTTAGCAGATGCATTAACTTGAGCTACCATGCCTCTTGCGAACTTGAATTGATAAACATTACCTCCTAAAACAAAAACATCTCCCGGCTTCAACTTTTCTAAGAAAGCCTCTTCAATAGTGCCAACAACCTGCTCACCAACTTTAACCATAACTGAAATTTGGTCTGGTATTGTGCCTATATTTGTCATGTAAAGAACTCTTGCTAACTTACCTCTTCTACCAACCATTCCAGTTTCTTCATCGTACCATATCTTTGCGTAAATATGCCTGTCTTCCAGAGAAATATATTTTCCTGCAAGGTAATCAATTACTTCATTAAAATCTTTTTTTTCTAGATTGTAGTAGCAGTAAGAGTTTTTTACTAATTTGAATAAGTCATTAATATGTATTTGTTCCTGGATTGCAATTCCATAAATCTGTTGGGCTAGGACATCCAAGGCATTAGTTGGAATGTGAATCTTGTCAATCTTTTTTTCAATTGCGCTTTTCAGCAAAACAGCGCATTCAATTAAATCATCTCTGTCAAGAACAATAATTCTTCCTTTAGTAACGTCATGCAGCCTATGCCCGGATCTTCCTATTCTTTGCAATGCTCTTGCTACTGATTTTGGGCTGCCAAGACAAATTACTAAATCAATATAGCCAATATCAATCCCTAATTCTAAACTGGTTGAACAAACAACAACTTTTATTTTTCCTTCTCTTAATCTGTTTTCTAAATTATGCCTATGAATTTTGCTTAAGCTGCCGTGATGCGCTCCTATATTCTCCACATAATTTTTTGGAAATTTTTCTTTTAGATTATGTACAACTCTTTCTGTTGCAGACCTTGTGTTTGTAAAAATCAATGTTGTCTTATGCTCCTGAATTAAATTGTCCATTAATTCATACATTGCATGGTGCATATTTCCATGTTCTGTGCCAATAAGGTCTGGTAAAGGGCTCAATACCTTTAAGTCAAGCTGCTTTATGAATTGCACATCAACAATTTTGCATGGTCTTTCTTTATCGTATTCATAACCAGCTAAATATTTTGCAATTTCGTCTAAGGGAGCAATAGTTGCGCTTAAGCCAATTCTTACCATAGCAGAACTTAATTTTTGCAATCTTTCCAGACTTAGTGATAAATGAGTTCCACGCTTATTTTCTGCCAGTGCATGGATTTCGTCAATAATGCACCACTGGACATCTTTTAATAAATCAACAAATTTGATTGATGACAAAACAATAGCCAAGCTTTCTGGCGTTGTAATTAAAATATGCGGAGGATTTTTCAGCATCTTTGCTTTTTCAGATGTTTCTGTGTCTCCTGTTCTTGAAGCAACCCTTATGCCGAATTTCTTTCCTGCAATAGCCTCCATTTCCTCTAATGGATTAACAAGATTAACTCTAATATCTTCAGACAATGCCCTAAGCGGAGAAATATAAACACAGTAAATCCTGTTTTCCAGAATTCCCTTTTCACTTGAATCAATAAGCTCGTTTAGAATTGAAAGAAAACCAGTTAAAGTTTTTGTTGCGCCAGTAGGAGCTGAAATTAAGATATTATTTCTGCTGTGGATTTCCATAACCCCATATAATTGTGGCAGAGAATATTCCTTGAACTTTGTAAAAAACCATTTTTTTACTATAGGATTAAGTATCTGGTTTATCTCCTCTGGATTGTATGGCTTTTCCATTTGTGTTGGCATTTTTATCGTCTATAATACTTTATTTTCTATATTGTAAATAAATACCAATAAATTAACTGCTCACTATGAGAATAATGCTAGATATAAAAAAGTTGTGGAAGATGATTTTTTGGGATTAGGAGTTGGTTTAGGGGGATGTTATATTCAATAATTTTTTTGGCTAAAAGAGAGAAGGGTGAGAAAACCTTTAAGATTTAAGAAGAATACATTCATCTTTAAATTCACATATATTACATTTCCAGAATTCAGGTTTTATAGGAAGTTCCCCACTAATCATATGAACCCATTTTTCCAATAATTCTATAATATCATTATCGTCAACTTCTTCAAAATAATCAAAAACTTGGTTTTCCTCCTTGCAATAAATTTGAATTTTCTTCTTAGGTCTTTTAAAATAATGTCCGTACAAATTTGCTTGAAGTCGTGCTGTCTTACATGTATCAGGGAAATATCGTCTTTTAGTGGATTTGAATTCATATACAAAATTATCTGTTATTCCATCAGGAATTCCAATAAGCACAATATCCTTATATCTAAAATTCCATCTTATAGAGGGATAATTTTCAGCATATAATGTTTGGTGATAATTTCCTTTAATAAGCGGATCATCTTCTTTCTTGAGAAGTTTCTTAACTTCTTTTTTAGTCTCATTAGATGAAATTGTAACTTGTCTTTTTTTCAAAAGATTCTGAATTTGCTTAAAATTAATCTTATCACCTATCTTTAATATTTCCTTCTCATTTTTGGGAATTTTCTTCAACATTCCTAGTTCTTTTGAATATTTTAACCTATCTTGAAAATATGCTGAAAAAAATTCTAATTCATTCTTTTTTGATTTAAGGTAATATTGCCACGCGCACCAATAATATTTTGATAAATTTGCCATCCCAATAAAAACTAATTTATCTCTTGATATTCCCAACCTTTCTTTCTCTAGATTCATTAATTCAGTTTCATCAATTTCTAGAAGAACCTCAGCATTATCGCTATTTTCTAATGTGCCCCGCAATAATTTGAACATTCCATTTGTATTATAATGGTATAGAAAATCAAATTCTGTTTTCTTTTTACCCATAATGTTTAATTAGTCAACATTATAATATAAAACTTATTGTTACGGTTTTCTCTCCTTGATACTTATTCTAGATGTACCGCTTCGATATTTTGTCGGAACATCTTATTTTCCTTATTCTCCCAATATCCTTATGGTCTCTCTTTGCACTTTTAGTATTAACTCCTTTACTTTCTTTAATTTCTGCAAATCAATGCTTGTTTCAACACCGTAAGTGGAGATTTCCCTGCTTTCTCTTACTGTTGGACTGGAAATACTTTTTTCAACATCAAGAGTATCAAATTGTGTAACCAAGTCTTTATCCAAGTCCAGTTTCTTATCGTTTATCAAAGTAAGTAGAACAGTTATAGTACAGGCCTGATTTCGCGATTCGTAGCCATATTTGGCAAGGATTGCTAAAAAGCAGTGATAAATAGCATAAAAGCCAACATTAAATGCCCAGTCATATATCTTCAACCTTTCAAGAGTCTGCACTACTCCATAATTATACTCGGATTTCTTAACGTGCTTTTGTGCCAAATCCAAATCAGGCTTTGTTTTTATCAGCCTTTTTGGGTCTTTCAGGCACCATTTCAAATGCTCATCTATTTGCGGCATTTCTTAACCACCCCAACATATTTTTCAGGATTATGGAATATAAGGCTCTCAGATAGTATGCTATAAAAAATTTTGTCTTCTTTATTCAGGAGAATATCCTTTTCAGCTATATCCATATACCTTATTGGCTTTTCAACTAATTCAGATTTTCTTATTTCATCCTTTATTTTTTTGATGCCTTTGGATTTTTTAGCATCATACATAAGTAAAACATCTATATCGTTAAAATCCCTGGTTTTTATGGATGAGCCAAAAACCAGCCCCATTCCAATGCAGCCATTAAATTTTTTTAGGCTATGGAATAAGACACTTAACCATTCAGGAAACTCTTTGTCTTCCAAACTTAGCATATATTCCATAAATTTGATGGCCAGCTTGTTATTATAGTCATAAGAAAAAAAGGCAGAGTTGCCAATCTCATCCTTAATCAATAGTTTTTTATCTGCTAAAATATTGCATAACTTATTGGCGTGAGCGTGGTTTATGCTTAATAGTCTGGCCAATTGCCTGGCGTTATACCTATCTTTGTAATGCTTAAACAGATATTTTGCTATCTGAATTTCAATCTTTGTGAATTGTATGTTATTAACAGCCATGTGTATTCTAAAAACATACATAGTATATAAACTTTACGATTTTACGCCCAAGATTCTTACTGCTTTTTATGTGGTGTGTCCATTGATACCTTTCCAAATTATTTATATACTCAGAATAAAATTAACGATATTGGTAAAAATGTTTAGTAAGGCAGCACTTTCTCTCTTGCCTCTTTCAATGCATTGGCATACCATTCAAATTCATCCAGAAATTTGACAACTCTTTTATCATATTCTTTTTCAATTGCATTTCCATTTTCATCGAATGCATCCTGCACCATTGATATCGGGAACATAGTGGGGATGGTTACCATTCTTAGCTCTCCTAATATTGCCCTTAATTGCACTCCAGCTCTAACACCGCCAAATGGGCCTGCAGAGTAAGTTGCAATAGCAGCAGGCTTGAATAAATACTCATTATAATAATGGTCAAGTATATTTTTCAGTGCAGGAGGTATACTGTGGTTATATTCTCCTGAAATAATCACAAAGCAGTCAGAATTTTTCAGGATTTGCGCAACTTTTTCAATATTTTCCGGAGCTGTTCCAGGCTTATAGTCCATATACCTCTTGTCCAGCAAGGGCAATTTAAATTCCAAAGGATCAATTAATGTTACTTCATGCGTTCTTTCTTTTAATTTGTTAACAATAAATCTAGCTGCTTTAATTCCTTGACGCTGAGTTCTTACAGAACCGTAGATAACAACAATTTTTAGTGGCATTTTACATATCACCCCGGATACTAAGATAATGCCTAGGAGTATAAAAGATTTATGCTGGCAAAAACCAACAGCCAGCGGAAAACAAAGTTGCTCAGAAATTCTTTTGAATTTCTGGCACCACGCGAGGTGGTTTCCTGGGTATTTGGAAAATCGTAAATTTTCCAAAACTTTATAAATAAAATGTCATTTCCACATATTGCGCTAACAAAGTTAGCCATTCTATTGCCGCAAGGCAAGAAGAAATGCATTAAAATTTTCCAATTGAGCAACAACAAAACTATAAGCTCCTGCCAATGTGGGCAGACTATATTTGTTGCAATAAACGAAGAGCAGTAAAAAAAGAATTTCAATAATTATAATTGATAAGATACAAGACATAAACTGAGAAAAATCATTACAAAAAACAAAGGAAAAACAAATAAACAAAATATCAAATTAAAATGGGAACAATTTACAACTCTGATCCATCTGAATTGATTGAAAAAACAGCTGAAGAACTAAAGAAAGTTGAGTCGATAAAGCCACCAGTATGGGCGCCATTTGTTAAAACTGGCATGCATAAGGAAAGGCCTCCGGTAAAAAGCGACTGGTGGTATATGAGAGCAGCTTCTATTTTAAGGCAGATTTATATGTTTAGCCCAATTGGAATTTCGAAATTCCAATCGAGATATGGAGGCAAAAAGAGCAGAGGCTACAAAACAGAGCATTTCTATAAAGGCTCAGGAAGCATAATAAGGAAAATAGTGCAGCAGCTTGAAACAGAAGGTTTTCTAAAAAAAGACCTTAAGAGCGTGCATAAAGGAAGAATGATAACAGCAAAGGGCAAAAAATTTTTAGATGACATTTCAGCAAAAATTTCCAAAATAACAGCCCAAAAAGCTGAAGAGCAAAAAAAAGAAGAAAAAGCTAAGGGAAAAGAAGTGGCAGCTAAAAAAGAGGAGAAACAGGAAAAAAATACCGAACCAAAGCAAGAGCAAAAAGAAAAGCCTGTTGAAGAAGCTAAAGGGGCAATACAAAAAGAAGCTAAGCCGGTAAAAAAAGAAGTTCCAATAAAAGATTAATCATTGTAAAATGGACGAGTTGGAAGAGATAAGAAAAATAAAACTTGCAGAATTAAGGGCAGTGCAATTAGGAAAAATGCAGCAACAATCACAAGAGGAAGAGCAGCTGCAGCAACAGATACAGCAATTGGAAATCATTGTCAAGCAGGCTTTAACAAAAGAGGCTTTGCAGAGGTATGGAAACTTAAAGGCAGCCTTTCCGGACAGAGCTGTCCAGTTATTGGTGGTGTTGGCGCAGGCAATCCAATCCAGGCAAATAACAAAAATTGATGACAATACCTTAAAAGAAATTTTGAAGAAGTTAAGCCCAGAGAAAAAGAACATCAATATAAAACGAACATAGGTTAAAATGTCAAGATACAAACACCCAAGCAGGAAGAAAAGATTGGCAAAAAAGGGCAAGCTGACTAAATGGGCGCCTTTTTGGACAGTGCCTAAAATATACGGCAAGACCAGAAGAATCCATCCTGGCAGGCATACTGCCGTTAAAAGAAGCTGGAGAAGAACAAAAACCAAGGTTTAAGCAATAAAAACAAATTCCATCAAACCAAACTAACAATTAAACTATTTTCAATAAAAAACAAACCAATATTAAAAATAAACAATAATTAAAATCAACAAATAAAAAACCAATAAAAAATTTTCTATAAAAAATCAAAATGGCCAAGAAAGAAGAAACACCAAAAACAGTGTTAGAGCGCGTTTACATAGTTCCATTAAGAAGGGAATTCCAAAAAGTACCTTCATATAAAAGGGCTAAAAAGGCTGTTAAAGCTCTAAGGGAGTTTATAGCTAAACATATGAAGTCTGAAAATGTTATTATTGGTAAGTATGCCAACCAGTTGCTGTGGAAAAATGGAATTAAAAATCCACCACATCATGTTAAAGTTACTGCTGTTAAAGATGAAAAAGGAAAAGTTACAGCAGAGCTTGCTGAACTGTCGCCAAAAGCAAAGAGAGAGCTTGAAAAAGACAAGCAATTAAAGGAGAAGAAGGAAGGAAGAGAAGCAGAAAAAAAGAAAGCAGAAGAGCCTAAGAAAGAAGAAGCCAAAAAAGGGGAAAAGGAAAGGAAAGAAGAGAAAATCGAAGAAAAAGTAGAGGAAGTAAAAAAAGAGAAAGAAGAGAAAGCAAAAGATATAGAGAAAGAAGAAATCAAAGAACTAATAAAAGAGCATCCAAAGCATCATGCGCCAAAACAATCAACAATTCCTAAGCAAGTTGAACAACATCAAACTGCTCCAAAAGGGCAGTGATTAAACTTTATAATTTTCTTTTATAACATAATGGCCTAAATAACTTCCATCAGCCTTGTTAAAAACATACTCTTTTCCATCAAATACAAATCCAAAAAATCTTTTATCCCAGCCATATGAGTAATCTTTCTTAGACTCAAGTGGAGGCAGGGGCATAGAAAAATCACGCCTCCATAAAATCTTTTCGTCACTTAACTTTTCTATATTGCCTATATAACCTGTTATGGATTTAATCCTAAAATTACCATTAATTCTTGTCTCTTCAAAGTGTGGTGAAGTTATTTCTGCTAACACTCCTAATATTTCTATTTGATCTTCAAGAGGAATATCTCCCAGTCTCTTAGGCACTAATCCTGTAACCCTTGATTGCAAAATTATCTGCTCTACAGTCATTCTTTGATAAAAATGATGTTAAAAATATAAAATTATCGGTACTTAGGTGGCATTGAAAAGTCCTCACATTTGGAAAGCGGGCAACTTCGCTTGAGCTCGTTGCAATTCACGGTTGCCATCGGTTCGCATTTTTAAGTGCGGCATAAAGGCAAAAATTCCCATTGCAATTTCCTTTTTGCTGAATAATTTGTTTATAAGACGCTCACAAAATTGATGGCAACCTTCAACCTTTCAATGCCACAGATATTTAATGTTTTAATTTTCCATATTGTAAATAAATAAAAATAGCAAAAATTAAATACTGATTCATCTTAATTAAACCTTAGGAAAAAAGATTATATTGGGGTTTTGTTAATTGTTTATTGTCATATTCAAGGCCCGTCACGAGAGTACCCATGGGAGCTGTCGCTAAATGCAAGCGATGAACCTGGGGGTTAGTGTTACGGGCTACATTACCTTTAATAAGCCCAAAAAAGCGTTTAGAACAAGCATTTAACTTAAAAGTCATTATTATCACTTATTTCGCTTATTGATGAGGAATTAGTCTGAAATAGGCTTGATTAAGTCAATTACCAGTAAGTAACGCTTGTTCTATTAATTAAAATTCATGTTGGAGGTTGGTTAATATGGGAAAAATAAGCCCTGTTGCGGCAAAATATATAGTTCATGCTACAATTGATATTGACGGTGTTGTGGATAGGCCAGATGTTATTGGAGCAATTTTCGGCCAAACAGAAGGACTTTTAGGCTCTGACTTAGAGTTAAGAGAGCTGCAAAGATCCGGAAGAATAGGAAGAATAGAGGTAAATACTGACACTAGATCAGGAAAAACAAGCGGTTCAATTGACAAAGCAGAAACATCGATTATAGCTGCTGCTTTAGAAATAATCCAGAGAATAGGGCCATGCACAGCAAAGATACAGGCCCAAAGCATAGAGGATGTCAGAGTCAGCAAAAGAATCTTTGTCATAGAAAGGGCCAAGGAACTGTTAAAAAACCTTATGAGCACCTCGATGCCAGATTCCCAGGAACTTGCAGATGAAGTGGCTTATTCTGTAAGGGTTATGGAAATACAGGAGTATGGAGAAGAAAGGCTGCCAGCAGGACCTGCTATTGATGAAAGCGATGAAATAATTGTTGTAGAAGGCCGCGCTGATGTATTAAACTTGCTGAAACACGGCTTTAAAAATGTGATTGCAATGAACGGAACTTCTATTCCAGCAACAATAGTAAACCTATGCCAAAAGAAGGTTGTCACACTGTTTGTAGATGGCGACAGAGGGGGAAATTTAATTATTAAAGAACTTGCATCTTTGGCAGATGTTGATTATGTCACAAAAGCGCCTGATGGAAAAGAAGTGGAAGAGATAACAAAAAAAGAGATTCATAAAGCATTAAGGAGCAGAATTTCCGGCGAACAGGCTAAACTTGAATTTACCAAGGAAGCAGAATCATATAATGAGAAAAAGCCTTCATTTTTCAGGCCTGCTCCAAAGCCAATTGCACCCGCTCCAAGGCCAGCTATATTCAACCGCAGAACTTTTGTAAGCCCGGAACAGAAACAAAAATTCAAGGAAATGCTTGAAAATCTGATAGGAACAAGAGGAGCGCAAGTTCTTGACCAAAAATTAAGCACACTTGGAAAAGTTCCCATAAGCGAGCTGGCAACAACAATAAAAAGCCTTAACAACACTGCTTATGCAGTCATATTTGACGGTGTTGTGGATTATGATTTAGCAAAAGCTGCAGAAACCGCAAATGTAAAATTCCTTGTAGGCATGGACTCAAAAATAAGGCCAAGCGATACAAGAGTCCAGATATTGACTGTTAAGGAGCTTTAGGATTATTATTTTATAGTTAGGCTTTTTATTTATCTTAATTAAATTATTTTACTGAAACTATTTAATAACCTCAATAACTTCCTTAACTTGAGAGATGCTCATATAAGGCTTAACTTCTGGCTGGTATAACAACCGAATTATTCTTCTGTCAATTGGTAAAAAATGCAGATTATAAAAAGAGTTATTTTGTTTAGACATAATCCACTTATTTTGCTGAAATATACTCCACTTATATTTATCCGAATCGTTAGCCAAGCCCAATGCTTGTGTTACTTCCTCTCTAATCAATTTATCAATTGTTTTTCTAGGCAAAATTTCATTATTTCTTGGACTCTCGCGGCTTACGGCAGAAATGGCTTGATAGATATTGGAATTGCCATCGAACTCAAAATAAAAAAAACCAACATTATTGTCAATGATTGTTGTGCTGAGATTAGGAAAAATTTTATATAAATCTGAATGCAGAACATCTAAATAGACTCTAAAATTTGCTTTTGAAGGCTCATCTGTAAATTGAATATCAAGATTTGTCAGCCCTTTCAATTCTTCTACTACCTCTTTTAATGCGTCCATACTCCCCTGAGAAGGCTTTATATTCCCATCAATTGCGCTTCCATGAACAAAAATTATAGGAGGATTTTGCTTATGCCATTTTGCGATAGTTTTGCCATTGCTTCCATATTCGCTTCCAAATGCGATTTCCTGAAAATAATCCCATTCTTCCGTTGCATATACTGGTTTTTGTGTTAAGGTGTCATCAACAGTAATGATTGGAGGCTCTAATATTTTAAAGGAGACAGCTTCAGTGGTTGTAATTTTAGGCTCAAAAGGTGGTGTTTTAGGCTCAAGTGGCGGTGTGATTAATTTTGCTTCAAATATATGCTGACCAGCTTCTAAAGTGCCAAGATATTCCCTAAGATTAAAAATATCAGAATTAAATTTAATTTTGCCTCTAGTGTCATATATAATATTAAGTTCGTCTTTAAGAGTAATTTTTGACCCGTTAGGCGGAGTATAGTCTATTATAACCCTATAAAGCCCAAGATCATCAGTAAGTGAGACTTTCTCGCTAATACTAAGATTTAGGTACACATCACTGCCGAATTCAAACTCCACCTTGCTTTCTAAATTGTCTTTCTGGTCTGTAACAAACAATGGAGCGGGCCAGCCAAATGGCACTTCATCAAAGCCAATCTTGTTTTTGCGCAATGGTTGTGGTGCTATTGCAGGTGTAGGGATAAGTTCTGATACAAGTTCTGGAGATGGCGTTGGTGTATATACAGGTGTAGGAGTGGGTTGTAGAGCAGGATTATTAGTGTATTGTGGACTAGCAATAGGTTCTGGCTTATAAGTTTCAGTAGGCGAAGGCTTAGGAGACTGATTTTGAGTATGATTCGGTGTAGGCGTAGCATTTCCATTGCATCCAACTAAATTAAGAATCAAATAAGCTGAAGCTCCAGCTATAGCAATAGGCTTAGCTGCTTTACGTACTATTGATCCTAAATCCATAGGCATAATTTCATATAAGCAAATATTTAAAGCTTTCTATTTATTGCTACATAAAAGTAGTTAAATTATAGGCATTTGCTGTGGAATGTGCATTCTTAGCGCGATATATGTTTTAAAAACCCGTCACCACATTGAAGTATAAACACTTCTTTTTATATTAAAATAAGAATTTTTGGTTGATGACAGAGTTAAAGAGAGCATTAGGCTTTGGGACAATACTTTCTCTTGCAATCGCTTCAATAATGGGCACTGGAATGTTTTTTGGAGCAGCTATTGGCTCATCTTATTCAGGCAATGCATCCATCATATCCTGGGTTATACTTTCATTTGTCGCGGTCTATATAAGCACATTTTTTGGCGAGCTTGCAGCCATGTTTCCAAAAGCAGGGGGTGTCTATGAATTCTCAAAGCACGCTTATAGCAGATTTATTTCTTTTTTAATAGGATGGTTGGCATGGATTGTTGGAAACTTAACAACCGCTTTGCTTATTGTAGCTGCTATCGATTACTTGATTCCAGATTCCTCACAATTTTTCACTAAGATAATAATAAGCATTGCCCTAATAATAATCCTTAACATAATTGCATTTTATGGCATTGAAGCCTCTGGATATGTTGTTGTTATTTTGGTTATACTATCAATCAGCATTATATTGTCGGTAATTTTTCCAGGAATTTTTTATATGGACTTAAGCAATCTGACACCTTTTTTTGCTTTTGGCATAGCGCCGATATTAGTAACGATATTTTTTATTGCAGAGTGCTTCTTCGGATGGGAATCAGCAACCTATTTGTCAGAAGAAACTGTAAACCCGGAAAAGACAATCCCAAAAGCGCTTGTTTACGGAACTATTATTGTAGGAGTTTTAGCGACATTAATCTCTTTGGTTTCATTAGGAGTTATACCATGGCAGATTTTAACTGCTAATCTAACAGCTCCTTTATCATTAGTTTTCGAGCGCATTTATGGGTCTTTCGGCAAAATTTTAAACTACGGTATTTTTATTGCTTTGATTGGATCTGCTGCTTCTGGTGTAATTACAATGCCCAGGCTTATTCTTGCTTTAGCCCGCGATAAGCTATTTGTTTCCCAATTAAGCGATATACACCCGAAATATAAAACGCCTTACAAAGCCATTTTGTTTCAGGCTATAGTAAGCATGCTTGTTCTTGTAATGGCTTTTGGAAAGTACAAAACACTCCTCAGCTTGTTATTGCCTTTGGGCCTGATAATGTACATTTTCATCATCCTAATAGTGCCTATTTTAAGGCATAAATATCAAGATGTAAAAAGAAGCTTTAAAGTTCCTTTTGCAAATCTCGGCTCTGCTTTAGTAATTTTATTTTTAATTTTATTAATGGTTTTATGGCTGATGGAAGAATCGGAATCGTGGCAAATATTGCAGCTTGGCTTGTCATTTGTCGCTGTTGGAATTCCAATTTACCTTCTGCTTGAGATTTACTACGACCCTGATTTCATTGTAAAAGTAAATGATTTGTTGGCTTATTTTACATTGCTTACAGAAAGAATCATACTCCCAAAAAGCGTTAGGAAAGAGATACTTACTTTATTAGGCGACATAAGGGATAAGACAATTTTGGAATTCGGATGCTCTGTAGGAACCTTAACATTGCATTTGGCAGAAAGCGTAAAGCCGAATGGCAAGGTTTATGCAACTGACCTTTCAAAGAGAGACCTTATGATTACAAAAAATAGGATGGTAAGAAGGGGGCATGAGCATGTTATTGTTATTCACGATGAGCATCAAGTAAACAGAGTTCATCCAGATGTGCCTTATGTTGATGCAGTGGTAAGCGTAGGAATGATGGGTTATATGCAGGATGTAAAAAAAGTTTTGCTGGAATTGAGAGAGCTAATGCCTTATGGGGGAAAAATTGTTTTTGTTGACTATGCAGATTTCTTTAAAATAATACCAAATGTTGCATGGCTAAGCAGTGACGCAGCAATAGAAAAACTTTTCAGGGAAGCCGGATTTTCTGTTTTTGTCACAAGAAAAAAAGGATTGTTCTGGAACTATGTTTATGTTTATGGGATCAAGTTTCATAAGGACATACCCTACATTTGACTTTTTTGCTATGCATTGATATAAACCACGCCATTTTCTTTTCTAATTGAATTTGCCCCGAGGTTTACATTTCCTGCCACCTTTTCAGGAAGAAACTCAACATATTCCTTATCAAGGTACTTAACAACTAACTCGCGGTCATTAATAATCTCGATAGTGTAGCTATTCCCCTTTATTTTAGATGGAATAGTAAAATTTCTAGCATAACCATCTGCCATAGATTTTGCAATGTCTATCTCGTTCCTTGCCAAGGCTGCAATGTCTTCTGCGATCTTTTGCCTTTCATTTTCTTTTGCCTCAATTATTTTTGATGTAACTACTGCCATAAATCCCAAGAACACCAAAAACATGAAAGCTATTAGCATTATAAATTCTATTGAAAACTGGGCATTGGTTTTTTTTGGCATTTTTTATTAATTTTTTATTAGCGTGGTAGCCAATTATTATAATATCTTTACCGTATTTTTATTAATTATAGGCTCTACCCTTCGAATTTGCCAATAATAACTTTTGTTCCTCCAGTTCCGTCAGCAACTGATTGGATTTTTATTTTCTTTAGGCCAGAACCTGCAATATTTGATAAATCTCCATCTTCAGCAATAGGAATTTTTACAGATGAAAAGAAAACTGCTTCAGTTACCCCTACATCTGAAGTGATTTTAAATACCAACTCCCTATTAGCCAAAATGTAAGCATCATCCACATTTTTTGGCATATTTAATTCCAGTATTATCTTGGAATGCTCTCCGGAAAAATAAACAGTTTCCGCTGTATCTATTATATTCCTCCCTATTTGGTTCGTTTGTGCATCAATAATTTGGGCACTGGACTCAGAGCTGTATTGAAGGAACAAATAAGCTGTAGGGATTGTTATGCCCATAGTTAATGCAACTATCATTAAATACTCCAATGCTGATTGTGCTTTTGATGCTATCATGGTGAGCTTACCACTGCAGTTATTTTTCCATTTACTATATGCTCTGGGCAGCCTGTTGTGGCAGGAGCGCAGTATTTTATAGTAATTTTTGCTTCTGCCCTTTCACCAGCAATAAAAACTCCTCCTGTACAGCCAGTAAAGGTAATATCGTTATCATTTCCGGGCTGCCAACCAGAAAAAGCTCCTGGGCTGGTACAGCTCAAAGGAGTTGCAGCATCGTTAGTTATAGAAATGCTGTTAACATTTATTGCCTCACCCAGATTATTAACAAGTTTTATCTTTATTTGATTCCCTGTAAAACTAAAGTCCAAGCACTCAAATTGCGATGGGAATAAGCATTTTTGCGGCAAAAACTTTGAAAAATCAAAAACACCAAAATAATACAATGCCCCTACAGTAACCATTATCACTAGAAACGCCCACGCATATGTGGTTAAGAACTCCAATGCTGCCTGTGATTTTCTGCCCATAATTACCTAGCCTCTTTTTTGTTTTATAAACTATTTTTGTTATAACCTCTATTTAAAAGTTATGAATATTTAGAAAACTACATAAATTTTAGTTTAATTTGTATGTCGTTATTATTAATGTCCGCTACTAATTAAAATAAGAAATCTTAAAAAATTCAAAAAAACAAGTTAAAAAAATAAATTTACTGCACTGTTGCAAATACTTCTCCTTGAACCTTGTGAGGATAGCCAGTACCAGATTTTACTGTATTGTAAGTAACAGTTACTAACACTTTTCCTTTTTGGCCTGAAATAAAGCCAGCAGCAGCCCAATTGCTGCAGTCATATTTAAAATCTATATCAGTTCCTTGAGCCCATGATGCAGGAAGAATAAAACCTGCCTCAAGACTGCAAGCAATCACAGTCGAACCCTCGCTCGTAATTGCAAAAGCGCTGACTGCTATTGGCTCGCCAACATTGTTTTTTAATTTGATGTTAAGATCGTTAGGACTTATAGACAATTTATAATCATCGCATCCAAGCTCGCTTCCAAAATTGCATCTATCCGGCAGTAATTTGCTTGGGCTTAATATTCCAAAATAAGCTAATGCTCCTACCATTACTAAAATAACTAAGAAAGCCCACGCATATGTGGTTAAGAATTCCAATGCTGCCTGTGATTTTTTGAATTTGAACATGCGTATAACCTCCTTTTTGAATATCTATTAATATTTTAATATTTATTATACCTAACCTATATAAATGTTTCGAAAAATTAAATTTCTTAACTCGCTAAAAATTTAACAGAAATCCGACACCCTAAATCACAGATTGAGGGATTGCTCGCTCGGATTTCTGAGAATGCAAATATTCTTTTGTAAGCTGTTGCTTCCCAACCACCAGTCAAAGACTGGATGGAATATTTGCATTTAAGAGAATTAGCCAGCCAATTTAAGTGACTGTAGCAACTATTTCTCCTTGGACATCATGGCCATAACCCTCTCCGCTCCTGACCAAATAGTAGCTTATCTTAATTAAAACCTTTCCTTTTTCTCCAGGGATAAAGCCAACATCTTCTGTATGGCACCCGCTAAAAGTAAAATCTTTTATAACCCCTCCTGCCCACGTGGCTGTGGCTGGAGCTTGAGTAAACCCAGAACAATCTAATGAAATCGCTGATTCTACAGACGCTGTCATTGAAGTTACAGTTATTGCGTCTCCCATATTATTTTTCAGCCTTATCTTAACAGAGTTGGATGTGCCTGATATTTGAAAATCCTTGCATTCAAACTCAGCTCCAAAATTGCATCTATCCGGAAGCAATTTACCTGGGTTTAATATTCCAAAATAAGCTAATGTGCTGACCATTATTAAAATAACTAGGAAAGCCCACCCATATGTTGTCAAGAACTCTAAAGCCGCTTGCCCCGCTTTCATTGTTTTTTTCCTTTCTTTTTGGATTGTAAAATTTTTGTTATTTCCAACAGTAAGCTGCTTATTACTAAAAGAACAACAATGCTTGTGAATACCAAGCCTATTATTACAACCCCAAGATCCACAGTTCCCAAGTTTCCTGCTAAGAAATTACCTAAGAATATGCCTATAACAAGAGTAATAACAGCAATAAAGGCTATGAAAAATCTATGATATTTATAAGTCTCCATCTTAACCTCTTTTAAATATCATAGATTTTTTTTGGAGTCCTTCCTTTATAAATCTTTCGTTGGTAAAATTTTTTAGTAAAGCGCAGTATGCACAAAAACGTAATCGTTTAATAACCTGACCTATTATTTATGATGTATTTCAATCCGTGAAGTATATTTTTCTTGTTTAGTTTGAGAGTTTGTATGACTGATATTAGCATTGCCATTGCATTTGCCCCTCGTTGTGAGCTTGAACCGTGAGTTATTGTTCGTTGGATTACTAATTCTCTTAGTTCTCGCTCTGAAATATTGTTGGTTGGGTCAACATCACAATCCATTACAAAAATAAAAAGTGATTCGATGTCCCTGTAATAAAGATTATTCACAAATCTTCTTACTGTGCTGTGCTTGTAGTGTCTAAGGGTTAATTGGAATATCTCCCCTTTGAGTTGTTCTACTTGTTCTAGTGTACCTTTGTGGTCAAGAGATTTTGCGGCTGCAAATATCTCTTTTAGCTTTCTATGAACAAACTTTGCTTCTGCTCCAAAATTCTCTGACAGCTTTTTCGAATCATCCGTTATATGCGACCAGCAGAATTGCAGGATAAACCTTGCTTTCTTTGCTAATGCTCTTAGAGCTGAATGCCTATCAATTATGAGTGTATTCCTCTTTTGATTTGTACCAAATACTGCAAGAGGAACTTTTGCGTTATTTCGCTTGCGAATTTTATAGAGCACTACTCCATAAGCTATAAACACCCATAAAAAATAGTTTTTTCCCTTGATTCTCCATGATGTTGAATCTGTGTGCTTTACCCTCGCTAACTTGACTACTTTTTCAAGATGAGTATAGTAGTCTCCGAACTCGCCAGCGAGTAGCTTTAATGTGTGCGTTACTGTTGCAGGGCTCATGTGCAGGTCGTGCAGGGTGAGGAAGTACTCGCAGACCTTGCTGCAGCTCAATCGCAATCCAAGCTTAAGATACATGATGAGGAGCATTATATTTAGGTCAAACTGGCAGTGGGGCAGCACATTCGGCACTTCTTTTTCTACAATCTTATTGCATTTTTTGCATCGTTTTCTATGAATATCATATCTAGTTGTTTCTGTTCTCCAGACCAGCTTGAGTCCTGTAACAAATCGTTGTCTTACTTCGATGGTTTTTCCGGTTAGCGGCTCACCACAATCAACACATTCCTTTGGAATGAGCTCTTTGACATGGTCTATTCTTTCATGAATGTGTCTGCTATAAGCTGCATGACCTTTTGGTGCACCTAATGGTTTAGAAACATTTCTTGAGTTAGCTTTGATATTCATAGCTCTACACAGATTGGTTACAGCAATTGAATGTTTTGCCTTGAACTCTTCGAATTCTTTTTTTACTTTTTCAAACTTCTTAACAATCTTGTCTTTTTCCTCTGCAATCTTGTCTTTTTCTTTGCGTTCATATTCAATAGTTTCTTCAAGTTCTTTAATCTTCTCCGTTAATTTTTCTATTTCCTTGCTTGCGTCTTTGGTCATCTTTCAATCAGAATAATCTTAACTTTTTTTCCTATCCACTCAATAGGAACATAAACACGACCACTATTGCCACTCTTATGAACTTCTTTCTCGAGCATTTCAAATCCAGTAAGTGCAAGTTTTACTTCCTTTTGCATATTAGCTACAATGTAGCTAACACTATATAATAATTTCGCTGTTATAGAATATACTTCAAGAAAAAATGAGTCACTTCACTAAACGATTACCTTATGGCACAAACTTTAAAAACAACTATCTTTTCTATTAAGCTATGGAATTGCCAAAACGATACAATGCAGAAGAATCAGAAAAAAAATGGATGGAGTTCTGGGAAAAGGAAAATATCTACAGATTTGACCAGGAAAGCAAAGCTGAGATTTATTCAGTAGACACTCCTCCCCCAACAGTATCAGGAAAGATGCATTTAGGGCATTCATTTTCTTACTCGCAGCAGGATTTTGTCGTAAGGTTCCACAGAATGCTGGGAAAAAACATATTTTATCCTTTTGGCACTGATGATAATGGATTAGCAACAGAAAGGATGATTGAAAAATTAAAGAATGTGAAAGGCCAGTTCATGAAAAGAAAGGAATTTGTAGAGCTATGCCTAAAAACATTGGAAGAGATAAGGCCTGACTTTGTTTATGATTGGAAAAGGATTGGCACCAGTGCTGATTACAGCATATTCTACACAACAATTAACCAGCATTCCCAAAAGGTTTCCCAAAAATCTTTCATTGACTTGTACAAAATGGGAAGAATCTACAAAAAAAGAGCTCCATTTGTATGGTGCCCAGAATGCCAGACAGCTATAGCTCAAGTTGAGATGAAAGACAGTGAAAGGGAAAGCAATTTTGTTTACATGAAATTTGACACTTCATTAGGCAAACAGATAATCATAGCAACAACAAGGCCGGAACTTCTTCCAGCGTGCGTAGCTATACACATTCATCCTGATGACAAGCGTTATAATAAATTCATCGGAGCCAAAGCAAAAATCCCATTTTCCATCAGGGAAGTGCAAATAAGCGCGAATAAAGACGTTGATATGGCCTTTGGCTCTGGAATTGTTTACCATTGCACATATGGGGATATGGAAGATGTAAAGTGGACAGAAGAATTCAATATTGAGCCAATTGAAATACTAAACAAAGATGGCACTTTAAATGAAAAAGCTGGAAAATTCAAGGGACTGCATGTAAAAGAAGCAAGAAAAGCTGTTATTAAAGCTTTAGAAGAAGAAAATAGGATTGAAAAAATAGAGCCAATAAGGCATGTTGTAAATGTCCATGAAAGATGCGAAACAGACATTGAAATAATGACGACAGACCAATGGTTCATAAAATACCTTGATTTAAAAGATGAATTCATAAAATATGGCAGAAAAATTAAATGGTACCCGGAGCATATGCGCTCAAGATATGAAAACTGGATTTATGGATTAAAGTGGGACTGGAACATTTCCAGGCAACGACACTTTGGCGTCCCAATACCGGTATGGTATTGTAAAAAATGCAATGAAATTGTAATTGCAGATGAAAAGCAATTGCCAGTTGATCCATTAGTCGACATGCCAAAAAGTAAGTGTAAATGCGGCTCTTCTGAATTTATGCCAGAAAAAGACGTTCTTGACACATGGGCAACTTCTTCCTTAACACCAGATATTGCAATTGAATTGTTTAATGACAAAAAAATTTTCAAAAAACTTTATCCAATGTCATTAAGGCCGCAAGCGCATGATATTATCACATTTTGGCTTTTTAATACTGTTGTTAAAGGCTATTTCCACCATAAAGATATCCCTTGGCAAAATGTCATGATTTCTGGCTGGGCTCTCGACCCGCATGGCAAAAAAATGAGCAAGAGCAAAGGCAATGCGATAGACCCAAGAGAAATGATTAAAAAATACTCTGCAGATGCATTAAGGTTCTGGGCAGCCGGATCCAGCTTAGGGGATGATTTGCCATTCCAGGAAAAAGACCTGGTAACAGGAATAAAATTCACAACAAAGATATGGAATGCCTCTAAATTCGCTTTTATGCATCTTGATGATTACAGTCTAAATAAGCCAAAGAATATTGAAGTAATAGACAAATGGATTCTGTCAAAACTAAGCAATATTGTAAAAGAATCCACTAAAAATTTTATGAAATATGAGTATTCCCATACGAAGCTTGCAACTGAAACATTCTTCTGGCATAGTTTTTGTGACAATTACCTTGAAATAATAAAAGACAGGCTTTACAACGCAGAAAAAAGAGGCAAAGAAGCAAGAGTATCTGCGCAATATGGGCTGTACCACACTTTGCTCACAATAATAAAATTAATGGCTCCAATAACACCATTCATAACAGAAGAGCTTTACCAGCTTTACTACAAAAAGCATGAAAAAGGCAAAAGCATCCATATTGCAAAATGGCCATCTCTGGATTTAACAGACAACAATGCTGAAAATGTTGGAGATTTCTTTGTTTATGTGCTGCAGAATGTAAGAAGAGCAAAATCCGAAAAGAGCTTATCATTGAAAAAGCCAGTTAAAAAAATCCTGGCAAAAGGCAAGCTCACAAAAGCAGATTTTGAAAAGATAAAACAAGACCTTATAGCAACAACAAACGCAGAGGAAATTGTTTTTGAGCCATTAGATAAAAACTCAAAAATTGATTATGAAGTTGTGGTGGATATTTAACAACCCCAACGTATGTGCATAGCTATAAAGACGCTGGCAAAATCTATGTTGCCGTCTTTTGTGAGCAATATCATGCAAACAAGATAACCGACTTCGAAGGGGACGCTCCATCGGGAACGAATGTCGGTAACTACAAATAATATTTCCTTATTGCGAATCTGACGGCAACCGCCGAAGGCGTGATTTTGCCAGCGTCGTAAAGAAAAATGAGCTATGCATATGCACCCCAACACAACTTTTAAATACTATTTCTTGAATTTCGATTTAAAAATTTTTAATTCAACAGAAATCCGACACCCCCAATCACAGATTGGGGGATTGCTCGCTCACTACGTTCGCTCGGTCGGATTTCTGAGAATGCAAATATTCGCGATGTTTCATATGATATGTTCACCATCAGTTAAAAACTGATGGAATATTTGCATTTAAGACTAAGTGAAAGATGAAAGAGAAACAAATTGAATTATTTCGTGGTGTTACTGTTTCTAAAAGCATAGCTGATTGGGTAAGGTTAATGCCTTGGGATAGTGTTATATATAGTATGGAGCTAGCGATAACTGGCACTAAAGGCTACTATACAAACCCAAAAGAGCGTATGAACAATATTTTAGGGCTTTATTGGGATATAACTCGAGGCATATATCTAACAGGAGATGTTAAAAGCCTTGTACTAACAACCAATCTAGATCAAATAGTCTTAGAGGATGATAAAATTTTGCCAAGTTATCTGATAGGCTCAAAATTAAAGCTTGAACCATGTTATACAACTTATAGAAACTAAAGACAACCCTAGTTTTTAGTTAGAACCAATCTACGATAATTAAATTTTAATTTGTCAAATCTGTACATCCGCACCTATATTTGCAAACAATCCCACTAAATTAGTGCTTTTTAATCCTTATACCTTCTCCAGTATCTTCTATACTATAACCTTTACTCCTAATCTCTTCCCTTATCTTATCAGCCTTTTCATAATTTTTTTCTTTCCTTGCCTTTTCCCTTTCCTCAATTAGCTTTTTAATATCAGAAGGTATTTTTTCTTCTTTTGTTTCCAAAACATTAAAAATTTTATCAATCTCTGTCATTAGCTCATAGCTTTTCTTGCCTCCTCCTTTCTTATTCACTTCTTTGACAAAATCAAATATCACCGCTAATGCTTTTGGAGTGTCAAAATCATCATCCATATGTTTTAGAAACTCTTTCTTTGTACTATCTATTAATTCCTGGTCATCTTTTTCCTTGCTGTCTTTTACTTTTCTCGCAAAATCATTCAATCTTTCCAAACTGTTCTTCGCCTGCTCCAATAATTCTTCAGAAAAATCAATAGGGCTCCTATAATGTGCAGAAAGATAAAATAACCTTAACACATTAGAATCATATTTTTTTAATGCATCTCTTACTGTAATAAAATTACCAAGGGATTTAGCCATTTTCTGGCCTTTTACATTCAGGAAACCAGTATGCAGCCAATATTTTACAAAAGGCTTTTTGCCAGAAGCCGACTCCATCAATGCAATTTCAGCTTCATGATGCGGAAAAATTAAATCTCTAGCTCCTCCATGCATGTCATATTTGGGGCCAAACACTTTTTCAGCTATAGCTGTATCTTCAATATGCCATCCTGGCCTTCCGCCATTAAACCAAGGATCTTTCCAAGAAGGCTCATTCTCCTTTGATTTCTTCCACAAACAAAAATCTCCTTTATTTTTCTTTTTTCCACTATCATCAATCCTTGTTACTGCATCCTCTGCTTCTTCTGTTTTTCTGCCAGATAACTTGCCATATTCAGGAAATTTGCCAAGGTTAAAATATACTCCATCATCTTCTATAACATATGCACACTCTTTTTTCATTAAAGTCTCTATCTGGTTTATTATCTCTTTAATATTGTCAGTTGCCCTTGCATATATATCTACAGAATCAACACCTAATGATTTCATATCTTCATGATATTCTTTTTCAAAATTCCTTGCCAAATCAACTGGCTTTACTTTTTTTTCAGCAGCTCTTTGTATTATTTTATCGTCTAAGTCAGTAACATTCTGCAGGTAAGTGACCTTATAGCCCTTATATCTTAGATATTTAACAATTATATCAAACTGCACATAGGTTTTTGCGTGGCCTATATGTGCGTAATCGTATGGCGTGACCCCACATACAAAGAGATTTACCTTTTTATCCCTTAAGGGTTTGAAAATTTCCTTTTTCCTAGCCAGCGTATTATAAACTTTAAGAGCCATTTTTTATTTAAATTTTTATTATTTTATTAGTTTTATTATTTATTAAATTGTCTATTATTTTTATTGAAATTATTGATTATTGTTTCCTAATTAATGAAAGAGTAAGCGAGGAGCCGGATTCGAACCGGCGAATAAGAGGGTTGCAGCCTCTCGCCTTAGCCGCTTGGCTTTGAGGTATTTCACATCCTCGCACAGCGGTTAGTGCCCTCGCATTGCAAAAAGTAATTTTCGTTGCTTTTCATCATTGTCAAAACCAATGTACTTATAAAAATTTCCAAAATTTGACTTCTCAATGTCAAATCTCGCACCAACAGATTTTGTTCCATCTTTCCTTATGTTAGAGCCATTAAAGCGAACTGGCGAAGATTTTATTTTAAAATTTTTAAGCATATTTCTTAGTTGTTCCATATACAGCTTACCAGGTTCTTTTATTTTTTCATTTTTATACTGCTCTATGCCTATTCTCCATCTGACGTTGTTATTTTTTAATTTAGTAGAATAAATATAACCTTCTCCGGTGAACAACCCTTTTAAATATTCAGCTTTTACTTTTTTATTGCCTTGTGATACCCAAGATGGAACTGTATAAATTGAGTTTGTTTTATTCCCTTTTGGTACACCAATCTTTTCAAAAAAATGTGCAAGAGGCTTTGATATAAAAAACAGTTTATATCTTTTATTTACCCTATTATCCGTATAAACATGTCCTTTTACTCCAAAAAGTTTATTGAATTTACCTTTCAAATCCGCTATTGCTTTAAAATCCTTTGAATAAAAGGATACCAAACCTCTCCAACCCTTAAGTTGTAAATGGCCATCTCCTGTTATATCAGCGACGATTCTTGCAAGTTCTGGAGAACCAATTAACTTTGCCCATTCGTCCATAATTGTCACTATACCACCGCATTTATTAAGTTTTCCTTTTTTAGCTTTGAAATAATTTAAGTCCAACATTTCATTAAAAACTTCTTTTGAATGCTGGAACTTAAATTTCTAAAGTGCAAGAAAACTTATTGAAATAAGCAAGGTCCTAATAAAGCGAAGATAATTGGAAAAAAATTTATTCTAAGTTTTTTTGTGTTCTGGCCACAGAAACATTTAAAAACCATATGCAGTTCTCAAACTTTATGGCAAGAATAAGAAAATTTGTAAGTTATAGAAAGCTTGAAAGGCCTTATACAAGGACTTCCAAGTACAAAGGGAAATCCTACATACGAATGAATCCCAATATACGCGTTATAGGGTTTGAATTAGGGAGCCAAAAAAAAAGTTTTCGGTATACTTTAAATCTTATATCAAAAACTGATTTGCAAATAAGAGATAATGCCTTGGAAAGCGCAAAGCAGAGCTCTAACAAAATTCTTGAATCAAAAATAGGTTTAGCATCTTATCACCTGAAGCTTAAGTCCTATCCTCATCATGTTTTACGTGAAAACCCCCTTGCAGCAGGCGCTGGCGCAGACCGTTTTAGTACAGGGATGCAAAGGGCATTTGGAAAGCCAATAGGCAATGCTGCCCAAGTAAAGAAAGGTGGTACAATTTTCCAACTCTCTGTTGATAAGCCCAATTTAGAGCTTGCGAAACAGGCTTTGACTAGAGCCTATAAAAAATTGCCTTGTTCTTGCACAATACAGGTAGTAGAGAATAAGTGAACATTAATCATTTATTTTTTCTAAATGTTTTTAAATAATGAACAGTTGGATAAAAGCTATAGAATTTCTAAGACTAGACAGGAAAAAGGTAATTTTTTAATTAATGGCAAAATACTCTGGATATGTTGTTAACACACGCTTTGCGAAATATTTATAAATTAGAATAAATAAATTCGGTTAAACGTTGGGACATTGCCACACAATAATTGACGCTAACAACTAAAACATAAAATAACATGGAGGTTAGTAACATGCCAGACAACAATATTTTTATTGGTGGAAAGCCTTTTATGAACTATGTCACTGGAGTAGTGATGCAGTTTACAACCAAGAATGCAGAGGATGTGATAGTAAAGGCCCGTGGCAAGTTTATAAGCAGGGCAGTAGATGTTGCAGAAGTCGCCAGCAAAAGATTTCTAGAAGGCACAGTTGGTGTAAAAGGCATAAAAATAGACAGTGAAGCGTTCAAAAACAGCGAAGGCAGAGACGTAAGAGTTTCCTCAATTGAAATAACACTTGGAAGAAATCCGTAAAGTAACATATTTTAGAAAGATTATATTTTTTAACTTTATTTTATAGCAAAAGACACAAATTTAGATATAATTCTGTCTTTTGCTTAGTTTGCGTTAGCAAACCTTGAAAATCCTTTTTTGGATTTTCCGCTGTTACGAGCGGACAACTATTATCTAATAATTTTTGTCCGTGAGTATAATTTTTTTATGCTAGGATTTTCTCCACAAAGAGGGCAGTTTTTGTTCTTGCTTAATTTCAGCTCTTTAAACTGCATTTTTAATGCATTGTAGGCTAAAAACCTTCTGGATAATATATCTCCTTTGCCAAGAATGATCTTAAGCGCTTCTGTAGCCTGTATTGCGCCAATAACTCCAAGCAAAGCTCCAATGACGCCAGCTTCAGCGCAACTTGGGACTGAGCCAGGCCTAGGAGGCTTTGGAAATAAGCACCTATAGCACGGGCCATTTTTATAATTGAAAACAGATGCATGCCCGTCAAAACCAGTAGCGCTTCCATAAACATCTGGCTTGTTCAATAAAACACATGCATCATTAACTAGGTACTTGGTTGGAAAATTATCGCTTCCATCGATAACTATATCATATTTTTGTATTATTTTCAATGCATTCCTTGAATTTAATTTTTCATTGTATATTTCAACCTCAACATTAGGATTCAAACTTTTAATGGAATTTTTTGCAGATTCTGTTTTTTTTGCCCCTAAATTTTTTGTTGAGTGTATTATTTGCCTTTGCAAATTGCTTTCTTCAACATCATCAAAATCAATAATCCCGATTACCCCTGCACCAGCAGCAGCTAAATAAAGCATAGCAGGGCTTCCTAGGCCTCCAGCACCGACTATCAGAACCCTAGCCTGCTTAATCTTTTCCTGGCCTTTTATTCCTATCTCCTGCAAATTCAAGTGCCTTACATACCTGTTGAATTCCCGTTCTGTTAAATTTTTATTTGTCATTTTGTTATTATCTCATTTATTTATAAGGAATAAGAAGTCCTTATTGATTTTTATTCCTTTCTGTTATATAGTAGCGGACATAAGTAATTGCTCATAAATAACCGCTACTATGTATAAAACGACATACAAATTAAATCAGAACTTATGTCGTTTTCTAATATTACCTAAAAACCGAGATTGGTGCGAAAGTCGGTGCTTATGCGTAATTTGCCAAATCAGAAAGCTCTGCAGGATTGCGATGTACGACCTGAGCAATATACAGTATTGCGAAGTTGAGAGGAATGTTAGGGCCTCGCATAAGCACGGAGTAAACTTTCGCACCAATCCACTAAAAACCAAAACACTTAAATAAAATTAATCTTACCCAAATAAAACCAAAAATAAGTTCTATGCTTGTTTTTTGCAATTAATGTAGTTGATGCTATGCCAATAAAAAATGGAGATAAAGTTAAAGTTGAATATGTGGGAACATTAGATGATGGCACAGTATTTGATAGTTCTGATGTGCATGGAAATCTATTAGAGTTTGAAGTTGGCGCTAAGCAAGTAATTAAAGGATTTGAAGATGCAGTAATTGGTATGGAAATAGGAGAAGAAAAGTTCATAAGGCTAGAAGCATCAGAAGCTTATGGCAACCCTAGCAATCAATTAATCAAGGAAGTGCCTCGCGATAAATTTCCAAAAGAAGAGTTAAGGCCTGGAATGATGTTAGGTTTAAGTTTAGCAAATGGAGCACAAGTGCCTGCAAAAATAATAGAAGTAACAGACACAGAAGTGACTATTGACTTAAACCATCCTTTAGCTGGAAAAGCATTGAATTTTAAGATTAAAGCTGTAGAGATTAATTCTTGATTGTTTATAAAGTTTGAAAAACTTTACTAAACTCATAGAAATGCTTTGCATTTCTAGGACACAAAAAATCGTTTTGCGATTTTTTCGTGTAAAGAAAATTAATTAATTTTCTTGTTTATCTTTTCTTCTTTCTAATCTTCTTCTTTTTCTTGATTTCTTTCTCAAGCTTCAGCTCATCAAGAAGTTCCTTGTATCTGTTCCTAATTGTAACTTCTGTCACACCAGCAACATCTGCTACTTCTCTTTGAGTTCTTTTTTCTCCGTGCAGTAAAGCAGATACATACAAAGCAGCTGCAGCTATTCCAGTAGGGCCTCTGCCAGAAGTCAGCTCTGCTTTCTGCGCTTGCTCAAGAATTTCAATTGCATTGCTTTGAGTTTCAGCGTTTAATTTCAATGAGGAAGCAAACCTTGCAATATAATCTGCTGGATTGCTTGGCAATATTGTGATGCCTAGTTCTCTAGTAACAAACCTGTAAGTTCTTCCAATCTCTTTCTTCTCGATTCCAGAAGCCTCTGAAAGCTCGTCTAGTGTCCTAGGAACATCATGCCTTCTGCAAGCAGCATATAAAGCGCCAGCAACAACTGATTCCATGCTTCTTCCCCTTACTAAGCCACGTTGCACAGCTAAAGTATAAATTCTAGCGCTCTCTTCTTCAACAGACTTCGGCAATTTCAAAAAAGAGCTTACTCTCTTCAGCTCTGCAAGAGCTAATTTAAGGTTTCTTTCTATAGCTGTAGAAATTCTGTACTGCCATTTCCTTAATCTAAAGAATTTGTTCCTTTCTTTGCCGCCAAGCTTAAATAAATCAGCTTTCTGCCCTACTTCTGTTCCTAAGCCATGATCATACTGCGTATAAGTCATAGGAGCGCCTGCTCTTCTTCTCTCGCCATCTTCGCTGTCAAATTCACGCCATTCCTGCGTAAAGTCAACCATCTTCTCTTCTATGACTAAACCGCAATCTTTACAAATAATTTCTCCCCTTTCTTTATTCCAATTCAGGTTTATACCGCCACATTCAGGGCATTTTTTAACAAGTTCTGGCATTTTGAATCACCCATTCTTATATTTAGTTCCACATTTAGTTTAAAATAACAAAATTAATATACCCAACCCCCTTTTCATAAAAACCAATTTTGTAACATAGCAAATAAAAAACAACAATATTTATAAAGAGAAAATATTACTACTATATAAATCTTTCGTTCAATATTTAAACCTTTGCATGCAAAACATGGGTATTACAAATGGAAGAGCCTATTCCAAAGGATTTGTTTGATATTTTAGCCTGTCCAATCTGCAGAGCTGATTTGCGCTACACAAAAGACAAAAAAGGTCTTGTTTGCGTAAAATGCAGCCAGAAATACCCTATTAATCAAGGAATACCTGTTTTATTGCCTCCTAAAGGCAGAAAAGAGTAAAATTTCTATATTAAACTACTTCTCCCTCATCAAACAGCCTGTCAAACTCATTAACAAATTTCAAAGCCAAATCCTCATTATATATTATTAACATATTCTCATCATTTCTATTAAACCCGCTAAAACTAAAGTTAGGGCTGCCGGTTATTACTATCTTATTATCTATTACTAGGAATTTATGGTGCATATTATACTTGTTTCCATCTACCTTGATGTTTAATCCAAAATCTCTTAATCTGCTATATTGCGATTTCTGGACATTTCTTTGTGTTCTTTCCACTAAAACAGTCACATTAACGCCTTTTATATCTGCCTTAACCAGCTCATCTGCTAACTCTTCATGGGTAAAGGAGAATATAGCCACTTTAACTGAATTGTTTGCTTTATTTACTAAGCTTATTACTTTGTTAATGCCCCAATCTCCTAATGTACAATCCTCTGGGCAGAAATAATTCTCAATCTGGCCAATATTAGTGCTTATTTTGTTATATTTAACATTATTGCCAGAAGCATATACGCCATTCCACAGCTCATTAAACTCATGCTCATAATTCTCTGCAATATATTTTGAATTTAGTATTATGATATTGTTATTGTTTAAATTTGCCCCATTATTTGTTGGGTTAGTGCTCCCAGTCAATGTTATATATTTATCAATGATACAAAACTTATTGTGCATATACTGCTTTGATTTTGCTGTTTTTACGCCACCTCCTTTGATCTGGCCGTCATAATTCCCTTCGTCAATAACGACCTTGACATCTGCATCATAGCTCTTTTTCGCAATCATTGTAATTAAATCCTTTAAATTCAACTCAAAGAAAGCGCAATGGACAGAGCTTTTTGCATAATCAACATATGCCTCCAATACACTTTCGCAATTGTCTTGAGGACAGAAATAAACCTGTGCATTTATGTTGCTCTCGTAAGGATTCTGGACATCAACAGCATTTCCTGTCAAAGCTTTGTCACAACCGCTTATTAGCAAAAATACAGGAAAAATTAGAAAAGCAAAATGCCTCATTTTAGCCCTCAATTGCGAAAAATTTAAATACTAATACTATTATCAAGTAACAATAAGATACGACTATTGTTGAGTAATCAACAATAATCTATCACCTCTTTTTCCCTGGCAAGGCGCAAGCTTTGCTAGGGTTTTATGATCACTTCAATTTTTTCTTCACTTTTTTTTGTTTAAAATTTAAAAGCTTAGCAATAAAAATGCCCAATATGACACCTATAATCAGCACCACTATCAATTTGCTATCAACTCTTTCAAATAAATTGAGCCTGCTTGATGTAGTGCTTTTGAAATATATGTCCAGATTGCTTAACTCCAGCGCATATTCAGAGTAAAGCAACGCTGAAAAAGGATCAAAATCTTTCAAAGAATTAGCATACTCGAAGTAGCTATAGCCCAAAATAGGGAACACTCCTTTTTCAGTCTCTTCCACCAGATTTCTTTCAACAATAATTAGCTTCTGGTTTATTATATTGCTAATATTGTTGTTTTTTACGCCAAAAACACTTAGAATTGCATCAACATCTGCTTTTGCCTTGCTCGCCTTAAAAAGGCAAAGCCCATAGTTGCCTTCTTGTAAATCTTGGTAAGCATAATCAAGCTCTTTTTTTGCAGCTGTTGGAATGCTGGGAAAATAGAGCTGCACATACTGCAAACGCTCTTCAACCTCTGAGAGCTTTGTCTTGCATGCACTTTTTATTACTTCATCATTAAAGTTAAATTCCTTCCCAGTATTTTCTAAAAATCGCGCCCAAGATTTTGCTGAATTAAACCTTTCTATTGCATAAGCCAAGTTATGCAAGATTTCATCCCTATTGCCTGTAGCTTCAGCAACCATGCCCAAAAATTCATTGGCTTCTACCAGCCTTTCCTTAACAACCATATAAGATTCAAGGTCTGTTATAGTTTTTATTTCCTCATTTTCTATTGTTTCATCAAAACTTTTTATCTCCGCTCTTAATCCATTTACTTTTTTTATTATCTCTTCTTCTGTTAAATTTAGCTGCAGCAAAGATAAATAATTAAATTCCACATTAGCGCCAAAGCAGTAGCTTGCTGAAGAATAATACTTGTATTCATTGAAAGCATCTTTTCCTTTATCAGACATATTAACTGCATTAGCTAGTGCTGGTTTTGTTTTATTGCCTATAATCTCTAAATTGGAGATTGTTTTTTTAAGCTGGGTGCTTCTTGAGCATAATTGAATAGCCAGCATCTTCATTGTATCTTTATAGTCTTGGCTTATAGTCAAATCCGCTTTTTTCTCCCTAAATTTCTTTCCTGTAAATTCGAATATAGCCTCATCCAAAGTTATGACTTCCTTAATCTCCATTCCATATCTTTCTCTTAGTCCGTCCAAGTCAAAACTCTCATTCACACTTTCATTTTTTTTAAAACTCTCATTTCCCTCGTCTATTGATTCCCCCATTGGAATTAGAACCTTTTTCATACCAACTTTATCAGCAGCCTCGATTTTAGCTTTTAGGCCTCCTACAGGCCCAATTAAGCCACCTGAGTTTATTGTCCCTGTTATTGCGGTATTTTCATCAAAATCAATGTCTTTAATTAAAGAAAATGTTAGAACAGAAATTGCTGCACCTGCGCTTGGCCCGGCTACTATTGGTGAATTAGCTGTTATTGTATAGAAAAAATCGTATTTGCTGCAATCTACATCTGCAAAATCGCAAGCTATTTCCCTTGCAAACCTTGTTGATACCTGTGTATCTACCCTGGTAAGAGGAAAAGTTTCTAAAAAAACTCTGCCAGATCCTGGCTTAATTTCTAAATATAAATCTGCAATTCCTCCTTTGTAGCCGTTGTTTGTTTCAGTAACAGCCAAAAGTTTCATATGCCCTTCTTTGGCATTTACAGCAGGAAGTAAAACAATTAATACGCTTAATACCCCTAACATTACAAATTTGTTCATTAAATATTATAGAATATAGGCTGTTTTTAATAGTTTTTATTTTAATTATTCATATTTCTTTAGCTCTAGAAATAACTTATTAAATTCCCTATTCAATGCCTTGTAAGCCTCTTTGCCCCTGCTTAATGCCTCTGTATTGTGTATTTGCTGTGTTATATTTGGATTTAAAGGGTCGTTATGTATCGCCTGCGCTTCTATAATATGCAAATATCGGTCATAAAATCTTAAAAACCCTTCAGCAACATCAGATTTGCAATATGTTATAACAATTTTCTTAAAATCATCAATATTTTCGCTTGATCTGTTTTTATGCCAAGACTTCAACAAGTTTCTGGCAAAATGCCTTCTCATCCTTGGACGCCAGTCATCTCCCAATATCCCATAAGCAATAGACTCATAAGGCATATGCTGAAAACATGTCATGAACTGGAGCAACTCCAGAGAGTATAACAAAAAATTTCTTTTTCTTTCATCAAATTCGTTTTTAATGGTATAGGTCATTATAGCATTAATGTTTTTTAATTTGGATTTTAAGTTGTAAATCTTTTTTCTTTCTTTTTCAACATCAAATTTAATTTGCTCCATATCATCCAGCTCGATAGCAATAACCCCCAAAGCAGAATCATTGATAATATTCCAAAACATTTGAGAATAAACTCTATAAAAAATATCCACTGAGGCTATAACCTTTTCTGGAACGAGCTTATGCTGTAGTGAATTTTTCTCGCAATAAGTAAGCAATTCATAAATTCCATTGTCGATAATTTGCTTAGTTTCATTAATTGATTTTTCTAGTTCAGATTGTAATTTATCTATTAGTTCTCTTATGTTGCTTTCACCATGATGTGCTTCTGATATCATATGAAATAGCTCATGCTTGATATTACTACCAATATTAGATAGAGATATTCCTAAGTAATTGACATTGTACCATAGGCCTATTGCCTTATAATCCTTATCCAGAGGCTTCCATGAAGCTATACTATCAAAGGCATCAAAACAAAACAGTAATTTTTTAGTTAAATTAGTTTTAGAAGGAAATCCTTCAAAGCGCTGAATTAACTTATCCAAAATTGCTAATAATACTTTTTTAAATTTCTCAAAATTCTACTCATAAAATTGCGCTAATGCAACATTAGTATTCCCGCCAAATGATTTTAAATTCTTAGCGGACCAATATTCTAGGGATTCGTGAGTGATATAAAATACAATCTCGCAATTAACATCTCTATTATGAACAATAAGTGAATCTCCTAATTTAAAACCAGCATTCCAACCTGAATGACCCAATACTTTAATCATACCCAAATCCATAAATCAACAAAAATATGAACCAGCAATATAAATATTTTGATATTAATACCAACAATCTTTTCAAACAACCAAAATCAATCATAGTATATGGAAGCCAAGAAAGTAAAAGTTGAAATTGTTGGCAAGGAAAAGAAAGAAAATAAATTCATTAAAACAATAAAATCAATAACCGCAAGAATAAAGCTCGGCATAGCAATAATTCTTGATTTGATTGATTTTTTTATAGCGTGGATTCCAATTGTCAATGAGATATGGGACATAATAACTTTTATGGTTTTATTGGTAATATTAAAAAACAAAAAACTCGCTTTTATTTCATTAATTGAGCTTCCGTTATTGGGATTGCCTCCATTCAGCATAATTGATATGTTTTTGCCGATAGCTACAATAACCGTTTTGATTGATAATAATATCGGAAACATAAAAATCCAGAAGTTCAGAATTTAAGGCTTAGCTTTCTTTTTTCCAAAATCCTCTTTTAGAGGACCTTCTCCTAATTTTTCCGTGTATTTGCATTTAGGATAAAGCGAGCAGCCGTAAAATTTTCCATAAATAGAGCTCCTTAAGACTATCTTGCCTTCCTTGCAGCTTGGGCATTCTTTTTCTATTTCCCCTTTTGCAATTGCTTTTGCCTCTTTTCCTGCGTCACCTTCAGCATATTTTGTATGGCACTTGGGATTTAAGCAGAACTCCATTGGCTGTTTTCCTTTTTTGATAGCTAGAACCTTAGGATAGCTACATGTTTCACATATCGTCTGTGCGGGCTTTATTAAAGCATTATGTGGCAAAGAAAAAGTAGTTTTGCAATTTGGATATTTGTTGCATGCAACAAAACTCCCGAACTTTCCTTTTCTTATCTGCAAATCCCCTTCCTTGCATACAGGGCATTTGCCAAGTGTGGTCATTTCATTTCTTGTCTCAATATTTGCATCAAGCAACTCTTTTCCAATCTCCTTTTCGTGCTTTTTAAAATCCTTGATTATATCTGTAATTGCATCTCTTGCTTCATTAAGTATTTCTTCGCTTTTTCTTTTGCCTTCCCTTATCTGATCCATCTCCTCTTCAAAATGCCGTGTCAATTCCTCATCAACTATTTTCGGGCAGTATTTTTCAAGAGTCTCAACTGTTTTTATGCCGAGGTTTGTTGCTTCTATTGCTTTTCCGTCAACATATCCTCTTTGGAATAATGTATCAACTATTTCAGACCTTGTTGCTTTTGTTCCAAGGTTCCTGCGCTCAAGCTCCTTTATTATCGAAGCCGGAGTATATCTCTTTGGCGGAGTTGTTTCCTTGTCATGCAATTTTATTTTTTTTACAATTACACTATCATTCTTATTGACTGCCGGCAATTCTTCCTCTTCTATTTTTACATATGGCTCGTAAAAAATATGCCATCCTTTCTCAATAGTCCTTGTGCCTTTTGCAATAAATATCTCATTGTTGCAATTTATGTCTATGGTCATTGTTTCCCTTAGCGCATCTTCTGAAAAAGTGGCCATAAACTTTTTAACAATCAGGTCATATATCTTCTCCTCATTTGCATTTAAGTCTCCAGGAAAAATTCCAGTAGGGTAAATAGCTGGGTGCGCTGGATCAGTCTTTTTGCCCTCATTCGGCTTCAGAGATTTTTTTGACAATAATTTTTGTATAAGCGCAGAATACTGCTTTTGCCTTGAAAGCTCAGAAAATATTTTTTTATACCCTATTTTTTCCGGCAATTGCTGGGAAGATGTTCTTGGGTAAGATATAGCCCCTGAAGTATAAAGCTCCTGCGCAATCTCTAATGTTTCTTTAGGGCTTATCTTATGGCACCTGTAAGCCTCTATCTGCATGCTTGTAAGGTCAAAAGGAAAAGGAGGAGACTGTTTAAACTGGCTCTTCTGCATATTATCTACAACTGCTTTCTTCTGCCCCTTAACCTTGTCCATTACCCTATCAGCTTTCTCTTTATCCCAGAATTTGTCTTCCTTATGCCACGCTATAATATCCCCTTTGCTTACAGTGCCGTCAAGCTCTATCTGCCAGAATGGAACTGGCTTAAATGCCCTGATTTCCTTTTCCTTGTCAACAATTATTTTTAATGCTGGCCCCTGCACTCTGCCAGTAGACATAAGCTTAAAGCTGCCTGCAGTTTTTATTGAAGATGTTAAAGCCCTGCTGTAGTTAATTCCATTATAGAAATCTAGATGATGCCTTGTATCCCCTGCATTCGCCTGGCCCCAGTCAAGATGGCTCATTTTGTTTTCATAAGCCTCTATTAAATCCGGCTTTGTCAATGTGGAAAATTTCATCCTGTTGGCATCTTTCTTTTTGCACGCATATCTTATAACATTAAGCCCTATAACTTCTCCTTCAATATCATAATCAGTGGCGATTGTAAAAGAATTAGCCCCAGCAGAAAGTTTTTTTATTGTATTAAGGTATTTTTTTGAAAATCCTGCCTTTTTGCTTGTTTCAGAAGAAGGCTTCCATTCAATGTCAAAGACAGGAAAACTCCATCCTTTTTTTTCTTTTTCGGCAAGGCCGTATAAATGCCCTACAGCGCAGCCTACAACAATATCTTTTTTTCCCCTAGTTATTTTATAGTAAGGTACTCCATTAAGGTTTTCCTTGATTGCTTTTCCGTCAGCCAAAGACTCTGCCACTCTTTTAGCGGCATCGGGCTTTTCAGTTATTATCAATTCATACATAATTTTGATAAAAACAATAACAAATTTAAAAATGTTTGGAAAAAGAAATCACGTTCCTATTTTCACATTATCTTTTATGTTTCTTAATGTTTGCATGGAGCTTAACACTGCGAGGTAGCTTGTCTTGGGATTTTCACTCAGTAAATTGTCTGTTTTCAGCATTATTTCACCAAAATTTCCCTTGCATAGAATTTCATGCATATTTGTTTTTGCATTTGGATCAGCAATTATTTTTATTTGGATATTATCAGATTTTGATGCCAGGAACAGAGTAGCTGCAACATTAATGTTTTTAGGAAAGCCTTCAATTGCTTCTTTCAAGTTTCCTTCAAATATTGTTCTTTTTGTTTTTATTTTATCCAAGTTAATCTTGTTTTTTATTATAAAAGGCGCATCTCTAAGGCCGTTAATGGATTTTGTTGTCGTCAATGCCAATGAGCTTATTTTGCCGGAAACAGATTTTATTGCATCTAAGCCGGCTATTGCTCCTGAAGGCAAATAAATCTCGCAATTTTTTATTTTTTTGAAAGAGTCAAGGTTTTCTATTAGCCCCCCTGTGCTCATAATTATTAATTTCTTGCCTTTTTTGTCTATATTTTTGCTGTTTATAATATCTTTAACCGCATCTTTGCTTGCAGCCTCTATTATCAGCTCTGAATTTGCTATCAAATCCCCTATTGAAGTTACTTTTTGCCCGTTTCCTATCTTTTTTTGCAGCTCATGCGCGTGATCAACATCAATATCACATAAATAATTTAGCTCAAAATATCTATCTTTATCTATAAATAATGCAAGTTCTGTTCCTATATTGCCGCAGCCAATTATCCCGGTTTTCATCTTACTTGTAAAGACATGTCAAATGCCTTCGGAGAATGCGTTATTGATCCGACAGAGATTATGTCTGCTCCTGTTTTGCTGTACTCTTCTATATTGGATTGGTTTATTCCTCCAGACGCCTCAAACAATATTTTGTTATTCTTAAAGTTTTTATTTATTTTAATTATTGCTTGCTTTATTATTGGAGCTTTCATATTATCAAACATAATCGCAAACAGTTTTTGTGATTTTAAATTGAAAATCTCTTCTGCAGCTTTTAGCGCTTCTTCTTCATTTTTTATTTCTAATTCTATGTATTTTATTCCATCATTTTTTGCTGTAAGCCTTAATGCCTTGTCAAAACCATTATTTATTATTTTCATGTGCGTATGTTTAATAAGAACAGCATCATTTAAAGTCAGCCTGTGCGTCAAAGCTCCTCCAACAGAAACAGCTTTTTTGTCCAATAATGGAAATAAGGTCTTTCTTGTTCCAGCAATAAAACAATCATTTTTTATTATTCCCTTTAAATTATAAACTGCTGTTGCAATTCCGCTCATTCTCTGCATTATGTTAAGCAAAGTCCTTTCATAAGCAAGTATTCTTCTGGCATTGCCTTCAATCTCAAGAATAATATCATTATTTTTTACCATGCTTCCATCTTTTTTTAGAGATGTTACTTTTTCCTCATTCAGCATTAAAGAAATCTCCTCAATGCCTGCAGCTATTCCATCTTCCCTTGCAATTATAACAGCTTTTATTTTTTCATTCTCATTAATTAAAGAATCAGTTGTTATGTCACCCCCATCAAGGTCTTCTTTTATTCTCTGGCTAATCAGGTTTTTTATATAAGAATAATACTCTTCAGTTTTAAAAAAATTTTTCCTGTCCCAAAATTCAAGAACAAGCTTGTTTCTCATTTTTATGCAAACTCCAGCATCCTATTCAGGGCTTTCCTGGCTTTTGATATTATACCCTGAGGAACTGTAATCTCGTGCTTATTTTGCCTTAAAGACTCCAATGCCAATGGCAAAGTTGTCATTTTCATATAAGGGCAGATATTGCAGAATGAATAGAAATTCTTGTCTGGAGCATCTTCCCTCAGCTTTTCTGTCATGCCGCATTCTGTAACAACAATAAAATCACTGGCATTATTTGATTTGGCAAATTTTGCCATTCCTCCTGTGCCGCAGATATGGTCTGCTATCCCCAATACATCATCTTGGCATTCTGGATGCGCAATTATTTTTGCATTTGGATTTTTTTTCTTTAGCTCTGCGAGCATTTTGGCGTTTAGTTTATGGTGTATTATGCAGTATCCATCCCACAAAATTATTTTCTTGTCTGTTTTTGATGCAACATATTTTCCGAGATTTTTATCTGGCAAAAAAATTATCTCCTTATTAGGCAAAGAATTGACAATTTTTACCGCATTCATTGAAGTGCAGCAGACATCAGACATCGCTTTTATGTCCGCATTTGTGTTTACATAGCTGACAACAGCAGCTTTGGGATATCTTTTTTTCAGCTCATTAAGCTTTTCGGGGGTTGCCATATCAGCTAATGAGCATCCAGCTTCTAAAGTTGGGAGCAAAACAGTCTTATTTGGGCTTAATATCTTGGCAGTCTCTGCCATAAATTTAACTCCGCAAAACACAATTACATCAGCGTCTGTCTTTGCTGCCTGTTTTGACAATTCCAAAGAATCACCTATATAATCTGCTATTTTGTATATCTCTGGCCTTTGGTAATTATGCACAAGAATAACTGCATTTCTCTGCTTTTTTAAGTCCAATATCTGGCTTATTAATTTGTTATTGTCTTCATTATTCTTTTTGTTTATCATCCATTTTGATTATTTGATGGTTTTAAAATAGTTATTGGATTAGGCAATCTATGTTAACTTTGCATAAAAAATAGGCAAATTTTGCCTATAAAGAGCAAATTATTTAAATCGAGCTAGATTACTTTCTCACATGTTTTTTGTAACAAGCAACAATGATGCAGACTCTTTAGAGCTCGCAAAAAAAATAGTAGAGTTCTTAAAACAAAATAAAATAGGGCATGTTATAGACAAAAATACAAAAATTCCTGGAAATAAAAACGGAATTAATGAATCAAACCCTGATTTTATGTTAGCAGTAGGGGATGATAATTTAATATTAAAGACATTCAGAGAATTAGGAAAAAGGCAAATTCCTTTGCTCGGGATAGCCTCAACACAAAGCTTTCTTGCCCAGTCAGATGCTGCAAACTTTCAGCAATGTATAAATTTGATAGAAAAAGGCAAATATAATATTTTCAAAAGGGCAAGAATAGTTGCGAAATTTAATGGCCAAGCTTATTCTGCTTTGAATGACATAGGCATTTTTTCTTCTAAAAGCGCTTCTTTGATAAGGTATGCATTAAATCTTAATAATGAAAAGTTATGGAAAGATAATGCAGACGGCCTTATTGTTTCCACTCCTACTGGAAGCACTGGCTATAGTTTTTCAGCTCATGGCCCGATAATCTTGGATGAGCCGGAAGTATTGTCAATAACCCCAATATCTTCAATCGAAAAAAAAACAGCAGTTATAATCTCAAATAAAACAAAAGTCAAAATAACAGATATACAAGCTACTTCGCCAATTGTGATTATGGATGGGGACATAAGAATAGCTCTAAAAAGCGATAGTATTGAGATAGAAAAATCAAAGTATGATGCATGCTTTATTGAATTTTTAAAAGACTACGCTATTGAAAACAAATTAAAGAAGCGTGCAGTTCCATTAACCCCAGAAAGGACAAAAAACCTTCCTCCAAGCGCAAAGCTCGTATACAAAATCCTTTCCTATGAAGGGAATTTAACACAAAAAGAGCTAATAAGAATGAGCAATTTGCCAGAAAGGACAGTAAGGTATGCATTAGAGCTCTTATTAAAACAAAGATTAATAACCCAGAAGCCATATCTTAATGATGCCAGGCAGACTGTTTATGGAGTTTGAGTGAAAAAGCCCATAACAATCTTTTTGCAGCTCATTTCATTTAGCCTACGTTTTAAAAAACGTCGCAAAAAGTTAGTTATATTCACTTTTTTAGACACCTAATAAAGAGGCTCACGCCGTAATCTTAATTGAGAGGCACTTTCGCATAAAATTAGGTTTATACGTTCAGAACAAGTTCTAAGTTTTTATAATCTATTAATTAATATTTTCAAAAAACGGAGCTATTTGCGGTACGCTTTTTAATTTTTTAATATCCTCATTATTCATATCCCTTTCTTTTTTATCAAGAGTTAGCAATTTTAATTCTTTATTTTTATGTTTATCGAAAACTAATTGCTTGATATTTTCTCCCATTCCCTCAATCTGTTTAAAATTGTCCATAATCATAAATTTGGTTTGTAACTCTTTGTTTTTGTTGTCAAGCTTAATTAAAATTGACCCAACTATATCCAAAAAACTCAAGATGTATTTTTTGTATTCTTCTGCTGTTAAAATTGGAAGAAAAATATGTATGTGCCCAATTCCATCTGCATAAAGTTTAAATTGGAGATGTGGTTTTTTATGTTTCGTCTGCTCGTGATGATCCTCTATAGCCATATCTCTACAGCGAATATCGATTTCATCAATAATTTCTGCTATTTTAACTCTGAACCTGTAATCTTCTGAATTAATATCAAAAGAAGGTCTTTCATCCAATGTTATTGTAGTCTCTTTCATTTCATATTTCTTGCTTGTAAAAAAATCGTTCAGAAATTTTAATGCTTCCATTATTTAGTACCTTGAACTATATTGCTTAATATTTTTAAAATATGAATTTTTTACATCTTGTATCAGCTTATCATTTTTCTTTTCATTTTTTAAATCAGATAGAATACTTTCTACATCATTTGACAAAATTTCAGGACTAAGTTTTGAATTCAGAAGAAACGTTCTCCACATAGCTAAACCAATGTAATCATGATAATTTTTAAAGAAATAATTTGATTTTTTGAATTCTATTCTTATAACTTCTAATAAAGACTTAAAATAAAAATATACAAATTCTTCACAGTAAACTATATCCTTTTGCAAGACACCGAAAAATTCCTTTGGACTATAAACTTCATTGTCAAATATTACTTTATCAATTTTCAAATCTATTTGATATAGATTATCCTCTTTGTTAATTGGTTTATTATAGCTTACTTCGAGTGTTAGTGAAGGGCCTTGTAAATATCTCTCTTCTGGGTAGATATGTTCGCTAATTGATATAGTCACTCTATCATACTCTGAAATTGTTATATTTTCCCCTATTTGAATTTGCTTTGAATTCACATCTTGGTTCTTCTCACGGTCTAAAATTTCTCTAACCTTTTCATTATGAGCTTTAAAATCGGAGATAAGTCTAATTATAACTTCATTGAAAGTTTCTCGCTTTGTTCCTACACTAGATAACATATCTTTGACTTCCTTAGTTAATTGAATAGTTGTCAAATTTTCTCTTGAATCCGGCTTGATAACTCTAGTTTTGCTCATTTTAATAACACTATATTAGCTATATTTTCTATAGTAATTATAGAAAATATATAAATCTTTCGTTTTTTAGGTATTGTCTAGTCTTCGGCACTTAGCTTTGTTTTTTATGTTTTAATAATTTTGAGCTTACTTATTCTAGGGCTCGCTTGTGAAAGAGACCTCGCGGACTTTAGTCCGCAGATGAATTTCACATTATAAAGCGAGCCAAATCAATAAACTATTTCTATAAGAAAAATAAAAAATAAAGTGCG
>Ga0209212_1000944_pt1 | contig 51722 bp, 31 predicted proteins | sample RifGroC2_FD_183996 | JGI IMG/M metagenome (GOLD analysis project Ga0209212, IMG submission 183996) | Groundwater microbial communities from Rifle, Colorado, USA - Groundwater C2 (SPAdes) (version 2) | ecosystem: Environmental > Aquatic > Deep subsurface > Groundwater | place: Rifle, Colorado...
CAGCCGCGGTCACAGCTGCAGCCCCCTCCCTGACCCTCCCCCTCCGGGGGAGGGAACTTGTGGACGTTGAATATAGCGGGGGGAAGATGAGTGAGTTGAAGCCAAAAATTAAAAAGCCGCGGGGTAAGGTGCGGCTGGTTGAAGGAAAGTGCATCGCCTGCGGCGCCCGCTGCCAAAGCAGCTGCCCGGTCGACGGCATCCTGATGAACGAGGCGGGCGAGCCGCAGATCGAACTCTCCAAGTGCATCGGCTGCCTGAAGTGCATCAAGGCCTGCCCGGGATCGGCGCTGGAAATCTTCTACTCGAAGGAAGAGCTGGAAATCCTTGCCTCGCTGGCAGGGCAACAGGATCTCGCCGTGGAGGATGCCGACCCGGAGGAACTTGCGCGCCGTGAACTGGTCGCGGGCTACCGCGGGGTCTGGGTGTTCGTCGAGCAGACCGAAGGGGAGGCGGCCCGCGTTTCGTGGGAACTCCTGGGCAAGGGGAAAGAGCTCGCCAGAAAGCTCGACGTGGAACTCTGTGCGGTCGTCATGGGGGATAAGGTGGAGCACCTCTGCCACGAGGCCTTCAGCTACGGCGCGGACAAGGTTCACCTGGTAGATCAGCCGGTGCTGCACCACTACCGGACCTACCCGTATCTGGACGCCCTTTGCCATCTGATAGAGCGGTTCAAACCGGAGATCATCCTGATGGGGGCGACCGGAATGGGACGCGACCTCGCCGGCGCGGTAGCTACGCGCGTGAAGACCGGTCTCACCGCGGACTGCACCGGGCTCGACATCGACGCGAAGCGTAACCTGATGCAGACCCGCCCGGCCTTCGGCGGCAACATCATGGCCACCATCATGTGCGACCGTTTCCGCCCGCAGATGGCGACGGTCCGCTCCCACGTCATGCCGATGCCGGAACAGGTTCCGGGACGCAGCGGGAAAGTCATCTGCACCGCCTTGCCCATCAGCGAAGAGGACGTCTTCACCAAGGTGTTGCAGGTGATCCGCGACGCCAAGGGCGGGGAGGTCGACATCGCAGGCGCCGAGTTCATCGTTTCCGGCGGGCGCGGCATGATGGCCAAGGAAAACTTCGCCATCCTGCAGGAACTGGCCGACGAGTTGGGCGGCGTGGTCGGCGCCTCGCGCAGCGCGGTGGACGCCGGCTGGATGCCGGGCGACCGCCAGGTGGGGCAGACCGGCAAGACGGTGCGGCCGAAGATCTACATCGCCTGCGGCATCTCGGGCGCCATCCAGCACCTGGTCGGCATGCAGGACTCCGACCTGGTCATCGCCATCAACCGCGACCGCGAGGCCCCCATTTTCGAGGTGGCAAGCTACGGCATCGTCGGCGACCTCTTCCAGGTGGTTCCCGCCATAACGAGCGTGCTGCGCGAGATGAAGGGCGCCAAGGCCCCGGCCGTTGAGGTGAAAGAGGTCAAGGCGGCGTAAGGGAAACGGGGAGTGCCGTCTGTTCTCCTTGCACCTTTGCCGTCCTGTAAAAACTCTCCCTCGCCCTTTGGGAGAGGGTCGGGGTGAGGGCGCCGCTACCAGCGACAATGCGTCAATGGGGTTGGGGCACCGCTTGGGGCACCGCCCTCACCCTAGCCCTCTCCCAAAGGGCGAGGGGACATGGACTTCCCCTCGTTCCCAAGCTCAAGCTTGGGAACGCACAGCAACCGGAAGCTTCGCTTCCTCTCATGATGCAAAGCTGGAGCTTTGCGACCAGCCCGTTCCCAAGCTGGAGCTTGGGAACGAGGAGGATATAGAAGGAATGAACATGCAACCAGATCCCGTCATCTTCACACCTTTACTGCTGCTTTCCTGCGCCATTTTCGCCTGGAGTTGCTACCGCCGCTTCAACCTGGTATCCGTAGGCGAGGGGGAAGATCGCTTTTCCAACGTCCCGGAAAGACTCAAAGGGATGCTCCAGTTCGCCTTCCTGCAGAAACGGGTGGTGAGCCGTCCCTTCGGCGTCAATCATGCCTTCATCTTCTGGTCGTTCCTGGTGCTGGCGATCGCCAACACGGAGTTCCTGATCGCGGGGGTCTTCCCTGCTGCACGCCTTTCCGCGCTGCTGCCGGCGCTCGTGTATCAGCCGCTGCTCTTCGCCTTCGACGTAGTTTCCCTTCTTGCCCTGGCCGCCGTAGTCATCGCCCTGGTGAGAAGGGCCGTGGCGCCTCCCTACCAAGGAGCCCGCACCGGCGAGGCGTTCGGGATACTCTCCATGATCGGCACGCTGATGCTTGCCTATTTCGGCGTCCACTCGGCAGAGATAGCCCTGGGATACGGGGCGGCGGCCCAGGCCATGCCTGTCTCGTCGGCGCTGGCCGGCGCGCTCTCGGGGATGGACGGCGGGAGGCTGGAAACTTTGGCCCAGCTGTCGTGGTGGCTGCATGCGGCAGTGCTCCTGTTCTTCCTGAACTACCTTCCCTACAGCAAGCACATGCACATCCTCGCCGCCATCCCGAACTGCTATTTCAAGGGACTCGATCAGCCGAACACGCAGCCTCGCGAGGAGTTCGCCGAGGGGAACAGCTACGGCGCCGGCAGCGCCGACGGGTTCAGCTGGAAGGATCTCTTCGATTCCTTCTCCTGCACCGAGTGCGGTCGCTGCGAGAAAGGGTGCCCGGCAGCCGGCACCGGCAAGCCGCTCAACCCGCGCCGCGTCATGCACGACATAAAGGTGAACCTCCTTGCCAACGGTCCGCTGCTGCTTCGCGACGGCGTGGCGACGGTGCCGATCATCGGCGAAACCGACGGGAGCGTAAGCCCCGACGCGCTCTGGTCCTGCACCACCTGCGGCGCCTGCCTGGCCGCCTGCCCCGTGTTCATCGAGCAGATGCCTAAGATCGTCAAGATGCGCAGGCACCTGGTGCAGATGGAGGCGGAGTTCCCCGAGGAACTCCTGAACCTCTTCGAGAACATGGAGCAGCGTTCCAATCCCTGGGGGATCGCCCCGGGCGAGCGCAGCAAATGGGTGGGAAGCCTCGACGTGAAGCAGTTCGACGCCGGGAGCACCGAGTACCTCTTCTACGTCGGGTGCGCCGGGTCCTTCGATTCGAGGAGCAAGCAGGTAACCCTCGCCATGGCGCAGATCCTCGACGCCGCGGGCGTGTCCTGGGGGATCCTCGGCAAGGAAGAGAAGTGCTGCGGGGACAGCCTGCGCAGGCTGGGGAACGAGTACCTCTTCGACAAGATGGCGCGGGAGAACGTGGCGCTATTCCAGGAAAAGAAGGTGCAGAAGGTGATCACCCAGTGCCCCCACTGCTTCACGACGCTGAAGAACGACTACCGCCAGTACGGGCTGGAGCTGGAGGTGATCCCGCACGCGGAGCTGATCGATTCGCTCATGGCGCAGGGAAAACTGAAGCTCAATCATCATGAGAAGAAAGGCGGGAACATCGTATTTCACGACTCCTGCTACCTTGGAAGGCACAACGGCGTCTACGAGGCGCCCAGGTCCGTGATCGCCCGGGCGACCGGCAGCGTCCCGACCGAGATGGAGAGGAACAGGGAAAACTCCTTCTGCTGCGGCGCAGGCGGCGGGCGGATGTGGATGGAAGAGCATCTCGGCGAGAGGATCAACCTGAATCGCGTGGACGAGGCGCTGAAGAAATCCCCCGGCACCATCTGCGTCACCTGCCCGTTCTGCATGACCATGATGGAGGACGGAGTGAAGGAGCGCGGCAGCGAGACCAGGGTGAAGGATATTGCCGAGCTGGTGGCTGAGGGGCTGAAGGCTAGGGGCTAGGGGTTGGGGGCTGGGGGCTGGGGGGCAAGCCGCCGTCCTTGCGGGGATCCTCCCCTCGGAGTGAGCAGCAACTATCGCGGCAGTAGTGCCGCTCCTGCACGCTGCTGCGGGAGCAGGGAGAATTTATGCAAAACTGTGCCGTGGCACTGTACGAGACCTCGCCGGTCACCGAACCGGCCCTGCTTGAGCACCCCTCCAAGCTGTTCGTGGAAACGACCAGCCGCTGCAACCTGAACTGCGTCATGTGCATGAAGCAGAACGCCGATGGCACCCACCGGCATGAGGGTGACCTCGACCTGCGGACCTTCCAGGCACTGGAGCCGGCCTTCCCGAACCTGGAGGCATTGGTGTTGAACGGAGTTGGAGAGCCTCTTCTCAACCCGCGACTGGAGCAGTTCGTGGGCCGCGCGAAGAAGCTGATGCCTGCGGGAAGCTGGACAGGGTTTCAGTCCAACGGCCTGCTTCTCTCGAACCTCCGTGCCATATCGCTGCTCGATGCCGGGATCGACAGGATCTGTCTCTCCATGGACGGTGTCGATGCCACGACCTTCAGCGCCATCCGGGCCGGGAGCCAGCTGGCCGACCTGGAGCATGCCTGCAACGCGCTGGCCGCGGCCAAGGTCGCCTGCGGCAGGCCGGAAATGGAGATCGGCGTCGAGTTCGTGGTCATGCAGGACAACCTGCCGCAGCTTCCCGCCGCACTTGCCTGGGCCGCCGAGCGCGGCGTCACCTACGCGCTGGTGTCTCACCTGCATCCTTTCGACGAGCCTCACCTGGACCAGTGCAGCTACGATATCTGCACTGACGAGGCGATCTCCTTGTTCCAGTGCTGGAAGAACAAGGCGGAGTTGAAGGGGGTGGAAATCGGGCGCTACTTCGACGTGCTCTGGACCTACAGCAAGAATCCGCAGGAGCGTCAGATAGTGGATTTCGTGGCGGCGATGAAGGCGGACGCGCAGCAGCGCGGCGTCACGCTTGACCTGAAGAGGCTCTTTGCCCTGGATATGGGCAGGATCCACGAGAGCCAGGTGTGGTTTGAAGAGGCGGCGCAGGTGGCGCGCAGGGTGGGTATCGATCTGCGGCTGCCGGAGATAGCGCGCAGGGAGAAACGAGTCTGCAACTTCGTGGAAACGGGGAGCGCCTTTGTCTCCTGGGACGGCGGCATGCACCCGTGCTACCACCTCTGGCACCAGTGCCGTTCGTTCGCCAACGGCTGGCTGCACCCGGTACAGCCGAAGGCCTTCGGCGCCGTCCCCCATCGCGGCGTGCTGGAGATATGGAACAGCGCCGACTTCCGGCGCTTCCGCCAGAACGTGCTGCGCCACGACTACCCCTCCTGCTCCGAGTGCAACTGTTCGCCCTGCGACCTGGTCCAGGCGGAGAAGTTCGACCAGGACTGCTACGTCAACACCGAGCCGTGCGGCAGCTGCCTCTGGAGTTCCGGCGTGTTCCGGTGCATGGACTGAAAAACCGAGGGGCTAGGGGCTGGGGACTAGGGGCTAGGAAAATCGGGAGCTAGTCGCCAGAGGTTGGCGGTTGGTCCCCATTCCCCCTCGCCCTCCGGGAGAGGGCCGGGGTGAGGGCGCCGAATCGCGGCAGGAATGCCGTGCCGCTCCTACAGGAACCCGTCTACTTGTAAAAGCTCACGTTGTCGATCCAGAAGGTCCCTCCTGCCGCCGCTTCTTGCCCCTTGATCCCGAATCTTGCCGCGTCAACGCGGTTCAGCCTGAGCAACTGGTCGCCCGACTGGGCGCCGAAGTTGTTCGCCCCCTTCTTGATCCATTTACGGTTCACCACAAGTGATTCGAACGGGATCCTGACCTTCTTCCACTGCGGGGTCACCACGAAACCGCCAATGAAATTGTCAATCCGGTTCGGGTCCTCCGGCATCGAGGAGAGGAGCTGGAAAACCGCATCCATCTCCTCCGTCCCCTTTACGTAAAGCTCCATTCCCTTGTACTGGGACAGGTCCCTTTTAGCCGCAGTGGCGGCATTGACGAAGTTGTCGTGCTGACCGGCAGAGAAGTCGACCCGGATGGAAGAGCGGGAGTCCTGGGCGCCCGTGGAGCGGTCGATGCTCACCTTGAAGGTGTCATCCCCGGAGCCGTGACGGCCGAGGTTCCAGGTCGGGAAGCTTTCGCCCTCGAACCCTTCTGAAAGTGCCGACACATCCCTCCTGTCAGCAGGTTTCATGAGGGGCGTCTTCTCGGAGATGGCTGCGATGACCTGGGCGGTCCTCACGTTCACCACCCTGAGATTCACCATCCATTCACCTCCTGTCTGGGCCAGCGTGCCGGTGAGGAGGATGTCTGCGCTCACGATCTTTTCCGTCATCGATTCAGCCGGTTCCTGGGTAAGGCCGCTCTGGCTCAGCCTGATTTCGTCCAGCACCGACTTCAGCTTGCTCCTCTCCAGCACCACGAACTGGCCGGAATCGACCAACTCGTTGGTGAGGGATTCGAGCAGGATCTTCCCCATGTCGCTCCCCGGGTCGTTGATCACCTCGAAATCCACCACAGCCAGGAACTTTTTCGGAATGGAAATCTGCACCGCGCTTCCCGGGGCAAACTGAGCTTCCTTTTCTCCCTTTACCGCCAGCGTGTTCTTCACCACCCGGCGGATCACTACCGGCACGCCGTTTATCTCGGTCCTGCCACCCTCGACGAAGACGGTCTTGTTGATGACCTTCCGTGCGATTTCGGCAACATAGGAAGTGCTCGGCGGCGGCTCGGGATAGGTGACGGAGAGTTCCGCCTCCTGGCCCTGGGCCTTCAGCACCGTACCGGTAAGAGAAACAGTGGCGTCCACCTTGTCGGCAGCGGTGCGTGAGGTCGCACAGCCGAAGAAAGACATCGACAACACGAGAAGAATCAGAAGTTTAAATTTCACGAACCACCTCCGGCACATTGTAAGAGCGGCATTCTTGCCGCGATTGGTTCTGCTCATCGCGAGGGACATCCAGAAGGACGGCAGCGGCTTGCCCCCCTCCCGACCTCCCCCCTCCGGGGGGAGGAGATGACGGCCCAGCCCCCAGCCCAGCCCCCAGCCCCTGCCTTACAAATCTCCCGTCATCTCCTGCAGCAGGTACAGCTTCACGTTCACCAGCCTCACGCACTCCACCACCTCGCGCAGGCTGTCTACGTCGAGGCCGCACTCCTCGTCGATCCCCTGGAAATACGGGTATCCCTTGGGAAGCGGGGTGAGCGCGCCGTCCTTGAGCAGCATGACGTCAACCAGGTCGTTCACGCGTCCCTCGGCCTCCCACGGGTCTCGGTAGTTGAACTGCCGCGCCACCACGTGCAGCCCCATCCCGTTTTCAAAAAGCGCCTTCACCTCGAAGGAGAACTCCCGGGGGGCGCTGTAGCTTTCGCTTCGGCCGGATCGCACCATAACCTCGGCCCCGGCATCTCGCAGCAACTCTCCCACCATTTCGGCGGTCATCGGCTGCGGGTTCAACGTGTCATGCATGTTCAAACCTCCAGTCTCATCTCGATGCCCCAGGGCACCGGCTTTTCGCCTTCCGCCGTCAACACCCAGAGGGTCGGCAACTCCATGTGTTCGGGTGCGGGACCGACGCCGTCGGTCAGGTAAATCACCGCTGCCGGCAGGAGATGCATGGTCCTCGCGTAATCGAACACCGGGCGCAGGTCGGTGAACCCTCCGCCGTCGTAGCGCTCCGGCATCAGAGCGCTCCCCTTGAACGCCTCGATGCGCTGAATCCTGCTGTTCGCATAGAGCACGGTGATGGAGGCGTCGCGTCCCCGGGCGATCTGCACCAGTTCCCTGCCGAACGCCTCACGCAACTCCTCGATATCGGTCGAGTCGCTCACGTCGATTCCCACCAGCAGGTTCAGGCGATGACGCTTTCTGGTGCCGGGGGTGTTGTGCTCGAAGCGCCGGTGCTCGCGCATCCAGGTGCTTTTCTTGCCGATCCGTCCGGCGGTGGCGACGAACTGCCGAAGTACCTGGCGCCAGGGAATGGGTGAAGGGCGCAGGAGCCCTTCTATCACCGCCCTCACTTCGGCGGGCGCCTCGCCGTCGCTGCCGCGCAGGCTCTCGCGCGTCACCGCGCGCAGCATCTCCTCGGCCAGCTGCAGCGGCGTGCTGTCCGCGTCGCTCCAGAGGAGATGGTCGTCGAGCGTCGAGACGGACGTCATCTCCTTTCCAGCGCCGGACGCACCCTGCGTATCCTGCTCCGCGTCTCCGAATCCGCTCCCGGAAAGGTTGCCGACGTCGAAAGGGCGAACGAGTTGCCGGTAATATTCCTCGGCCGCCAGCCCGTCCGGCATCTTGAACTGTGCCGGGTAGAGCGCGTCTTCCGGAAGCCCCTCCGTTGCCGGATTTATGGCGAGGTCGCAGGCGACGTCCCAGTCGTGCGCGTTGAGCCCCTTGCCGCGCAGCATGTGCAGGTGCAGCAGGTGCTTCACCAGGTGCTCCAGTACCGCCCGCTGCTCGTTGCCTGTCAGACTTCCAAACGCCGCCGGATCGACGGAGAGGGTGGGGGTGCCGTTGCGGATGGTGACCCCGGCGGGCTTCCCGTTCAAGGGGCGCTCCTCGCGGCGCAGGTTCAGGATGAAGTGCCCGTAGAAGGGGCGCTCCCGCAGGAGCCTGACCACGGCGTTTTCGAGGACGCCGCCGCTCACGTGCCGCGGGCCGCCTGGCGGTTGATCGCCTGCATCGCGTCGAAGATGACGCTGTCGTGCTTGTCGTTGACCAGCAGCAGGGCGACCTCGGGGATCTTGAGGAGCGTCTTGACGAACCCGAAACGGAGGTCGCGTGGCAGCACCGAGATGTAGGCGACCAGGTTCTCCTCCTGCTCCTCGTCCAGCGTCGGGGATGCCTGGAGCGTCGCGGTCAGGTCGTTGATCGTAGCCGCCTGCACGTCGTCGCGCTGTGCCTGCGCGCGCTCAGCGACCGTGGCCCAGTCGTTCAGCACCTCGGAGGCTGTCACCGGCCTTCCCTTGCGGTCGGAGAGCCAGCGCATGAACATGATGGCCGCCTCCTTCCCCACGACGCCGGAATAGACCTCCATCTCCAGCTCGACCGGGAAGCGGCAGTTTTTCTTCAGCACGCTCACCATCTCCCAGGCGCGCTCGCTCGGCTCCACCTGCAGGTCCATCGGCATCCCCTGCTTGGCGAGCACCCCCGTGTTCCCCGACAGGAACTGGCGCACCTCTGCAGACAACTGCCGCTCGTTGGCGTAGCGCGCCCAGCAGTGGTAGTCGGTCTCGACGAAGAGCATCACCATCCGGTCGACGAGGGCGCGGTCCAGGGTCGCGACCTGGTAGCTTCCGTCCGGCGGGTTGATGCTCACCACGACCTTGTGGCCCCGCGACATGTGGTGCGTATGTATGGAGCGGAGCATTCCCTCGGCGGGAGGCTCCACGAACTGGAATATCGCCTGCAGCGTGTCCTCCTGCTGGGCGCGGTTCAACTCGTCGCAATGGATCACCGTCGGCGGGTCGTCGTCGCCCGGCAGCCACGACGGGCGCGACCAGTGCATCACGTCGCCGTTGCGGAAGGGGATGCCGACCAGGTCCCCCACCTCCATCTGGCCGAGCCGCAGCGAGACGTAGCGCCGGTCGAGTTCCCGGCAGGCCTGGATGACCCCCGCGCTCTTCCCGACGCCGCGGTGTCCGACCACGCACGGAGTCAGGTCCGTCTTGGAGATGATCTCCTTAACGACCAGTTTCATCTGTTCTATGTTCATGACAGCTGTCCTTCCTGTGCCTTAATGACAGAGTAGAGGAATATCTTACATATTTCGGCGCAAAGCGAAAACCTTAAAACCGTTGGCACGGAGAAAATCTGAGGAAATCTGAGAAAACCGATACGGCTTTTGACTTTCCATTCAGGCTATTCTGAAGTCCTCAGATTCTCTCTGTGGCTACCTGTTTTTCCTTTCGCCTCACGCCTTTCTCAGAAGTTCTCAGACTTTCTCCGTGCCAATGGTTTTGCCTTTAACCTCGGCTTTTATCGGATTGGACGAAATTAATTTTATGGTAGTATTACCGCTGTACTTAAAACCACGCAGATGGAGGGAAAGTGATGGGACATAAGGAAGAGTGCAGCTGTGGCGCGGGTGGCGTGATGTTGCTGGTGGGTGGGCTGGTCGGCGTGGGGCTGGCGCTGCTGATGGCTCCGCAGACCGGAAAGAAGACCCGCAAATATCTCTGCTCCCTCGCTGAGGATGTTACCGGCAGGGCCAACGAAGCGGTCTCGGATTTTGCCGAGAGTGTCTCCGAGTTTGTGGAGACCGCAACGGACCGCGCCAGCGCGATCCTGTCCGAGAAGGAGAATCTGACCAAGGAGTCGAAGAAGATGCTCCTGGCGGCCCTGGAGAAGGGGCAGGAAATGCTTGAGCAACAGAGGAAAAAACTCGCCGACAGCATCGGATAAGGCAGGCGGACCCAACACAAAATCAAGGGAGGTATACCATGGCTAAAGAACCGTGGGTGGACCAGGATGTGTGCATCAGTTGCGGGCTTTGCACGGACAACGTGCCGGAAGTATTCCGCTTTGCCGACAATGGCAAGGCCGAGTGCTATGACCCGGCCGGCGCGTCCGAAGAAGAGATCCAAAACAACGCCATCGACGTATGCCCGGTGACGTGCATTCATTGGCGTTGATGATCTCCGAGGGCGTGGATGACCATGCCCGGCGAAGAGGGGAGGCTGACATGACCCACATAGAGACTTCGCGCGTCAACGAAGTGATAGGAATCAACATCGGCAGGGTGCAGGAAGCTGCACGTCAGCTCAGCGCCGCTCTGGAACTGGAGCAATTGGAGGAGAGGATCGCCGACCTCGAGAAGACGATCGCTGAGCTGAAGGAGGGCCTGGCCGCCCTGCCGTACAAGCGGACACTGGCCTGAACGGCTGCCGCCGACATCGCTACAATGCAAGGCCGTCCCTTTTTGGGGGACGGCCTTTTTATTTGCGATTTACGGCGATGCCGGCGGCCTGCCGGTTATCAGCACCACCGGCCCGTTCTTTATCTTCTGAAATTCGCCGCTGTCGGTTCGAGGATCTACCACCCATTGATAGAGCGTCTTGGCGTCCTCGAGTAAAGGCCTGGTCAGCGGGTGGTAGTTCTTCATGTAGACCTTCCGGTCGTGCGCCGCGTAATAATCCTGCTGCATCTCTTCGTCGTACAGCCCGATGCAGCCATGCGTGATGGGGTAGCCGGGGAGGTCGCGGCCGTGGATCCAGTAGGAGGGCCACTCCTCCTTGCTCTTGTCGACGAAGAACCTGAGCGCGTAGTGCATCGGGTAAGGGCGGCCAATCTCCTCGACCTGGTACAGGTTCGATTTGTGCCGCCGGTCGGCTGCGTCTATCCGGAAGGTGCCGTTGGGGACCAGCTTCCCCTCGATCCCCAGGGCTATGGGGAAGGAGTACACCAGGCGGCCGAACTGGTAGGCGCCGAGGAACATCTCCGTCTGGTCCACCAGGATGAACTTGGGCTCCCGCGCCGCTTCAGGGTAGGTGAGGGGGAGCGGATTGAAATTCCTGACCTGCTCCAGCCGCCTGGGGACCTTGATCGAGACGCCGCCGAGGAAATGGCGCCGGTCCACCCGGTTGAAGCGCAGCACGTCCCGCCAGCTCTCCCTGAAAAGCCCCTCCGGCGTGTCGCTCCATTTCAGCTTCAGGCATTGCCACTGGATCCGGGAGTCGCTCGGATAGCTGATCTCGCACAAGGACTTGATTTTCTTGTCCGCGAAGGCGGTCGAAGCGACGGACAGCAACATCGCCGCGGCTATAGCTGTTCTGGAGAAAGATACCATGACTAGCCATCCTCGAACTTCGTCCCTCTCCTGCACCAGCGGCCGCCGCTGATGATGGAGGAGATGGCGCCTTCGCGCTCGACGGTGTCGGCACGGATGGAGAGGTAGACGTGGATCGGGATGAAGGCGAGGAACACCCACATGGTCAGCAGGTGGACGAGCCGCAGGTACTGGACACCGACCAGGCTGTCGAACCAGACGAAGTGTCGCAACAGCCAGTGGTCGGGTGCGTAAAGTGCGTACAGTGCGAATCCGGTGGCAATGGCCAGCGCGCCCACACAGTAGATGGCGGTATAGGCGACCTGCTGCAGCGGGTTGTGCCCTATGTAGTGGGGCGGGCGGTCGAATCGGCAGAAGAGGTAGTTCCGCACCACCTGGAACAGGTTTCTCACCTCGCGCGGCCGCACCGGGAACAGGGCGTCCCACCGCTGGAAATGGTTGGAGGCGAGGAAAAGCCCGGCGATGCGGATGATGGCGGCGCAAAGGAGGAGCCAACCGCAGACGAAGTGCACCAGCCTTAGGTAGCTCAGGTAGCCGGTGTACGCCCCGGTTGTCCCGTAGGCGAACCGCCCGCTCCCCATCAGCATACCGGTCGCGGCGAGCACCAGGATCAGCAGCACTGCCAGCCAGTGCAGGACGCGCAGTTGCCAGTCCCAGACCGGCACGTAGCGGAAATCGCCCGGCTCTTCGCTTCTCGTGCTTTTGCGCCGGGTGGCGCGCACCGGCAGGTAGCCGATGAAATTCCATATCTCCGTCCCGTCGGGAGCGATGGACCCCTTTGCCACGCCGAGTGCGCGGTAGCCGTGGGTCATCTTCATCTGAGCCTGGAGTTCGGCGCGGTAGCGTGTCGCTTCGTCGGGGCGGCAGAGGTAGAGGATGGCGTCGACCTCTCCTCGGGCGATCAATTCCTCCCGCTGGTAACCGACCTGGCGTATCCGGGCGATGCTGCGGCGAAGCCGCGGCTCGAGAGGGGTATAGCCGATCTGCTCGTAGTGCCTCAGATCTTCCTTCCGCGAGGCGGCGCTCAATAGCGCCAGGTCGACCGGGTCGGTGGTCCCGAAAGGGGCTCCGAGGGCCGCCGCGACCAGAAGCTCGCGCCTCTTTCTGCCGGAAAACGGGACCGGATCGCCCAATTCCACCCGGATCTCGTCGCTCGGTATCTCGTAGACGCTCATTGCGCTTTCACCTCGATGCGGGTGCCACCCGGGGAGACGACATGGACCGCGCACGACTCGCACGGATCGAAGGAGTGCACGGTGCGCAGCACCTCGATCGGCCGGTTGGGATCGGCCAGCGGGTGCGCGCCGCCGGCTGCGAGGGCGTGTTCGAACGGGCCCAACTGCCCCTCAGGGTCGCGGCCGGAACTGTTCCAGGTGCTCGGGACCACGCACTGGTAATGGGCGATTTTCCCTTTCTCGATGGTAACCCAGTGCGACAGGGTGCCGCGCGCCGCCTCCATGAAACCGACCCCCTGGGCCTCCCGGGGCCAGCTTTCCGGCTCCCAATGCTCGGGATTGAAGGTCGAGATGTCCCCGGACTTTATCCGCTCCTGCAAGGCGTCGAGCCACTGCTCCATCCGCCGCGATACGATCACCGATTCCAGCGCCCGGCAGTAGGTGCGCCCGAGGGTCGAGTTGAGCGCCTCCACGCCGGCCCCGAGCTTCGCCAACCCCTGGTTCGCCAGCTGCACCGTTTCCGCATGCCCCTGCGCGCAGGCAACCATGACGCGCGCGTTGGGGCCTACCTGTACGGCGCGCCCCTCGTAGCGCGGCGCCTTGCACCAGGTGTATTTGGGGCGGTCCGAGAGCTGCCGGAACGGCGGGACCGGGCCGTTGTAGCTGGGGTCGGTCCTGCCGCGCCAGGGGTGCAGTCCCTGCTTATCCCCCTCCGGATAGGCGTACCATGCGGAGGAGACGAACTCCTCGATCTTTTTCGGGTCGAACGGCTGCAGGGTGCGGTAGTCCGCGTTGACCAGAAGACCGGCACGCATAGCCCCTGCCGGGGTGCCGGAGCAGGAAAAGCCGCTCTCACCGGTGGCAAGGAGGGTCGGGCTGGAGGCGCCGATGGAGGCGTACTCGGGGTAGAAGCCGGCTATGGCGACGACGTCGGGGTAATAGACCTCCTCGACGAAGCGGCGGGCCTGCGCGACGGTCTGGCCTATCTCGTCCAGGCGCACCTGGTTGACGGTCAGCTGGTTGTCCAGGTTGATGGCGCAGGCCATCCCTCCCACGAGGTAGTTCGGGTGCGGGTTCTTGCCGGCGAAGATGGTGTGCAGCCGGATGATCTCGCGCTGCCACTTGAGCGCTTCCAGGTAATGGGCGAGCGCCATCAGGTTCGCCTCGGGCGAGAGCCGGTAGGCGGGGTGTCCCCAGTATCCGTTGGCGAAGATGCCCAGGCCTCCCTTGCTCGACTGCGACACCCTCTGCCGCACCTCCTGGAACCAGGTGGCCGAGTTGTTGGGCCAGGGGGAGACGCTCGCAGCAAGGCGCGAGGTGGCGACGGGATCGGCGGAGAGGGCGCTCATGACGTCGACCCAGTCGAGAGCGTGCAGGTGGTAAAAGTGCATGACGTGGTCCTGGAGCGTGGCCATGCCCGAGACGAGGTTCCGTATCAGCTCGGCGCATTCGGGGATGCGGCACTTGATGGCGTCCTCGACGGCGCGGACCGACGCGATGGCGTGGACGCCGGTGCAGACCCCGCAGATGCGCTGGGCGAAGGCCCAGGCGTCGCGCGGGTCGCGCCCCTGCAGGATGGTCTCTATGCCGCGGAACTGGGTGGCGCAGGCCCAGGCGTTCTTGACCCTTCCCCCTTCCGCTTCCAGCTCGATCCGGAGGTGCCCCTCGATCCTGGTTATCGGGTCGATGACGATTCTTTCGCTGGCCATGGTTGTGCTCCCTACGCGGGTTTTGGCTGGTCCCACACGCCCGGCACCGCTTCTCGATCTCCCCCTCGCCCTGCGCCAACTCTCCCTCGCCCTCCGGGAGAGGGCCGGGGTGAGGGCGTCGATCGCGGCAGGAATGCCGCTCCTACAGGCAGGTCTCCCTTGCGTTTCCGTCACCAGCTTTTCCAGCAGCCTCAAGCTCTCCCTCGCCCTTCGGGAGAGGGCCGGGGTGAGGGCGTCTCTAGTGGCAACCAAGCAGCTACTGCCACCTCCCTCACCCGGCCTCCGGCCACCCTCTCCCGGAGGGCGAGGGTTTCTTCCGGCCGTGGCTACAGTTCCCAGGAAGCCGTCACCTTTTATGCCGGCCGTCTTCCTCCGCCTCTTTCTCCTCGTCCCCCAGAACCGCCAGCGGCAGGGTCTCGGGCTCCGCCCGCCTGGCACGGTGCCGTGCGATGACGGTGGCAGCCGAGTGGACGCCGACCCCCGCCACCGAGGCGACAACGGCCGCGGCGCCGATGGTGTTGGCGGTTGCCTCAACTCCCAGCCCCGGCACCGGGATGTCCGGCAGTCTCCGGTAGAAGGGGGTCATCCGGTCGTAGAACTGCCGCTCCGTGCAACCGAGGCACGGATGCCCCGCCTTGATCGGAAACCCCTGCCCGAGGTTCCACTCCACCGTGGCGCAGGGGGCGAAGGTGGCGGGGCCTTTGCACCCGACGCGGTACAGGCAGTGCCCCAGTCGGGCGTTCTGGTCGTCGAAACGCTCGGCGAACTGCCCCGCGTCGAAACTCGCCCTCCGAGGGCACTTGTCGTGGATCCTCTGTCCATAGGCGAAAAGGGGCCGTCCCATCCCGTCCAGCGGCGGGGTGCGCCCGTAGGCGAGGTAGTAGGTGAGGGTGGCGCTGATCACCTCGGCGATCGGCGGGCAGCCGCTTATGTTCACCACCGGCCGGTCCCGGATCACGTCTCCCACCCCGACCGCTCCCGTGGGGTTGGGGGAGGCGGCCTGGACACAGCCGTACTCGGCGCAGGCACCCACCGCCAGCACCGCGGTGGCGTTTTGTGCCGCCCGCTTCAACACCTCAAGCGCCGATTCGCCCCCTATGGTGCAGTAGATCCCGTCGTCCTTCATCGGGATCGAGCCGTTGACCAGGAGCAGGTGCGGCCTTCCGGAGGCGGCCATGAGCTGCTTCTCGGCCCCCTTGCCGGAAGGTGCCATCAACAGTTCGTTGTAGTCCAGGGAGATGTGTTCCAGAAGGAGTTCGTCGACCGGCGTGCTCCCTGATCGGAGCAGGCTTTCGAGGCAGCCGGTGCACTCCTGCAACTGCAGGTAGACGACGCTCGGGCGCGTGGCCGAACCGAGTCTTTTGGCCAGTTCGCGGGCAGCGGCAGCCGGGGGGGAGGTCATGGCAGCTCCGGCCCCGAGGACCAGGGCCGCCTTGCCGCAGAAGGCGAGGAATTCGCGCCTGCTTACGCCGCGCCGTGTGAGGTAGGAAGAAAAGGATTCGTCGGCAAGCCACGGATCGTCTGAAGAAGGCTTCATCGCAACCCTCCATGCCGATGGGACGGCTCCCTCCGTTGGAAGGAGAGCGGGGAGGGGGGAGCTGCTCACGGTGAGGCGAAGCCTCCCTCCCGGCCTCCCTTCTCCGGGTGGAGGTGTGTAACTGCTTTCGCCTCGCAACAAAGGGAACATTTTATCCGTAACGGGAAGATATACAACACGGCGCCGCTCCGGGTGGAACCCTTGGCCGCTACCCTCGGTCGTCCATCCGCCGGAATATATTGCTTGCCTTTCTCGGTGACTTCGTATAGAGGGGTCTAATCTCTTTCCGTTAAGGAGAACTGCATGAAGTTCATTCCGAGGTTTCTACCCGCTCTTTGCGCGCTCTTTGCCCTCTGCTGCGCCGCGGGGTGCACCTCCCGCGGCGACTTGCCGCGGCGCATCGGCGAAAGCCTGGACACCCTCCCCGCCGCCAAGAGCAGCGGACAACTCCTCTATGTCGATCCAGGCCCCGCCGCCTCCCCCAGCGCGACTCTCTACGCCGTGCGGCGCTCCGTGCTCGGGTGGCAGCTCGCCCTGCCGCCCGTCGCCGTCAACGTGGGGAGAAACGGCGTCGCTCCACCGTGGGAAAAACGGGAAGGGGACGGCCGCACCCCTTCCGGGGTCTTCCCGGTCCGCCAGGCCTTCGGCTCTGCCGAGCGCTTCAGCGCGAAAATCCCTTATCGCCAGGTGGGGAACCAGGACCTCTGGGTGGACGACGCGCAGTCGCCGGATTACAACCGCTGGGTGTGGCGCGGCGAGACCAAGGCGGCCTCCTTCGAGGAACTGCTCCGCTCCGACCCGCTCTACAGGTACGCCCTGGTGCTCGATTACAACACGAACCCGGTGGTCCGCGATGCCGGCAGCGCCATCTTCATGCATGTGGAGCGGGAGCAGGGCGCTCCGACGGCGGGGTGCGTGTCGCTCCCCGAGAGGTCGCTGGTGGAGGTGATGCAGTGGCTCGACCCGCAGGAGAACCCGCAGGTCGTGGTCGGCACAACTGCGGCGGTTGACACGGTCGCAGCCGGGGTCGCTGCCGACCTCCCCCCGGACCTCCCGGCAGCTCTCAAGATGAGGCTTGCGGGAGCGTCCCGGCTTCTGGCCGTCCGTCGCGGCGCCTCCACCGGCTTTTTCGCCGTCGCGGTCTCGCTCCCTCCCGAGGTGGAGCGGCAGATGCTGGAAAAGAAATCGTGGCGGCCCGGCTGCCCCGTGGCGCCGGACCAGCTCTGCTACCTGGTCACCTCCTATTGGGGCTTCGACGGGCGCCCCCATTACGGGGAACTGGTGGTCCATGCCGCTCTCGCCGCCTTCGTGCTCGACTCGATGCATCACGCCTTCAACGGACGCTTCCCCATCGAGAAGATGGAGCTGATCGAGGCCTACGACGGCGACGACTTCCGCTCCATGGATGCCAACAACACCTCGGCCTTCAACTGCCGCGAGGTGCCGGAGAAGCCCGGGGTCTTCTCCAAGCACAGCTACGGCGCCGCCATCGACATCAACCCGCGGCAAAACCCCTATCTCCTGATAAAAAAAGAAGCGGCCGGCGAGCAGGGTGGGGCGATGCCGGAGCGTAAAGGCGGGACCGCCGCCTTGCTGCAGAGTTGCGCCGGCTCTCCCGACGACTGCCGCGTCCTTCCCGCCGCCTCGGCGCCTTTCCTCGACAGGGGCGATCCCAGGCCCGGGATGCTGCAGCCGGGCGACCCGCTTCTGGCAGCGTTCAAGAAGCGGGGCTTCGCCTGGGGGGGCGAGTGGCGCGCTCCCGACTACCAGCATATCTATTACGACATCCGCAAGCTCGTTTCCGAGTAGCATGCCCGTTTCCAGTTAGTCGCCGGAGCCCCCGAAAAAGGGGGCTCCGGCTTTTTTTTCCCTTTCCTGCGGCTATACTTTCCGGATTGAAAAATTCTAATCTGAGAGAGTGGCGAGGTCGCAGATCATGAAAAAGCGGAACTTTCTTCGCGCGCTTCGGGGTATCCCTGCATCGCTTTGCATCGCCAGCCTGATCGTGCTCCTTGCCGCAGGAACCGGCCGGGGCGAACCGGTCGCCAACATGCGGGGCTATTGCAGCCTGCCGCCGCTGCCGGGGTTCGGGGTGAAGCCGAACCTGCTCCTCATGGTCGACAACTCGGCCAGCATGTACGACCCTGCCTACAGTAACCCCGCCACCTACTGCCTCGACGACACCAGCGACACCTTCAGTAAAAGCCCCGAGCCGTACCTCGGCTACTTCGACCCGGCGACCATCTACAGCTACAACTCCGTCAACCAGCGCTTCGAGACCGCGACCGGCGGTTTGCCGCTGCCGGGGAACTGCAACGTGACCGACGGCCTCGCCGACGAGGTGGTCAGGAAAAACGTCTGCCTGAACATCGTCTCCGGGAAAGTCAGCCTCACCGCAAGCGGGAGCTTTCTCAACTGGCTCACCGCGAGCAAGCTGGACGTCGAGAAGATGGCCCTCACCGGAGGGAGGTTCAACCCCGCCACCGGGCTTCTCGAGGGTGAGACCAGGGGGTGCCAGGGGAAGAGGTTCATCAAGATGCTGGGGGATGCCGAGGTTACCTTTGCCGTGCGGGGACCGATCCCGGGCGAGACGGATTTCCAGTTCCAGGCGAGTCTTGGAGGGACGACCAGGGTGGAGTTCTACCCGAAAAGGTACCACAAGGATTCGTGCCTGGCGGCGGTGGCGGCGTGGCAGGGAGGGACCCTGGCCCAGCTCAAGGCGGAGATGGACCTCTGCATGGGGAACTACAGGGTCGGGCTGTTGCCGAGCAAGGGGACGATCTACAACGAGATCATGGCCGATTGCTATTCCTACCTCGCCAGTTCCCCCCCGGACGAAAGCATCGCTTTCGACCAGACCCTTTTCACTGACTGCGCCACCCGAATCAAGTCGGTTTACAAGAACCTTCCCAAGGCGATCCCGACCGGGCGGGGGGAGGACATCTGCGGCAAGGGGCTGTACCACAGGGCGATGCAGCATTCTGTCGGGGGAGCCACGGTCACCTACACGAACGGGTATCTCGGGAACTGCTACAACCAGTCGGCGGGCACGATGGACACCGGTTGCGGGCCGTGGCAGGTGCTCGATTACTGCGCGGAAATCAGGAACCCGTCGCTGACCGACCCCTCGGCCACCGCCATCAAGGCGGGGACTGACGCCAACGTCCCGGCGGTCGTGCTGGACGCCGGCATCTACGACCTCAACCCGACTACCGGGCTTCCCGCAGCGACCTTCATCGCCAGGCTCGCGCCCCCGTCCACCCCCACCGGGCTGATCCAGGAGTTCGCCGATTACATCAACATCGGGGCCATGATCTTCAACGACAACGGCGCCGGCTCGGAAAGCTGCCAGGTAGCAGGGGGGCTCAACTGCAGCAGGCACTGCTCCAAAGATCCCGCGCCTCAGAAACAATGCTACGTCGACCAGGATTGCCTGGACCAGTCGCCGGGCACCTGCCGCCAGGATACCCTCATCGACGGCGGCAAGATCATCTCCTACATCAACCTCTCCCCCCTGGGAGACCATACCTCCGGCTCCGGCCTGATAGCGTCCATCGACCGGATCAGGGGAGACGCCTGGACCCCCCTGGCCGAATCGTTCTACGAGGCGATCGGGTACTTCGCCAGCAGGGGCGAGATGCGGCTCCGGGCGGACGACTTCGACCTGTCGCTCCCCCCTTCCAAGTTCAGCTGCCAGAGGAACAACATCCTCATGGTGACCGACGGGAGATCGACGGCCGACCGGGCCAAGACGGTGCTGGATTTCGTGGCGGCGGCAACGGGGAAGTGGGTGAACAGCGTCGACAAGATGCCCGCCAGCCAGACGACCACCGACACGGCCGCCTCCGATCCCCCCTTCTGGGGGAGCTACAACATCGACGACCTCGCCTGGATTGCCAGGAACAGGAACATCTTCGACTTCAGCAAGGAGATCCAGCAGGAGAGGGATTACGTCTCCACCTACGTGATCTACAGCGGCGCGCCGTGCGAGGGGGGGGACTGCTCCGGTAGCGGCGAGGAGGTCCCCGCCAGGACGATGGAACTGGTCGCTGCCAACGGGGGAGGGAGGCTCTTGAGTGCGCAGAAGCCGAGCGAACTCGTGGAGGCGCTGAGAAGCATGCTGCAACTGATCGGAGGAGGCGCCAACTCGAGCACCAACTCCTCCATCCTGGCCACTGGGGAGGGGAACGGGGCGCTTTTCCTGCAGGAGCAATTCTACCGGAACAAAAGCTTTGACGGCGGCGCCACTTCGGCCTCCTGGATCGGCGAGATGCAGGGGCTTTGGTACTACATCGATCCCTTCATAGCCAGCAGCGGCGGCGCGAGCGCCATCCGGGAGGACACGGGAGGGTTGAAGATTCTCGACCTCAAGCAGGACCGCGTGGTCAGGTTCCTCTTCGACCAGGATCAGCTACAGACCGTAGCGGTGCTCTACCAGGACACCAACGGAGACGGCAACCTCGATCCGAACCAGCCGACGGGATACCCGCTCACCGTTTCGCCGGATGCGGTGCGGAGCCTGTGGCGCGCCGGCCTGCAGCTTTGGCAAAGGGCGCCGGCGGACCGTACCATCTACACGCAGACCGACGGCAGCAATCTCGTCGGCCTGGCGTCCGGTTTCGACCTCTCCAAGCCGGCGAACCGGCAGCTGCTTCAGGCGGGGAGCCAGGCTGAGGCGGAGGGGATACTCTCCTTCGTGCGGGGGACGGACACCCCTCCCTCCACCAGAACCCGCGGCGTGACCGTGGACGGCCGCACCGGGGTCTGGAAGCTGGGCGACATCGTCTCCTCGACCCCGGTGCTGCAGACTGCCGCCAGCCTCGGGAACTACCACCTCTCCCCGGGTTACGGGGACTCCTCCTATGCGAAGTTCATAAGCTCGACCGCATATCAGGGGAGGGGAACCGCCTACGTCGGGGCGAACGACGGCATGCTGCACGCCTTCAGGATCGGGAAGCTGAAGCTGCGCCCGGATCCGGACAAGACCTGGCCCGCGACGCAGAAGGGGGTGCTTCTCGGGAGCGATGTGGGCGAGGAAAGCTGGGCCTTCATCCCGAAAAACGCCCTCCCTTATCTCAGGTACCTGAAGGAACCGATGTATCCGCACCTGTACTACGTGGACGGCAGCAGCACCATTGCCGACGTGAGCATCGGCGACCCCGCCACCTGCGCGGCCAACGGCTACTGGAACTGCGTCAAGGACTTCGACAATGGGACCAACTGGAGGACGGTGCTCATAGGCGGAATGGGATTGGGAGGGGCCAGCAGGTATTCGGACGACACGTCCTGCAGCGAGGGGGCCGCGGGGAGCTGCGTCAAGTCGCCCCCTTCGGCACCCGGGCTCTCCTCCTATTTCGCCCTCGACGTCACCGGCCAAACCAGCGACGGCAGCGCCGCCCCCAGACTCCTCTGGGAATTCTCCCCCCCCGGCCTTGGGTTCGCCACGTCAGGCGCGGCCATCGTCAAGATTAACGCGCAAAGCGGTAATCCCCCCATCGATGACAAGGACAAGAACGGGAGGTGGTTCGCCGTCTTCGCGTCCGGGCCGACCGGACCGATCGACTCGGGGTCCTGCCAGTTCCTGGGGAAATCCGACCAGAACCTCAAGCTCTTCGTCGTCGATCTGTACGCCTCGCCGCCGCTGACCGAGGGAAGCAACTACTGGGTCATCGATACCGGCATAACCAAGGCCTTCGGCGGCAGCATGTCCCGGGCAGGGATCGACACGGACAAGTGGAATCCCAACTCCTCCGGGCACTACGAGGACGACGCCCTGTACCTGGGTTACTCCCGAACGGCGGACGACGGGAGCTGGACCGGCGGAGTGCTGAGGCTTTTGACCGGGGAGAACCTCGATCCGGCGCAATGGAAGGTCAGCAAGGTGATCGACGGCGTCGGTCCGGTTACCGGTGCCGTCGCCAAACTGCAGGACCGCAACAAACACAATCTGTGGCTCTACCTGGGTACCGGGAGGTTCTTCCAGAGCAAGGACGACCTTACCGCGACCCGCGCCATCTTAGGCGTGAGGGAGCCCTGTTACACCAGGGGAGATACCCTGGCGGACAACGGCACCTGCAGCGCCACGCCGCTCAGGCTCTCCGACCTCACCGACATGACCAGCGACACGGAGTCCCCGGGCGCGGGGAGCTGGGGGTGGTGGATCGGCCTCGACGCCGGAAACGCCTGGTACGCCAGCGAGCGCTTCACCGACAACTCCGCCCCCCTTACCGGCGGCGCGGTCTTTTTCACAACTTTCGCTCCCCCTCTCGACCTCTGTCTGCAGGGTGCGTCGTACCTCTGGGGGGTGAAGTACGACACAGGCGGGAGCGTCCCCCTCTCGCTGCATGGAAAGGCCCTGATACCTCTGTCCAACGGGAGCAGTTCCGAGGTCTCCCTCACCGGCCTTACCGACCGGAAGGGGAGGCGGAGCCCGGGGACGCCGGGGAAGCCGGGCGGGGTGAAGCTCATCACCAACAGCGGACTCAAGCCGCTGAAAAAGATCATCCACATACAGGAGCAGTGACATGAAGCGGGTCACGCTGACGACGCTTTTCCTGGCCCTTTTGGCCTTCATGCCGCTTCCTGGCCAGGCTGCGGCACTGAACCCGCTGCTGGACGGCTTTGCCATCCACAGCTTGGGGAGCGTGGAGATCAGCGGGATCGGAGTAAATGCGGTGGCGGTACAGCCCTGGAACGCCAAGATCGTCATCGGGGGGGAGTTCACCATCTCCAGAGACGATCCCCCCTTTACCTGGACCAACCTGGCCAGGATCAACCCCGACGGGACTCTCGACACCTCCTTCAAGCCGCCGCAGCTGGACGGGGCGGTGAGGGCGCTTGCCATCCAGCCGGACCAGGCGAATCCCGAACTGGGGCTCATCATCGCGGGGGGGAGCTTCGGCCATTCCGGAATCGAAACCCGCAACGGGCTGGCCCGGTTCAGGAGCGCCGACGGCTCACTCGACGACTTCGCCCCGGCGACCACGCCGAACCCGGTGCAGATCAACGCCATCGCACTCCAGGGAGACGGCGCCAGCATCGTGGTGGGGGGGAGCTTCTCGGAGATCGCCACCGGCGTCCCGAGCCCGAACCTGGCGAGGATCACGGTCGCCGCAGTGGACCCGGGGGCCGCCAGCTGGAACTACACCGCCTCCCTTGACGGCGAGGTGAAAGCGGTCCTGCTGCGCAACGGGTCGATCCTGGTGGGAGGGAGCTTCCAGTCTCCCCGGGCGCTTGTGGCGAAACTGACGGCGAACGGCTCGCTCGATCCGCTGTTCCAGGATGGTTTCATCACCTCGTCACCGGGGAAAACGGTAGCGGCCCTGGCCGTGCAGGCGGACGGGAAGGTCATCGTGGCAGGAGAGTTCGAGGGCGTGTGGGGAGGGGGGGCGAGGCAGACCTTCCTGGCGCGGCTGAACCGGGATGGAAGCCACGACTCCTCTTTCGACCCAAAGCCGGACCGGATCGTCAATGCCCTGGCGCTCCAGGCTGACGGCAGCATAGTTGCGGGGGGGGACTTCACCAATCTGGACGCCTCCCTCCGGAGCCGTCTGGCACGCATCAAGGTCTCCGGCGCCCTCGACCCCGACTACGCCCCTGAGGCGGACGCCGTTGTTACCTCCCTGGCCCTGCAGCCGGACGGAAAACTGCTGGCGGGGGGGGGATTCGCCCATGCGGGGGGAGAGCCGCGCACCAGGCTGGCCAGGTTCTATCCGTACGGGGCGCTGGACGACGACATCGCTGGGAAAGCGGTCTTCGACGACATGGTCATGGCGGTAAGCCAGCAGCCCACAGGCTTCACCAACGTCGGGGGGCTCTTCTGGCAGGTGCAGGGTGACGACGTGATGTACCTCACCCGGCTCACCGAGGAATTCAAACGCGACCCTGCCTTCACCACCGCCCTTGGGCTGGACGGCCAGGTCAACGCCATGTTGCCCCTGCCGCGCGGCGAGCAGATGATCGGGGGCTGGTTCTGGGCGCCGCAGCCTCTGGTGCTGCGGCTCGACGCATCGGGCGACCCCGGCGGGAACGCCGAAATCACAAGCTACAACGGCAACCTGCAAAGCTACCTCTCCTCGTTCAATGTGCTCAGCCTGACGCCGCTCGCCCGGAAAACGCTCCTGCCGAACGGCACCGAACTCGCCGACGGGATGACCTACGTCACGGGTGATTTCCCCGGCGATCCGGAACCGTACAAGTACCTCTTCAGGGTCGGGGAATACGGCACGAGGGACGAAAGCTTCCTCCCCGACCCGGTCCAGTGGCAGCCGTACTCGCTTGTCGTGCAGCCGGACAACAAGATCCTGGTCGGCGGAGGTTCTGGGGGGTGGCCGGAGCCGGGGAAGATCCTGCGACTGAAAACCGACGGGGGGCTCGATTTCGACTTCACACCGGTTCCGCTGGTCGGGAAGGTCCTGGCCCTCATGGCGGACAATGACGACGGCGTAATCGCCGGTGGTGAGTTCAAAAGCACGATCACCAGGGACGGCGTAACCTGGGACCGGAACGTACTCCGCTTCAGGAACAACGGGACCGTAGACGACAGCTTCAACGTCGAGGCCTTCTACTCCCTTGGGGGGTACACCTCCGCCGTCTACTCCATCATCCCGCAGACGGACGGGAGCATGATGATCTACGGGGTGTTCGACAAGGTGAGGGACAGCAGCGGGAACGTCTATGACCGGGACAACGTGGCGCGTATCAAGCCCAACGGGGAGATCGACGCGGATTTCGACCTGGGGGAATTCACCTACAATTTCGGTTCTCCCCTGAACAACGTCAACACCATGATGATGCAGCCCGACGGGAAGATCATCATCGGCGGCGACTTCATCGGGTTCAACGGGACGGCGAGAAAAAAGCTGGTCAGGGTGGCGAACGGCTGGGCCGGCGAGGAACTCTCTGTTTCCGCGGACGGTAAAGCGGTTACCTGGCGCCGGTCGGGAACCTCTCAGGCGCTTTGGCAGGTGAGGTTCGAACATTCAATGGACCCCGATGCGGTCGACTGGCCCTCCCTCGGGAATGCCACCTTGGTTGACGGGGTTTGGCGGCTGGAAGGGCTTGATCTGAAGGACTACGGGTACGTGCGGGCCAGGGGGTACACGTCCGGCGCCTTCAACGCCGTGAGCTCTCTGGTTGAATCGGTGCGGTTTTACTACGTGGAGCCGCAAAAGACGGTGGTGACGGTGACCGCGGACGGCAAGGCGAAGAATTACGCCGACCCGGACCCGGCGCTCACCTACAGCTACAGCCCGGCACTGACGGCCGGAGACAGCTTCACCGGGACGCTGTCGCGCCTTCCGGGCGAGAGCGCCGGGACCTACGCGATCCAGCAGGGGACATTGGCGCTCAACGAAAATTACGAGATCCATTTCACCGGCGCGGATCTGGTCATCGATCCCAAACAGGTCGCGGTGACCGCCGACGGCAAGGAAAAGACCTACGGCGACGCCGATCCTGCCTTTACCTACAGCTTCAGTCCCGCGCTTGTCGAAGGCGACGCTTTCAGCGGCTCGCTGTCGAGGGCGCCGGGAGAGAACGCCGGAGATCACGCCATCACCCAGGGAACGCTGGCGCTCTCCACCAACTACGCCGTGACCTTCACCGGCGCCAACCTGAAGATCAACTCCAAGCAGATCAACGTGACCGCGGACGGTAAGGAAAAGACCTATGGCGACGCCGATCCTGCCCTTAGCTATAGCTTCAGTCCCGCTCTTGTCGAGAGCGACGCCTTCAGCGGGTCGCTATCGCGGGTGGCAGGGGAGAACATCGGCGATCGTGCCATCAGCCAGGGGACGCTGGCGATCTCCAGCAACTACGCGGTGACCTTTACCGGCGCCAACCTGAAGATCAACCCGAAACAGATTGCGGTCATCGCGGACGGCAAGGAAAAGACCTATGGCGACGCCGATCCTGCCCTTAGCTACAGCTTCAGCCCAGCTCTGGTGGGGAGCGACGCCTTCAGCGGATCGCTATCGCGGGTGGCAGGCGAGAACATCGGCGATCATGCCATCAGCCAGGGGACGCTGGCGATCTCTAGCAACTACGCGGTGACCTTCACCGGCGCCAACCTGAAGATCAACCCGAAACAGATTGCGGTGACCGCGGACGGCAAGGTAAAGACCTACGGCGACGCCGACCCCGCCCTTAGCTACAGCTTCAGCCCCGCCTTGGTGGGGAGCGACGCCTTCAGCGGATCGCTATCGCGGGTGGCAGGGGAGAACATCGGCGATCATGCCATCAGCCAGGGGACGCTGGCGATCTCCAGCAACTACGCCGTGACCTTTACCGGCGGCAACCTGAAGATCAACCCGAAGCAGATTGCGGTCACCGCGGACGGCAAGGTAAAGACCTACGGCGATGCCGACCCAGCCCTTAGCTACAGCTTCAGCCCCCCTCTGGTGGGGAGCGACGCTTTCAGCGGCTCGCTGTCGCGGGTGGCGGGAGAGAATGTCGGCGATCACGCCATCAGCCAGGGGACGCTGGCGCTGTCGAGCAACTACGCGGTGACCTTCACCGGCGCCAACCTGAAGATCAACCCGAAACAGATTGCAGTCACCGCGGACGGCAAGGAAAAGACATACGGCGACGCCGACCCAGCCCTTAGCTACAGCTTCAGCCCCGCGCTTGTCGGGAGCGACGCCTTCAGCGGCTCGCTGTCGAGGGCGCCGGGGGAGAACGCCGGAGATCACGCCATCACCCAGGGAACGCTGGCGCTCTCCAGCAACTACGCCCTGACCTTCACCGGCGCCAACCTGAAGATCAACCCGAAGCAGATTGCAGTCACCGCGGACGGCAAGGAAAAGACCTATGGCGACGCCGACCCCGCCTTTAGCTACAGCTTCAGCCCCGCGCTTGTCGGGAGCGACGCTTTCAGCGGCTCGCTGTCGAGGGCGCCGGGAGAGAATGTCGGAGATCATGCCATCAGCCAGGGGACTCTGGCGATCTCCAGCAACTACGCCGTAACATTCACCGGCGCCAACCTGAAGATCAACCCGAAGCAGATTGCGGTCACCGCGGACGGTAAGGAAAAGACCTATGGCGACGCCGATCCACTCCTTAGCTACAGCTTCAGCCCCGCATTGGTCGGTTCGGACAGCTTCAGCGGCTCGCTGCAACGCCTTTCTGGCGAGAGTGTTGCGGCAAGTCCCTACGCGATAAACCGTGGCACCTTGGCCTTAAACAGCAACTATTCGCTCACCTTCCAGGGAGCGCTGTTCAGGATAAACAGGAAGGGCGCCACGATCAGCGCGGTCATCGCCGCCAAGACCTACGGCCAGCCCGACCCTGTTCTCTCCTCGCAGGAAACCGGCATACTCCCGGGCGACCTGGCCCCCGGGAAGATCGCCTTTGGGACCGTCCGTGACCTAGGTGAGAACGCGGGACGCTATCCGCTTCGGCCAACCGTTGGTGACAACGGTACCGGACTTCTCGACAACTACACAGTAGAACTCCAGGAGGGGACCTTCACCATCAACAGGGCATCACTGGTTATCACGGCGGCTGACAAAACTAAAATGGTGGGGGGGGCTAATCCGGAATTGACCGCGCTCTTCGCCGGGTTCGCCGGCCTCGACACCCCTGCGTCCCTGGGCGGCGTCCCGTCCCTCAGCACCGATGCGGATACGAACAGCCCCAAGGGAAGCTACATCATCAGGGCCGCCATCGGCTCTATAACCAGCACCAACTATGACTACACGTTCGTCAACGGTCTCCTCACGATAACAGGCTGCCTGCAGCAGAGCATCACATTCAACCCCCTGCGCCCCAAGACCTTCGGCGACGGCGATTTCGATCCCGGCGCCACCGCCTCAAGCGGTCTCCCGGTCAGCTACGCCAGTTCGGACGCGGCCATCGCCCGTGTCGTGGACGGCAAGATCAGGGTGGTCGCGCCGGGAAGCGGCACCATCACCGCATCGCAGCCTGGCAACGATGAATATGCGGCGGCCGAGGAGGTCCCGAGAACCCTCATCGTCAACCCGCCCCCCTGGAACGGCCTCGGGTTCGACGGGGTCAACGATCTGATGCAGGCGGGGGACGCGCCGCACCTTGCTTTCGGCAGTAAAAACGGGTTCACCGTAGAGGCGTGGCTGCGTCTGGACGGGGCGCAGCCGGACGGGACCGGGCTCGTTTCCAAGGGAGAGGCGGTTACGGAGTGGAACGGGTACCAGCTGGTCCTCCACCGGGACAGGATCGCCGCGGAGATAGGGACGGGCGGCTCGAGTGTCGGCGTCGCCGAGGGACTGGTGGGAACTGCCAGCCTGAACGACGGTAGCTGGCACCACGTGGTGCTTGCCGTGGACCGGATCGGAGCAGTCGCAACCCTCTACCTGGACGGCAGGGTAGAGGCCCGAGTTACCCACCCTGCCCTGACCGGGAGCCCGGATAACGTGGAACCGCTGCGGGTGGGGACGGATACGAGTGGCTCCCGCTTCTTCAAGGGAGAGATGGACGAGATCAGGCTCTGGTCGAGCGCGCGCAGCGAGGATCAGATACGGACCCAGGTGTCGCAGATCCTTGACCCGGCTGACGAGCCGCAACTGGTGGCCTATTTCCACCTGGACGAAGGGGACGTGGGGTTGGACAACGCGGCCTTTTCCAAGACCCCCGAAAGGACGGCCCACGCAGGCGACGGCGCCTTGCAGGGATTCGCCCTCTCCGGCGCCGCTTCCAACTGGATCCGCTCGGGGGCATTCCTGCCGCTTCTGGAGACCACACCGGTGGTATCGATATCCCCCACTGCCGCAACGGCCGGAGGGGTGGTCTATCCGAACTACTATCCGCCGACCGACGTCGGCCTTTGCTGGGGGACATCCCCCGGGCCGGGTCTTGCCGGCGACTGCAGCCACTCGGGGAGCGGCGTCGGACTCTTTGCCGGGGCGATCACCGGCCTTGCACCCGGAGCGACATATTACCTGAGGGCCTTTGCCGTCAACGTCATGGGAACCGCCTACGGCAACGAAATCGTCTTCCAGGCGTCGAGGCAGGACCAGAGGATCGACATCGGCAGCATCACGGACAAGACCTACGGGGACGCCGGATTCTCTCCTGGCGGCAGTTCCACCAGCGGCCTTCCGGTGACCTACACCAGCTCGAATCCGGAGGTCGCCATAGTGGTCAACGGGGAAATCCGGATAACCGGGTCGGGAAGCACGGTCATCACGGCGTCGCAAGGGGGGAACCTGACCTATAACCCCGCTGAGGACGTTTCTGTCCCGTTTAACGTGGCAAAGGCGCCCCTGCGCGTCATCGCAGAGAACAAATCCCGCAGCTACCTGACGCCGAACCCGGAACTGACCTTTGTCTACCAGGGGTTCGTGAACGGGGAGCAGGCGTCGGTGCTTTCCGGGACCCCTCTCCTCAGCACGTCCGCATCTCTGCCAAGCCCAGTCGGGGATTATGATATCGTGGCTGCAGCTGGAACCCTTGCGGCCCGCAACTACACCTTCGTGCCGGTGAACGGTACCCTCAGCGTCCTCAAGTCGTGCCAGGAGATAACCTTCCCGGCAATACCGGAGCGGACCTTCGGAGATCCTCCCTTCGAGATAGTCGCTTCCGCCTGCAGCGGTCTCGCCTTGAGCTTCACCAGTTCCAACCCCGACGTCGCCCGGGTGAACGGTAACGTCGTCACCATAACCGGTGCCGGGAGTGCCGTGATAACCACCACACAGCCGGGTACGGGCAACCTGGAAGGCGCTTCCGAAAGGTCCCAGACCATCGTCGTGCACAGGAGCGGGCAGGGGATCACCTTCTCTTCGCTGGCCCAGAAGGCGCTCGGCGATCCTCCCTTCACCCTGAGCGCCAACGCCACCAGCGGCCTCCAGGTCAGCTATCTCAGCTCGGACCCCGGCGTTGCCGTGGTCAGCGGCAATACGGTCACCATCGTCGGCGCCGGGACCACGGTGATAACCGCCGTTCAGCCAGGGGACGGCAACTACAACGCCGCCATCCCCGCGGCGCAGCCTCTTACCGTTGCCCAGGAGGGAATCCCGCCGCTTCTCTTCCTTTCCACGCTCCCCTCCGGCGTCGTGACCTCCAACCCCGTCCTCAACATCATGGGAGAGGCGAGCGACGCCTCCGGTATCGCGACGCTCACCGTGAACGGCGCCGACCTGACCGGCCGACTGCCGCTGTTCAGCACTGCGGTTGCGCTCGCCTCCGGAGCCAACTCCGTTACGGTGGCGGCAACCGACAGGGCGGGAAACAGGACAACGCAGACCCTCGACATCACGCTCGATGCACTGGGACCGACGGTGGCCCTGGAAACTCCCGCCGACAACAGCGTCGCGGACCTTTCCTTCTTCACAGTGTCGGGCTCGGTCACGCCGGGGAGCGCGGTCACCATGTGGGTAAACGGAGGGGCGCCACAGCTTCTTTTTGAGAGCGGCGGGCGATTCGATGGTACCGGCTACCTGCAGGAAGGGGTCAACACGGTCGAGTTCAATGCGGAACTTTCCGGGCGGAGCTCCAGGACCAAGCGCAGCGTGATGCTCTCCTCCGGGGGGCCGGACGTAGCCATCACCTACCCGCCCGAGGACCTGCGGACCGAGCTGCAGGAGATGACCATTCGCGGCACAAGCGGCGTTGGGGTGGGAGGGAGCATCCTCCTGGAAGTCGACGGAACCGTCTTCACTGCAGAACTTGCGGGTGGGCTCTTCCAGCAGCGGATCCCGCTGACGCGAACCGGGGAGATCCGTATAGCGGCGAAGGCGACGAACGGCAGCGGCCGGTCCAGCATCGCCCGAAGGAACATTATCAAGGTCGAGAAGGTCCTTGGGGACTTAGGAGGCGACGGTACCGTCGATATCGAGGATGCCTCTGTCCTCTTGAGGATCTCGCTGGGTCTGGAGCCCGCGAATGAACAGTCGCTGGCGCACGGGGACCTGGCACCCTTGGTGAACGGGGTGCCCCAGCCTGACGGCAAGATAGACGTAGGGGACGTCTTGGTCCTTCTGCGCAGGATCGTCGGGCTGGTGCGTTTCTAGATTATTTTTTCGCAATGCGGCGGGGCCGAACAACCTCGCAGCCGTTTCCGTTTCTTTCGAAGAACCTCGCTTTAAGCCGACCCCACTTCAAACGTTCCTTTCGGGATTCCTCTCCCGCCTCCGACAAAACGGCAGTGAAGTCGCGCGGATCTCTGACCATGAGGGTCTCTTCCGGCGCAACTCGCTCCCTGCGTTTTCACCGGATGCTCCTCCCTCTCGTACTGCCGACCCGGCTCCCGTCTTTCCTCAGATCGAAATCTGAACCACGCAATCCCCTTGAGCCCCTAAATTTATAATTAAGAAAAGAAACGGACATGTCGATAAATATGAAAAAAACTTGGAGGTACTCATGAAACTTCATGCAAAAGCAACCTTATTTTTCTTTGGAACCATGCTTCTCCTGGCTGCAAGCGCCTTCGCGGAGGACATCAAGGTGGGCGGCGGGGGAGCATCCATGAGTGCAGTATTCACTCCGGTCAAGGCTCCTTTCGATAAGGCGACCGGCGACACCCTCGTGGTTCTGCAGTCGAGTCCCAAAGACGGTCTCATCGACCTGGTGAAGGGGAAGGTGGACCTGGCCACCGCCGCGGTGCCCCTCGATTCAATGATCTCGGGAGCGGAGAAGGAAGGGGTGAAAATCAACAGGGGGAGCCTCGTGGTCCAGGAGATAGGCGCCAACCGCACCGCCATCTTCGTCCATCCCTCGAACAAGGTGTCGAAGCTCTCCAAGGAGCAACTCAAGGGACTCTTCACCGGCAAGATCCTCAACTGGAAGGAGGTCGGCGGCGATGACAAGGATGTCATCGTGGTCTGGGGAAAGGGTACTCCGGGGCAGAACGCGCAGTTTATCAGGGAGATGCTGGACGGCGCGGAACTCGCCAAGGACGTGCTCGACACCACCAACTACGCGAAAATAAAAGAGAGCGTTGCCGCCACTCCGGAAGCTGTCGGCATCGACCCCTTCGGTCTTGCCGATGCGTCGGTGAAGGTGGTGGAAACTCCGGCGATGACCAGCCCCATCCTTGCGGTCACCGTCGGCAAACCGTCTGCCAAGGTGCAGCATCTGCTCGACTACATTAAGGGCGAGGGGAGCAGATACCTGAAGAAATAAACTCCTCGGCATCTGATCGGGAAGGTGGTGTTTTTATGACGATCAAACAGAAACTTTTCTGCAGCGCCCTTCTTACCCTCGCGGGAATTGCCGTCATCGGCGGGGTGAGTCTTTTGGGCATGAAATTCGTGCAGGGGAAGCTCTTCATACTGACGGAGCGTTCCACACCATTCCAGTTGAAGACCATTGAGATGCAGCGCACGCTGCAGGAGCACACCTCGAACCTGCTGGAAGTCGCCTTTTCGGCATCCGCGAACGATCTGGCGAAGGCGCGGGCCAGCGCGGAGCGGACCCTTGCCGACTTGGGGAGGGTGGGCGGAGAGCTTAACAAGCTGAAAGCGAAGGATAGCTCGGACGGCGGCAACAACAGGGCCGAACGCCTCGATCAATTGACCAGGGAGATGTTCTCCACCACGGAGGCCAGGCTGAAAGCGGAGGAAGGGGCCCGGGTGGCGGACCTGGCCATGAGGGGGAAGCTGCAGGAAATCACGCGCAAGCTCGCGGAGATGGACCGTTCCATCCAGAAAAGGCAGAAGAACTCGGCCCGGCAACTCTCGGACTCCAGCGGTTCCGCAGGCGAAATCACGCTGAAGCTGATGAACCTGACGACGGCAAGGGACTTCCTCAAGGACGCCAGCTATGCCCTGTCGGAGCTTGTCAAGGCGACCGGGAAGAAGGGGGTGATCATCGCCCGTGGCAAGCTGGATGCCGCCCTGAACGAGTTTGCCAGGAACCGGCTGGTGGCGGCGGGCGACCCGAGTGTCAAGGCCGCCGCCGAACTCGTCGCCGAGGTCAGGAAGCTGGTCTCCGCCCCGCAGGGGCTTCTCGAGCTGAAGGGTGCCCTGCTCGCGAAGGGGGGTGACGCCTCCAGCCACGAGTACGACCAGGTTGCGCAGTCGGTGGGGAGCAAGCTCACCAGCGCGGTGATCGAGATTGAGCAGTCTGTCACCCTTGCCACCACGAAATACAACCAGGAGAGCCGCAGCCACGACGATTCCCTCAAGGGGGCCAACGCCGCGGGCGACGTCCTGGCGCTCAACGGGACCTTGAACTCCCTGGGGCTGGACATAAAAAGCGGCATCCTGGAACTCTTCGGGGCGCGAAACAGCGAGGAACTCTCCCGGTTGACGGACGAGCTGAAGGCGCGTCTGGCAAATGCGGAAAGGGTGCAGCAGCGGATGGCCGCCCTGCTCGCCGCCTCGAAGAGTACGGCCGAACTCGGAGCCCTGCGCGGGGTGGCCGGGATGCTCAACGAGTTCAAGGGGTTGCTCCTCGCCAACATCGGCCCGGTGGAAAAGCTGCAGCAGGTACTGAAGGTCCGCGCTGAGGCGGCCGCTTTGAACGCCAAGCTCAAAGAACTGGTGGCGGAGCAGAGCGATCAGGGAAAACACGGGGTGACAGCCGCCCAGTCGGAACAGGAAAAGGCCGTGGCTTCGGTGAACCGCATGGTGCGCAGCTTCGTCATCGCCGTCACGATCCTCGGGCTGGCCATGATGGCCTTCGGACTGATCACCAGCCTGTTGCTGGCCCGTTCCATAACCAACCCCATCCGCGAGCTGACGGTACTTGCGGAGGGGTTCGGCAGCGGCGACTTCAGCGGCACGCTGGATGCGGGGCGCAAGGACGAATTCGGACAGCTTGCGCGCCACTTCAATCAGGCGACGGAGAAACTGGGAGAGATCACCGGGGCTCTCGCCGGGACCATCGGGAAACTCGCCGAGCATTCGCGCCACCTTTCCCGCACGGCGGAAGAACTCTCCCAGGGTTCCCGGGAACAGACGCTGGCATCGGAACAGTCTGCGTCCGCCATGACGGAAATGGCTCAGAGCATAAACGAGGTGGCGGGAAGCGCTGCCCGGGCGGCCGACGCCTCCCGGCAGGCGCTGCAGACCGCGGGGAAGGGGGGAGAGATGGTTGCCAGCACGGCGCAGGGGATGGAAAGGATAGCATCCTCGGTCCGGGAGGCGGCGGCGCTGGTGCAAAACCTGGGTCAGCGTTCCGAGGAGGTGGGGGCCGTCGTCGGCATCATCAACGACATCGCGGACCAGACCACTTTGCTCGCCTTGAACGCCTCGATAGAAGCCGCCCGCGCGGGAGAGATGGGGATGGGGTTTGCCGTGGTTGCCGACGAGGTGCGCAAACTCGCCACGCGCACCACCGCGGCCACCTCCGAAATCGCAGCCATGATCAGGGAGATCCAGACGGGAACGGCAAAGACGGTCATTGCCATGAAGGCCGGAGATGACAACGTCGCCGATGGCGTACGCCTGGCGAGCGAGGCAAGCAGCTCCCTGGAGGAGATCCTGGAAGTCTCGGCCAGGGGGGCGGAAATGGCCGAGCGGATCGCCGCGGCGGCGGAGGAACAGTCTACGGCCACCGAGCAGATATCGGCCGGTATCGAGGGGATTGCGGACATCACGCGTCGGACTGAGGGGGCAACCCAGGAAATCAGGAGTTATTCCGAGGAGCTGCAGCAGATCGCCGACCAGCTCTCATCCATGGCGGCGTGGTTCCGTCACCCCGCAGGAAACAGAGCCTGACAGCAGCCCCCCCGCTGAGGAACAAAAAAACGGCGTGCCACTTTCCCCAAGTGGCGCGCCGTCTGGTTTTCTGCGGCAGTTTATCCGGGTGCCTGTCTAGATCCCCAAAGCGCCGGAGAGCATCTTTTCGGCAACGAGCCGCCCATCGACCCGGTAGGTCCCTGCCGCTACCTGCGACTTGATCGATTCCACACGCTCTGCCTGCAACCTTTCCATTTCCCCCGACCCCTCCAGCTCCAGGGCGGATGAAAGCTCCACAACGTCCCTTTTTTGCAGCGGTTTTGCTGCCTTGTCCCTGCCTGCGACGGCCTGGCTGTCACCTTCGTTTCCTGCCTGCCGTGCCAGCGCGGCCTGTTGAGTTTCGGCTTGTATCTTCATTTTTAAGGTCTCTTTGTTTGCTGTGATTACCGAACTGTCTGGATAATAATGGTTTTCTCCCTTAATGCCCAGTGATTTTTCTCTCATCATCACTGGCATCCCGCCTCGTCGACAGCCATGCCCCCTCTGCATAAGTAACCCCCAGCCGCTGACCCGACTCTTCCACTCATTTCCGAATGATAATTCCATTGACACCTGTTAAGTATCTTGACATTAAAAACTGTTAAGATATTTTTGATGGGTGCCTGCGGCCCGAATAAAGCGGCAATGCCGGAGTTCGCAGGCGGACGCGTGGATGGTGCGACGTCGAGTTTGCTGACATTTCTCTGTGACAGGCACGTCAAAGGGGGAAACCATGGCAGAGTCCCGGGCTCAAGCTCAAACGCAAGTGCAGACGCAGGCTCCTGTTACCGTAGTCAAGGAACGCTCCTTCGGGATGTTCACCTTGACTGTCACGCTCATCCTCATACTGGCGGTTTTCCTCTACGTCTACCTGGCCCAGAGACGGAGAAAGACGGTGCCGAAGCACGTCGACCAGAAGGCCGGGGACGAGGGAGAGGACTGAAAGAGAAGGCAGCTCCGGACGGTTGCGCGCTTCTAAGGTGTGCGGCGGCGGTCGTTGGTGAGGTTGACACCTTTTCGAATAACGTTATATTGGTAAACGTTAATTTTGCCCCCCTTCCACACAGGCACGAACCGGGAACTGAACTGGGCCGGGCTCAGGCGGCGACGGCCCGAAAAATTAAGCAGAAGGGTTCCGAGGACCCTTCTCAACCAAGGAGGCACAGAGATGAAAAAAATCACCAGCTTTATCTTCATGATGGTCCTGGCCGTGATGGCGCTGGCCGGCGCCGCGCAAGCAGGGGAACGGGCGGGGGCGTTCTCCATATCCCCCTTCATCGGCGGCTACGTCTTTGACGACAACGACCAGGCTTATCTCAGGCAGAACCGCCCCCTCGTCGGCCTGCGGCTTGGCTATAATTTGACCGAGCACTTCGGGGCTGAAGTGGTGGGGACCTACATGAAGGCGGAAAACAAGGTCACCGACCACCAAAATGGCGTCTACACCTACCGGCTCGACCTCCTGTACAACTTCATGCCGCATTCGACCATCGTTCCCTACCTCGCCCTGGGCGGCGGGGTGCAAACCATCAATTACGACGGGCCGAACTCGGACGACGGCATCTTAGATCTCGGCGGCGGCTTCAAGTTCTTCATGTCGGACAACGTCGCCTTCAGGCTCGATGCGCGGCACATCTTCGACTTCTATGCATCCCGCCTGACCCGCGACTACGCCAACAACTGGGAATACTCAGCCGGCCTGACCTTCAACTTCGGAGGCAGGACCCACAAGGCCGCGGCAGCCGCCCCCGCAAAAGCCGCGGTGGCAGAGCCTGCCCCCGCCGCCGAGCCTCCGCTTGAGCCGGTGCCGGCTGCGGAACCGACCCCGGGGCACTACAAGTACTGCATCACCCTCCAGGGCGAGTTCGACATCGACAGGGCGGTCATCCGCGAGGAAAACAAACCTGAGATCGCCCAGGTCGGCGAATTCATGAAGAAGTACCCGACCACTACCGCCGTCATCGAGGGGCACACGGACAACGTCGGTTCCTACAACCACAACATGGACCTCTCCCAGCGCAGGGCCGAGGCCGTGATGAACTACCTCGTCGAGCAGTACGGCATCGACCGCTCCAGGCTCACCGCCAAGGGATACGGCTTCACCCGCCCGATAGCCGACAACGCCACGGACGAAGGGAAACAGAAGAACCGCCGCATCGAGGCGATCATCGACTGCGCCTTCGACGTGCAGCAGGTACAGCCGCCGGAACGGCTCTGCATGTCCCTCATGATGGACTTCGACGCCGGCAAGGCTGACGTGAAGCCCCAGTACCAGGCGGAAATCGCCAAGGTAGCCGATTACATGAAGCGCTACACCACCACGACGGCCGTCATCGAGGGGCACACCGACAACACCGGCGACGCGGCCCAGAACATGAAGCTCTCCCAGCAGCGCGCGGAGAACGTGGTCAACACCCTGGTCAACAAGTTCGGCATCGACCGTTCGCGTCTCTCCGCCAGGGGGTACGGCGCCACCCGTCGCATCAGCTACAACAACACCCCCGAAGGGCGGGCCAAAAACCGCAGGATCAACGCGGTGATCGACTGCGTTATCAAGAAGTAGCGGTAACGGCCGGGTGAAAAAGGGTAATCCGCGATATCCCGGCGTAAGGCGACAATAATCGGTTGAACAGAAATAGCCCATATCCGATATGGGCTATTTTTGTTGCCCGGGGCCCGCAAAAAAAGGAGGTTTGAGATGAAAGAGACCAGGTTGACGCTGCCGCAGGTGTCGCTGATAGCCGCAACCCGTGGGATGTTGGGGGGAGGGGTGGCCTTGCTGTTCGCGGACCGGTTTACCGACAGGGAGCGCAGGGTCGTCGGCTGGGTCCTGTTCCTGGTAGGCGTCGCCAGCACGATCCCCCTGGGAAGGCTCGTGCTCGACAAGAGGCGCTGAAGAAACCGTTCAAGGTTCAAAGTTCAAGGTTCAACGTTACAGACAGGATGCGGTGAACGGGGAGCGCCCAACAGTTAAACGACACGCCTGTCGTGAAGATGAAGATAGAACGGAACGTTGAACCTTCAACACTGAACGTTGAACCGTTGAACGTCTAACATTGAACGGATTTTGGAGGAAGCCATGCGCAAACGTAGACTGGGGTGTCAGGGGCTGGAGGTTTCGGCCATGGGGCTTGGCTGCATGGGGATGACGTTCGCCTACGGGCACCAGGACGACGCGGCTTCGATAAGCGTCCTGCGGCGGGCCGTCGAGTTGGGGATCAACTTCTGGGATACCGCGGAAATGTACGGACCCTTCAGCAACGAGCAGCTTTTGGGACGCCTGCTCAAGGAGGTGCCGCGTCAGCGACTGGTGATCGCCACCAAGTTCGCCTGGAGGTTCGGCCCGCACGGCGAGCAGATCGGGCTCGACAGCAGCCCGGCGCAGGTGCGCAGGTCGATAGACGGGTCACTGAAGAGGCTCGGGACCGACTACATCGATCTCTACTATCAGCACCGCCTCGACCCGTCGGTCCCCATCGAGGAGACGGTCGGCGCGCTCTCGGAACTGGTGCGGCAGGGGAAGGTGCGCTACATAGGGCTCTCAGAGGTCGGCCCGGGGATCGTGCGCCGGGCGCATGCGGTGCACCCCCTGTCGGCGGTCCAGTCCGAGTACTCGCTCTGGGAGAGGGGGGTGGAGGAGAAGCTGTTCCCGGTCCTTCGCGAGCTCAACATCGGTTTCGTCGCCTACAGCCCGATGGGGCGCGGCTTCCTGGCAGGCAAGATCCGGAGCCCGGACGACCTCGAAGCGTGCGACTGGCGCCGCAAGAACCCGCGTTTCCTGGCGGAGAACCTGAGCCACAATTTCCGGCTGGTCTCCATCGTCAACGAAATCGCCTGCGCCCACGAGGCCACGCCCGCCCAGGTGGCGCTGGCGTGGATACTCAGGCGGGGCAGCGACGTAGTTCCCATCCCCGGGACCAAGCACCTGCGCTTTCTGGAGGAAAACGTACAGGCGGTAGGACTGAAACTTTCCGACGATGTCTGGGCCTCCCTGGACAGATCCCTCTCCTGCTTCAAAGTGGCGGGGGAGCGGTACCAGGAGGATGCGCTCCGCTTCATCGACACCTCCGACTAACCACACGCCCGCGCTCCTCCTCCGCGGGGAAGGGGAGCGCGGCTCTCTCACTGATTGCGGGAGAAGTCTGAGCAGTACCTGTTACTGGCACAGACAGAGCAGTTACAGGCATGAAAAAGGCTCAGGATCAGCACTCGCAGTCATAGCAAATTCATCATACTGGTTCATATTTGGTCCAGCACTTGGTATAGTCAGTGGCAAGGAGCCGCTTAACGGTTTTCATGCGCGCTGACCCTCCACGCGACGTGCTTTCGCGTTGCCGAGAGACAGGGCGGGAAGGCCGCCGATGCGCTCCGATCATGACATCGAGTGAAGGAGCCGCGCCATGACCACCGACGCCGACCAGGCAATCCCAGCCCCGAGTTTGGACCAGCTCTGCATCAACACCCTGCGCTTCCTCGCGGTGGACGCGGTACAGAAGGCGAACAGCGGCCACCCCGGGATGCCGATGGGGGCCGCCCCCATGGCCTTCCTGCTCTGGAGCCGTTTCCTGAAGCACAACCCGGCTCACCCCGACTGGTTCGACCGGGACCGCTTCGTCCTGTCGGCGGGGCACGGCTCGATGCTTCTGTACGCCCTCTTGCATCTCACCGGCTACGACCTCCCGCTGGAGGAGATCATGCGCTTCAGGCAGTGGGGGAGCCGGACCCCCGGGCACCCGGAGCGCGGCCTCACCCCCGGGGTCGAGGTGAGCACCGGACCGCTCGGGCAGGGTTTCGGCAACGCCGTGGGGATGGCCATCGCCGAGGCGCACCTGGCCGCCCGCTTCAACCGTCCCGGTTTTCCGCTGGTGGACCACTTCAGTTACGTGATAGCGGGGGACGGCGACCTGATGGAGGGGGTTGCCGCCGAGGCGGCCTCTCTCGCCGGGCACCTGGGACTGGGGAAGCTGATCTGCCTCTACGACGACAACCGCATCTCGCTTGCCGCCTCCACCGACCTGAGCTTCACCGAGGACCGCGCCGCCAGGTTCAAGGCGTACGGCTGGCAGGTGCTCGCCGTTGCCGACGGAAACGACCTGGAGGCGGTCGCAGGCGCGCTGGAGAAGGCCCGGGGCGACAGGGAACGCCCTTCCCTGATCATGGTCCGCACCCGCATCGGGTTCGGTTCTCCCGGAAAAGAGGGGAGCTTCGAGGCGCACGGCGCTCCGCTCGGGGCGGACGAGGTGCGCCGCAGCAAGGAGCGACTGGGGTGGCCGGCCGAGCCCCCCTTCCATCTCCCGGAACCCGCCCTGGCGAAGTTCAGGCAGGCACTCGCCACCGGCGCCGCCAGCCAGGGGGCGTGGGAGGAACTCGTTGCCGCCTACGCTTCCGAGTACCCCGAACTCGCCGCCTCCTTCCGGCGGGTGATGGCTGGCGAGCTTCCCGAAGGGTGGCAGGACTGCATCCCGCATTTCCCCGCGGACGCCAAGGGGATGGCGACCCGGGCCGCCTCCGGGAAGGTGCTGAACGCGCTGGCCTCAGTACTGCCGCAGCTCATCGGCGGCTCGGCGGACCTGAACCCGTCGACCTTGACCGCGCTGGCCGGAAAGGGGGACCTGCAGAGCGCGCAGTTCGAGCCTGCCGACCGGCAGGGGGCCGTGGGGGGAGAGTGGGGACCCGGCGGCGCGAACATCCACTTCGGGGTGCGGGAGCACGCCATGGGCGCCGTCCTGAACGGGATGTCCGCGCACGGCGGCACGCTTCCCTTCGGGGCCACCTTCCTCGTCTTTTCCGATTACCTCCGCCCCGTGCTGCGCCTGGCCGCCCTCTCCCGGCTCAAGGTGATCCACGTCTTCACCCACGACAGCATCGCGCTCGGCGAGGACGGCCCGACGCACCAGCCGGTGGAGCAGATCGCCTCCCTGCGCGCCATCCCGCGGCTGGTCGTGATACGTCCCTGCGACGCCAACGAGACTGCCGTCGCCTGGCGCGCGGCCCTCACCCTTTCCGGGCGGCCGGTGGCGCTGGTGCTGTCGCGCCAGTCGGTGCCGACACTCGATCGCGAGGAGTACGCCGCTGCAGAGGGGCTTTTGCGCGGAGGGTACATCCTGGCCGACTGCGAGGGGGAACCGGAGCTGATCCTCATCGCCACCGGCTCGGAGGTGTCCCTGGCACTCGAGGCCCGGCAGAGGCTCCTGGCCCGGGAGGTCCGGGCCAGGGTGGTCTCCTTCCCGAGCTGGGAGCTTTTCGATGAACAGCCGCAGGATTACCGCGACCAGGTGCTCCCTGCGTCGGTCATCCCCCGCCTGACCATCGAGGCGGGCTCTCCGCAGGGATGGCACCGTTATGCAGGCCCCGGGGGCGCTGTCCTCGGCGTGGACGATTTCGGCGCTTCCGCGCCGGGGGACGTGGTGCTCAAGGAGTACGGTTTCACCGCAGACCACGTCTGCAGTATCGCCCTGCGGCTGGTGGGGAAGGGGGAAATCCCCTGAGTTCGGGCGCCTGGTGTCGGCGGGGAGCCCTTAAGGGGGGCGTCATAATTATAACGACATTAAATTAAATATCGTCAATATTGTGTCGTTACGCCAAATTCCTGAACAAAAGTGTATAAAAAATCCCCACCAAAGCTAGCTTCAAGGTGAAGGCGGCTCCGCTATACACAATTCGGTGGAAAACTTTGTGGATAACTTTCTGGACAGGTGCCATATCTCTCCTTGCACCATGATATTTTACCTTTTTGCCTAAAGAATGTGCAGATTATCCCCCTCCAACAATAGCGGCGTCGGCGCTCTCTTCGCCCCCCGCAAATTGCATGTATCTCCAACTGTGTTAATAATTGCACATCGTTTTGTCCGGCAGTAATCGGTCGAGTAATCGCGCTTGTCACGAAGGTTTCAAGGGGGGCTGCCATGCTGGAGTGGAACGCCGTGGTAACGGTGCACGAAGAGGGATACGACGAGGCGCGCAGGGTGCTGGAGGGCTTTGGACGTGTGCAGAGAACCGATTATTTCAACGTGCTGGTGATGCAGGTGCCGGACTACCGCCAACTGATGGAGGAACTGCTGGTGCAGGGTGAACAGGACCCGGCAAGCCTGCGGTCGCTGGCGCGGGTGCTCCCTGTCATCCAGACCTTCGCTTTCCAGAGTCCGGCGGAATTCGAGGAAAAGGCCAGGGTTGCGGTCACCGCGTGGCTCCCCGCGTTGGGAGGGAAGAGTTTTCACGTGCGGATGCACCGTCGCGGCTTCAAGGGGAAGCTGTCGGGGATGGAAGAGGAACAGCTGCTCGACGCCTACCTCATGGAGGCGCTGGCCCTGGCCGGGAACCAGGGAAGGATCACCTTTGACGACCCCGATGCCATCATAGCCCTGGATACGCTGGGGGGGCGCGCCGGGCTCTCGCTTTGGAACCGTGCCGACCTGAAGCGCTACCCGCTGCTGCATCTTGACTGACGGCAGCTGTCTATCGTCTTACCAGAGGTCGATCTGCGTCAGCGCATCCTGTTGCTGCTCGATCGCGCTCTGCCAGCAGTACCTGTCCCGCCGCGCCACCTGGCCGCTGCGCCTGGAATCCACCTTTCTGCGGTGCACCGAATAGTCGCCGTTGGAGAAGTGGATCACCCTCCCGAAGTTCCCACCGATATCCATCGCCTCTATAGGGATCTCCTCCTCTTTCAGGTATTCCACGATGAACCTGCAGTTGACCTGACCCACGCAGAAGAAGTTGTCGGTGGCGGCCTCCTGTTTCATGAGGGTAGCGCCGCCGAAGATCTTTGCCCGCAGCATGCGCCGGTTGGTTCCCCTCGCCATCATCGCGTTGATCAGGATGTCCATGGCGTGGATCCCGTAGCGGCCCGCTTCGGAGATGTTGAGCGGCAGATTCTTCGAGTAGCGCGGGTTGCTGAGCATGAAGTGGTTCATGCCGATCAGCCTCCGTGTCGGGTCGTAGAGGCAGGCCGCGATGCAGGAACCGAGAAGCGTGGAGATGACCCCGGGGTTGCCGGTGACGAAATACTCGCCCGGCGAGATGGTCACCCGCTCCCCTTCCTGGTACTTTTCGATCTTCATACCCGCACCTTGCCGCGCGTTCGCGCTGGCGGCCGCTTCACCCGTCAGTCGGCGCCCGTCGTTTCCTTCCCGCCTTCTCGCCCGTCCGCAGTTCGTCCCGACTGTTCGTCCGGCAGGCCGGGTCCGCCATATTCTCATCGGCAGCAGTCACCAAAGGTTGAATCCCCGAGCGGCTTTCCTGCCGCGATTCGCCTTTTCTTGTATAGGCAAAAAAGAACCCGCCGTTTCCGGCGGGTTGCTTTGTCGCTGCCCGTGCGTGCTCTCCCGATGTCAGGCGCCGAAGTTGCGCTCGATGTGCAGCCTCAGGATGTCCTCGAATTCCGTTTCAAGGTCGCCGCGGTAGACCATCGAGGAGCCGAGTTCGGCGGCGAGTATGGCGCAGAGGTATTTCTGCGGCAGGTTCCCTATCCTGCGACGGTATCTCGGCTCCGCGCCGACCAGCTTCGGCAGGTGCGCCATGATGACCCGCCGAAACGGCGGCTGCGCAAGTAGTTCGGGACGCGCCTGGAAGAAGCGGAACAGGCGGGCGTAATGGCCGTTTATCTCGGTGCTGATGGCGTCGGAGATGGCGGTGCAGAAAAGGGCGGGGTTGTCGCGGTGGCGCTTGAGGATCAGGCGCGCCTCGTCCTCGGCACGCTTCTCCAGGATGGCGATGACATCCCCCACGTAGCGCTCCTTCTCGGCCAGGAACTCGGCGTCCGCCATGAGGAGGTTGGCGATGATCTCGTACGAGGAGGAGATGACGCCGCACTTGTTGGCGGAGGCGTCGCGCATGATGATCACGCCCCGCCTTTGCAGCTGGAGCCGCGCCTCGGGGGTGATGAAGGAGTTCGCCCCCTCCACGATGGCGCGGGCGGACGGTTTGCCGTCCGGGAGGAAGAAGCGCTCCCAGTTGTTGACGTCGATGGTCTCGGGACGCCCCCCGCCGGGGATGAAGAGGTCCGCCTGCGTGGTGAAGGGGAGCCCCCCGAACTCGCGGGAGAATTCGTCGATGGAGATCCACTGCTCGACCACCCCGTTCTCGCCCATGGTCGCCTTGCGGTACAGCGTCTTGAGGCCGTCGGCGCGGCTGCCGCTTCTGAAGAGCATGAAGCCCCCCTGGTGCAGCGCCTGCGGGTTGAAGCCGTCCAGATCCTCCCTGAGCAGGATGCGCTTCAGCTCGCCGTGCCGCGCCCCCTGCGGGTCGAAGAGCGCGGCGGTGCCGTCCAGGATCAGCCTGATCTGCATCTTGGGGTAGCGCTCCAGCATGATGCGCATGGCGTTTCCCGCCACGTCGCCGTTGGGGCCGCCGGTGAACTTCACGCTGAACGGCTCGTTCTGCAGGTCCACGCCCAGGTCCGCCATGGTGATCTCGGCGAAACGGACCACGCCGGTGGAGGTGACGCCGAACTCCTTGTGGTTGATCCCGACCTTCTTGCTCGACATGATGCCGATGCCGAGCAGGTACCCCCTTTTATGGGAGATGCGGGCGATGCTCTCGATCATGGAGTCGTGCATGTTCTCGTCCGGGCCGAGTTCGATCGGCTCGTCCTCGCGGTAGTAATCGACCACGGCCGGGAGTTTGGCCACGCCGTGGTCGGTGACGAAGATGTCGAGGAAGGCGTTGGCGACCCCGTACTGCAGCTTGTAAAGCCGCAGGGTCTCCATCTCCCGCTCGCCGCAGCGCTGCAGGTCCGCCGCGTCCAGGATCAGCACCAGCTTGGAGCCCCCCTCGTAGATGTCCTTGTTTTTCAGATGCTGGGTGTGGGCGAGCACGAAGTTCTCGCGGAAGATGGTGTTGGCGTTGGTGATGAAGTCGTCGCCGTTTCTGGCGATGACGGTGCGCCAGCCGCCGCGGGCGATGTCGGAGAACCCGATGTGGTAGCCGAAGCCGAAGCGGCTGAAGAAGAAGGTGACCCTGAACGGGAGCGCCGGCGGTAAGTCCGAGGTGAAGTCGCCGCCGAGTTCGGTCAGGTAGGCGGGATCGAGCCTGAAGGCGAGCGCCTGCTTCTCCAGCACGTAGAAGTTGGTCTTGAGCGTGTGCTTGATGAAGATGAGGCAGCAGCGGAAGATGGCGCGCCGCACCTCGTCCAGGTAGCGGTGCCCGGTGTTGTAACCTGAGACCACCCGCTCCATTTCCGAAAGCCTGCTCGGGTAAACCAGGTCGCGCTGCCAGATGGTCGGATCGAAGCGGGCCGAGAAGAGTTCGGCCAGTTGCAGGGCGATCTCGGGGTGCGAGAAAAAGGCGCTCCTGACGTCGTCCAGGCCGAAACGGTCCGGCTGGTTGTGGGCCAGGTTCGTGTGGCAGAAGGCGATGAAGGCGTTGATGAGCGAGCCCTGCTTCCCGGTCAGCACCCCCTTGGTGACGAAGTCATGGTAGGCATGCGAGGTCGTGGCCAGGACCTGGGTGTTGCAGAGTTCGTCCTGCAGGCGCGCGAAGAGTTCGCTGCCGCGGGAGAGGACCTCGCCGTCCCGGCGCCGGACGTAGAAGGTGCCGAGGAAATAGGGATGCACGCCGTTGGAGATGGTGAGGCAGTAGGCGCGGTTCACCCCCAGGTCGAGGCGGTTGAAGACCTCCATCACCTGGAGCAGGAAGTCGCTTTGGGGCGGGTTGCCGACGGCGAAGTGGATCCGGGATTCCCTCCCCCCCTCCATCTCCTCGACGTCGAGGTACAGCCCCCCGGCCTGCGTCCCCTTCTGGTACAGGTTGAGCACCTGCGCCACCCGGTCCGGCCAGGAGCAGCGCACGTAGTTCTCGTTGTTGAGCCAGACGATGCGCAGCAGCCTGTCCAGGTCCTGCATGGCGAAGTCGGGGTAGCTCTGGCGCAGGGACCGGGCGATCTTTCTCCTGATGGGGGAGGGGACCGCGGCGTCCTTGCCGTCGAGGATCTCCCTGTTGCTCCTGCGGTCGAACTCGAACCTCTGGATCTCGAGGGTCTGCTCGGTCCCGGGGATCGGCTCCTCCGAGTGGGCGATCATGGCGTAGGAGATCTCGCGCTCCGGTATGCGGCGCAGCGTGTCGTACAGCGAGCCCGGTACGTTGGGCATCGCCTGGATGATCGATTTCTCCCGGTCCGCCAGAACCAGCCTGCGGTTTTGGCGCAAGGTCCCCATCTCCCGCTCCAGAAGCGCCATGGCCTCCGGCTCGTCGTTCATCGCCACGAAGAAGTAGGGGTGCATCTGCTCTGTCAGCCAGCCGCGGTTTGTCATCGTCTCGCTCCCCGCATTTTTCGGATCTGCTTCTTTAACTTTCATTGCCATCTCCTTGGTTGGAAATTGCTGTTCTCAGAACATCAGCTTTGCCAGCACAAACCCTATCCCGATGGACGAGAAGGTAGCGACGAGCCCGGGGATCATGAAGCTGTGGTTCAGGACGTAGCGCCCTATGCCGGTGGTCCCGGTGCGGTCGAAGTTGATGGCTGCGACCACGGTCGGATAGTTCGGGATGAAGAAGTAGCCGTTCACGGCCGGGAACATCGCGATCAGAAACGGCGCCGGTATGCCGAGCGAGATGCCGAGCGGCATGAGGGCCCGCACCGTGGCGGCCTGGCTGTAGAGGAGGATGGAGAGGACGAAGAGGGCGAAGGCGAAGAGCCAGGGGGCCGTGGTGACCATCCCCTTGATGGAGCCGCTCAGAAGCTCCATGTTCCCCTGGAAGAAGGTGTCGCCCATCCAGGCGATGCCGAAGATGGCGATGACCGCCTGGACGCCGGCGATGAAGACGCTCCCTTCTGCGACTTTCGAGACCTTCACCCTGCAAAGGAGCAGCATCAGCGCCGCCACGGTCAGCATCACGATCTCGATGACGTGGGGCATCCCCATCGTTTCCTTGTTCTGCGCCGGGCGCTTGTCGTCGAACTTCACGATGTGGAAGCCGAACGGGGTCTTCACGATCTCGGTGAGGTCGCCCGGCTTCTTCAGCTTGGCGCATGCCTTCTCGAACTCGGGGAGCATCTTTCCCTTTGCCTGCCACCCCAGGTCGCCGCCGGTAGCCGCGGTCGCGTCTATCGAGCACTGCCTGGCGATCTCCGAGAAGTTGCCCCCGGACTTCACCTGCGCCAGGGCCTGCTTCGCCTCCGCTTCGCTTCTCAGCACGATGTGGCTGAGCCTGGTGTCGTTACCCACGCTCCATTCGGGGCGAAGCTGCGGGAAGGAGCCGAAGAGGACGACAAGGACGGTGCCCATGAGGAAGAGGGCGACGGCGATCTTGGCGCTTGCCGGGGTGTTCCTGATCGCCTCGTTCACCTTGGCCGTGTCCGAGCTGGTAGCGCGGGGGGGAGGGACGGTGCCGTCCTTCAACCGCTGCTGGTATTGCGGGTCCTTGTCCAGGTCCTTCCCGAGCTTGTTGGAGACGAATGCGGCGATGAGGACGCCGAAGAAAGTGGCGGGGATGCAGACCTTCAGGATGTCGATCAGTTCCACGTTGAAGCCGAACTTGGCGGTCGATCCGCCCAAAAGCCCCAGGAGCGCCACCGTGGCGGCCGCTATCGGGCTCGCGGTGATGGCCTGCTGGGAGGCGATGACGGCGATCGACATCGGTCGCTCGGGGCGCACGCCGGTTTCCCGCGCCACCTCCGCGATGACCGGGAGGACCGAATAGGCGACGTGGCCGGTGCCGGCGAACAGGGTGAAGAAGTAGGTGACCATCGGTCCGAGGAAGGTGATCCGGTCCGGGTTGCTCCTGAGGATCCTTTCCGCCAGGGAGACCAGGTAGTCGAGTCCGCCTGCCGCCTGCAGCACCCCGGCGGCGGTGACCACTGCCGCGATCATCAGCATGACGTCGATGGGCGGGGCGGTCGGTTGCAGGTGAAAGACGAAGGTGAGGACCGCGAGTCCCAGGCCGCCAAGGACTCCGAGCCCGATGCCGCCCAGCCGGGCTCCGACGAAAATCGCTACCAGTACCACGACGAACTCAAGCCAGAACATGTTGCTTCTCCCCTGTTTTTTTGATTGGGTGCTGCTTTCATGAAGGGACATAGCATCGGTGATGCCAACTCAGGGGAGAGTTGGTAAGTGTACGCGTTTACGATGTTTTTAGGCTAGGATGAGCGGGCTGGGAATTAATGAGGGGTATGCCGAGGGGTATAGGTTTGGCGGGGGTGGTAGGTAAGTTGTTAGAATTACAATAGGTTTTTGGGAGTTATGCCGTCCGGTATAGTATGCCCGTGGGTATATCCCTTTGGGCGCTTCCCTCACCCGGCCTCCGGCCACCCTCTCCCGGAGGGCGAGGGCTAGGCTGGAGCTGCATTCCTGCGGCGATTATTGGGATCGAGGGAAAGCCGCTCCTACAGGAGTTCCCCCTCCAACTCTTCAAACGATGGCAAGCTCACCCTCGCCCTCCGGGAGAGGGGCGGGGTGAGGGCGGCGGTCGCGGCAAAAACGCCGCTACAGGGGCAAAAGAGCAGGCTAGGACCGCTGGTGCTTGAGCCTCTTGCTCAGGGTCGGCTGCGAGACCCCCAGGAGCCTCGCGGCTATGGACTGGTTCCCGTCGGCGCGCCGCACCGCCTCGGCGACCAAGAGGTCTATCGCCTCGGTGAACCCCGGTAGCCGCTCCAAGGGACGGAACGGGTTGCCCGACGGCCCCGTCGTCTGCGCCGGCGGCAGGTCGGCCGGCCGCTCGCCGATGGCACGGATGAAGGCCTCCATGGAGAGGACCCCTCCCTGGTGCAGGCTGACCGCGTCGTGCACCATCGCCTTCAGCTCGCGCACGTTGCCGGGGAAATCGTAGGTGGAAAGAAGCACCGGAAGCTCCTTGGGAAAGGTCGGTTTCTTCTTTCCCAGCTCCCGCGCCGCTTGACCCAGGAAGTGCTCGAGAAGGAGCGGGATGTCCTCCTTGCGCTCTCTGAGCGGCGGGATGTGCAGGTGGTGCGCACGCAGGCGGTAGTAAAGATCCTTCCTGAACTCGCCCGCCGCTTGCCGGGCCGCCAGGTCCCGGTGCGTCGCCACGACGACCCGTGCCCTGATCCGCCTGGGGCGGTCGCTGCCGATGGGATAGTACTCCCCTTCCTGCAGGAGCCTCAAAAGCTTTACCTGCGAGGCGAGGCTCAGGTCGCCGATCTCGTCCAGGAAGAGCGTCCCTTCGCCGGCCTGCTCGATCATGCCGTTTCTCGCCTCGGCGGCGCCGGTGAACGCCCCCTTCACGTGGCCGAAGAGGGTGTCCCCCATCATGGCGTCGTCGAGTCCGGCCACGTTTACCGCAACCAGTTCCCCCTTGCGGCCGGAGAGCGCGTGCAGCGCGGCCACCACCAGCTCCTTCCCCACGCCGCTCTCGCCGGTCACCAGTATCGGCTGGGAACTCTGCGCCACCGCCTCGACGTACTGGAAGATGGAGCGCATCCCCTTCTCGGCGGTGACGATGTCGCTGAAGACCTCGGGATGCTCCAGCCGGTCGTAGAGGAAGCGCCGCCGCATCTCCCGGTTCTCCAGCTGCAGCTCCTTCTCCCGTACCGCGCGCCTGACCCCCTTCACGATCCGTCCCTCCTCGGAGGTCTTCACGTAGTAGTCGAAGGCGCCGCTGCGCATGCAGGTGACCGCCGTCTCCAGCTGGTTCATCCCGCTCACGACGATGACGGTCACCTCGGGGTGCTCCTCTGAAATCCGCCCCAGGAGTTCCTCGCCCGAGAGGTGCGGCATGGTCAGGTCGAGCAGGACCACCCCGACCGTGTGCTCCCCCAGCATCTTCATGGCATCCCGGCTGTCGGAGCAGGTCAGGATGTTGTTGATGCCGCCGCGCTCCAGGGCGATGCCCATGGAGTAGAGCCAGTCCGGTTCGTCGTCCACCAGCAGGACGCCGAAGGAGGGGTAGAGGGTTTCGTTCATGATGACTGCTCCTTGTCGGCTGCAACGGGTAGGGTGAGGCGCGCCGTGGTCCCTTCTCCAGGCGTGGAGGCGAAGGTGAGTTCCCCGCCGTGCTCCTTGACGATGCCTGTTGAGACCGAGAGGCCGAGGCCGGTGCCGCCGCTCTCCCTCTTGGTGGTGAAGAAGGGATCGGTCAGGCGGGGGAGGTGCTCGGGCAGGATGCCGCTCCCCTGGTCCGCCACCTCGAGGACGACCTCGTTTTTCCAGCTGACGTACCGGGTGGTGAGCGTCACGGCGCGGTCGGGGCCGGGGAGGGCCTGGCAGGCGTTCACCAGCAGGTTGACGATCACCTGCTCGATCCGCTGGGGGCTTCCATGCAGTTTCGGCATCCGCTCGCCGTAGCTTGCGCCGAACTGGCCGGTGCTCTTCTCGATCAGGTTTCCCAGCAGGCGAACCGCGGCCCGCGCCGTCTCGTTCAGGTCGAAATCGACCGCAACTCCCGGCTCCTGCTGCCGCGCGAAATCCTTCAGGTCCTCGACTATCAGCTTGACCCGGCGCGCCCCCTCCTGCATCTGCTGCATCAGCCGGGGGATCGCTTCCCGCATCCTGGAGTAGCGAAGCCCCGCGAACTCGAAATCGCCATGGGTCCGGAAATGCTCCTCGAGGATCGGTTCCGCGTCCCGGAACGCCTCCATCACCACCGGGATGTTCAGGAGGATGAGGCCGTTGGGGTTGTTGATCTCGTGCGCCACCCCGGAAACGAGGATGCCGAGCGCCGCCATCTTGTCCGCCTGCACCAGTTGCTGCTGGCGGTTCAGCAGTTGCTCCTCGGCGTTTCTGCGCTCCTCCACCTCGCGGGTCAGCTCGGCCGTCCGCGCCGCGACCTCGCGCTGCAGGGTGCGCGACCAGAGCACCGTTCCGCCCATGATCGCGAGAAGCGGTGCGAAGACGATCGCCCCGTACTTGAACGCCTGGCGCCAGGTGAGCCCGGGCGGTTCCAGGACGCCGAGCCACCTGTTGTAGATCTGCTGGTATTCGCCGGTGTTCTTCAGGATGGCGAGCCCCTCGTTGAATCGGGCCAGCAGGGCCGTGTCCCCCTTTCTCACCGCGAAGCAGTACTGCTGGGCCGAGACCGGGTCTCCCACGGCGTCTAGGTTGGTGAGCCCCAGTTCCCGAATCAGGTAGAGACCGGGGAGCTTCGCCATCACCGCGTAGTCGTGCTTTCCCGAGGCCAGGGCGCGCAGCACGTCCGCGTGGGTCGGCACCGGGACGACCCTGGCGCCGACCTTCTTTGCGGCCAGGAACTCCTGCATGATCCCGTCGTTCAGGACCAGGACCTCCTTGCCCCTAAGGTCCGCGAGGGTCGGGTGCGTCGATCCCCCTTTCCGGGCGAAGATCGAGTGGTGCACGATGGTGTGGGGAGGGGAGAAATCAGTCGTCCGCGCCCGCAGGTCCGAATACGACATCCCTTGCAGGAGGTCGACCTTGCCGTTTTGCAGGTCCTGGCGCCGCTCGGACCACGCCCCCAGGCGGAGCTCCACGTTCAGCCCCATGACCCTGGCGACAGCCCTGGTCAGTTCGACGTTGTAGCCGCGCGGATTGCCGTCCTTGTCGACGAACTCGTAGGGGGGGTAGCTCCTGTCTCCGCCGACGACGACGAGAGCCCTGTCGTCTGTCGCACCGTGGGCCGGGGCGAGGAGGAGCAGGAAGAGCATGATGAGGGTCACGGTCCCGAGGACGCCGCGTTTGGCGCCGCTGGTTGTCGCTGCAGATCGCATCTCGAATCCGTCTGTTGGGGCCCCGGCCGTCATCGTCGCGGCGGGAGGTTAATGGTTTGAACGGTTATAGCATGGATCGGGGCAATAGTCCGTCACTGATTGGATGAATGTGGGACCGCTAATCATTGTTTGGGAGATGATCGTCGGGGACGGTACAGCGGAAGATCGACGCTAGTCAGGTTAAGTTAAGGAACTTGAACCCCCATCTGTCTTGACAAAGCGGTCCCCGCCCCCGGAGGGGGAGGGTCAGGGAGGGGGAAGTCTGCCGCTTCTTTGCTGGGCAGTAGTGGGTAAAGCTCTTAACTTAACGGCAGTGTGGGTCGGGGTGGGGATGGGTGGCTCATGCAGAAGCCCTTGTAATAAAAACAAAAATCTCATAGGATTAAACTATATTAACGGGCCAACGGTATTTCCCTAACCTGCACTGGGTGGGGTAAGGAGGCTGCGATGCCAGAAAAAGGTGAAAGATCGATCGGCCAACTCGTCACCGAGTTGACGCAGGAATTGCGCACGCTCTTCCGGCAGGA
>Ga0209212_1000945_pt1 | contig 51681 bp, 35 predicted proteins | sample RifGroC2_FD_183996 | JGI IMG/M metagenome (GOLD analysis project Ga0209212, IMG submission 183996) | Groundwater microbial communities from Rifle, Colorado, USA - Groundwater C2 (SPAdes) (version 2) | ecosystem: Environmental > Aquatic > Deep subsurface > Groundwater | place: Rifle, Colorado...
TCCCGACCTTCTACGGCCAGCGACAGGATGCCCTTCTTCTTGTCCAGAAGACGCAACACCGCCCGCTCACCGTAGAAGGTCGGGATGATCGAGACACGGATGTCCACGTCGCGGCCGGCCACGATCACGCGGATGCGTCCGTCCTGCGGCAGCCGTTTTTCGGCGATGTTGAGACCGGCCATGATCTTGACGCGGGAGACCAGGGCATCCTGGATGATCTTGGGGGGGGAAAGCTTTTCGTAGAGGATGCCGTCAATGCGGAAGCGCACCAGCAGGTCGCGCTCGTACGGCTCGATATGGACGTCGCTGACCCGTTCCTTGACCGCCTCGGACAGGATCGAGTTCAAGAGCCGGATCACCGGCGCTTCGTCGGTCAGGTCCAGCAGGTCCTGCGGCTGCCCCAGTTCGGTGGCGATGGTGGAGAGGTCCTCCCCCTCCAGCTCCTGCAGCACCTCGCGGGCCGTACCTGAGACGCCGGAATAGACATGGTTGATCAGGTCGGCCAGGACGCCGGCCGGCATCAGCACCGCCTCGACCGGCTTGCCGAACAGCATGCGCAGTTCGTCCAGCAGCAGCAGTCCGCCGGCGCCGGAGATGGCAATCCTCACGGTTCCTTCCACTTCGCGTAGCGGCAGGATCGAGTTGGAACGGGCGAATGTCAGCGGGACACGGATCAGCAGCGCGGAATCGACCTGGTCAGGGCGTATCTCGCCCTGAACGGCTATTCCCAGCTTTACCGCCAGCGCCTCTAGCTCTTCCGGGGTGGAAACGGCGCTCATTTGCCGGAAATCTCCTTTTGCACATCCACCGGTTCTATTTTTTTGGCAGAATCGCCAAACTTGGAACGCTGCTCATCGGAAACAGTCATCAGGTCAGCCGCATCCCTGACGATACGGGGTGTCAGCAGGATCATCAGGTTGGTCTTCTTGCGCGTCTTGGTTTTGGTCTTGAACAACCACCCCAGGCCGGGTATGTCTCCCAGGAAGGGCACCTTCTGAACGGTTTCGTCCTCGGTGTCCTGGATCAGCCCGCCGATCACGACCGTTTCCCTGTCCTTGACCACGACGCTGGTCTTGGCCGAGCGCTTGGTGGTGATCAGGTCGATGGCCTGCCCCTTGCTGTCCTTGACCGCTGAAATCTCCTGGTTGATGTCCAGGCGGATGTAGTCGCCCTCGCTGACCTGGGGCTTGATCTTGAGGTTGATGCCAATATCCTTGCGCTCGACCGAGGTAGTGGTGCCGATCGAGCTCTGGGTGGCCGAACCCTGGAAAGGGACGTTCTCGCCCACGTTGATCTCGGCCTCCTTGTTATCCGAAGTCAGGATATTGGGGGTCGAGAGGATGTTAACCAATCCGTTCTTGTCGAGCGCCTTCAGTACCGAGGTCAGGTTGACCGGACTGGCGGTAACATCGGGAGTCAGCGTCCCCCCCTGGGTGAGGATGCTGCCGATGGTGCCCAGGGTCCCAAGCGGATCGTACAGTCCGGCCACGGTCAGGTACTTGTTGAGCACGCCGCCGCCAAGCACGCCGGTCTGCAGGCCCAGTTCTCTGGACTTGTCCAGTGACACCTCGGCGATCAGCACCTGCACGAAAACCTGTTTGCTGCGCCGGTCCAGCTTCTTGATCACCTGTGACAAGTTACTGTAATCGTTGGGAGAAGCCATGATAACCAGGGAATTGGAGGCCTTATCGGCGGTGATGGTGATCTTGCCGCTCTCAAAGGGCGAGGCCTGGGGAGCGGCGGCGCCAGGCGCGGTTGTTGCCTGGGCGCTGATACCCTTGACCACTCCGTCCAGGACCTTGGCCATCTCGGTGGCATCGGTATTTTCCAGGTAATAGACATTGACCTTGCTGCTGGCCTCGGGCGGGGCCACATCCAGCTTGCTCGCCAGTTCGCGAACCGCCTTCTTGGTGCTCTCGTTGCCAAAGACCAGCAGCGCGTTCAGCCGCTGGTCCGCCAGCACACTGCCCGTGCTACCGCCGCCGGTGGTGGCTGGCTGTCCGGCCGGTTTGACGTCGGAACCGCTCAGCCACTGTCGAACGGTGGTGGCGACGCTGTCGGCCGAGGCGTTTTTCAGATAGATGATCTCAAGCCCGTCCCGGGTGCGCTCGGTGTCGATCGTCTGCAATATTCCGTGCAGCTTGCGTATGTTGAGCGAAGAATCCACCATCAGGATCAGGTTGCCGGGGCCGAAGGCCGAGATGTGGCCATCCCTGGAAACCATCGGCTGCAGGAAAGTCAGCGCCTCCTGGGCCGAGATGTTCTCCAGCTTGGTCACCTGGGCCACGTAACTCTCGTTGACCGGCAGGGCCTGGCCTGACGGAAGCAGGGTAAACCCGGATTGCCGGGCGCTGGCGGAAGGCACGATCTTGGCGACCTTGCCGCTCTGCACCACGGTGAAACCCTTCAGTTCCAGCACCGAGACAAAAACGTTATAGGCTTCTTCAATCGAGAGTTTGGAGGGGGAGTAAACCGAAATCTTGCCCTTGACCCGGTCATCCAGAATGAAGTTCTTGCCGGTCAGGTCGCTGATGAATTTCACCATGGTGGAAATGTCCACCTCGTTGAAATTCAGCACGACCCCTTTGCCGGCCGCCAGAGCGGGAGAAGTACAGAGGGTTACCACCAGCAGCAGGGAACAGAGGGTGCGTATCAGGTATCTTATCAAACCAGCCTCCGAATCAGCGTATATCGTAGTTGAAAGTCACCGGCTGCCCGTCCCTGACCAGATCCAGCTTGAGCCGGTTTTGCCCCTTGAGGGCGATAAATGATTGCAGCGCCTTGTCGGGAGAGTCCATCGGCAGGTCATTCAGCCGGAGGATCACATCCCCGTTTTTAATGCCGATCATAGAGAACACGCCGTTCGGCTTGACCTCCGTAGCGCGGAAGCCCTCTACCTTGCCATCCTTCTGGCTGGGAAGCAGCCTGGCATCGGTCATGGCCTGGGCCGGGTTGTCCAGTGCGGCGTTGAGCGCCCGCTGATCGATCAAGTAACTGCCCGCCCCCTGACGCGACACCGCTGTCACACCGCTCGCCGTACCCGGCTGCGGCTGGGGAGGAGCGGCAAGGGGTGGCGTCATGGGAGTCAGCAGCTCGACCTTCCTGTTATTGATTATGATATGGGCCTTTTCCCTGCTCACGTCGGCCAACCGTCCGGCATCGAAGACCATGTCTCCCAGTCGGAACACCCGTTCTTCCTGTTTTGTCATATGCCGCACCAGCGCAAATGTCTCGCGGAAAGAACCGACCGCCGTTCCCAGCAGCATCAGTTCGGCCGGGGCCGTAACCGGAGCAGCCTGGGCCGTCGCGGCGGCGTTGGTAATCGGCGTCAGCTGCCCCTGGGACATGCGGCCGAACAGGCCGTTGCTCAGAATCGGCGCATAGTATGACAGATCCTCGATGCGAGACACCACAGGGGGAGGAGCAACGGCCTCTTTCCCGGACTTGCCGAGAAACGAGTTTCCAAGACGCGACGAAAGACGCTCGGAGGTGATTCCGGCCGCCAGCGCGATTAAGGCGATACCTAAAAGGCAATTTATGATGTTCAGGGTACGTGACATGTGGAGATCAGAGCCTTATTTCCCCGCTGAAAACCTCGACCGCCGGACCGGTCATGTAGATGTTACCGTCCTCGGCCCATTCCATTTCGAGATCGCCACCGGAGAGGTGGTTAAGGATTCTCTTCTCGGTCAGGCCGTTCAGCACGCAGGCAGCGGTAACCGCGCTGGAACCGGTGCCGCAGGCCAGGGTTTCGCCGGCGCCGCGTTCCCAGGTGCGCTGGCGGATCTCGGTGCGTGAAATGATCTGGATGAACTCGACATTGGTGCGACGCGGGAACAGCGGGTTGTTCTCGATCAGCGGGCCATAGGTGGCAACCGGGAAATTTTCGACGTCATCGACAAAGATGACGCAGTGCGGGTTGCCCATCGAGGCGCAGGTGATCATGAAAGTGCGATCCAGCACGTCAAGCTCTTCGGATACAACCTGGGCGGATGGATCACCAGTCATCGGTATCTCTCCACGGGTAAGACGCGGCGGCCCCATGTTGACACGCACCTTTTCTACCTTGCCGTCGGCGCCGGTAAAGAGCTGCAGCGTCAGGATTCCTGCGCCGGTCTCGGCTGTGATTTCATTTTTCGAAACGATGCCATGGTCAAAAGCGTATTTTGCAACGCAGCGGATGCCGTTGCCGCACATCTCCGATTCGGAACCGTCCGAGTTGAACATCCGCATGCGTACGTCGGCAACATTCGAAGGCATGATCAGGATCAGTCCGTCCGAGCCGATGCCGAAGTTGCGGTTCGAAACCTGTATCGCGGTCTGCTGCGGATTTTCGACGGTTTCATCAAAACAGTTCACGTAGACGTAGTCGTTGCCGGCACCCTGCATCTTGGTAAATTTCATCGTGTACTATCCCCTTGTTCGATAATAATTAATTTTGCAACATAGCAAAAATGACACGTATCAACAAGCAGATTAATCGTGTAACGAACGCGTCTGACCAGCAACATGTCGCTCGATTTCTGCCAGACGGTTTGACTGGAATGACAAAGGTGCTTCCTACACTTGCACAACAAGAGGCAATATTTGTAGGCGAAGAAGCCTCGTTACCAGCGAGTTCGCATTCGTGACTTGCCAGACGAAAAACTTTCAAAGTCAGAAAGTGCCAAGTTTGCTGAGGGTTGCTCGGTGCCGAGGCTGTCGTGATCATCGGCTATGACGTCACCATCGGCGCACAGTGTCACCCTGCATGGCTGCACCCTGGAAAACGGCTGCTTCATCGGCATGCAGGCCCTGGTCACCGATCTCCCCCCACACCCTGTGGGTCGGCTCTCCGGCCAGGTACACGCACGACCTGACTCCGGACGAAGTAGCCTGGCTGCAGAAATCAGCCGGCAATTATGTCAAATACGCCCTGCAGTATATCAACTACAAATAACAGACTAACCTCTTTCATAAAACAGCTTTCAACACCCCGCTTGACTATGCTATACACGAGTCACTTCTCCTAGAAATGCACCTTGGTTGTGTCCCCATAGCGGAGGTCTTACCGATAATGAAATATGCCTACGAAGACCTCAGCCCGGAACAGTTTGAAAAACTTATAGTTCTGCTCTGCAAACGCCTGTTGGGGATATCAGTGCAAGGTTTCGCTAAGGGGCCCGATGGTGGCAAGGACGCCAAATTCGTCGGCACGGCAGAACTTTTCCCCAGCAAGTCGGCCCCATGGAGCGGGACAACCATTATCCAGGCCAAGCATACCAATGGTTACAACAAGCACTTCTTCGAAGCAGATTTTTTCAGCACCACCGGCAGCAGCAATACTATTGCCAAGGAAATCCCACGGATCAAGAGCCTGCGCGAAAAAAAGGAACTTGACCACTACATACTCTTTGCCAATCGCCGTCTGTCCGGAAATGCAGAGAGTGAAATCAAGACCTATATTTCGGAACAGTGCAATATCCCTCAATCATCCCTTTATCTCTGCGATGTCGAACAGCTTGAGAACTGGTTGAAGGAGTTCCCTGACGTACCTGAAATCGCCGGGATAGACCCGGTTGATTCGCCACTGATCGTCAGCCCCGATGAACTGGCCGAGGTTGTGCAGGCCCTGGCGAAAGAGATGGAGACTGTTCAAACGGCCTTCGACACACCTCCGACGCCACGAGTACCGTACGAGACAAAAAACAATCTGAACAATATGAGCACGGATTATGCGAAGGAGCAGCGCAAACGTTTTCTGAAGGAAACCGCCCAGATCCAGCGATTTCTCGCCGCTCCGGAAAACATGGAGCTTATGCGGCGTTATGAATCGGTAGTGGACGAGTTCCAACTGAAGATTACTGCCAAGCGCAAAGACTACCAGACTTTTGACGACGTGATGAACTATCTGGCCGACCTCCTCTTCAGCCGTGACCCGATCCTGCGGCAAAACCGGCGATTGACCAGGGCCGTGCTCTTCTACATGTACTGGAACTGCGATATCGGAAAGAACGAAGATGCTGAAACCGTCTAAACATTCCCATCCCGACCGTACGCTGGTTTACACTGCGTATCTACTGCTCAAGCGCCTTAAACAGCAGCGGGTGGATGAATACGGCTCCCTGTACAAATTCGCCAAGAAATATGTTAATGGTGGCGATGTCCTCTTCTTGCCGGCGTTGAGTTTTCTCTACCTTACGGGGCTGGTCGAATACCGTTCAAAGATCGATTCCATCGAATATGTAGGCCCGAATGAAGCTCTCTAGGATCTATACCAACAAACCGGATATCTTCGAACCGGTGGACTTTGTCTCCGGCCTGAACGTGGTGCTGGCCGAAATACGTCTGCCCGAAAACAAGAAGAAGGATACCCACAGTTTAGGCAAGTCCACCCTTGCTCGACTGATCGATTTTTGTCTGCTCTCCTCCCGCAATAAGCATTTCTTCCTTTTCAAGCATATCGACCTGTTCAAAGAATTCACCTTTTTCATTGAGCTGGAGCTGCTGGATGGCAGCTACGTTACCGTACGACGCGGTGTCGAAGAGGCAACCAAGATAAGCTTCAAAAAACATGCAACCCGCGGGCAGGACTTTACCGAATTGCGTGATTCCGATTGGGACCATCCGGACATGCCTTTCGAGCGGGCGAAGATCCTGCTTGACGGCCTGCTCGATCTGCAAGCCGTCAAGCCTTGGCACTACCGTTCCGGCTTGGGGTACCTGTTACGATCGCAGGACGACTTTGGCGATGTCTTCCATCTGAAGAACTTTTCCGGAAATCACGCCGACTGGAAACCCTACCTTGCCCATCTGCTCGGGTTCGACGCGCAGCTCGTTGCCAAACATTACAGAAAAGAGTGTGAACTGGAGGCAAAGAAGAATGACTCCCAGGTCATAAAGAATGAGTTGGCCGGAGCGTTTGAGGACATCAGCAAGGTGGAAGGGATGCTGCTGCTGAAGCAAACCGATGCCGACAAGAAGCAAAGACTCCTCGATTCCTTTGATTTCCGCACCCAGGACAAAGACAAGACCAGGCAATTGGTCGATGAGATCGACGAACGGATTGCCAGACTCAATTCCGAACGCTATTCGCTAACCCAGAACAAGAAAAAGATCCTCGTTTCTCTGGAAGAGGATCAGATCATGTTCGACCCCGACGAGGCGGAGCGGCTCTTCCGGGAGGCGGATGTTCTTTTCCAGGGCCAGATCAAGCGGGATTTTCAGCAATTGATCACCTTCAACCGGGCCATCACAGACGAGCGCAGGACCTACCTCATAGAGGAGCGCGCCGAGATCGAGAGCGAACTCAAGTTGATCAACACCGAGCTGAACGAATTGGGCAAGCGCCGCGCCGCAGGACTTTCCTTTCTCAGCGGTACCGACGTGTTCAGCAAGTATAAGCTGGTGTCCAACGAGATGGTTACCCTGAAGGCCGATATTAAGTCGATGGAGAGACAACGCGAATTTCTGTTACGGCTACAAGAGTTGAAAAAGGAAATCCGGGTACTGGCGGATGAGCGCGACCAACTGCAAACCCAGATCGAACAGGACGTGGAGAAGAAGAATTCCGATTCAAAGAGCCTGTTCTCCTCCATTCGGCTCCATTTCAGCGAGATCATTGAGGAGGTCATCGACCGCAAGGCCCTGCTCAGCGTCGCCCCAAACAAGGATGGACATCTTGTGTTCGAGGCCGATATTCTGGATGAGTCGGGCAACGCCACCAGTCAGGGGCTAGGGCATACCTACAAGAAGCTCCTTTGTATTGCCTTTGACATGGCACTGGTGCGCGCCCATCTGGATGTGCGCTTCCCTCGCTTCATTTTCCATGATGGTGTATTCGAGTCACTGGATGACCGCAAGAAAGAGAACCTGCTTGGTGTTATCCGCAGGTATGCGGATATGGGGATTCAGCATGTCATCACCCTGATCGATTCCGACCTGCCCGCGCATGCGATGGCGGAGTTGCCGGTATTTGATGAGGCGGAGATTGTGGTGCGATTACATGATGAGAATGAGAGTGGAAAGTTGTTTAAGATGAAGGGATGGTAGGGGTGTAAGGGCAAATGCGATTTTCAAACCTCAACAGCTGATTTTTATTGACAAATATGCTGCATACAGTTTATTTATGTTCTGCTAGTTCCATGATCTTATTGTAAATAGCTAGAACAAAAGAACTATTTAATTTCATGGTATATAAAATCCTCTAAAAATTATAGTTCAAATCTACCTTGGCATCCGCTGGGGTTTTTTTGTTTTTTTGTTTTTTTGTTATACTTAAATTCAGGTCTGACACTCGTAGCCGATGGCGTCATTTAAATAATCTGAAGGAGGCCCAAATGTTTATGCCTATGGCAGCAGAGGATGTTGTGGTCGGTATATTTAGGCAAATCAAACAGCATAATAAGGCCAAGCTCACCGCCGACAGAGAAACCCTCCACAAGATTTTTTACGATATCAAAATTAAATACCCGGAAATTATGTCGGTATTTACTTTCAGGGAACGGGAACAATTCCCCGAAAGCTCTCAACTTGATCAAGCATTATCTAATTTGGATGCAGCTGGGCTTATCTCGCGGCAGAATTTCACGCCACGGTATTACTCTTTTGAAGACCCATTAGAACGAAGCTACAACAAATTTTCAAAGAAAATACTGTCAGATGCAGGTATATATGAAGAGCAATTAGATAGAATTGCAGCTCAAATTGAACTTGTAGCTTGCGGCAAAGCATAATGCCAGAAGCCGACAAGACTGAGCTTGAAAGTTTTTTCGCCGGAATAGATGAGTTCGCACAAGAATACGCAGGTAATTCCCGCTATCACAGACGCCCTCCCAAAACATCCAAAATTATCCATGACCCCTTATGGGGAACAATTAAGCTTGAGCCATGGGAGGTTGCCTTGTTGGACCTCCCACTATTTCAACGTCTCCGTCAAATACATCAGACTTCCCTCGTTTCATATGTCTTCCCTGGATGTAGCCACACAAGATTTGAGCATACTCTCGGTGTCATTCAGCAGACACAGCGCCTTATTGACGCTGTAAACAAGCAATATCCCCCAGATAAATGTAAATTTGAGCCAAGTACTATAAGGAATCTTCGTTTAGCGGCACTTTTTCATGATTGCGGCCATTCATGTTTTAGTCATATTAGTGAAGACCTGTACGAATCTTGCCCTGATATGGTGGCTTTTCTTAAATCTGAAACCTACCCCAAGTGCCACCCCCACGAAGCTTTAAGTTCTCTTATACTAAAATCAAATCCGGTCAAAAAGTTTCTTACAGAACTCGAAAAAATTTATAGCGTTGAATTTGATGTCGATAAAATTGCCGCCTGGATTATTGGGCACACAGCAGATGGCGGGCAAAAGAAGCATTATGAAACTCAGGTTATTAATGGACCTTTCGATGCTGACAAACTTGATTACATTTTTCGTGATGCTCATTACAGCGGTGTGCCAGTTGGGCTTGACCTTGACAGACTTTGGGCATCATGCATGGTTGACCGTACAGAAAGTGGCGACAAGGTATTAACACTCCACCAGGCAAGTGTAGCACCACTTGAGCAGATTTTATTCAGCAAGATCAACCTCTTTGCGATCGTTTATCAGCATCCTAAAGTAAGGGCCGCAGAGAAAATGTTCCAATCCATAATTGAAAGTGCCAAAGAGAGTCCGGATCAAGTACATTTTGAGGTATCTGGTCGAAGGCTGGACTTAAACAAGGCGACTGACTATTTGTGGTTAACCGATGAAGTGTTTTTTGCTGAGGCATTGCGCCGACCGCAAAGTGATCACCTGCACATAAGGCTTCACGATGTCAGATATCGCCGATTTCTTGTTAGGGCACTGACAATCAGCAACGACACAGTTGGGGGCGATGACACAGTTGAGGGCTGCAAAGATGGCTATATACAATTGCGCAAACTCAATCAGAGAGGCGCGCAGTATTATGAAGCAAAGCGCGCTATCGCAAGAGAGATTATAAAAACTGCTGGACTGGAAGAAAAGCTCGCAATTGCTGATGTATGGATTGATCTCCCCTCAGATCCGTCTTTCGGGGAAGCAGACAGAACGTTCGTGCGGACAGCGGACAACTCGTTGCGTAAAGTCAGTGATCTATTTCCTATACATTACTGGAGTGAGTTCTACCGTTTATATAAATGGCGAGGGCATGTTTTTTGTCCACAAGAATATCAGCAGAATATCCATGAAGCTTCGTTGGAAGTATTTAAACGAGAATTCGGTATTTTATTTAAAAAATCTGCTGGAGAGTCATCTCATGTTCCTGACCCAAAAACTACGGCTTGAGTTACTTTCTCATGACTTAGTACTTGCCGACCCCCCTCGACTAATACTCGCCACACTCCCCTCTTTTTAGCTGGCAATAATTTTTATCGTGCGTACAATACTGGCCCGTGGCGGACGCTACTGACCTTTCGCTTTCTACACCTATAAATTCACATGGAGAACATGCCTTTGACCTCCAAATACGAACGATACAGCAAAGAAGAACTGGTAAAAATCATTGAGGACCGCGACCGCAAGCCTAAATTCGGGCTGGTCTGGGAGCGAGACGATATTGAATTTGACCGCTCGTTCAACCAGGATTTTGTAGCTCTTGATGCAATCGGTGAACTCTCGTGCGGAGTGGGGCCATGGAGCAATCTCCTCATCGAAGGGGACAACTTCGACGCGCTGCGCTACCTGCGCATGACCCATGCGGGCAGAATAAAATGCATCTGTATTGATCCCCCCTATAACACCGGCAACAAAGATTTCATCTATAACGACCGTTTTGTGGACAAGGACGATCTCTACAAACACAGTAAATGGCTTGAATTCATGTACCGACGGTTCCTGCTCGCCCGCGACCTGCTGGCCGAGGATGGGGTGCTGTTGGTCTGCATCAACGATGAAAACCGCTCCAAGCTGGAATTGTTGCTGGATCAGGCGTTGCCGGGAATGCGAATCGGTTCTTTCACCTGGAGAACCAAGGATACCGGCAACGATGCCGGTGGGAATTTCAGCCAGGTGCATGAGCATGTGCTTGTGTACGGAGGCAAGGAGTTCTCGTTCAACGGCAAGCCGCTCAATACTGGCAAGTATCGCAATCCGGACAATGACCCGAATGGTCCGTGGTGTGCCGATCCTATTACCTGCAATAAAACATACAAGGAAAGAGCAAATCTTTACTATCCGATTCAAAACCCGAAAACCGGCTACTGGTATCCCTGCGACCCCAATCGAGTTTGGGCTTTTACAAGCGAGAAGAACTTAAAAGCCGATACAAAAATTCGTTCAGAAACGATTGAGGAGTTCATCAGGCGCAATCTGATCATCTTCCCGGAGTGCAAGCCTAACGCTGTCATGTTCTTTTCGACCAAAGAAGAGCTGCTTGCGGCGATTCGTGCCGGTAAAGGACCGGTATTGCCAAAAAAGAAAACACCGCTGCTGAAGGAAGATTTGTCGGACCTTGATTTCTGGGTAGGCAAGCCGATTGCTAAGGGACGGCCATCCAAGAAGTCTTATCTGCAAGGCAAAACCAAGATGTTTTCTCCGGTTTCCTCCTGGATTGCTGGAATCAATGAAGATATTGATTTTCTCTTTGATGAAGACTCCGAAGAACTTGAACTGCTCCGTTCTCAGCGTGGCGGCGAGGGAACAGATGCGGTTTCAGAGATTCTTGGAACTAAAGCGTTCAATTTCCCCAAACCACCCTCTCTTATCCGCAATATCCTGCGACAGGCTACGCAATCAGATGACCACGTCATGGACTTCTTCGCCGGGTCCGGCACCACCGCCCAGGCGGTGTTGGAGCTGAACCGGGAGGACGACGGCAACCGGCGCTTCATTCTAGTGTCGTCAACAGAAGCCACCGCCGATGAACCCGAGAAGAACATCTGCCGCGATGTCTGCGCCGAGCGTGTCCGCCGGGTAATAAACGGGTACGGCACAACTGCCGGAACCGGCGGTGACTTCGCCTATCTGCGTGTACGCCGCATAGCGCATGAAGCGGTCTTGTCAGATATCGACCATTCACAGGTCTGGACGGCATTGCAGTTGATCCACCGGCAATCTTTCGCTCCCTATGATGCTACCCGGCAACTTCAGGAGTCTTTACACGCCGATGGCGGGCTAATCTATGCGGCAACCATCAACGATGAAGCCGTTACCCGAATTGTCGGGCTTGCCGCTGACTCCCCACACCTGACCGTCTACACCTGGCAGCCAGGACTGCTGCGGGAACGGCTGGCGGCGCAGAACATCACCATCGAGCAGATCCCACAATTCCTGGTCAGCCGGTTCGGGGTGGCGTCATGAATGTAACCCCAAAAAAATACCAGGGTGAAGCCAAGGACAGCGTTCTGGAGATATTCCGCTATGCCTGCAAACAGATCGACGAAGCACAAGACCAGCAAAGCAGGCTTGCCGCCAGCGCCTACAACGGCTGTGTCCTGATTCAGGCTCCGACCGGTGCAGGGAAAACCCTAATTGCCGGAATGGTGGCGGAAGAATTTTCAAAAGAAACGAAAATTGTCTGGCTCTGGTTCACCCCCTTCGCCGGGCTGGTAGAACAGGCGCGTATCTCCATTAAATATGACTTCCAGGGGCTCCGGGTGCGGGATATTACCTGCGAGCGGGTTGCCCGAGGCACACGCAGCGGGGATGTGTTCGTGACTACCTGGGCATCGGTGGCGGCGAGTCGTAAGGAAGCGAAACGGATTCGTCGCGATGGCGATGAGTCGGTTTCGCTGGATCATTTTCTAGAACAACTCCGGGCAAGCGGCTTCAAGGTCGGCGTATTGGTCGACGAGGCCCATCACACCTTTTCCACCGGCACAGAGGCGGTAAAGTTTTACCGAGAAGTGCTCAAGCCTGAATTTACCCTGATGATTACCGCCACCCCCGACGACCAGGATGCGGAAAACTTCCGCAAGTCTTCAGGTATAGTCAAAATGCACCGGATCACGGTAAGCCGTCTGGATGCGGTGGAAGCGAAGCTTATCAAGGGGGGTATCAAGTCGGTTGCCTACATTGCCGGAGATCAGCACCGCGATCTGGTGGATTTCGGCTTGGCGGCTCTGACTGACGGGGTCCGTGTCCACCTATCAATCAAGGCGCAACTGGCGGTTGAGGGTATCGATATGGTTCCTCTGATGCTGGTGCAGGTGGATTCGTCGGAAAAGAGCGTAGCCAAGGCAAAGAAAGACCTGATGTCTCTCGGAATCAGGGAAGACGCGATTGCCGTCTATACCTCCAAGGAACCTGACGACGAACTGCTTGCCGTAGCGCGTGACGAATCACGGGAAGTGCTTATTTTCAAAATGGCCGTGGCTCTGGGATTTGACGCGCCGCGAGCATTTACGCTTGTTTCCATGCGGGGCGCACAGGACAGGGATTTTGGCGTCCAGATTGTGGGGCGCATCCTGCGGGTAGACCGACGGCTGCAAGGCAGGCAGGTAAACGACCTACTCAAGTATGGCTATGTTTTTCTGGCCGATGCCGAGAAGCAGACCGGCTTGACCGGAGCGGCAGACAAGATCAACGCCATCCGCACGGAAATGTCGGCAATAAGCCCCTTTACCATGCTGGTAAATGTTGCTGGACAGAAGAGCGTCCAGGTGGTACAGAACGGCCAACCATCCATGCTGGCAAACCCCTGGGAGCCGCCTGTAATCCCGGAATGGAAGACAGAGGCAGACTCCCCCGCCTCTGCGCAAACGACCACTCAAGACTTGCTTGCCGGTTTCATCCTGCCGCCGGCTAATCCACCGGACAGGGTCTCGACAGGCACTACGCCATACCCGCCTTCTTCGCAACCGCCACCGGGACAACAGCAATATTTGTTACGTGATGGTATTCCCCGCGTATTCAAGACCGAGCGCCTTAATCTGAATACCTCCGGGTTACTGCAATGTGTTGAAAAGAGAATAAAATTTGACGACAAAGTGCTGACATCAGGTTTGCGCCAGGCGGTAAATATCAGGCGCAAGGAAGAGGAAATTTTTACCCATGATGTGACATATGGAGAATTTCAGGCCCGGCTTTCCGATGCGGATATAGCAATCCGCGGCCAGCGGTTATTGTTTGAACCGGACTACCTTGACCCTCGGGAATTGCAGAAGGCGCTACTTAATCGGCTTGCGGCTGAATGCAGGGACAAGGGCTTTGATGACCTGCTGGAGTCGCCTGAGAAACTACAGCGTGCGATGCACCTTATCCTTATCTCCCACAAAAACCTTCTGCGTGACGCGGTGCGCACCTGTTGCGCCCAACATGCGGAACTGGCGGACACTGCGCCGCTCCCGCAAACCGTCACCTGGCCGACAGGGTGCGTGACCTCCCGGCTTGGCGTGTACGATGTATTTCCGCCGGATCTGAATAAAGACGAGCTGGCCTTTGCCCAGTTGCTTGATGCCGACATGTCGGAAACCGTGGAATGGTGGAATCGAAACGAGCGCAGCAAGCCCCATTCGGTCGGTCTGGTTATGCCGGACGGCAAAGGATACTTTCCGGATTTTATGGTGAAGGTGAAGGGGAGAAGTAAGGGGGACGGTATCCTGTTGATCGAGGTTAAAGGCGAATTTCTCATCAACAGCCTGAATACCCCCGACAAGGCCTTGGCATCGCACAAGCTCTACCGCAAGCCGTTGATGGTTATGCAGGATTCGGGACGCTGGATGACGCTCCGCTATAACGAGAAGACCGACAAACTGGAGCCGGATGCGGTGTTCCGGGTGGATGCGCTGGCGGAGTATTGAGGGGGTGACACTCTCGCCACACCCTGACGCCGGTTGAATTCACAAAAAAAGGGAACAAATTTAAATTCCCTGTTATTCTTTTCAGCTATTCACATTGATTGCTTCAGCTCAAACGCCACCCGCTCACCACTCCTCAAAATTTCGCCCGCTATGGCTAGCTCGAATGCTGGTCATTATATCGTTACTTCTCTTTATGGCAAGCAAATACCATCGATCTGTGGGCACGTTAAATTTGCAGCTATACCGCTAGCTCACTCGACAATCCCAGATCTTACAGGTATGTTAAGTCACTATGAACTGGCTATCCCACATCGGCAAACATGCCTCACGCCTGGCATCACTGGAACTATTCCGCTACATCGGTCCCGGTTTCTTCGTCACGGTAGGCTTTATTGATCCGGGCAACTGGGTAACCAACGTGGCGGCCGGCTCGCAGTTCGGCTACAAACTGCTCTGGGTGGTGACGCTCTCGACGATCATCCTGATCATCGTCCAGCATAACGCCGCCCACCTCGGCATCGTCACCGGCCTGTGCCTGTCCGAGGCCGCCTCCAAATTCTTCAGGCCCTGGCTGCGCTTCCTGATGCTGGGGAGCGCGATGCTGGCCTGCGTCTCGACCGCATTGGCTGAGCTGTTGGGCGCCGCCATCGGCCTCAACATGCTGACCGGACTTCCGCTGATCGCCGGAGCCGTACTGTCGGCGATCTTCTCGGCCTGGATGCTCTTTTCAAAAAACTATCAACGTCTCGAAAAGTGGATCATGGGTTTTGTCTCGCTGATCGGGCTGGCCTTCATGTTTGAAATCTGGCTGGCCGACGTTTCCTGGACACAGACCCTGGCCGGCTGGGTGACACCCGCTTTTCCGGTCGGGGCGCTGCCGGTGATCATGGGCGTGCTGGGCGCGGTGGTCATGCCGCACAACATCTTCCTGCATTCGGAAGTGATCCAGAGCCGCCAGTGGAACGCACAGGGAGATGATGTGATCCGCAAACAGCTCAAATACGAGTTTTTGGATACCCTGACCGGCATGGGCGCGGGATGGGCCATCAACAGCGCGATGATCATAATGGCCGCGGCGGTATTCTTTAAAAACGGCGTCGTGGTGACCGAACTGCCCCAGGTCACGCTCACACTGGAACCGATCTTCGGCAAACTTTCCGCCACGGTCTTCGCGCTGGGGCTGCTATTCGCCGGGCTTTCGTCGTCCGTCACCGCCGCCATGGCCGGCGGCAGCGTCTTTGCCGGCATATTCATAGAGCCGTTCGACATCAACGACCCCCATTCCCGTGTCGGCCTCACAATCACGCTGGTGGGAGCGCTGGCCGTGATCATGCTGCTCTCCAACCCCTTCCTGGGTATCCTCTGGAGCCAGATCATCCTCTCGCTCCAGCTCCCCCTGACCATCATCCCGCTGATCCTGCTGACATCATCGAAAAAGGTAATGGGCACCTACGCCAACAGGCGTTTCGGCGCAACCATACTCTGGATCGTGGGACTGATCGTCATATTCCTGAACCTGGCCCTGCTGAAAGACATCCTGCTGGGTTGAGCCCGCGCGGCTACGAATACCTGAAACTTCCCAAAATAAAACACCGTATAATTTCTGCTGCACTTTGCCTATCGTTCTGATAGTATACAGCACAACAACGGGACTTAGCAGGTCTTTATCGGCCTCTTTGTTAATTAATCATCAGGTCTGAATCGTCACATGAATACGGGGCAAACAGGAAAGAAAAGCGGGGTACCAGCATGCACAGCAAGATCATATTCGTTGTACTGTCACTTTTTGTTTTATTTGTCACCGTTTCCGCATCAGCAGCGCCGGGACAACTCGACCCGAACTTTAACGGTTCAGGCATAGCTGCGTCGCCACCGTTCAGCGGCAAAATCAACGCTATCGTCAGACAGACGGCCGACGACATGCTGGTGGTTGCCGGCAGCCGTTTCAACGGAACCGGCAATGAGTTTGTCGTAGCCCGCTACAGCTCCGGCGGCACGCTGGACACACTGTTCGGCAACAGCGGTTGGGTCTCCACCGCTCAGGATTGGTCATCTGAAGCCTTGGCGGTCGCGCTTCAGCCGGACGGCATGATCGTGGTTGCGGGATTCGCCAACGACAGCATGCGCGACAACATCGCCCTGGTGCGCTACACGGCAGCGGGCGCGCCGGATATGAGCTTTGGAACCAACGGCGTGGTCAGAACCGCCATACCCGGATTAAACAGCAGGGCGCAGTCTGTTGCCGTTGACGCCAGCGGCAGGATCCTGGTTGCCGGCTATGCCGAAAACAGCGGTTTCGCCCTGCTACGCTATACCTCCGCCGGAGTTCTCGACACGACTTTCGGCAACAACGGTGTCGTGACCACCCTGTTCCGGAGCGGGAGCGACCTGGCCTCATGCCTGGCGATCCAGGGAGACGGAAAGATCGTCGTCGCCGGCAACAGCTCCGACGGCTACTTTCTGCTGGCCCGCTACAGCGCGGACGGCAATCCGGACAGTCAGTTCGGCTTTGGCGGATCGGTCCTGACATCTGTCGGCATATCGGCTGGTTTGCAGGGCATTGCGCTTCAACCGGACGGAAAGATAGTTGTCGCAGGACTTGCCAGCAACTTCCCATCCAGGGACATTGTCGTGGCCCGTTATACGGACAGCGGTTCACTTGACAGCACCTTCAACTCAAATGGCATGGTGACCACCGATATCAATGGCGGCGATGACACCGCCTACGGAGTGGCACTGCAGTCTAATGGCAGGATCGTGGTTGCGGGAAGCAGCAGTAATTTCAGTGGAGAGCAACTCGCGCTGCTGCGCTACGAGAGCGACGGCAGGGCGGACTATTCCTTCGGCGCAAGCGGCAGGGTCCTCACCAGCGTGAACCTGTCGTCAACCAGCCGGGCACAGGGCCTGCTGATCCAGCCCGACGGCAGAATCGTCGCGGCCGGCTATTACATCAACGGCAACGACAACTTGGCAGTCGCCCGCTACCTGGGGGACGTGATGGTCACATTCGCGGCCGGGGCCCACGGCACGGTCAACGGAGACCTGCTCCAGACCGCCGATGTCAACGGCAACACCACTTCGGTGACCGCGGTCGCGGACAGCGGCTACCACTTTGTCAACTGGACCGGGACCGGCGGCTTTGCCGCAAGCAGCTCCAACCCTTTATCACTGTCCAATGTGACCGAGAACATGACCGTTACCGCCAACTTCGCGGCGGACCCGCTGGTCACATTCGTGTCCGGCGCCCATGGCACGGTCAGCGGCGCGCTGTCGCAGACCATCGTGCCCAATGGCCAGACTACCCAGGTGACCGCGGTAGCTGATGCGAATTACCATTTCGTCAACTGGACCGGAACCGGGGGCTTCCCGGGTGACACGGCCAATCCGCTGACGGTCATGAATGTGACCAACGACATGACCATCACCGCCAATTTCGCCATCGATACCCGGAACATCCAGTTTATTGCCGGGACCGGCGGGAGCATCAGCGGTGCGACGCTGCAGACGGTGAATTACGGCGGCTCGACAAGCGCGGTCACGGCCGTGCCCGAGTCCGGATACGCGCTTTTGAACTGGACCGGCCCGGCCGGATTCGCGACCACCTCCGTAAACCCGCTAACGGTGTCGAACATCACCGGCGACATGACCATCACCGCCAATTTCAGGGATTTCGTTCCACCGCTGATATCCTCCTTCATCCTTCCGGCCACATCCTCCACGCAGTATGCAAGCCCGTTAGCGGTTACGGCAACGGACAACGTGGGCGTCGCCAGCTACTGCTTTTCCGAGGACAACAGCACCCCACCGCAAAACAGCGCCTGCTGGATACCGGCGGTACCGGCCGGGTTTAACTTTGCAGGCGGCGGTACACGGACACTCTACCTCTGGGTGCGTGACGCTGCCGGAAACATCTCGGCATCGCGTTATGCATCCATATCGATCCAGGACACGGCCGCCCCGTACACCGAGGCCTATCCCGCCGAAACCGTCTTCACTGTACCGTTCAACGTGACACTACTCTCCAGCAAGCCCGCTACGATCCACTATACAACCGACGCCAGCACGCCGACCGTATCCTCGGCGGTCTACGCCGGACCGCTGCCGATAAGCGGATCGTTTACGCTCAAGTTTTTTGCCAGGGGTGACAACGGCGCCTCGGAAAGCGTCAAGACGATTATCTACAAGCGGCTTTCCGCTCCACTGGCGACAACCCCGGTCAACGGACCTTTCGGAAACAGCGGGATCGGGCGGGTGGTAACCTCACCGGCTTTTGCCAGCGACCGCACCCTGATCGCCGACCAGTGGGGCACGTGGTACATCAGCGCTGACAGCGGCGCGACCTGGCAGCGCTTTGCAAGCAGATACAGGGACATGGAGTTCTCCCCCGCCTTCGCTTCAGACCGGACCATGTTTGCCGTCGGCGCCGGCAATGCCGGATATCAGTTGCTGCTCAAATCGTCCGACAGCGGGGCAAGCTGGCACGCAATCAGCACGATGCCGGTCAATTCACAGCTGATGCGAGTCTCACCCACCTATGCCGAGGATGCGACACTGTTCGCCTTTGGCTTCGGCTCTTTCAGCAGATCCACAAACGGCGGCCTCGGTTGGGTTCAGCTGACCGGCCTGCCGGTAGCGGCCAGCGTTTCAAGCGTGGCTTTTTCCCCCACCTACGCCAGCGACCACACCATCCTGCTCGGAACCTCCAAGGGGGTGTACCGGAGCAGGGACGCCGGACTGACTTGGAACCGCATCAACGATTCCATCGCCGGATCAAATGTTGCCCAGGCGGTCACGATCGCTCCCGACGGCGCCTACTTTGTCTCTTTCAATGACGTCCAGCCGACAACTACCGGCAACAAGATCTATAAAAGCAGCGACAGCGGAGCGGTCTGGACAGCGGTAACGCCGTCAGCGACCATGTCCACCGTATACGACATCAAAGCCTCTCCCAACTATGCCAATGACTCCACGCTCTTTGCCGCGACCTACTCCAACAGCATTTTCAAATCCACGGACAAGGGCAGCAGCTGGTCAAGCGTAAAGTCGGAACCGTTCGACGTAAGTCCCGGATATTCAATCGCGATATCGCCGGCGTATTCAAGCGACTCGCAGCTGTTTGTGGGAACCTACGACAGGGGGGTGGTCAGATCAATCAACGGCGGGAGCAGCTGGAGCGCCTCCAGTTACGGGATCATAAGACAGGGGAGCAGTTTTGTTCTTTCACCGGCCTTTCAGAGCGACCAGACCATCTTCGCCCCGGTCGGCGGGATTGACAAGATCGCCAAAAGCAGCGACGGCGGCAACAGCTGGAGTGCCCTTCCGAACCTGGCGGTCACATCTCCGATCTTCTCGTTTGCCGTCTCTCCGGCCTACAGCTCGGACAGCACGTTCTGGGCCGGCAGCTACGCCAACATCTACAAGAGCAGCGATGGCGGCATCAGCTGGATCGAACATCCGGCAGGATACATGAATACAAAGATCGTCGTGTCTCCCGGATATGCCACGGACCACACGCTGTTCACCATCTCCGGCTATGGGGCATTGGGAATTTTCAAGTCAGTCAACGGAGGGGATAGCTGGGCGGTAATGAATACCGGCCTGAGTGACCCGACTGCAAGCGACCTTGTGGTGTCGCCTGGTTATGCGACAGACCAGACCGCGTTTGCCGTTGCCGGCGGGGTACTCTACAAGACCACCAACGGCGGATCAAACTGGGCCCCGGTGACGACACCCGCGGCGGTCTCCACGGTATTGCTCTCGCCCGCCTACCCCGGCGACCAGACCATCCTGCTGTCGCTTTCAACCGGCGAAGCCTGTATTTCCAACAACAACGGAAGCGCCTGGAGTACGCTGCCGGCGCTCATTGTTTCCGGTTATGCCGACGCGCTGTCGGCATTGGCCTTCTCTCCCGCATATGCGCAGGATGGAACCATCTTTGCCGGCGGCAATCTGGGGCTGTACAGGATCTCCACCGGTCAGCCGGAGTGGCTGCATGTTCCGCTCGACAACTTCCGCTGGGCCAGCGGCGCAAGCAATTACGTTCACTCGATCGTCCCGTCGCCGGCATTTGCAAGCGACAGGACGCTGTTCCTGCAGTCAACGGACGGCCCGCTCAAAGTGGTGATACCGGTTCCAACTGCTCCGGGGATCACCAGTTTCGAGGTTCCGGCCACATCGGCCACCCTGACCGCGACACCGATAACTCTTAGCGCCACGGACAACATGGGGGTTACCGGTTTCTGCCTGCGGGAGGTCAACAGCAGCAGCGGCTGCAGTTGGAGCGCGACCGCCCCGACCAGTTACACCTTTGCCTCGTTCGGACAGAAGAGCCTGTATGCCTGGGTCAGGGATGCTGCCGGCAATATTTCGGCCACGGCCTTCGCCAACCTGGCCGTCGGCAATCCGCTGACCCTGACCATTGCCGGAAGCGGTACCGGCTCGACCAGTGGTGGAATCTCCTGCACCTCGGGAACATGCAAGGCCGCCTATAACACCGGAACAACCGTCAATATCTCAGCGACGGCAACTCCCGGCTCGTTCTTCGCCGGCTGGAGCGGCGCCTGCGGCGGAACCGGCAACTGTTCCACGACCGTCAACTCGTCCGGCTATCTGGTTGCGACCTTCATGCTGACGCTCAACGCCCGCAACCTGAACAGCGGCGACACCTTCCTGCCGCTGCAGACAGCCTACAATGCTGCGGAAAGTGGTGATGTGATCCAGTCCCGCGCGGTCACGTTCATAGAGGATCTACTTTTCAACCGGCCGGTTGAAATAACCATCAGGGGGGGCTATGACACCAATTATCTGTCGGCCGCCGGAGTCAGCACGGTGCAGGGGAAAGTGGTGATACAGAGCGGCAGCCTGATTGCGGATGGCATTCTGATACGATGAATTTTCTCAGAATTCCACGAATATGGCCACACCGCCGCCGAAATCGGGACTGCCGTCGCTGAGTCCCTTCAGCAGGTATGCCTCGCTGTTGAGACGTTCCGCGAAGCGCCAGACGCTCTTCAGCCTGATGTCAAGCGGTGCCTCCATACCGTCGAAAACCGTCGAGCCGACGCGCGCATAGGCTGAGGTGTAGAAGCGCTCGTTCCAGCTGTAACCGATTCCGGTGTCGGCAATGAAGTAATCCCTTGCGCCGGTATCCTCGTTCGAAGCCCCCTGGAAGATGTAGCGGCTATCCACGAATGGCTGCCAGCTCCCCAGCCACTTGGATACGGCCACTCCCGGCCCCACATCGAACTTGCCGGTGCCAAGCCCCTTGGTGTCGTCGGCGGTCGGAAATTTAAGGTACAGCGTCGGACGAACGAGCGGAGTCGTGTCGCTGTCCTGCAAAAGCGCGTAGCCGCCGGTCAGCGTTATATCCCCAAGCCCGAACTCACTGTCGCCGGCGCTGGCTCCGCCACCCGCCAGCGAGGCACTGCCGCCGGTATAACCCATGTTTCTTCGTGCCGAACTCTTGGCATTGGCCCCCAAAGCGGCCACGCCGGTGTTCTCCGATTTCTGGTACAAAAGCGGTATCGTCAATTCCAGGTCAATACGTTCCGTTGGAAACCAGTCAAGTATGAATGGAACGGAGACGTAAGTGCTGGTTGAATCGGTGCCGAATTTACCGCTGGCCGCATCCACTCCCAGACCGACGGCGAACTGCGGGGGAACTGACCCGGCCAGCGCAGGAAGCGAAGTTGCCTGCAGGATTAAGACTGATAAGACAAATAAAATTGATTTCATGGCAGCTCCTCGTTTCAAGTTTTCAACGGCCCATTCTTCCGCCGCCCAGACGGCCGGGCGACTGCTGACGCATCTGGGACGGGCGACCGGCATTTCCGGCCGTGCCTCTTCCGGTTCCGCCACCCGACCATGCCGGACGGCCAGAGTCGTTACGGAGCGTAACCTCAGTATTGCGTGTTGTGTTGTTGATCTTCTGAGCCAGGATATAGACGACTCCGTCCTTGCCCTGGGCCTTTGAACCGCGTACCGTTATGTTATCCCCGACCTTCAGCTCGATGCCGTTATCGGCCCAGTAACGCTGAGGACCCAGTACCACCACAAACTTAGCTCCACCGCTATCCAGCTCCAGTTGGACATTACGCTGGTCGTCGCCGCTCTGCACGGAAAGTATCCGCCCGGAAACGGTGGTAACAGTGTTGGCATCGTAGCCGGATTCCAGGTTCAGGCCGCTGCGATTGTCGCCATCACTCCACCAAAAGGCCTGGGCCGTCAGCGGAAATGACAGGGTGAGCATCAGCAGAAGAGTCAGGGTGGTTATATTTATCGGCATGGTTTCAGTCCAGAGAGGGGGACGCGTCCGCCCCCCGTGTTGTTTGCTGTTTCTACATCAATTACGGCACGGTGGTGGTAGTGGTGGTCAGTCCGCTGCCATCCTGCAGACCCTTGCCGTTGCCCGGCCGGGTGGTGGACCCGTTGGCGGTCGTGCCGGTGGTCAGGAAAGTGCCGTCACGGCGCTGCGATCCGTCCGGACGGGTTGCGGAAGTCCCTGAAGCTGCCTGTGTATTGGCCTTGATCTGGCTGTGTGTCTGTGTGCGGACCATCATGCCGCTCCCGCCGCCACTGCCGTTACCGCCACCGTTACCGCCACCATTGCCTCCACGGGCCGACGCCTCACCCGCCAGCGCAATTGCGCTGAGCGCCAACAGGGACAACACCATCATTTTTCTCGTTTGCATAACTTGTTTCCTCCTCGTGATTTTTTACTTCATGCAGGTGAATATTCCACGAGGCGTGCCAAAGGCGTGTTTTCCATCAAGCACTTGTTATTGTTGGCGTATTTTCAACAGCGGACGACGAACCGCTAGAAGTACGGTGCAGATTCTGCACCACTCAACAAAGTTCTGCACCGCTAAGGTTGGGTTTCATCCAGCATCCCGTACTCTTTGAGACGGTACTGCAAGGTCCGGCGTGAAATCCCCAGACGCTCGGCGGCCAGCCGGCGATTCCCGGCGGTGGACTTGAGCGCGGCGGTGATCGCGTCACGTTCGGCCTCTTTGAGTATGCCGTTTTCTTCTCCGTTGCCACCGGAGCGGGACGAGGTCACGGTTTCCGGCAGCTCGGTGCAGGTAACTTCTCCCCTGGCCAGGATCACCGCCCGTTCGATAACGTTCTGCAGTTCGCGGATATTGCCGGGCCAGTGGTAGTCGCGCAGAACTTTCAGCGCCGAGGTGGCGATCCCCGCTACTTTTTTGCCCATGCCGCGGGCATGCTGACGGACAAAAAACAACGCCAGGTCATCCAGCGCATCACGACGGTCACGCAACGGCGGCAGGGTGACCGGGAAAACATTCAAGCGGTAATAGAGATCCTCGCGAAAGCGGCCGGCGGCCGACTCCCTCGCCAGGTCGCGGTTGCTGGCTGCCAACACCCTGACATCGGCACGTATCTCGCGGCTGCCACCCACCCGCTGGAAACTGCGCTCCTGCAACACCCGCAACAGCTTGGCCTGCATCGGCAAAGGCATCTCGCCGATCTCGTCCAGCATGATCGACCCTCCGGAAGCCAGCTCGAACCTCCCCTGGCGTGTGCTGGAAGCTCCGGTAAATGCACCCCGTTCATGACCGAACAGTTCACTCTCCAGCAGATTCTCAGGGATGGCGGCACAGTTAACCGCAACGAAAGGCCCGCTCCGGCGCGGGCTGGAAAGGTGGATATAACGGGCCAGCAGCTCCTTGCCGGTGCCGCTTTCCCCGCCGATCAGCACGGTCGAGCCGGTTGCGGCCACATCTGCCACCAGACGGCGGATATTCTGCATGGCAGCGCCGGCAAACAGGATCTCAAGCGGCGGCAACCCGGCCAGTTCGGCCTGGTCCAAAGCCACCAGGCGCCTATCCCGGCGGCGCTCCTCCAGGAGCCGCGCAACCAGCGCCCTCAGCGTGGCCGGATCCTTGAGCGGCTTGGTGAGGAAATCGCTGACCCCCTCCTTGATCGCCGTGACCGCCTCCTCGACCGTACCGTAAGCGGTTATCAGCACGAACGGCGGCGCGGACGGATCGTCGCGGCTGGCGCGAAACAGCTCCACCCCACCCATATTAGGCATCTTCAGGTCGGACAGCACCAGGTCGAAGGTCGTGCGCTTCAAGCTCAGCAGCCCGGCCGCCCCATCGGCTGCCACGGTCACCTCGTGACCGTCATCCTCCAGTATGGTAGTCAACAGCCCACGAAAGGTGGCGTCATCCTCAACAACAAGTATCCGGCCGGTCATGCTCTGCCCCCGTTGGCGGCGGCCAGGCGCACCACGAAGATAGCTCCCCGCTCCGGCGCGTCCCCGGCTGATATTCTGCCGCCGCAATCATCAATAATCTTTTTGCAGACCGCAAGCCCCAACCCGGCGCCACGGGCCTTGCTGGTACGGAAAGGCTCGAACAGCACCGGCCTCATCTCCCGAGGAATACCAGCGCCGTGGTCAGCCACGCTGATCTCGATCCATTCCGATACCCGACGCCCCTTGATCGTGACAACGCCCTCGCGGGGCGATGCCTGTAACGCGTTGGTGACAAGGTTCAGCAGAACCCGGCGCAACCCCTCCTCAGGGCAGAGCACGGACAGGTCAGCCTCTATGTCGCAGCAGACCTTCACTCCGCACTGATCAAGCTGCGGTCCCAGCAGTTCCAGCACCGATCCGGCAACAAAAGCGACGCTGCATGGCTCGGCTGCAGCCGGCGTGGAACGGGTGTAGAGCAGGATGTCGCCCACCAGTTCCTCCAGGCGCTTGGCCTCACTGACAATCAACGATGCAAAGCCGCGCTCCCTGCCTTCCGGCAGACGTTCCTCCAACAGCTGTCCGTAACCCTTGATCCCGGCCAGCGGATTGCGCACCTCGTGGGCCAGTACCGCCCCGACCTCGCCCAGGCGGGCCAGCTCGTTACGATGCGCCAGCAGACGGTTTTGGGCTTCCTGGCGGCGCAGAAGCCAGAACACGGTCAACCCCAACCCCCAGCCCACAACCATCAGGGAAAATAATATTGCCGCCCCCTGCCCGGCCCGGCGCATAACCGCCTCCGAACGCCAGGTGTGCAGCGCCAGACGCAGCACGCAGGTGCTGCCCGACAGGTGGAAAGGGGTCTGGAACTCGTAGACCGACTCTCCGGTACCGAGCCGTATCCGTTCCTCGCTCAGATTGCCGGCCGCCAGCACGGCCTGATAACGCCGGTCAACGGCATCGGAGCCGACCAGGTCCGGGTTGCTGTGAAAGAGGATTTTACCTTGAGGAGAGATCAACGCCGCGTAGGCGACTTCACTGGTCCGGAACGAGGCCAGTGTTTTCAACGACGGATCGCGGGAGGCAACCCCCTCCATTGCCGCCGCCATTGTCAGCGCCAGGCCACGCAGGTTCTCTTCGGCGATCGGCCCGGCGGTCCGGTAGTTCCTGACGGCAAACCAGGAAAGCGCGCCGGTCAGCAACAGGGCAACAACCAGGACCGGCAGGGCGATACTTCGAACAGGCATAGCGGTCAACTTTTGCCGCAGCGGCAACTGCACGAGCAGTCCAGGCCGCTGGCTTTTTCAAACGACTCGTGTCCCTCCCGGAAAGCCAGCCAGGCGATCAGCAGCGCACCGATCGCATCCAGGCTGCCGATGCCGGTAAGTTCATAACCGGCGCTTGACACCATCAGCACCAGCGACAGGTAGAGACAGGCCCTGGAACAGGCCGCATCGGCCAGGATGGCATTGGAACCGAGCTGTTTTCCGACCCTGGTCTTCTGGCGGATCAGATACCACATGAAGGAGACGGAACCCAGCGATACCGCGATGCCCCACAGTGTGGTCTCCGGCTGGTGCCGCTGGTAGAGGCTGATCATTGCCGTCAGCGTCAGGCCGGCCGTCAAGAGGTAAAAGGCCGCGCCGGTGATACGCAGTGCCCTCCGCTCGAATTCGTCCCGGGTCTCGCCGCCGTTGGCGCTGATCCTGCGCAGCATGTGCCAGACGCCAACCGCCGAGATCACCTCGATAAAGGAGTCCACGCCGAAACCGAACAGCGACAGGGTTTCATCGGCAGCGCCGGCCCAGACCGAAACCAGCCCCTCGATGATGTTGTAGAAGATCGTGAACAGCGCCAGATACCTGGCGCGGGCAAACAGTTGCGCGGTGTTTTGCTGTTCCATCACAGGTCAGATCCGGTCATCTTACTTCTCCAGTGAGCGGCCGGCCTGGCGCCAGCCGGACATGTGACCGTCCAGCAGGTCCACATTGCGGTAACCGAACATGTTCATCAGCAATGCCTTTGCCAGCTGGGCCCGGGGCCCATGCTCGCAGGTGACGACCAGTTCTACGCCCCTGTCCGGCGGGAGCGGCGCCACCCTGAACAGGATTTTCCAGGTCGGAGCATGGATCGCTCCCGGAATGTGGCCATGACGGAATTCCATGCTGCTGCGAACATCCACTACGGTGGGCGGTTGTTTCGATTTCATTCGTTTTGCCAACTCGGCTGACTGCATCTTCACCCCATAAAATAGTTTCAAGAGTCCTGATATTCACCCAGGCTTTTCATGGCGTCCCGTAACGCCGACAGTTTGTACGGTTTGGATATAAAACCGTTCAACCCCTTTCCGGCAAACTTCCGCGTAACTTCGTATTCGCTGTAGCCACTGGAAATAATCACCATGGCATCGGGCTTAATTTTTCGCAATTCAGCAAAGGCCTGCTCTCCGTCGATGTGTGGCATGGTGAGGTCCAGAATCACCGCACGGATGTCGCTGCGGCTCTTGAAGATATCCAGCGTCTCCCGGCCATCGGAGGCAGTTACCACATCAAAGCCCAACTCCATCAGCATTTCCCGGCCTATGTTGCGGACGGTTTCCTCGTCATCCGCCAGAAGCACCACCCCGCTCCCTTTCCAGATTCCGGAGCGATTTTCCTGCTCTGGCAATTCAAAGGCTTTACCGCTGGCGGGAAGCAATATTTTGAAGCTGCTCCCCTTGCCGGATTCGCTGTAAACGCTGATCGCCCCTTTATGGCCCCGCACGATGCCCTGCACCGCCGCCATCCCCAGTCCCCGGCCGGTAAATTTGGTCGTGAAGAAGGGATCGAAGATCCTTGCCATGGTTTCCTTGTCCATGCCGCAACCGGTGTCGGAGATTTCAATACAGACGTAGAGCCCTTCGGCAATGCCGTCGCATTGCCATACATCTTTCAGATATTTCTGATCGCAGACCATGCTGCCGGTAGTGACCGCGATAACCCCGCTCCTGTCACCGATGGCCTCGGAGGCGTTAATGACCAGGTTCATGACAATCTGGCGGATCTGGGTCGCATCGGCTTCAACCGGGGGCAGAGGGCGTTTCAGGTTAAAATGCAATACCGCCTTTTTTGAGATGGACACCTCCAGCATGTGTCCCATCTCTTCAATCAGGCGATTCAGGTCAAGGTTTTCTACCACGAATTTTCCCTTGCCGGAATAGGCCAGCATCTGTTTGGCAAGGTCGGTGGCTCGAACAGCCGACTTTTCGATCCGCTGCAGGTTGTCCAGAACCGGCGACTCAGGATTGAGGCGCATCAGCGCCAGCTCGGTGTTGCCCAGGATCGCCGTCAGGATATTGTTGAAATCATGGGCGATACCGCCGGCCAGCACCCCCAGACTCTCCAGCTTCTGCGTGTGCAGCAACTGCCTCTCTATCCGTTCATTCTCTGCCTCGATTCGCTTTTCCTCGGTTATGTCACGTCCCATGATCAGCAGATAGGGTTTCTCGTTGGCGACGAAACGGGAGAGAAAGTAGACCACCGCCACCTGCTTGCCGAACGAGGTGCACATCTCAGTTTCGAACATCCTGGCACTGCCGTCGGCAATCACCTCCTCGGCGGCTGCCAAAAGGTTGGCGGCCCTCCATGAATCCAGGCTGCGGAAGTTCTGCAGCTGCATCACGGCGACAGTTCCTCCCGCGATGTCTGCGGCAGCTTGATTAACCATGACGCACTCCGCGCTCTCCGCATCAAAAACCCTGATTCCCATCGGTGAGTTCTGCATCAGGGTTTCGATGAAGACCAGGTCCTTGTGGCGCTGTTCTTCCGCGATACGCCGTTCGGTTATGTCACGGACACATTCTATCACCGAAGCGATCTGATCACGTTCGTCACGGATCGGCGAGACACATATCTCGAAATAGCGGGGACCGGGCGGGGTGGATACACACCTGGTTTCCACGGAGCTTGATCCATTCTGGAAAGTTGCTTGAACCAGACACTCATCGCAAATGGAATCCCGGCTGCAGTAGGCCTGGTAGCAGAGTTCACCGGAATGGGCGCCGAACATCTCTATATGCCTGGCATTCTGATAAATCACCTTCATACCGCTGTCCTGAATACTGATGCCGTCATTGATCGATTCAAGAATGGAATTGGATTTCACCCGCTCGCGATCTGCCCGTTCAAACGCCTGGCGGAGTTCCTGGTTGAGCCTGGCTGTCGCCTTGCAGCGCCAGACCGTCATCGCAATCGTCACCCCGCCGACCAGCAGGGCCATCATCAGCAGCAGCCTGGTGGTGTTCCAGAACGGCTTCGGCCGCCCCCACCAACGCTCATAGATCTCCCGGTAATTGTCACTCCTGGCAAATTCCTCGATGGCATGGTCCAGTTGTTGCCTCAAGGCCACGTCGGACGGACGCAGCGCCATGCCCCTTGCCATCTCCATCACCGGTGGCCGCAGAACCCTGACCCGGTCTTCCACGCCGGCATCAATCGCTATTTTCATGATATTCGGAGTGGAGGCCAGGACCATGTCGATCTGCCCGGCCAGAAGATTGAACAACAGCTGCTGCATGCTTTGCTCGGGCACGACAGTGATGTCCGTGCGTGAGGTCAGATAGGTGTGGGCAACACTGCCGCCGATCACACCTATTCGCGTGCCTGCAACCGGGGCCTCCATACTCTGCTCTTTGCGAACGAGGTAGGAGATATGCACGCTTTCAACCGGCTTGGTGAATGCAAAACGCGTCCGGCGGGAATCTTCGATGGTCAGATTGGGAATCACATCGGCCTTGCCGCTTTCCAGCATGTCAAAGATTTCCAGCCAGGGCTGGCCGAAGACATATTCCACCTTGAGACCGGCTCTACGGGCCACTTCGTTCATCACGTCTATCGCGAAACCGGCCGGTTTACCGTTGGCCGGATCGCGATAATATGTGGGAGGGAAATCGGGAGGAACCACCGCGATAATCTTCCGCGCAGCCTGTCCGACGGACGCCTGGGCGGGAACGGCCGCAGGCAGCATCACGCAAATCAGCAGCAGAAGATACATCAGACCATTGCCGATTATGATGCGGGCTGCTTGCTGAATATCGTGCAACATAGGGTGACTCCCCGGTGGCCGGTGATGGACCGGCAACCGACGTTCATGATTATGCCGGCAATTCTATCACATTTTTTACGGAATTGTTCATTAACGGCAGACTTGACCGATGACTGCACTGCGACTGATTCAAGTGCACGCTCTGCGCAGCACTATCAATTTCCGTTCGGCATCAAGCAGGATCCCTTTCCCGCTCCGGTAACGGTCAAGAAAGTTCCTGACCTCCGTTATGAACGATTCCGGTTGCTGCCCGTATCCGGGAAGCATACTGCTGAAGAAATCATCGTCATCGTCAAACTGGAACAGAACGCTGAAGAACACCGTGTCTCCCGCTTCCCAGCCGTCAAATGCACGTAGCGCACGAATGGCGGCTTCCCTTGCAGGGCGTTCGTCTCCGCTGCCGGCTCCGAAGCGCTCTTTTGCCTCGCTGAATGAACCGCCATCGCCCGGCTCCACGATGACAATTACCCCGTCCCCACGCAACATAGCAGCGGCCTTGAGCAAACTCGCCGACATCTCTTCAATCGGGACATGATGGAATGAGAGCGTGTAAATAACAAGATCAAAGCTGGCAATGGGGTAATCCGGGATGCCATCGGGCGCATGCACAAACGTGACATTGCCGTCTGGAAGCGTGGCCCGTGCGGTTTCCAGCGCCACCGCGTCCGGATCGCCGGCCACCACATGCGCGGCATGCATCGCCAGATCCCGTGTGATCCTCCCCTTGCCGCAGCCTATTTCGAGCACTTCCCTTCCCCGGATGTCACATTGGGATAAAATGGTAGCGATATACTGATTACCCGGATCCTGTCTCATTTCTAGCTCCCCTCTGCAGCCAGCGCCCGCTCGTATTCGCGGCGCAGCATTGTGGTTTCTGCGGTGCCGATGACACTCCACGGCAAACATTCGTCAGCGGCTATCGTGCGCAGTACGTAGCGGCCGGTATCAATCCCGCAATGCCGGGCCGCTTTTTTAAGATTGGAGCCTTCGGCCATCTCCGCCAGCAGCGGGGCCAAGCGCCGGTCTCCGCGCGACAGCAGCGCCTGCAGATATGACTCGCGCAGGCTCTCGACCTTGAGGCGCACGTTGGACAACGGACGCAGGCGGTTCTCAAGCAGTTTGACCTTGCGTTCCAGCGAAGCGGGCGCCTCCATGCCGCACCACTGGAAAGGTGTAAATGGCTTGGGGATGAAGGGATTAACCGAGAGCGTGATTTCTCCCAGCCTCTTGTTGATACGGGCCCGCTCAATCACACGATCACGAATTTCGCCCACCAGCCTGATCAGTTCACCCAGATCGTCCTCCGTCTCGCCCGGCAGTCCGATGATCACGTACAGTTTCAGGTTGAGTATGTCGCGGGAAATCAGCATCTCGCACGCATCCAGGATCTGGGCTTCACTCAGGTTCTTGCGGATCAGGTCGCGCAGCCTCTGGGAGCCCCCCTCCGGGGCCAGCGAAATGGTTTTGTGGCCGCTGACCAGCAGCGCATCCAGCATGTCGGCATCAATCCGGTCGAGGCGCAGCGAAGAGACCGAGACCTTGGCGCCACGGTCAACAATGTAGCGGCAGAGTTTGCCGATATCGGCATAATCGGATACGGCGGCTCCGACCAGGCCGATTTTGTTGCGATATTCAAGCCCCTTGTCCACCATGGCGACCAGATTCCCACAGGGCTGCTGCCGGAAGGTCCCGTAGATGAAGCCCGAGCTGCAGAAGCGGCAGCCGCGCGGACAGCCGCGGCTGACCTCGATCAGGAACATGTCTCCGAACTCGGTGTCTTCGGTCAGAATCCGCGAAGCTGAGGGAGGGTGCTGTTCCAAACAGGCCGAGATTCGCGAAACCGGCAGCGGCGCGCCCGAGAGCGCTTCGTACTTCAGCAGCGTGTCTCCGTCGTAGCATGGCCTGTACAATGCAGGAACGTAGATGCCGGGAATCCGGCTCATCGCCTCCAGCAACCCGGTCCGCCCGACCGTGACCGGCGACAGCAACGCCGAGACCAATGGGGGTATAATATCCTCACCCTCGCCGATGCAGATCGCGTCGATAAAATCGGCCACCGGCTCGGGATTAATGAAAAAAGCCGCGCCGCCGGCGATCACCAGCGGATCGGATTCGTTCCGTTCGGCGGAGTAGAGTGGCAGACGCGCCAGTTTGAGAATGATCGGGATGTTCAGGTAATCCGGTTCAAACGAGGTTGAAAAAGCAATCACATCGAAGTCGGCCAGAGGCCGCTGGGATTCCAGCGAGAGCAACGCCGTGCCGCTGCGGCGGTATTCCTCCAGTTCATCGCGATCCGGCAGGAAGGCCCTTTCACAGCGGATACCTTCCGATTCGGACAGCAGTGCATGGACGGTCTGGAACCCGAGGCTGCTCATGCCGGTGCGATAGCGGCTGGGGGAAACCAGGCAGATAGAGAGCTGTCCGCCATGTCCGGTTCCGGACCGTCCCAGATTGATCTCGGCTGCCAGACGGCTGCGTTGCTTCTGCCTGAGAATCTGGCTCATGTATTCGTCCTTTTGTTGATGCCGGATGTGTGTTTCAAACTTTAATTAAGTTCTAATTACTATAGCAAGGGTCACTTGTTACACAAGAAGCATTTAACAAAAAACGCCGCTTTTAGCGGCGTTTTTAAGATGCATATTTCGAGACGGGTACTGACTATGCTTTGGCCACTGTTACGGCCAGCGGAGAGGATTTCTGTCCCGAAAGCAGATTGACCTGCGGATCCCTGAAATGGGACGGAACGAACAGGTCGCCGCGCTGCTGGTTGGCGGAGGGGCGCGCCTTGAGCGTGATGCTGGCGCTGTCGGAGGTGACTTTCAGCATATCACCGGCGGCAACGCCCAATGCTGCCGCATCTTCCAGCGACAATTCCAGATAGGCTTCGCCGGACACCAGCATGTTGTTCTCCGACCAGGTGGTCATGGAACCGTTGTGGTGCAGCAGTGAGCCGATCTTCATCGTGAAGGGGCGTGACAACTGCGGCAGCGCAGCCGGCTTCAGCGGAGCAAACACCGCTTTCCCGGTCCGGTTCTTGACACGGCCCATCCGGCAGCCGTCATGGTCGCAGGTTTCACTGTAAAGTCCGGTCAAGGACGTAATTTCATGGTGCAGTTCATCGGGTGTCATCGGTGTCATCGCGACCACCGGAGCGATCAGCGCGTTCAATTTCATCAGGATTTCGGCGTCGGTGCGTGACTCACCGGCCGGTTTGACAGCCGCGCTGAAGCACTGTACCCGGTTATCCGCCGAAGTGAACGAACCGGCCTTCTCCGCGCCGGTTGCCGCTGGCAGTATGATGTGCGCCAGACGGGCGGTATCAGTCAGGAAAATGTCCTGGACCACCAGCAGTTCAAGCTTCTGCAGCGCCTTCAGTGTGCGGTTGCGATCCGGGAGGATATGCAGCGGATCGCTTCCCATCACATAGAGAGCCTTGATCTGGCCGGACTCGATCGCCTCGATAATCTGGAACAGGTCTTTGCCGGGTGTTGCGGGAATGGTACATTTCCAGGCTGCGCCGAATTTGGCTGCTGCATGCTCATAGGTGTGGTAGCCGGGCAGGTATTCGGGACAAATCCCCATATCCAGCATGCCCTGGGTGTTATTTTTTTCGTCCAGCGGGTAGATTCCGGCTCCATCGGCGCCGGTAGCTCCGGTCAGCAGCGCCAGGTTGACGGCCGCCGTGACAGCGTTCTTCATGTCGGCGGAACGGATCACGTCAAAACCGTACAGTACCGCGGTACTGCCGCCATTGCAGATCAGGCCGGCGGCCTCGCGCAACTGCGCCTCGGAAATTCCGCAAGCCTCGCTAATCTTCTCGAAGGAGAGCCCCTCAAGCGATGACTTCAGGCTGTCAAAGCCCTGAACATTTGCGGACTTGCCCTCCAGACCTTCCGCCAGGATGGCCTTGTTGAGGCCGGCCACCAGCCAGGCTTCACTCCCCGGACGGCACTGCAGAAAGGCGTTGGCGTACTTGTTCAGCGATGTGCAGCGGCTGTTGGCCAGCACCAGCCTGGCATCGTTCTTGGTTACGGCCTGGATCACGCGATAGGCAAATCCGGCCGATTCACCCTTCAGATCGGCGCCGATTACCACCACCGAGCTGGCCTTCTCGATCGCGTTCATGTCGAAGGTGCCGCCGCTGTAACCCAGCAGTTCCCATTGCAGGATCTGGGACGGCAGATAGCCGAGACGCGCCTCGGAGTCAATGTTGTTGCTGCCCAGCGCTCCGCGGAATAATTTCTGGAACAGGTAGTTTTCTTCGTTGGTGACACGCGGTGAACCGATGCCGGCAACGGCGCCGCCACCAAGTTCCTTCAGCCTGGCCGCTACGCTGCCCAGCGCCTGCTCCCAGGTGACCTTTCTCTGGTCGCTGCTGCCCTCACGCATCATCGGCGATGTCACGCGGCCCGGCGAGTTGAAGGCGGCATAGCCGAAACGGCCGTTTGCGCACAGGTTGCCACGGTTGTAGGTTTCATCGGAGCTGGTCACGCGATCGATGCGGCCGTTTTTGGCGTGGTATTCGATCTGGCAACCTGATGAACAGAAGGAGCAGACTCCCGGAGTAACATCAAAGGCCCAAGGACGGCCACGGAACTTGAACGGCTTGCTGATCAGCGTGCCGGTCGGGCAGGCGTTGATGCAGTTGCCGCAGAAATCGCAATCCAGCGGCTCGCCGCTGATCGTATCGATAATGGTGCGGTCGCCGCGATCGACTATTTCGATCGCCTCCCGCCCGACTATCTCACGGCAGACCTTGACGCATTTTTCGCAAAGGATGCAGCGGTTCGGGTCGCTCTCCAGCAGTTTCCAGTCATAACGGATCGGCAGACGTTCAAGTTCGGCGCCGAACTTGTTCTTGTCAACCTGAAGGCCGTAACAGTTGTCCTGCAGGTCGCATTCGCCGGCCGCGTCGCAAACCGGGCAGTCCAGCGGATGGTTGACCAGCATCAGTTCCAGCGTGTTCCTGCGAATCTGTTCGAGCGCAGGCGTGGAGGTCGTCACGTTGATGCCGTCCTTGACCGGGGTATTGCAGGCGGTCATGGGGCGCTCGACACCCTCGACCTCAACCACGCAAATGCGGCAGGCGCCGGTGGTGGAGATCTTCTTCAGCCAGCAGAGGGTCGGGATCTTGATCCCCAGTTCCGTTGCAGCGTCCAGGATGGTGGCGCCAGCTGGCACCGTTACCTGTTTTCCGTTGATTGTCACTGTTGCCGTTTTTTTCTCGCAGGACTCTATATGTGCCATGCCGTTATATCTCCATTACCGCATCGTTATTTTTGTTGTGCAGGGTAAATCAACCGCAATCACCAAACTATACCGCCACCATTGCCATGCGGTAGCATCTCAGACAACGGTCGGCTTCGGTCTGGGCGGTGCTGTCGCTGAAACCGAGCTCGACCTCACGATAATTCCCCTTCGAGGCCCGCTCGCGACCATGAACCTCTTTCTGGCCGGCGCGTTTGACGGAATCCAGCCAGGCAACTTTTTCATTCTTGTCGTAGACCCCCAGATAGGTCAGCAGGTCGTCGAAGATATCCTGTTCGCTGAGATAGGCCTTGCCCTCTTCCAGCCAGCGCTGTATCACCAGCGCTGCACGGTGGGCGTTGCCGACACAGGCAACCACCGTCAGAGGTCCGATCTCGGCATCGCCTCCGGCAAACACGCCGTCACAGTCGGTGATCAGCGAGCGGGAGAGCATATTGCCCATGCCGTCTTTCAGGTCTTTTCCGGCGGCATCCTTGAGCGGCAGATACTTGGTAACGACCGTGTTCCACTTGGTGATGTCGATGCCCATGTCGGGCGGAATAAAGCCCAGATCCGGGTCCTGGCCGATGGCCGGGATAACCGTGTCGCACTCGACCACGAACTCACTGCCAGCTACCGGTTCCGGCCTGCGGCGGCCGGAGGCGTCGGGCTCTCCCATCGCCATGCGCACGCATTCGACACCGGTTACCTGTTCCTTGTCGTCAACGATGATCCTGGTCGGGAGCACCTGGAATTCAAATCTGACCCCTTCCTCGTCGGCGCCGTCAACTTCCCAGGAATCGGCCGGCATCTCCTTGCGGGAGCGGCGATAGAGCAGGACCGATTCCTCGGCGCCTTCACGCAGCGCCACACGCACACAGTCGATAGCGGTGTTGCCGCCGCCGACCACGCAGACCTTCTTGCCCATGCCGGTCGGGCGTCCCATGTAAGCCTCGCGCAGGAAGTCGATACCGCCCGAGAGAAAACCTTTGTAGCCCTTGTCCTCGCCCTCGACACCCATCGGCTTGGAACGGTGCGCGCCGGGCGCCAGGAACACGGCGTTGTATTTCTGCTTCAGCTCCGGCAGCAATATATCCTTGCCGACGCGGCAGTCGTAGATGATTTCAACGCCCAGCGACTGGATGATGTCGATGTCACGTTGCAGGATCGTGCGCGGCATGCGGTAAGCCGGGATGCCGACCGCGATCATGCCTCCGCCGAACCCTTCCGGCAGCGCCTCATAAATAGTACACTGATAACCTTCCAGCGCCAGGTAGTAGGCGGCGGCCAGACCGGCCGGACCAGCGCCGACGATCGCCACGGTCTTGTTCTTTTTGGCCTTGGGCACCATCGGTGGCTGCAGGTTGTGCAGGCGTTCATAATCCGATGCGGTACGTTTCAGCACCATGATATTGATGGCGTCATCGACGTTCTTGCGGCGGCAGGCGGTCTCGCAGGGATGGGGACAAACCCGGCCGCAGACCGACGGCAGCGGCATGTTCTCGCGGATCGTAGCCAAAGCCTCACCATACTGGTAGTTGCGGATCTCTTCGACATATTTGGGGATGTCGATATGGGCCGGGCACTTGTCCATGCAGGGAGCGGTAATCTTGTGGATATATCTTGCAGGCTCGGCGTTCGGACCACAGGCGCTGTTGATATAGGTCATAAAATCGGAGCGGTAATGCTTGACCGCATCGAAAACCGGCACAGTCGCACTCTGACAGAGGGTGCACTTGCAGTTTTTCAGCAGCTCGGCCAGGTCCCCGACCGTATCCAGGTCAGCCTCGCTGGCCTTGCGCTCCAGTACTTTCCGGAACAGGTCCATCAGCACCTTGGTGCCCTTCTTGCCCGGCGTACAACGACCGCAACAGTACAGGGTCTGAACACGTTTCATGTACTCGGCGGTCATTGCCGGCACATCAACGTACTTGTCGAACAGGATGATTCCGTCCCATCCCATGAACGCCCGCAGCGGACGTTCACCGTCAAAGGCAACCGGCAGACGATAGCTGACCGCTTTCGGTTCTCCGGAAACATTTCTGTTGTCTACTACATCACCGCCCCACGTGGAAAAGATGACCTGTGCCACATAAACCTCCGAAACCAACCCTGAAACGACGGGTTAAGTACCTGCTTTTATTAAACAATACTACTACTTGTAATTGTATACAGTATGCATGATTATCACAATAACATCCCAAAAATCAAGGAAAAAACTGTTGATATTCCAAAGTACTCACAACTAATTTTATCTTTCCAGCCAGAGCCTGTATGTTTAACAACACATTAAATAATTTTTTTATTACGCTGGAGTACTGAAAATAGCTTCTAGCTTACTAATGTGATGTGTATAATCGTCAACTCATATTCATTGCCACAGATATGGAGGCCATAGATCCATGACTACCATTACTTCCCTTGATACGGCATTCAGCTCGCTTTTTGAAACCAATATGGGCATTCGCGCCGGAGAGCGGGTGCTGATATTCAGCGACACGATCCGCGCCGACGAGAACGTGTCGCCATCGGATCTTGATCGCCGCACCAGGCTGAACGCAACCGCGCGCGCAGCGGCCGGATACGCGGCAGAGATGTACGGCTGCGGAACCTTCGTGGAGTTCCCCTCCACGTCGGCATCCGGTGTCGAACCGCCACTGTGTCTCTGGAACGCGACCTTCGGAGACGAGACTGTTACTGCGCTGGAAACGGCCGGACTGCTGACGAAACTGCTGTGCAAATCCGCCTCGCCGGAAGAAATTGCCATCGCCCGGGAGATTGTCCTCTCCCGCAGGGATTCCGTCGTTGACATCATTATCGCGCTCTCGAACAACTCCACCAGCCACACCCGCTACCGCGCCCTGGCCTGCGCCGCCGGCTGCCGCTTCGCCAGCCTGCCGCATTTCGACCCGGACATGTTCCACAGTTCCATGACCGTGGACTGGAACCAGTTGGCCGGTCGCACCGCCCGACTGGTGGAGGCGGTCAACCGGGCCGAATGGATCAGGGTCACCACCCCCAACGGCACCAATATGAATATATGTAAGCAGGGACGCCTGGCCAAGGGGGATGACGGGCTGCTGACCGCCGACGGGAGCTTCGGCAACCTGCCGGCCGGCGAAGCTTATCTGGCGCCGCTGGAGGGCAAAAGCCACGGCGTAATGGTCATCGAATGGGGGCCGACCCGCAAGCTGGACGAACCTCTGCAATTGACGGTCGAGAACGGTGTGGTAGTCGGAATCGAGGGCAATGATAGCCACCGCGAAAAGCTGGAAGCGCGGTTTGCCGAAAACCCGAACTGCCGCAACATCGCCGAACTGGGCATCGGCACCAATGATAAGGCCAGCCGCCCCGACAACGTGCTGGAAGCGGAGAAGATCCTGGGCACGATTCACATCGCGCTGGGGGATAACACCGGTTTTGGCGGAACGGTCAGCGCCCCCTTCCACGAGGACTACGTATTCTATCAGCCGACGCTGACGGCAATCATGGCCGACGGTGAAGAGGATACCATCATAGAAGGCGGCAGGCTGCTGATATAGAAAGGCATTTTGAATGTCTGCCTCCGGACACCCGGGAGCGACGGCAACCTCACATTAAACCCGGTCTTCAGCAGAACCACGGGACACCCCATGCGAAAATTCAACGGTAATCTGAGCCTAATGCCACTTGCGGACCTGATCCAGTGGGCCGACAACAGCAAACGCTCGGGTACGCTTGTCATCAGCCAGCATGGGCGGCAGAAGAAGTTCTATATACAGGAAGGCAAGATCATCTTCATCTGGTCCAACTGCGAGGGAGAACATTTCGGCGGATTTTTCAAGGAACGAGCCGATATCAGCCAGGAAGAGCTCGACAACGCCTTTACCGATTCCGAATCCCTCGGCCTGCCGTTTATCGGATACCTGCTCTCCAGGAATATTTACACCAAAGTGCAGTTGGAAGAGATTCTCAAACGAGCCGCCGAAGTCGTTCTGACCAGCGCCTTGAAATGGGATACCGGCATCTTCGAATTCACCGACGATCTGCCCAGGTTTGTGCTGAACAGCCCGGTCAGGCTCAATTCGATCCAGGTGTTGCTGGAATCGGTGCGCCACTTTGATGAGGACCGCCTGGGCGACCAGGTTGATGCCGACAAGGTGCTGGATGAGATCGAGGAGCACATACAAGAGGGAAATTTCGATCTGCCCCCCATTCCGGATGTGATGCTGCAGATTGCTGAAAAGATCGACAACCCGACCATCTCGATCGATGAAATCATCGAATGCATCACCGACCAGATCCTGGTCTCAAAAATACTCAGGATCTGCAATTCGGCCTACTACGGGCACCGTGTCCATATTTCCGGGCTGAAGGAGGCAGTGATCTTCATCGGTTTCAAATCGTTGATGAGCATTGTCACCGTGCACGCCATGAGCAGCTTCAGCCCGCGCAACGACAGGGAGATCAGGAAGGTTCTGCAACACTGCCTGGTGTGCGGCATGATCGCCCGCCAGATCACCAGGGACATGGGCGGCAACTACGAGCTGGCCTTTATCTGCGGCCTGTTGCACGACATCGGCAAGACGATTTTGCTGGATATGCTGGGGGATTACATGCTGCTTCCGGAAGCCAGGGAGAAGCTGATCGAACAGCACCATGCCGAGGTGGGTTATCTGCTGGCCGACAAGTGGAACTTCGGCGACGACATCAAGGAAATCATCCGCCACCACCACAATCCCGAGCGCGCCGTCCGCAACCCGGGTCTGGCGGAGGTAATCAGCCTCTCCAACGCCATGGCCGACCTGAACTGCCAGCCGGAAGAGATCATGGACATGACCTTCACCAGCCTGGAGCTGAGCCAGATCAGCATCGACGACCTGTTGCAGCAGGTTGACAAGCTCGACCAGGAAGCCTGCGAGATAGTGAGTCTATAGGTTTACTTCTGCACCCATTTGCCGTTCTGCAACTGCATCCACCAACCCGGCTTCGCGGCTTCGCGTTTTGTTTCGGCATAAGTAGCCGCGGCTTTGCCCATGGTCTGGTCCAGCGCGGCCTTGGTCGCTTCCTGTTTGGTGATTTTCAGTATCGCCTTTGCCATGCTGCTGATGACGGTCTTGCGGCTCCTGTTTTCCGCGCTGACCAGCGCTTCATCCGCAGCGCCGGCTTTCGTCTTATCCCGCACCGTCACCAGACCCTGGCTTGTCAATCCAACCGCACCGCTGTTAAACAGAGCGCCCAGAGCAGACTGCCTCTGGCTCATTTCAGCATAGGCGGCGGCGACCTCCGGCATGCTTCCCAATTCTATTGCCAGATCATCACCACTCTCGGCCGCATGGGCAACGGAGGTAAAGGAGAAGTCAGGCAACACCAAAGGCAGGCTGGACTGCGAGCCGGGCTGGGACAGTTTGGGTTCCACAACCGGTTGCTTTTCGCCATTGGGCAGAAGCTCACCATCCTTTTTCAGGAGCATTTCGTCGAGAGATTTGTACGCTTCCTTGACCGCCTTTTCAGGGAAATAAACATTGACGGTGATAATGGCGCAGGAGACCAGCGCTCCACAGCCCATTGCCAATAACCATTTCAAAAGTTTCATTTTGCTATCCTCCTTCTTGATTAATGCCGACTATAACTTATCCAGCTCATATGTAAAGTCATTCGGCCCATTTGAATTCAGTTGCGGGCGGCGCGGCAACGGGGGCATCCTTTCCCGCGCCGCCCGCGCTGCTCTTGCCGCGCACCGTAGCCTCCTTGATGGAATTCAGCAGGTGATCAATGGCAATCCGGTTCTGGCCGGGAGCTATGGTGACACTCAGGTCGCGGACCCCCAGAAAATTCGTATGGGATATGTCCAGGGCATCAAAGGACAGGAACCCGTTTTCGAGAGCCGCTGTTAAACCGGCATGGTCATAGACCCGGTCGGAACTGAAAAAGAATCCGCTCAGTTTCTTGCCTGAAAGCCGCTGCAGGAATTCCTTGCTGACAAGCATTTTTTCACCGGCGGTTTCCCTTGCCCAAAATTCGGCAAAGCCGGAGATGTCCGCCAGCTTTTTGCCCTCACTCTGAACGCTCAGTATCCCGTCAATCTTACCGGACATGTAGCCCGTGATCGCCGGAAAAGCCTTGCACAACCGTACCAGGCTGAGATCGTTGAAAAGCAGGTCTCCCCGGTAGAATAGTCCGTTTTGTGCGGCAATGAAACCTTTTCCCAGCAATACTCCGCCATAGAGCAAGGATTCAAGCGATATGATTTCAGTGACACCCCTGGCCGCCCTTAGCCTGAGTTTCGTGGAATCCATGCTCAGACCGCCGAAACTGCTGCTGCCGATGGTGATGCTCTCGCCTTTTTCCGTCGTCCGGCGGAGCTGATCCATGAGGGCGGCGTAGTTCTGCCTGCTGAAGCGTGTAGAAGCCGGGGGGGTGACGACCGCCTTGCCGGCAAGATCAAGAGACAGGGGCAGCACGCCGATTATTCCCGATACTTTTATATTTTCCGTGGGCGCCTCAATATTTATATTGTCCAGAGTAACGGCGCCATCGACAAGAATCCTGCCCCCCTGCAGGCTGACCGCGCCTGCCGCCGCGACATTTCCCGCAACCGTTGCCTCCTGTATCGATCTTGGTAAAACATTGATAAATGAATCCGCAACAGCGGCCAAAGACGTGGCCGGAACGGTGAAGTTGATCCGCCCCTGGCGATCCGGCGGAAAAACATTCTCAAGCGTACCGGCGGCTCTGACGGAAACGTACTTTCCGGACGTCAACAGCGCCTCATTGACAACCAGCCGTTTGCCGGACAGATCAGCGTTGAGCCTGATTCCGGCGGCAGAGAGAAGAGTTTTGCCCCCACGGCCGGTCACGGCCATATCATGCCCGTTCGCCTCGACATGACAGACAAGACCGGCGGATCGTTCGTAACCGCCAGTGCAGCCGGCATCAAGGGCACCTGCAGACAAGGCCGTATCGCCCTTCAGGCCGGCATATTTATTGACTCCGGCCAGCTGGATTCCTTTGGCTCTGATGTTGAACGCCACTTTCTCCTGCAAGGCAAACGGGTTGAACAGCGCGCCTCCCGTCACCGTGCCACCCAGCAGAGATGCTTTAAGATCCGCCTGCCCCCCCGATTCCGAAAACAGTACCCTGACCACCGGAGCAGCCGACTCTTTGCCCTGCCAGGCCGCCTTTTCAGCGGATAGTTCCGCCGTTCCTTCCAGCCACTTTCCGTTCGGATTCCAGGCATACGCGCCACGGATGCTTCCGGAAAGCTTTTTGACAGAAGCATCGCCACGGCTGATGTCACACCTGGAAAAATCAGCAATAAGCGGATAGCGCACGGTTTTGGACGAAACCTGTTTCACAGGAATCCGGGCCGAAAAACGCCCGAGCGACGCCGAGAAATCCCTGGCCTTCACTTTTGCATTCTCAATCAGACCGCTTCCGCCGGCATAAGAGAGACTGCCGCTGACAGCCATGTCCTGTGCCCTTGCGTTTAATGCCGGCAATTGAACCTTGAAATTTGCAAAATGCCTGTTGCTTGTCACTTTGAAAGGAGCATCCACACTTTCCAGAAGCGGCTCCCCTGCCGATTTTGCCTGGGTTGCCTTTCCGGTGACCGTCAGCGAGTTGCCGGTGCCGGAAAGCGCGGCAGTAACGTTCAGGTCATCAAAATAAAGCCGTTTATCCTGTCTCAACATCACGTGTGAGAAACCCAGCTTTCCACTTGCGGCGGCAATTCCTGCAGCGGCATTGCCGGCAAGATGCAGAAAACCTTTCTCCAGCTTGCCGCCGATGATCAGCTTTCTTCGTTCAAGTTCCGGAATCAGCGGCGCAAGCAAAGCGATATCAATTTCATCCGTCGCCACATCGATCAGGAAATGCCTTGCCCGCTTCAGTTCCCTGACACTCCCGGAGGCCCTGACCGCAAGCAGCTTGTTAAGATGCAGCGTGAGTTGATCGAGTGCGAGGCTGTCTTTCCGCAGATCATAGCTGCCGGCGAGTGAAAGATTGCCGCTGAAGATCCCGCCCCGTCCCGCCGCTGGCATGACCGCGGAGCTGAAATTCAGCTTACCTCCGCCGCGAACAACCCCTTTCCGCAGGTCCACCGACAGGAGCAGGTCGGCCTTGCCCCGTTCCGGCAGATAAGCGCTTTCAACCTTCAATACTTGCGGGAGGCTTTTCAGGGAAATGAAAGGAGAGGACAGGGACATTTCCAGCTCGGGGTCGCTGCCGAGGAGCATTTTGCCGGACAGTGCATAATGATTGCGACCGGGATCGTCAAACTCCAGCTTGAACCCTGATCTGCCGGAACCTTTTGTAGCAAGGTTTGAAATATTCAGGGCCAGCCCCCCAATCCCCTGTCCGTTCACCCGGACAGCCGCTTTGGTGATTGTGAGCTGGCGGATTAAAACTTCGGCTGAAGATGGTTTTGATGATGATAAACGCCGCTGCAGGCCGTCGAAGTTCCAGGCGCCGGAGCTGTTGCGGTGCAGCTCTACAGTAACCCCCGCCACCGCAATGCTGTCAAAGATTCTGTTGCCGGACAGCAGTTCGAGCCATAGCGGTTTGATGGCAATTGAATCGGCTGCCAGCAGCTTTGATGACGGAAATCCTGCCGGGTTTGCAAGAGAAAGCCCCTTCAGGCGCAAGGTGCCGTCCGAGATGTCGATCGAATTAACAACAACCGGCTGGCCCAGATTGCCGGAAAGCATCCGGGATACCTGCGCTGCGGCGTGGGGAGTGGCCAGATATTTTTTCAGGGCAAGGGGAAAAATCAGCAACAGGGTAATAAAGGCCAAAACGGTATAGAGCAGGATTTTCTTATATGTTCCGGCATTTGAAGTTTTCATGCGGAAATAGGCCCTGGGAGACTTCATTGGGAGTTTGATTCACAGCTTGCCGGCGATCACTAAGGCCGGAGTCATCTATGGAAATTCAGTAAACATAAGGGAGCCTCCGGACTAAACACACCTGGAGGAGATACAGCTATAGCGACGAAACCATGGTGGACAAAACCGCTTATTACCTGCAACTTTTATTTATTTTTTCTTCTCATCCTTTTTGATCTTCTTGTCGGCCTTTTTTTCCTTCGGGGTTTTTGCAGGGTCTTTTTTGGTTGCTTTCTTGCTGTCCTGGCCTTTGCTCATGACTTTGCTCCCTGTTATTGAAGTTGCAATGCGCTGTGATGCGGATTAATTATAGCACTGATTGCTGTCCGGTGTGGTTTTAATACTTCGTAAAATCACTTAACCTGTTTTCTGGATTAGGAAAAATAATTCATGTTGTGCTAGATTGGGATCTTCGTGGCCTCGGGTTCGATCCTCCCGATGCGGACTAGCCGCCTGCCAGGATTGACGGCACCTTAATGAATAGGAGCGATTTCCGGATGGAACATCATTCCGCACAACTCATCGCCTGTCACGACTGCGATCTGCTGCAGCGCGAGATCCCGCTCAAAAGGGGGTGCGCCGCCAGCTGCAGGCGTTGCGGAGCTGTGCTGTACCGGAACGCCACCGACAGCATCGACCGCACGCTGGCCTACACCCTGGCCGCCGCCGTGCTGTTCGTGATTGCCAACCTGTTCCCGATCTTCGCGATCGAGGTTCAGGAGGCCGGCAGTGAGATCAACCTGTTCGGCGCGGTTCAGTCGCTGTGGGACAAGCAGATGCACTCCGTTTCACTGCTTGTTTTCCTGACCACCATCCTTATCCCGGCCCTGGAGCTGATCACGATGACCTACCTCCTGCTGCCGCTGAAATTCCACAGCGTGCCAGCCGGCGCGTACATTCTGCTCGGCATGTTGAAAATCGTCAAACCATGGGGCATGATTGAGGTGCTGATGCTGGGCGTGCTGGTTTCACTGGTGAAGCTCACCAGCTCGTTCAAGGTCATCCCCGGCATCGCCCTGTGGTCCTTTGGGGCTCTGACCCTGCTGCTGGCCGCAGCCGCGGCAACGTTCAGCGCCCGTGATGTCTGGGAACGCATGGACAGCAGAGCGGATAAGGAGGTGTCGGCATGACGGAAATGACCAGCGCAGCCGAACAAGGACTTTGCTCCTGCCACGTCTGCAATCTGGTGTCCAGACTTGAACAGGGGTCAGGTCAGGCAAACTGCCCCCGCTGCGGCGCCTCCCTGCATTACCGCAAACCGGGTAGCGTGGCGCGTTGCTGGGCGCTGCTGATCTCCGCCTATATCCTGTATATCCCCGCCAACCTGCTGACTATGATGGAAACCGGTTCGCTCCTCAAATACCGCAAGGACACCATCATAAGCGGCGTGGTCGAACTCTGGAGGACCGGTTCCTGGGGGATTGCCGTTGTGGTATTCATCGCCAGCGTCACGATTCCGCTGCTCAAGCTGATCTCGCTTACCCTGCTGCTGGTTTCGGTGCAGCGCCGCTCCCTCTGGCGCCCCAGGCAACGCACGCGCCTCTACCGGCTGGTGGAGCTGGTCGGGCGCTGGTCAATGCTGGATATCTATGTGGTGGCGCTCCTGGCTGCCCTGGTGCAGTTGGGAAACATGGCCACCGTAAAAGCAGGACCGGCGGCACTGGCCTTTGGCGCCGTAGTGGTGCTGACCATGCTCGCATCCATGCAATTTGATCCGCGCCTGATCTGGGATCCCATTCAAAAAGAGAGCACATAATGAACGACACCGGCCACAAACCTGAATTTTCCGACATCCCCGCCGCAATCAGCGAACCGAAGCGGCGCTTCTCGATCCAGCTGGTCTGGATCATCCCAATCGTCGCGGCGCTGATCGGCCTTTCACTGGCGGTCAAATCCTACATGGATCGCGGCGAGACCATCACCATTACTTTCAAGACCGGAGAAGGGATGGAGGCGGGCAAGACCAAGCTGAAGTACAAGGACGTGCAGATCGGTGAGGTCAAGGGGCTTGCCATCGCCAAGGACCGCTCCCATGTGGTGGTGACCGCCGAGCTGTCGAAGGATGCCAGGGGGCTGCTGGTGAAGGACACCCGTTTCTGGGTGGTGCGCGCCCGGATCTCGGGCGGCAATATTTCCGGGCTCGGCACGCTGATCGGAGGCTCCTACATCGGCGTTGACGCCGGCACATCGACGGAAAGCCAGGATGAATTCATCGGGCTGGAAACGCCTCCCGCCGTCTCCCTGGACGTGCCGGGACGCCAGTTCGTGCTGCATGCCGCCGACGTCGGCTCGCTCGACACCTCCTCGCCGATCTTCTTCCGGCGCATGCAGGTGGGACAGGTGATCGCCACCGAACTGGACAGGGACGGCAAAGGGGTTACCATCAAGGCTTTCATAAGGGCTCCCTTTGACCAGTATGTCAAAACCAACTCCATCTTCTGGCATGCCAGCGGGATTGACCTGACCCTCAACACCAGCGGTGTCAAGATCAACACCGAATCCATGGTTTCAATCCTTCTGGGAGGGATCTCCTTCCAGACCCCGCAGGACCGGCTTGAAGCGCCATCCGCCAGTTCCAACAACGTCTTCACCCTGTTCCAGACCAAGGACGAGGCATTGAAACACGCCGAAACTATCGAGACCTACCAGCTGGTATTCAAGGAATCGGTGCGTGGTCTGCCGGTCGGAGCCCCGGTGGACTTGCGAGGCGTTACAGTAGGGGAAGTGACCAAGATCGACGTGGCGCTGGATTCCGGAAATTCGGAGATATCGATCCCGGTCGAGATACAGTTTTATCCGGAGCGCCTGCGGGCGCGGAACGGCAACAGATCGAAACAGGTCAAGCCCCTGGATTCGCGGGCATTTCTCAACGATCTGGTCGCGCACGGTTTCCGTGCGGAGCTCAAAAGTGGAAGCCTGCTGACCGGACAACTGTACGTAGCGCTGGACTTCTTTCCAAAGGCGCCGGCGGCCAAAATTGACTGGAGCAAGACTCCGCCCCGGTTCCCCTCCGTCCCCGGCTCCATGGATCAGATGCAGAAGAAGTTAATGCAGATCGCCAGCAAGATCGAGAAGATACCGTTCGAGGAGCTGGCCGGAGATGCGGGCAAGACGATCCGGTCGCTGGACACCACTCTGAAGAGTGCCGAGAAGTTGCTCAAGAACCTGGACAGCGCGGTCATTCCGGAAGCGCGCTCGGTACTGGTGGAAACACGACAGTCACTGGAGGATGTACGCAAGACCCTGGGAGAGGCCCGCAAGACCCTGGGCGGCGCGAATCAGGTTCTGGCGGCGGATGCGCCGGTGCAGCTAGACCTGCGCGAAACCATGCGGGAGGTGTCGCGTGCGGCGCAGTCGCTGCGGGTACTCGGCGATTACCTGGAGCAGCACCCGGAATCCATGATTCGCGGCAAACGGGAGGACAAACCATGAGGCAAGATTACAAGATGGCAGTTATGCGGTTCATAAAGGCCGGCCTACCGGCCGTCTGCCTGCTGCTTGCGTTGGCCGGTTGCAGCAGATCGCCGCGGGTGACCTTCTACACCCTGGAACCCGCGGCGCCGGTCGAGGCCAGGTCCGCAACCGCTGCCGACCCGTCAATTGCCGTCGGACCTGTCACACTCCCCGAGGTGGTGGACCGGCCGCAGTTCGTGGTGCGTGTTGCCGCCAACCGTGTGGAGATCCTGGAGACGCAGCGCTGGGCCGAACCGCTCAAGAGCGAGATTCCCCGGCTCGTCGCCGAGAACCTGGGGCGCCTGCTCGGGTCAAGCCGGGTGTCGTCCTATCTTCAGCATGACGGTGTCAATGCCGACTACCGGATACTGCTGGACATCCGCCGCTTCGAAGCGGTGCCGGGGGAGAGCGTCACCGTCGAGGCCGCCTGGTCCTTGAGACATACCGCGGGTGGCGCTACGAAAACCGGACGTTCGCTGGTTCGCGAGCCGGTGGGAACCAATGACTACGATGCGCTGGTGGCAGCCTACGGCCGGGCGCTGCTTGCCGTAAGCGCCGATCTGGCAGGGGCGATCAGGGCCGAAGCTGCCGTGGGGCACTGACTCCTCAGACCAACCCCTTTGCATGCAACTTGAAGTTAAAAAGGCCGCCCCGGATCGGGACGGCCTGACTGTTTTCATCCACCCGCAACATTCTACCCTTTCAAACTCTCCAGCTCATCCCAGCGCAGGAAGGCCGACTCCAGCTCCAGCTCCAACTCCGCCAGGCGGGCGTTGATCACGGCGGTTTCGCTGCCGGCATTCCTGTAGAAATCCGGGTCGGACAGGCGGGCATGCAGACCGGCCTGTTCCTCTTCCATGGCGGAGATCCGCTCCGGCAACGCCTCCAGCTCGCGTTCTTCCTTGAAGGAGAGCTTGCGGCTCCGTTCCGCCTGGCGCTTCGGCTTGTCCTGGGCCGTTTTTGCCGCAACCTGAGTCATGACGGCCGTCTCGCTTGCTGACTGGCTCAGCCAGTCGTCGTAGCCGCCGACATAGTCGCGCACCATACCGTTACCGGTCAGCACCAGCGTGCTGGAAACGACGTTGTTGAGGAACTCCCGGTCGTGGCTGACAAGCAGCAGCGTGCCGGGGTATTCCTGCAGCAGGTCTTCCAGCAGGTCCAGCGTTTCGGCATCCAGGTCGTTGGTCGGTTCGTCCATCACCAGGATGTTGGAGGGTTTGGTGAACAGCTTGGCCAAAAGCAGCCGGTTGCGCTCGCCGCCGGACAGGATGCTGACCGGAGTGCGGGCCCGTTCCGGCGAGAAGAGGAAGTCCTGCAGATAACCGATGATATGGCGCGACTGGCCGTTGATGATCAGTGTATCATTGCCCTCGCCGACGTTCTCCTGCACACTCTTGTCCAGTTGCAGCTGTTCGCGCAGCTGGTCGAAATAGAGCACCTCGCGCCGGGTGCCGAGCTTGATCTCCCCCTGCTGCGGCTCCAGCTCACCCAAAAGCAGGCGCAGCAAAGTGGTCTTACCGGAACCGTTGGGGCCGATGATCCCGATCCGGTCGCCGCGCATGATCGTGGTCGAAAAATTCTTCACGATCGGCCGGCCGTCGAAGGCAAAGGTGACATCCAGCGCTTCCGCCACCAGCGCTCCGGAGCGATCGGCCGCCTGCAACTGTATTTTGGCGGTGCCCTGCCGTTCGCGCCGCTGGCGGGACTCCTCGCGCAGCTTCTTCAGCGCCCGGACGCGCCCCTCGTTACGGGTGCGGCGGGCCTTGATCCCCTGGCGAATCCAGACTTCCTCCTGGGCCAGTTTCTTGTCGAACAGCGCCTGGCGGGTGATTTCAGCTTCCAAAAGCGCCTCGCGCCGTTCAACAAACTCGTCATAACCGCAGGAAAAGGCGTAGAGCCGCCCCCGGTCCAGTTCTGCCACCCGGTTGGCCAGGCGGCGGGCAAAGGCTCGGTCATGGGTCACGAACAGCACGGTCTTGACGTTCTTGGCCAGAAACTCCTCCAGCCAGAGGATCGTGTCGATATCCAGATGGTTGGTCGGCTCGTCCAGCACCAGGATGTCAGGCGACGAAACCAGTGCCCGGGCCAGCAGCGCACGACGCTTGGTTCCGCCCGAAAGCGACGTGAACTCGGCATCGGCGTCCAGCTGCAGCCGGTTCAGCACCCGCTCCACCTCCTGGTGCAGGGACCAGCCGTCGCTTTCCTCCAGCTCTTTCTGCAGCGTTTCCAACCTGGCCAGCAGCTTGTCACTGCCGTCCAGGGCAAGTTCATGGCTGACATGGTGGTACTCGGCCAGCAGCGCGGCCACGTTACCCATGCCGGAGGCGACCACGTCGAAAACACTGCCGGACAGGTCGGGCGGCACATCCTGGGTCAGCTGGGTCACCTTCAGCCCCTGCTGGCGCTGGATCTCGCCGTTCTCCTGGGGCAGGTCGCCGCCGATCAGTTTCAGCAGCGTCGATTTGCCGCTGCCGTTGCGCCCCATCAGGCAAAGACGGTCGCCCGGCTCGATCTGCAGGTTGATGCCGTTGAAAATCGGCGGACCGCCGAAGGCAAGCGTTATGTTACGCAGGGAGATAAGTGCCACTTAAACCTCAGTTAGTTTAATATTATACTTTTTTACTCGCAGATCGATTTGCCGCAGCGGATGAAATCCAGCAGCATCTCCCGCCCCTCGTCCTTGCCGGTAATCACCTGCAGCGCCACGTCATACATCGAATGGTTCGGGTAATGTTCACGCGCCGAGCGCCAGAAGGCCTCCAGCCCGCTGACTATCATGCTCTGGCTGATTACGCCCATTGGGACTCCTGCCTGTGGCTGGACATCCGCTGTCCAGAGCGAAGCCTTCAAAACCGAAACCGCAATCGGACTGACCGCCAACGAAATCTGGTCTCCGCCAAACCAGAGGCTGACCGTCCGGGCGGCAAAATTCCACTCTGTATGCAGCGCTCCGCTCTCGGTCAGCTTCGCCGCCCTGCCGTTGGCTGCCGCAACGGTGAACTTGCCCGTGACCAGGGTACCTGAGCCGCTGCAGGGGTTGAAATCGGAACCGGGAAATTTTCCGGGCTGGACCGTTTCGGTCCACTCCTTGATGGCCGCTTCGGCATCCGCGCCGCTTCGGCCGCGACAGAGCTGCATAGCCCCGTCAAGTTGACGCCTTGCCACCTTCTCCATTGCCGCCAGGTAGTTCCAATAGCTGTTGGTATCCGGCACCTCGGCCGATACGGTTGCGGCCGGGGAGATCGCCAGGGTTGCCGCGGCCACGCCAATCGCCATGAGGTATGCAATCTTCACTAAAGCCTTCATTATTCAGCGGTCCGATAAAAACAGCGCGTCGCCGGATCCGGTCATTTTCCGCGCCGGAATGATGAGAAAAAACGGTGGCCGAGATCATTCAGCACCAGCTTGCGATCGGTCAGCGAACGCAGGAAAAAAGGCACGATGCAGCCGCAGCGGTCGCAATCGGCCTTGGGGCCCAGCATGCAGGGTTTTTTCGCCCCTCCGGCCGGGTCATAGGCAAATGATCTGCTCGCAAAGAGACAGTTGTCAGTCACACTGCGCGCCGTAACAGATTTCATAAGACTAAGCGCCCGTGTCGTGTTGACCAGAAAATCGCCATACTGCTCTTTCAGCACGATCAGCTTATCAAGTATGCGGTCCTTCTCCGGCCAATCCAGCCATAGATCGTCGTCCAGCCCCCTGATCGGGGTATAAAAGCTGAAGACCATGTTGCGCACCTTCGGATTCTGATGCCACTCCGCCAGTGAAGCCTCAACGTCGGTATGGTTCTGGCGGGTGATGCAGTAGGCGATCGTAATGCGCTGCCCCTCGCTCTGGCTGATATTGTCCTTGATGGTCTGGTAAAGCCCGGGCCGGTTGCGGAAGCGATCATGGTAAGCCTGGCCGCCGTCCACCGAGATGCACCAGCTGACGTCCTTCCAGTCCGGCAGCGGCAGCGAACCGTTGGTGGTAATCGTATTGAACTTGAAATACTTGCGCCCCAGTTCGACCAGCTCCGGCCGCAACAGCGGCTCGCCGCCGACCCAGGTGCATTGATAGAAGCGGAATCCCTCG
>Ga0209212_1000946_pt1 | contig 51660 bp, 44 predicted proteins | sample RifGroC2_FD_183996 | JGI IMG/M metagenome (GOLD analysis project Ga0209212, IMG submission 183996) | Groundwater microbial communities from Rifle, Colorado, USA - Groundwater C2 (SPAdes) (version 2) | ecosystem: Environmental > Aquatic > Deep subsurface > Groundwater | place: Rifle, Colorado...
GCTTCCTGTGCTGCATGTACGATCGTTCTTTCACTGTCCGGCTTGTTCAGAGCCTTGAGTCACTTCATGAAGTAGAGGTACAAATAAGCATGAAGAAAATCCTGCTTTTTGCAGCAATCCTCACCCTTTCATTCATCTCCACGTCATTTTCCGCCTCTTTGACTGAGGATCCATTCGCGACATCAGACCTCTCTTCTGCAAAGAACAATGATCCCTCCCTGACTTCGTCTGACTATTTCAACGTTCCGTTGGAAAAGAATTCCCTGTCCGCTCAACAAGTCGGGCAAGGCCAAGTTGGAAATCTCTCAAGTATCGAGGAGCGTTTTAACAAGTTTCCTCAGGAGCGATCTGCCGAAGGGGCAAAGGTTCAAAAGGGAGGAGCCCAGAAGGTCTCCACGCCGGCGGAGCGTTCTCCTTTGGAGCTGGCCATGGGCGAGAATTCCGTCACCGCCGATAAGGTGAAGTCACAGCCGTCCGGCATCGGGCAGCTTACCCAGTTCGGTTACAGCTTTTTCCGCCCTGAGGCTGCCGGTTTCGCTGCGCAGACCGACGTGCCGGTCGGTCCGGATTACGTGATAGGGACCGGAGACCGCCTCACCATCACCTTGTGGGGAAGCATCGACGGGAACTTCAACGTCGAGGTCAACCGCAGCGGCGAGATCGTACTCCCGAAGGTGGGGGCCGTCAAGGTCGCCGGGCAGACCTACGGACAACTGCCGGCCGTTTTGAAGAACACCATTTCCCGCATCTACAAGGATTTCCAGCTCAACGTCAACATCGGCAAGCTGAGGGCCATCAAGGTGTACGTCGTGGGGGAGGTGGCGTCTCCCGGAGACTACAACCTCAATTCCCTTTCCACCCTGCTGAACGCCCTCTCCGCCGCCGGAGGCCCCACCAAAAACGGCAGCCTCAGGAACATCCAGATCAACAGAAACGGCAAGGTCATCGAGACGGTCGACCTGTACGACTTCTTCCTGAAGGGTGACAAGGGAAAGGATATCCGGCTGCAGCCAGGCGACACGGTGCTGGTCCCGATCATAGGTCGCGTGACCGGCGTCTCCGGCAACGTGCGCCGTCCCGCCATCTACGAGCTGAAAGATGAGACAAGCCTGCAAGACCTCTTGGCGCTTTCCGGCGGGATAAACCCGACAGGTTACCTGCAGCGGCTGCAGATCTACCGTGTGCAGGCGCACGACAAGAAGGTGGTGACGGACGTAAGCCTTGACTCCGATGTCAAGGCCGTGCGCGACCTCGCCGCCGGGATCGTCCTGCAGGATCTGGATCTGGTGCGGGTGCTCCCGATAGACAGCGTGCTGCGCGGCTACGTCCGCCTGGAGGGGCATGTGCTTCGCCCGGGGGATTACGCTCTCAAGCCTGGGATGAAAGTGAGCGCCCTGTTCAAGGATGACAACCTGCTTCCGGAGTACCACGCGGCGGCAGGACAGATCATCCGCCTTTTCCCGCCCGACCTGCATCCGGAGGTCATCTTCTTCGACGTTTCCCAGGCCCGGAAGGGGGCGCCTGGTCATGACCTGGAACTCAAGGAGTTCGACACGGTGAAGGTCTTCGCCCGGGGCGAGATGGAGGAACTCCCGTTCGTGAAGGTGAGCGGCGAGGTCCAAAAGCCGGGACAGGTCCCTTTTCTTGAGAACATGACGGTGCGCGACCTGCTCATGCAGGTAGGAAACGTGAAGCTCTCCGCCTACCTGAAGAACGCGGAGATCACCAGGATCAAGCGCACCGGCGACGCCGTCAACTCGTATTCCATCTCCGTCGACCTGGCTGACGCCGTGAGCGGGGGCAAGGACAACATCAAGCTCGAGCCGTTCGACGAGTTGAACGTGCGCCGGATACCGAACTGGGCCGAGGCAACCGATCGCTACGTCACGCTGAAAGGCGAGTTCGTCTTCCCCGGGACCTATCCCATATACAAGGGCGAGCGGCTCACTTCCGTGATTGCCCGCGCAGGCGGGTTCACGGACTTAGGCTACCTCAAGGGGGCGCGCTTCACCAGGGAGAACGCAAGGAAACTGCAGCAGCAGCGGATGGACGAGGCGCTGCTGAAGGCGCAGGAAGACATCATCAAGCTGCAGACCAGCATGTCCCAGACCGCCTCCTCCGCCGAGGAGGTAGCGGGCTCCAAGGCTGCCCTTGAGGGCCTCATGCGCAGCGTCGAGGTGCTGAAGACCAAGAAGGCCGAGGGGCGGATGCTGATCGAGATCACCTCGCTGCAGGAACTGCAGGGGAGCATCTACGACCTGGAACTGCAGGGGGGCGATCAACTCAGCGTCCCGAGCGACCCCGGCGGTATCAACGTCATCGGCGATGTCTACAACCAGAACACCATCGTCACCCAGCGCGACCGCAGCGTGGACTGGTACCTGAACCAGGTCGGAGGGGTGACAAGGGATGCGGACTTGGACAGCGTTTATGTGGTCAAGGTCGACGGTTCCGTTATCAGCCAGGCTAACTCGCACAAGTTCCTTTTCTACAACTCCTTCTGGGGCAAGGCGCTTGACTCGGGGGACACCGTCATCGTGCCGAGGCAATACGAGAAGACCGCCTATCTCAGGAACATGAAAGATATCGCCACCATCATAGGCAACATAGCCGTGATGGCGGGCGTCCTGGTGGCTGCGGGGCTGTGACACGACCCGCGGGCTTAGCATCGAAATCGATCGCAGAGGAAGTATATGGTGAAAAGAGAAGGGGAAGGGGATGTGGAAACCGTCGACCAGCGGGGAATTAACCTGCTGGAACTGCTGCATGTTCTCGCCAAGCGAAAGCTAACCATCATAAAGATATCGTTCGGCGCAGCGGTCGTTTCAGCGGTGTACGCCCTGACCTTGCCGAACGTCTACTCCGCCACGGCGAAGGTACTTCCTCCGCAGAAGGAGAGCGGCGCCGGCCTCTCCGCGCTGCTCGGGGCCGGTGGGCTCGCAGGTCTCGCCGCTGGGGGGCTTGGGAGTGGGAGCGACGTCTACCTCGGCATCCTGAAGAGCCGCTCACTGGAGGACGCCGTTGCCCAGAGGCTCGACCTCGCCAAGGTCTACGAAACCAAGACTGCCGAGGCGACTAGGCTGAGACTCGACAACGCCTTGAACGTACGTGCTGGCAAGGACGGCATCATAAACATCACGGTCGAAGACCGTGATTCGAAACGTTCTGCGCAGTTGGCCAACATCTTCGTGGACGAACTGATGAGGACCACGGTAAGGCTGAACCTCACCAAGGCAGGGACGGAAAGGCTTTTCCTTGAGAAGCGTCTCGATGTGGTGAGAAAGGACCTGAAAGCGGCAGAGGACGACCTGAAATCCTTCTCCCAGCGGAACAGGATCGTACAGATGGAGTCGCAGGCTAAGGCCTCCATCGAGGGAATCACGCGGATGAAGGGTGAACTCTCCCGGAAAGAAGTGCAGCTCGCCGTGCTCCTCAGGCAGCAGACCGAGCAGAGTCCTGATGTGCAGTCGGTCCGGGCCGCGATTAACCGCCTCAGGGCAGAACTCGCCACCCTTACCGGAGACAGCAGCCCTGACGGGATCCCCTCAGTGAGCAACGTCCCGGGGGTCGGCCTCGAGTACGCCAGGAAGATGCGGGAGATGAAGACGCAGGAGCTGCTCTTCGAACAGCTCACTAAGCAGTACGAGATGGCGAAGCTAAGCGAGGCTAAGGACTCATCGTCGCTGCAGGTCCTCGACGAGGCGGTTCCCCCGGTGAGGAAGATCCGGCCCCTCAGGACCAACATCGTGTTCCTATCAACCGTCTCCGCCTTTTTCCTCTCGGTGTTCCTGGTGTTCTGCCTCGAATACTATGAACAGCTGCCGGAAGAACGCAAAAACGTGTTCCGGAACCTTAAGAAACAGGCCCTCAGCTTCAAGTAACACGGGCAATGCCGATTGCAATTACCTCCACGGCTGCGGAGCTGAAATCATGGATTTAAAGAACAAGAAAATACTTGTCACCGGGGCGGACGGCTTTATAGGGTCTCACCTGGCCGAGGAGTTGGTGCGGCGCGGTCACGATGTGAGAGCCTTTGTACTCTATAACTCCTTCAACTCCTGGGGTTGGCTCGACCGGGCCGATCCGCGGCTGTTGAAAACGATGGATGTCTTCTCCGGGGACATTCGTGACCCCCACGGGGTAAAGCAGGCGATGAAGGGGTGCGACGTGGTGCTGCACCTCGCCGCGCTGATCGCCATCCCGTATTCGTATCACTCTCCCGACACCTACGTCGACACCAACGTCAAGGGGACCCTGAACGTGGTCCAAGCCGCGCGGGAGCTTGGTGTCTCCAAGGTGGTGCACACCTCCACCAGCGAGGTGTACGGCACGGCCAGGTACGTGCCGATCACCGAGGAACACCCGCTCCAGGGGCAATCCCCGTATTCGGCGTCGAAGATAGGGGCGGACCAGATGGCACTGTCGTTTTATACCTCGTTCAACACCCCTGTCGCCATCATCAGGCCTTTCAACACCTACGGTCCCCGGCAGTCGGCCCGAGCGATCATCCCGACTATCATCACCCAGATCGCCAACGGCTCGCGCCGCATCAAGCTCGGTGCGCTCCACCCGACCCGCGATTTCAACTTTGTTATGGACACGGTGAGGGGATTCATCAGCATCGCCGAGTCGGACCTCTCCGTGGGAGAGGTGATCAACGTCGGGAGCAACTACGAGATCTCCATGGGGGACACGGTCCGGATGATTGCCGAGGTGATGAATACCGAGATAGAGGTGGTGACCGACGAGGTGCGCCTTCGGCCGGACAAGAGCGAGGTGGAGCGCCTGTGGGCGGAAAACCGCAAGGCGAGGGAGCTTGCCGGGTGGGAGCCCCTCTACGCAGGGAAGGACGGCCTGCGCCGTGGCCTCGATGAAACAGTGACATGGTTTCGCAACCCCGAGAACCTTCGGGCCTACAAGTCGGATATTTACAACATATGACGGGGACAACGGTCGCACAGGGGGTGCTCCAGGCGTTGCGGACGGTACTGCCGGCCACGAGCCCGTTCATCGGTCTGCACGAGCCGCAGTTCGGCGGCAACGAGTGGCTCTACGTCAAGGAGTGCCTCGATACCGGCTGGGTCTCCTCCGTCGGCAAGTTCGTAGACAAGTTCGAGGAGCAACTCGCCGATTACACCGGCTCCGCCAAGGCGGTCGCGGTGGTGAACGGCACAGCGGCGCTCCATATCGCTCTTCAGTTGGGTGGCGTCAGAAGCGGCGACGAGGTGCTGATCCCGGCGCTTACCTTTATCGCCACGGCTAACGCCGTTTCCTACTGCGGAGCCATTCCCCACTTCATCGACAGCGAGGAGAGGACCCTCGGCCTCGACCCGGCGAAGCTCGCCGACTATCTCGCCGACAGCGCCGAGATGCGGGGGGGGAGCTGCTACAACAGACATACCGGGCGCCGCATCAAGGCCGTGGTTCCGATGCACACCTTCGGCCACCCTGTCGACCTCGACCCGCTCTGCGAACTCTGCTCCCGCTATGGCTTGTCCCTCATCGAGGATGCCGCGGAGTCGCTGGGGTCGTACTACAAGGGGCGCCACACCGGGAACCACGGGATACTGTCGGCGTTGAGCTTCAACGGCAACAAGACGATCACCACGGGCGGCGGTGGGGCCATACTGACCAACGACGAGCAGCTCGGCAAACTGGCGAAGCACATCACCACAACGGCGAAGGTGCCGCACAAGTGGGCCTTCGCACACGACATGGTCGGCTACAACTACCGGATGCCGAACCTGAACGCGGCGCTCGGCTGCGCCCAGCTTGAGCAGCTAGACGGCTTTCTTTGCCGGAAACGCGCCCTCGCCCAGAGGTATCGGGAGGCATTCGCCGCTCTCCCCGGGGTGCGTTTCGTCGCTGAGCCGGAATTCGCCCGGAGCAACTACTGGCTGAACGCGCTGCTGCTCGAAGGGGACGCGGCGCAGGAGAGGGACGCGCTTCTCGAGCTCACCAACGACAGCGGCGTCATGACCCGTCCCGCCTGGACCCTGATGCACAGGCTGCCCATGTTCGTGAGCGCTCCACGTATGGACCTCTCGGTGGCCCTCGATCTGGAGAAGCGGATGATCAACCTCCCCAGCAGTGCGATGTTAGGAGAGAGCTTTGTCTAGACGCAGGGTATGCGTGGTCACCGGCACAAGGGCAGATTACGGCCTCCTTTACTGGCCCATGAAGGGGATTGAGGCAGACCCGGACCTGGAACTCCAGGTGATAGCCACCGGGATGCACCTCTCCCCTGAGTTCGGACTCACCTACCGGGTGCTGGAGCAGGACGGCTTCCGGATCTCCGAGAAGGTCGAGATGCTCCTTTCCAGCGACACGCCGGTGGGCATCGCCAAGTCGATGGGGCTCGGAGTGATCGGCTTCGCCGACGCGCTGGAGTGCCTCTCCCCGGACATCCTGCTGCTGCTGGGGGACCGCTTCGAGATACTGGCCGCCGCCCAGGCCGCCCTGGTCGCGAGAATCCCCATAGCACACATCGCCGGGGGGGACACCACTGAGGGGGCCTTCGACGAGGCGATCCGTCACAGCATCACCAAGATGGCGCACCTCCATTTCGTCACCAACGAGCAGGCGGCGAGGAGGGTGAGGCAGCTCGGAGAGGATCCGGCCCGCGTCTTCAACGTCGGGAGCCCCGGCATCGACCAGATCGTCCGGCTTGACTTCCTCGGACGCAGGGAGCTGGAGGATGCGCTTGACTTCAGGTTCCGGCAAAGGAACCTGCTGGTCACCTTCCATCCGGTGACGCTGGAGAGCCGGCCGGTAGCGGAGCAGTTCAACGCACTCATCGAGGCGCTCGACCTCCTCGGGCCGGATGTGGGGGTGGTTTTCACGCTCCCCAACTCCGACACGGACGGGAGGGTGCTGATCCGTATGATCGAGGAGTACGTTTCGACGCGCCCCCAGGCAAAGGCCTACACGTCACTCGGACAGCTCCGCTACCTGAGCCTCGTGGCGCAGGTCGACGCGGTGGTGGGGAACTCTTCCAGTGGCCTGTACGAGGTTCCTTCCTTTAAAAAGCCGACGGTGAACATCGGCGACCGGCAGAAGGGGCGCCTGCAGGCTTTCTCTGTGATCAACTGCGAAGCAGAAAGGGACTCCATCGTGGAGGCGGTCAGCACCGCGTTCGAACTTGATTGCAGCCAGACGGTGAACCCGTACGGCGACGGGAGGAGTTCCGAGAGGATCGTCGCGGAGCTGAAGCGGGAGCCCGATTACCGTTCCCTGATAAAAAAGCATTTTTTCGATCTGACGGAGTAGCGCTATGGCGAGAACCTACATCATCGCCGAGGCCGGCGTGAACCACAACGGCGACATCGAAATGGCCAGACGTCTGGTCGAGGTGGCGTGCGAGGCGGGCGCCGACGCGGTGAAGTTCCAGACCTTCAAGGCGGAGAAGCTGGTGAGCCGCCACGCGGCGAAGGCCGAATACCAGACCCGGAACACGGACGCCTCCGAATCGCAGTTCGAGATGATCAAGAGGCTCGAACTGGACGAGAGGGCGCACGAGTTCCTCCTGGCACACTGCGGGGCGTGCGGCATCGAGTTCCTCTCCACCCCCTTCGACGTTGACAGCATCGAGATGCTGGTGTCGAGGTTTCGCCTCGAGCGCCTGAAGCTTCCGTCCGGGGAGGTGACCAACGCCCCATTCCTGCTGAAGGCGGCACAGACTGGGAAACGGGTAATCCTCTCCACCGGGATGTCGTCCCTAGGCGAGATCGAGGAGGCGCTGGGTGTCCTTGCCTTTGGCTATCTCGGGCTGGCGGAAGAGGCGTCGAGAGCGTCCTTCAAGGAGGCTTTCTGCTCCAGGAAGGGGCGGGAGATCCTCATTGAAAAGGTGACCCTGCTCCACTGCACCACTGAATATCCCGCGCCGATCGCCGAGGTGAACCTGCGCGCCATGGACACCATGAGGCAGGCGTTCGGCCTTCCGGTCGGCTTCTCCGACCACACCGAGGGGATCTCAGTCGCCATAGCGGCCGCCGCCCGCGAGGCTGCCGTCATCGAGAAACACTTTACTCTCGACAGGACCCTTCCCGGTCCTGACCACCGCGCCTCACTGGAACCGGCCGAGCTAAAGGCGATGGTGCAAGGGATCAGAGGGGTCGAAGTGGCCCTTGGCTCCGGATGGAAAGGTGCGGCCCAAAGCGAGTTCAAGAACATGCCGGTGGCAAGGAAAAGCCTTGTGGCGGCGCGCGAGATCGCGGCCGGCGAGGCGTTCACGCCGGAGAACCTGACAGTGAAGCGCCCCGGCAATGGGGTCTCCCCGATGCTGTACTGGGAGTATCTCGGGCGCAGGGCGGAAAAATCATACCAACCAGACGAGGTGATCCTGTGAAACTCGGGTACTTTGCCGACGGACCCTGGTCGCACAGGGCGCTGGACCGGATACTGGAAAACCCGGAGCTGCAGGTCGCCTTCATCGTGGCGCGCTACGACAAGGCGGACCCGGTGCTCCGCGACTACGCGGAGAGGCTCGGGATACCTTACTACCTCCATGCAAACGTGAACTCTCCCGATTTTCTGGAGATGGCGGGGGCGCACCGCTGCGATATCTACGTTTCCATGTCGTTTAACCAGATCCTGAAACAGGAGATCCTGAACGCGGCTCCGCAGGGGTTCATCAACTGCCACGCCGGCGCGCTCCCCTTCTACCGTGGGAGAAATATCCTGAACTGGGCGCTCATCAATGGCGATACGCGGTTCGGCGTCACGGTCCACTACGTCGACGAGGGGATCGACACCGGCGACATCATCCTGCAGCGCTTCGCAGAGATAGCCGACAGCGACGACTATGCCACCTTGCTGGATAAGGCAATTGAACTCTGCGCCAGCATCCTCCCGGACGCGCTCGCTCAGATCGCGAGGGGAGAGCAGCAGAGGATCAGGCAGTCAACCATACACCCGGTCGGCTTCTACTGCAGTCAGCGCAAGCCGGGGGACGAGTGGATCAACTGGAACCTTCCGAGCCGCTCGCTGCACAACTTCATCCGTGCGCTGACTTCCCCGGGTCCGGGGGCGAGGACCGTTTACGGCGAGACGGACGTGGCGCTGCTGAAAAGCGAGCTGATAGAGGGAGCACCTAGCTACTGCGATCGCCCGGGCACGGTGGTTGGCCGCGGCCCTTCGGGGGTGGTAGTGAAGACCGGTGACGCCACGCTCAAGATAACGAGGGTGGCCGACGTCGACGCTTCCGGCTCCCTAGTCAACGAAAGGACCCCCGCATTCCGCATCGGGAGCGTGCTTGGCTTCGACACCCTTTCGCTCATAAACGCCATGAGATCGAGGCTCCTGAACAGCTAACAATTTTTCACGGGAACCGAACATGAAGAGCTGGCAGAAGATTCTTATCGCACCTGACACTAGTATCCGAAATACCATCGAGGTTATAGACGCCAGTGCCATGCAGATCGCGCTGGTGCTCGACTCCGACCGGAGACTCCTCGGCACCATAACGGACGGCGACATCAGACGCGGGATCCTCAAGGGGCTGAGCCTCGACGACTCCGCGCGGCTGATCATGAACCCGAGCCCGGTGGTCGCCATGACCAACGACAGCCGCGACACCATCCTTGCCACCATGCGGACCAGAAAGATCCACCAGATACCGGTGGTGGACGGCAGCGGCAGGTTGGTCGGCGTCGAGTTCCTGGACGAACTGCTGCAGCCGTCGGTGCGCGAGAACACGGTGGTGCTTATGGCCGGAGGTCTCGGGAGCCGCCTAATGCCCCTCACCAGCGACTGCCCCAAACCGCTTCTCAAGATCGGGAGCAAGCCGATCCTTGAAATCATCCTGGAGAACTTCATCGAGCAGGGGTTCTGCAGGTTCTTCATTTCGGTCAACTACAAGGCGGAGATGATCGAGGCGTACTTCGGCGATGGGAGCCGGTTCGGGGTGGAGATTCGCTACCTGCGCGAAGCGGAGCGGATGGGGACTGCAGGCGCCCTCAGCCTGCTCCCCGACAGCATCGACCGCCCTCTGCTGGTCATGAACGCCGATCTCCTCACCAAGGTCAACTTCGGCCATCTGCTGAACTTCCACACGGAGCATAACGCCAAGGCGACCCTCTGCGTCCGGGACTTCGACTACCAGATCCCCTACGGGGTCGTGCGGATCGACAAGCACCGCCTCACCGCCATAGAGGAGAAACCGGTGCACCAGTGCTTCGTCAACGCCGGGATCTACGTGCTGGAGCCGGAGATGCTCTCGTTTTTGCCCAGAAACACCTTCTTTGACATGCCTTCCCTCCTCGGGAAGTTGATCGAGGAAAACCACGAGACGGCGGTCTTTCCGGTCAGGGAGTACTGGCTGGACATCGGAAGGATGTCGGACTTCGAGCAGGCGAACTACGAGTTCAATCAAGGGAATTAAACCACCAACACTAGAAAGGGAAGCGCGATGAAATTCTTGATTGTCGGACTGGGCTCCATGGGGAAAAGGCGAATCAGATGTCTGAAATCGCTCGGTTACACGGAGGTAGCGGGGTACGACCCACGCGCCGACCGTCGTGAAGAGGCGGCAGGGAAGTACGGTGCTCCCGTCTACGACGACTTCGACCGCGCCCTCAGCGATTTTTCGCCCACGGCGCTGATCATCTCGGTCCCTCCTGACCTGCATCACCACTACATGGAGATAGCGCTCGAGCGTGGCATTCACTTCTTCGTGGAAGCAAGCGTGGTCGACACCAGGATGGACGAGATAAAGAAAAAGCAAGCAGCAGGGGACACCGTGGCCGCCCCGTCCGCGACGCTGCTGTACCACCCCGCCATCAAGCTCATAGGTGACATCGTCCGCTCCGGGCGGCTTGGCAAGATCTCCAACATCATGCACCACTCCGGACAGTACCTCCCGGACTGGCACACCTACGAGCCGGTCTCCGACTACTACGTCTCCAACCCAGCCACCGGCGGCGGGCGAGAGATCGTACCGTTCGAGCTGGCCTGGCTCACCTCGATCTTCGGCTTCCCTACGCGGGTTTGCGGCAATTTCAGGAAGACCATCCCCATTGAAGGGGCGGAGGGGATCGACGACACCTATAACATGCTTCTGGACTACGCCGGGTTTCTGGCCACCGTGACGGTCGACGTCGTTTCCAGGCACGCCACCAGAAGGCTGCTGATCAACGGAGAATCCGGGCAGCTCATCTGGGACTGGGATGCCGCCTGCATCAGGATCTTCGACCCGAAAAAGGACGCCTGGGAGACCATCCCGTACAGCATGGGGGAGGCGGCGCCGGGGTACAACGCCAACATCGGCGAGAACATGTATATCGACGAGGTGCAGAACTTCATCGACGCGGTGAAGGGGACCCGCCCCTTTGCCAACACGCTTGAGACCGACCACAAGGTGCTGAAGCTCCTCTACGCCATCGAGGAGTCGGACAAAAGCTCAAGCTTCGTGAGCTTCACGGCATGAAAACCGGGATCTTCATCACGGCGCGGCTCGGGTCGACGCGGCTGCAGCGAAAACACCTCCTCGAGGTCGAGGGAAAGGCGCTCCTCCAGTACCTCCTGGAGCGGATCTCGCGGGAATTTCTCAGCGAAATCGCCCAGGGTGAGGCGGAGATTGTCATAGTCACCTCCGACCTTCCCGAGAACAGGGAATTCGAGAGGTTCTTCGGCGACGGGGTGCACGTCTTCTACGGCCCGGACGCGAACATACCGCTGCGGCACCTCCAGGGGGCGCTGCGAAGGGGCATCGCCCGGATCGTCGCTGTGGACGGCGACGACATCCTCTGTTCAGTAACCGCCATGCGGCGAGTCTACGGCGCGCTGCGCGACGGGGCTCCGTACGCGAAGACGAGCGGGCTTCCCTTCGGGATGAACTGCTTCGGGTACCAGACCGCCTTCCTGGAAGACGCGCTCGGCGGACACCACGGTGAGACGCTGGAAACCGGGTGGGGGCGGATCTTCGACAACAGTTCCTTGAAGGAGTTCCCGATGCGGCTCGACGGCGGGGAACTCCCGCTTCGCTTCTCCCTCGACTACCAGGAGGATTTCCAGTTCTTCGAAAGCGTGATCACGGCGGTCGGGAAGGGGATAGCCGGGGCGAGCGACAAGGAGATCGTCTCCGTCGCGGCGAAAAACGAGTTCTACAAGATCAACGCGGATATAGCGGAGGCTTACCAGCGCAACTTCAACCAGGCAATCGACATGGAGGCCCGCGGCAATGAGTCTAAATAAGGAGTACCAGGAGAAGGCACACAAGTTCATCCCGGCTGGTGCGCACACCTACAGCAGGGCTGACGACAGCTACCCCGAGAACGCACCACCGGTTCTGGCACGCGGCAAGGGGGCCCACGTCTGGGACATGGAAGGCAAACGCTACCTTGATTACGGCATGGCGCTCAGGGCGGTGACGGTCGGCTACGATTACGACCGGATCTCCGCTGCGGCCGTCGCACAGATCCACAACGGCAACAACCTGACCAGGGCCTCAAAGATCGAGGTGGAGGCGGCCGAGGCTATCTGTTCTCTGATCCCCTGGGTCGAGATGGTGAAGTTTGCCAAGAACGGCTCCAACGTCACCACTGCCGCAGTGAAACTCGCCCGCGCCTACACCGGGAAGAGGTACGTCGCCAAGTGTGCGCAGCATCCGTTTTTCTCCTTTGACGACTGGTTCATCGGATCCTCCGCTATGGACGCCGGTGTTCCGGAGTTTTACAAGGAACTCACCCTGAACTTCGACTTCAACGACATCGCCTCGCTGGAGCGGCTCTTCGCCTCTCAGCCGGGTGACATCGCCGCTGTGATACTCGAGCCGGCGACCACCGAGGAGCCGCGGGACAACTTCCTGCAGGCGGCGAAGGCGCTCTGCGAGAAAAACGGTGCGCTCCTGATCCTCGACGAGATGATCACCGGCTTCAGGTGGCACCTTCTAGGGGCCTGCCAGTACTACGGGGTTGTCCCCGACCTGGTCACCTACGGCAAGGGGATGGCCAACGGGTTCTCCGTCGCGGCGCTTGGGGGCCGGCGGGAGATCATGGAGCTTGGCGGCATCCACCATAAAACCGAACGTGTCTTCCTGATCTCCACCACCCACGGTGCCGAGATGTGCGGGCTGGGTGCCTTCGTGGAGACGCTCAAGGTGTATCAGGAACTCGACGTGATCGGAGGAATGTGGCGCTCCGGCAGGAGGCTCATGGACGGCATGAACGCCATAGCCTGCGAACTCGGCATCGCCGACCATTTCAGCTTCGACGGCCTCCCCTGCTCGCCGAACTTCACCACCCGCGACCGCGACGGCAACGTCTCTCTCGAGTTCAGGACCCTTTTTGTCCAGGAGATGCTGAAGCAGGGGATACTGATGCCCTGGATCGCGCTGTCGCATGCGCACGGTGATTTGGAGATAGACTTCACCCTGGAAGCTGGGAGAAAGAGCCTCCAGGTGTACCGCAAAGCCCTCGAGACCGGGGTCTCCACCTGCCTGGAAGGGCGCCCGATCAAGCCGGTGTTCAGGAAGAAGAACTAGTAGCTGCAATTATAGAAGGTGGTGCTTTCATGGCGGAGCTATTCAAACTGACCGGCAAGGTCGTGGTAATAACAGGGGGTACCGGCATCCTCGGTAGCAACTACTGTCTGAAGCTTGCGGAGGCTGGAGCCACCGTGGTGGTCGCCGACATCGATGCGGCGTGCTGCGCGGAAGCTGCGCGTGCGATCACGGAAGCGACCGGGGTCGAGGCCTCGGGGTGCGCCGTCGATCTTGCGGACGAGGCGTCGGTCAAGGAGTGGGCCCGGGCGATCCTAGAAAAGTTCGGACGTGTGGACGTCCTGGTGAACAACGCGGCCACCAAGTCCCCCGGGTTTTTCGCGCCGCTGGAGAAGTTCTCAGTTGCCGACTGGAACCAGGTGATGGCGGTGAACGTGACCGGGATGTTCCTGGCCACCCGCGAGCTAGGCCCCTCCATGGCGGAGCGGGGCAAGGGGAGCATCATCAACGTGAGCTCCGTCTACGGCGTGGTCGGCCCGGACCAGAGGATCTACGAAGGGTCGTGGTACGAGGATCTCGGGGGGGCCATCAACACCCCGATGATCTATTCAGCCACCAAGGGGGCGGTGGTCGCCATGACCCGCTATCTGGCGACCTACTGGGGAGCCAGGGGGGTGCGCACCAACACGCTCACGCCGGGGGGGGTATCCTCCGGGCAGAACGGGGTCTTCAACGAGAAGTACAGCGCGCGCGTCCCGATGGGGCGCATGGCGACGGCGGACGAGATGGTGGGTGCCCTCATCTTCCTCGCCTCCGAGGCCTCCTCCTACGTAAACGGGCAGAATCTCATCGTAGATGGCGGCTTGACCGCCTGGTAGCACCGAAGAACCGTCACACGTTCACCCACGGCGAGGATTAATGGATCTGCGTTTCAACACAGTGATTTTGTTTACCGCGAACAGGTATGTCTGCTACGCGATGCTCTTTCTCAGGGGGGTCATGATTGCCAAGTTCCTGGGCCCGTACCTGTACGGGGTCTGGAGCTTCCTGACTTTGGTGCAGCAATATCTGGGTTACACGGGGCTCGGGCTCAACTTCGCCGCCAACGTGGAACTCTCGACGGGGCTCGAGCCGGACTCCGCTGAGCGGAGGAAGGTCATCAGCTCCTCCTTCACTCTCACCGTGCTGATCTCCCTTGCGGTCTGCCTGGTGATGTTCCTGCTGCAGTTATTCGAGGTTCCCTTCCTGGCCAGCTACCCGGGGAACGAGTACCTGCTGCCGGTCACGGTCATCGCCGGTCTGACCAACGTGCAGCAGCTCCTGGTGAACGTGTACCGCTGTTACGGAAAGTTGGCGAAAATCGTCTTCTCCGAGCTGTCGCTTGCTGTCCTCACCCTACTGATTCTGTTCTTCTTCAGGGACAAGGCGCTCATTTCTGCCTCCCTCGTCGCCATGATCCTGGCGTTGGTCGCCAACCTCGCCGTTTTCCTGTACCGGCCGCCGTTTCCGATCGGGATCTCCGTCAACGGCGCCGCTTCGAAGAGGCTTCTGGCGATCGGGATACCGCTTCTGGTCTACAACTTCAGCTTCATCCTGATCACGCTGATTGGGCGGACCATCGTCGGCATGTACTACCCTATCGAGGCGATGGGGATTTACTCTTTCGCCAACGTGATCAGCGGCACGGCGATGCTTGCGGTGGAGTCGGTGGCCTGGATCGTCTTCCCGACCATCCTGTCGCGGATCCATGAGGGGGTGGACAACGAGACGGCGACCTCGACCCTGAGCACGGTGCGCGACCTGTACGCCACCTCCGTTTTCGTCACAGTGTTCATGATCATCCTCTGCCTACCGGTGCTCTTCCATTTTCTCCCCTCCTACCGGAAGGCACAGGAGACGCTGAACATCCTGCTCCTGTCGCAGGCGGTCCTCTCCATATCGTTTGGCTACAACTGCCTTGCCATTGCCAGGAAGAAGCAGGTGATGATCTCCGCGATAAGCCTTTTCAGCGTGTTCGCCATCTCCTGCATGAGCTTCATCGTGGCGAGGCTCGGGCTGGACATCAAGTACATCGCCGTCTGCGTTTTGGCCGGCACGGTCATCTTTAACCTGCTGCAGGGGGTGTTCGGATACTACCTCTTGAACGGCGTCTGGCAGTTCGACCTGGGAAGGATCTTCCCCGCCAGCAATCTGGCCGCCGTCGTGTTGCTCCTCCTGGGCGGGCTTCTCGATTACCCGGCGCTCATGTACCTGCTGGGGATCTCGATCTTCGCGGCAGGGAACCTCAGGCAGCTGAAGGGACTCTACCAGTTCTGCGCGGCGAGGTGGAACCCGCAGCCGGAAGGGGCAGCATCATGACGCAGGTCGCGGCGATAGCGCCGCAGTTCGCCAGGAAGACGGCCAAGGCCCGGCAGCTCACCCTGGCGAGGTACCACTTGGTCAGGCGCCTCGCCTCGCTCTACCTGGCGACGAAGACGGTGAAGGACCGGGTCTTCGCCTGGCCCCCGTATCGCGAGGAGCGCGACCGGGAAGGGATCGACTCGCTGCTGGCCAACGCCCGGCACTACCTGAAAGGCCTGGACGCCACCCTCGAGTTCTTCCTCGAGACGGGCGACGGGGTGGTCCGCTGCAGCTCTCACCCGCCGTACGATCGGGTGGTGCGGCAGGAAAAGATCGGGGCGGAGGCGGCGAAGAGGTCGCTTTGCCGCGCCCGCTTTTGCACCGTGTGGCGTCTGGACGGCATGCGCTGGGGGAGTTCCTACCGGCCCTACCTCTACAACATCGAGAGGGGGGTGGGGCGCTACGACGCCAACGAGTGGCTGCGGCTAACCACCGACCTCTACCTTGCGTCGCACGAATTCCCGGCCCACCAGGCCCCGCTGCCGGCGCACCCGGTGAACTCCTGCGCCGTCCTCGGTACCGGCCCGAGCTACGAGCAGTTCCTGAATGAGGCGGACCGCTACGACGCCTGGATCGGCGCGAACTCCGTCGCGTGCGACGAGAGGGTCCGCCAGCTCGGCAGGCCTTTTGCGATCTGCATGCTCGACCCGCACATCCTCTCGCCGCTCGACAGCATGCTGCCGACTCTGGAAGGGGTGTTCGCCCTCTTGAGGGAAACGCCGGCGGTACTTATCACCATCCGCGACTTTGCCGCCTTCATTGAGTTGAACTTCCCGGCGGACCTTAAGAGGAAGTGCCACTACCTCCCGGCCCTCGGGCACGATGGGATCTCCTTCGGGCTTGCCGATGACCTGAATCGCCTCATGGTGACTCCGTACGGCAACGTGCTCACCGACCTGATGCTTCCGGTCGCCGCCTCAATCAGCAGAAAGGTCGTGGTCTACGGCTGCGACGGCAAGAAGCCAGGCTCCGAAGGGTTCTTCGATAAGGGAGGGGTGGTCTCCAAGGTGGACGACAAGCAGAACGAGCAACTGGCGAACGTGATCGACCACAGCACCTATGACTACTACGTGCAGATGCACAACATTTTCACCAGGTACGTGGTGGACCAGTGCCTCGGCAAGGGGGTCGACATCTCGGTGAGGCGCCCCTCCTGGAATGCCGGCCTTCAGCACCTGACCGTAGGCACCCTTTGTTCCGATGACTGAGGTACTTTTTATTTTCATGTCGATTCTCGCGGCGACCTACTTCCTGTTCATCCACAAACGCTCTATGAACAAGACGCTGACCGCTTCGCGCTGGCTCCTCCTTGCCTGGACCGTGCTGTGCCTGTTTTTCGCGTTCAACCCGGTGCAGTACCACGCCTTCGAGGTCTCGGCGCCGACGGTGCTGTACTGCCTGGTCTGGCTCCTCGCCTTCATCGGGGGGGACCACTTCGGCTACCTCTGCGGCCCCAGCGATGGAGCGGCCGCACCGAGGGCGCCGGAGCTGATCCCGAAGAAATTCCTCACCCTCCTGGACCGGTTGATCGTCTTGTCGCTTTTATGTGGCGCCTACTACGGCTACGTCAAGCTGCATAGCCTTGGGGGGAACAGCCTCGAGTTCGTGATGTCGGATCTGCGCGGCGCCCTGGTCTCAGAGGGAGAGTCGAAACTGAGCGTTCTCGCGGTGGACGTGGCGATGAGCGGTTTGGTCTTCTCGCTGATCAGGATCTCCTGCACCATCATGGAGAACAAGGCCCCGTCGCTCCTCGCGCTGGGTGGGATTTTCGCCTACCTCTCTGTGTACGTGTTCAGGGCCGGCAGGCAGGGGATCGCCATCTCAGTCGTAGCCCTGGCGGTGACCCTGGCCGCAAGCCTGCAGGCTTCCCGGCGCCCGTACCGTTACGGCAAGCGGCTCGCCGTGGTGACGGTCTGCCTGTTCACCTTGCTGGTGAGCTACTTCACCTACAACACCCTGACCAGATCGACAGGCGCCGCTTCGGTCGGGCTGTCGCTCGACCGCAAGATCGCCTTCGCCCAGCGTGCGCTCTCCTGCACTATCGACCCGAAATTCATCGATTCGATGCAGAAAATCGACCCGATCGGCAGCAGCCTTGTCGAACTCTTCATCTACTACTCGCCGCAGTTCTACGGACTCGACTTCACCATGAAGCACCCGCATGACCAGCACGTGTGGGGAGGGCTGCAGTTCAACTACTTCGTGAGGTCATTCGAGAAAATGCTGGGGCTGGACGTGATCGTGCCGACGATCTCCGCATGGGAGAACGTCTTCAACGACTACGGGCTGTACTCAAATTTCTTCAGGACCGCCGTCGCCACCACCTATATGGACTTCGGCCCGGTGTTCAGCATCTTCTTCATCTTCCTTTGCGGCTTTTTCGCGGGAACGGTCAGGAAAACCGCATTAACCACGGGATCCCCGTTTTTCATCGCCTTCGAAGGGCTTATCTGCTCGGGTGTCTTCATGACCAACATTTACAGCCCCTTCTGCGAGATCGGCTGGGCTTACCCGTGGCTTATGTTCATGCTGCTTTATTTTGTATTCATCCGTAAAAATACCAGATACGTGCGGTGCGGCCAAACTGCGGGTACCGGAGCCGGTCCGGGCTCCGCAGTACTGCTGCCTGCCGGGGAGAACTGATGAGAGGGTTTCTTTCTTCGTTGCGCTTCGTAGTGAACCATCCGCTGAATAGGAACAACCCGGCGGAGGCTGTGAAGCGCTGGGTGAAGTGGCATATCGGCAGCCGGCTGGTCCCGGGGCCGGTGGCTGTGAATTTCGTGGATGATGTGCAGATGCTAGTATCGCCGGGGATGACCGGCGCGACCGGGAATGTTTACGCGGGGCTGCACGAGTTCGAGGACATGGCCTTCGTTCTGCATAGCCTCAGGCCCGGCGACCTCTTCGTCGACGTCGGGGCGAACGTCGGCTCCTACACGCTCCTGGCCGGCGGCGCCGCCAAGGCGACCTGCATCTCCATCGAGCCGCTCCCTTCCACGTTCGCGCATCTTGCCAAAAACGTGGCGCTAAACGCCCTGCACGGCAAGGTGACTCTGAAGAACCTCGCGGTGGGGAAGGAGGACGGGGTGGTGCGCTTTACCTCCGGCCTCGACACCGAGAACCACGTGGTGAGCGGGGAGGACCAGGGCCGCGACTTCCAGGAAGTCCCGATCGAGAGGCTCGACGCGATCCTTGCCGGGTGCGCTCCCAGGGTGATCAAGATCGACGTGGAAGGGTTTGAGATGAACGTCGTCGATGGGGCTCAGACGACCCTTTCCGCCGGCTCCCTCGACGCCGTCCTCCTCGAACTGAACGGCCTCGGCGCACGCTACGGCTTCGACGAGGCTGAGATCCACCGACGGATGGTCGGCTTCGGCTTCAGGCCGTATTCCTATACCCCCTCCAACCGGACCCTCACACTGGAAGATAGTCCGCGGGAACTCGGGAACACCCTTTACATCAAGAATCTGGACGCGGTGCGCGAAAGGGTTGCCACCGCGCCGGTCTTCACCGTGCTGAACCAGCAGATCTGAGTAAAGGAGCCAGCGTGAACCAGTTCAGGGATGTGGTCAATTATGTGCTCTTGTTTCTCCCGGTTTCCCGGTTCTTCGCCGTGAAGAGGTTTCTCCTCTCTGTGGCTGGAGTCGAGGTCGGCAAGGAGGTGAAGGTGAACGGCCGGAGCTGGTTCTACGGTCGCGGCAAGATCCGCATCGGCGACCGCACTTGGATCGGACCGGGATGTCAGTTCCACTCCACCAACGGCACCCTGATCGACATCGGCGCCGACTGCGACGTGGCGCCTGAGGTGATGTTCGTCACCGGCACCCACAAATTCGGCACAGCCAGGAGGCGGGCAGGGGAGGGGTACGGGGAGAACATCACGGTGGGCGACGGCTGCTGGTTGGGGACCAGGGTCACCGTGCTCGGCAACTCGTGTATCGGCAACGGCTCGTTTGTAGCCGCCGGCGCGCTGGTCAACTCCGAACTGCCGGAGAACAGCCTCTCCGCAGGCGTTCCGGCTCGCACCAAGAGGAGCTTCGACAACTGATGACCCGCCGCTTGGCCAAAACTCCCCGTTATTTCTACGTTGGCAACTTCTTCTCCGATCGCGTGAAGCAGCAGCGGGAGATCAGCACCGACTCGCCGGCCGCGACCGGCAAGGTCGCGCGCATCTGCAAGGCCGCGAGGGACGCGGGAGGCGACGTATGGATCATCAGCCTCGGGCGCGGGCGCACCAGGGGAACCGGGCGCAGGTACGGGGCGACCGCTGGGAGAATCGGCGGGGTCCCGGCGCTGTACCTCCCGTTCAACGACAAGCCGGTCCTGACGCACCTGGACAGCATCCTGTCGCTCCTCACGCTGGTGCTCCGGTGCACCGACAGGAGGTCGGTGCTGGTCTTTTACAACTTCACTTTCCACTACCTGCTGGCGCTGGTGGTCAGCCGGATCCTCGGGAGGCGCTGCATACTCGACATCGAGGACGGCTTTAGGACCGACGACAGGAGCCTCAGGGCGTCGGCGAACCTCTTCCTGTTGAAGACCTATAACCTCTTCTGCAACGGCGGCGCCATGCTCGCCTCCAGAGCGCTCGGGGAGCAGTCACCGCTGCGCGCCTCGTATGTCTGCTACGGGGTCTCCGAGGTGCACCAAACGCCGCGGCAATGGTCGGGCCCCCTGCAGGTCCTTCTCGGCGGTTCGCTGCTGGTCGATACAGGTGCCGAGCTTTTTGTCGAGGCGCTTAGGTTGCTGAGGGATATCCGCCCGCAGGCCCTTCATCGGCTGAAGTTTGTCGTGACCGGCTTCGGCGACCGGGCGGAGTTGATCGAGCGGCTCGCAGGCGAGGAGATGGGAGAGTTTCTCCAGTTCCACGGCAAGGTGACCGGCGCGCAGTACCGGGAGATCCTGCGGGGGTCGCATCTGGGGCTCTGCCTCAAGCTCCCCTCCAGTTCCATGGGGGCGACGACCTTCCCGTCGAAGGTGGTGGAACTGGCGTCCCACGGCCTTCTCGTCGTCTCAACCCGGGTGAGCGACGTGCCGCTTCTATTCGACGAGAGCACCGCGCTGCTCCTCGACGAGGCGACGCCGGCGGCCCTCGTGTCGGCGCTACTCTGCGTCGTCGATGATCCGGAGCGGTTCCACGGGGTCGCGCTCGCCGGGCAGGGGAGGGTGGCTGCGACCCTCTCGGCCGAGCGGGTCGGCGCCGAGGTCATGAGATTCTGGCAGGGGGAACTCCCGGTGCAAAACAGCGCCTCCCCCCTCGGGGATGGATGCTGATGGCCCGCTATGACCTGGTCTTCATCACGCACCTCCCTTCCTTTTACAAGGTGAACCTCTACAACGAGCTCGCCCGGAGGATGAAGGTATTTGTCATCTTCGTCGCCTCGTCCTCCGCCATCAGGACCAGGGACTTCGTCGGCAGCGACATGAAGTTTGACTGCGCGCTCCTGCACGAAGGCGACTTCGAGAGCCGCCCGAAAGCCGCGACGCTTTTTAAGCTGGTGCGACTTCTGGCGCAGCTCGACTACCGGAAGGTGGTGGTGGGGGGGTGGGACCTCCCGGAGTTCTGGGCCACGGTCCTGACAAGCCCGAGGTCCAAGAACGCGGTGGCGGTGGAATCGACCATCGTGGAGGGCGCCTCGTCCGGTCTGAGGCTCAAGGTGAAGGAATTGTTCATCTCCCGGATCGGCACCGCCTTCCCGTCAGGGAGACTGCACCAGAAGCTCCTCGATTCCTTCGGGTTCAGCGGGAAGAGCCACTTCACCCGCGGGGTCGGCATCTTCAACCGTGACGGTGCGCCTGCGGCCGGAAGGGAGTTCTCCTCCAACTTTCTCTACGTGGGGAGGCTGGCGCCGGAGAAGAACCTGGCGCTCCTCGTTGCTGCCTTCAACGCCATGCCCGGGGTGAAGCTGACTATCGTCGGGAGCGGGCCGCTGGAGGGGGAACTGAAGTCGGCGGCTTCCCCCAACGTCACCTTCAGGTCGCACGTCCCGAACGAGGAGATAGCCGGGGTATACCGCTCCCACGATGTCTTCATCCTCCCCTCGCTCGTGGAGCCGTGGGGGCTCGTGGTGGACGAGGCGTTATATTACGGGCTTCCGGTCATCGTATCGACGAACGTCGGCTGCCACACGGAACTGGTGCAGCACGGGGTGAACGGGCTGGTCTTCGACCCGTGCAGCAAGGAAGCGTTGATCGAGGCAGTGCGGAGCGTGGCGCACCCGGAACTGAACGCAAAGATGCGGCGCAACGTGTCACTGATAGATTTCGCAATGAGGGACGAGGAGCAACTGCTGGCTTACCAGCAGGCAATCGGCGCCTGACCGTCGGGACCAGGAACAGCAATGGCTAAACGTTTCTTCATAGATGCCTCGAATCTCACCGGTGCGGGGGCCGTGGTCGTCGGAATGAACCTCCTGCGCTTTCTCAGCGCCGCCGGGGCTGCAGACAGGTTCCTCTATTACCTGCCGGATACCCCGGAGTTCCGTGCCCTTGAGGTGATGCCGAACTGCAAAACCGTATTCAGGAGATGGCCGACCGGCATGGCGAACAACTTTTCCCGGCTCTTCGACCTTCACCTCGGGCTTCCATTGATGGTCCGGCGCTTCTCGCCCGACGTCTGTCTGACGCTCGGCGACATCGGCCCGATCAGGCCCGGCTGCAAGCACGTCCTCTTCGTGCACCAGGCGATGCTCATCAGTACCGAGGCCGACCTCTCCGGGATGGGGAGCTGGTCTTCCTACAAGCGGCTGTACCTCACCAGGCACTTCGCCGCGTCGCTGCACCGGGTTTCCCGGATCATCGTGCAGACCCCGGTCATGGCCGAGCACGTGGCCCAGAAGTACCACTTCGACAGGAACAGGATCTCGGTGATTCCCCAGCCGATCCCCGAGCACGTCAGGTCGAACGCGGGACGCCCTTTGCATCCGGCCATCGCCGGCTGCGCCAAGCCGGTGAGGCTCCTGTTCCTGGCACGCTACTACTCGCACAAGAACCACGGCATCCTCCCCGCCGTGCTGGACGAACTGCGCAAGCGCGGAATGCAGGACTCGGTGCACATCTTCACCACCGTCGAGGACGGGGTAGCGAGCTCCACCGATTTCATGAAGGAGATGTACCGGCAGAAGGACCTGATCACCAACCTCGGGCTTTTGCCGATGGATGAAGTCGCCGGGGCACTGGGCGCCTCCAGCGCTCTTTTTCTCCCGACGCTCTCGGAGAGTTATGGCCTCATCTACGTCGAGGCGCTTTCCTGCGGCGTGCCGATCCTTACTTCGGACCGGGATTTTGCCCGCTGGATGTGCAAGGACCTGGCGCACTACTTCGACCCGATGAACCCGGTGTCGATCGTCGATGCCATAGCGAGGATAACCTCACAGCCGGTCGCCTCCTACGCGGCGCGGGCGGGTGAGCGGCTCGCGGAACTGCCGCGCGACTGGAAGGAGCTGGCAGAGGCCTTCCTCGCCGTCCTGCAGGAGCAGTAGACGCCCGTGCGGTGCAGCCTGCCGCTTTGGGCGGAACCAATTGAACGGTAACGGAATTTTATGTCGCATATTGTCATCGTCAGCGCTGCTTATCCTCCCGAGCCGGTCGTCTCTGCGCGGATGTCCCGGGACCTGGCACTCCATCTCCTGGGGCTTGGTCACCGGGTCACCGTACTCTGCCCGCAGCCGTCGCGCCCGGCGAACGCCGACTACAGCGGCTACCGCGAGCCGGGGAGCTGCCTCGCCGCCGACGAGGATGGGGTCGAGGTGGTACGTCTGCCGTCCTTCGCGGCGCCGGAATCCGCTGTCGTGCCACGGCTGAAGGAGAGCTGGAGCTACGGGCGGCACGTCTGCAGCTACCTGGCTCAGAGGCCCGCGCCGGACGCGCTCTACGTGAACGCCTGGCCGCTGCTGGCCCAGGCGCTGGTCGCCGCCTGGGCAAAGAGGAGCGCGGTGCCGATGGTGTTGCAGGTGATGGACGTATACCCAGAGTCGCTGGTGAACAAGCTCCCCGCGGCGCTGCGGCTCATGGTCTCGCCGCTCAAGGCTCTGGACGCCTGGGTCGCGCGGAGCGCCACTTCCGTGGTGACCATTTCCGAGGGGATGCGGCGCACCTACACGGTCGGGCGCAAGGTCCCGGCAGCGCGCGTCGGCGCCATCCCGACCTGGCAGGACGAGTCGATCTTCGCGGGGGCGGTCTCGCGTGAGGAGGCCTGCCGACGCTACGGTGTCCCTGCCGGGCGCTTCACCTTCCTCTACCTCGGTAACGTCGGGTCCGTCGCAGGAGTCGATCTCCTGGTGCGGGCATTCCACCGGGCGGGGATCGATGCCGCCCAGCTCCTCGTTGTGGGGGACGGCTCTCAGAAGTCGGCCTGCCAGCAGCTTGCCGCCTCGCTTGGTGCCGGTAACGTGAGCTTCATCTCTGATCACGACGTGAACAACGTCCCGGTGTTGCAGGGTATGGCCGACGTCTGCCTGCTCCCCCTGAAGCGGGGGGCGGCGCAGAGTTCCATCCCGTCGAAGCTCCCGGCCTACATGTTCTCGGGGAAGCCGGTGCTCGCCACCGTGGACGGCGGTTCGGACACCGCGCAGGCGATCCGGGAGGCGCGGGCCGGATGGGTGGGCGAGCCGGAGGACCTGGAGTGGCTGGCGAGGAAGATGCAGGAAGTTGCGCTCATGGAGAACGAGGAGCTGGCAGCGCTTGGGGCCAACGCCCGGAGCTACGCGCTGGAGCGGTTCTCCAGGGGACAGGGGGTGAGCCACCTGGCCGGGGTGGTGCTGGCCGCCCTGCGCGATGGTCAACCGGAACTAAATCCAATCAGGCAGGAGGGGGGATATGGCAGTGCTGACTCCCGCTGAAGTGTTAAGGGAAGCTCGCAGCATCGAGCGCGAGCTTCCGTCCACCACCCCGAGGCTCGGTATCGTTGCCTCGTTCACCTCCGACCTCGTGCACCCGTACCTGATCTACGAGGCACACAGGGCCGGCTGGCCGCTGCTCCCGTGGCACGGCCCGTTCGGGCAGTTCGAGCAGGTGATCATGCAGGAGTCGCCGCTGTGGGCTCATGCCCCGGAGGCGATCTGGATCGCGATGCGGCTGCAGGACGTGGAGCCGAAACTCGTGGAAAGGTCGCAATCGATGGGCCCCGCAAGGATCCGGAACGCGCTCGCAGGCGTCTGCAGCCGCCTGGTCGGCCTCGCCCAGGCAGCCCGCGCGCGGAGCAGCGCGCCGGTATTCGTCTCGAATCTCGAGCTCGCCCAGCTCAGAAGCGGGCGTCCCTTCGAGGCATGCGACCCGGATGGGATTTTCTGCCAGATCGAGGAGGCGAACCGTGAGCTCGCACGCGCGCTCCAGGGGATCCCGGACGCCTACGTCTTTGACTGGGCGGGAGTGGTTGGTGCCTGCGGCGCGGCCGGTTTCACCGATCCCAAGCTCTGGCACATGGCGAAGGCAGCCGTTGCCGCGCAGCATATGCCGCGGGTGGCAACGGCGCTGATCCGCACCGTGACAGCGGTGCTTCGCACCCCCCTGAAGTGCATTGTCCTCGACCTGGACAACACGCTTTGGGGCGGGGTGCTCGGCGACGATGGCCCCACCGGCGTGAAGCTCGGCGGGGAATACCCCGGGAACGTGTTCCGCGAGTTCCAGTCGGCGCTCCTTGGCTTTGCCGACCGCGGTTTCCTCCTCGCCATTGCCAGCAAGAACGATGCGGCGGTGGTGGACGACATGCTCCGGACCCACCCTGAGATGCTCCTGAGGCACGAACAGTTCGCCTGCATCCGAGCCAACTGGTCGCCGAAGCCGCAGAACCTGCGGGAGATCGCTGCCGAACTGAATATCGGCCTGGACAGCCTTCTTTTTGTGGACGACAACCCGGTCGAGCGGGCGCAGATGCGCGCCGACCTCCCGATGGTGCAGGTCCTGGAACTGCCGGAAAACCCGCTGGGGTACCTGGAGGCGTTGCGGGGCTGCCCGCTTCTCGACCGTCCGCGGGTGCTGAGCGACGACGCGAACCGGGTGGCCATGTACCGCGAGAACGCCCTGCGGCAGGAACTGCAGCAGAAGGTCCAGTCGCTAGAGGAGTACCTGCACCAGTTGGAGATGGTCGCCGAGGTCTCCCACTGCTCCCGCACCGAACTGGAGCGGATCCATCAGCTCATCAACAAGACCAACCAGTTCAACCTGACCACGCGCCGCCACAAGCTGGACGAGGTGCGCGCCTTTATGGAGGACCCCGGCTCCCGGGTGGCCTCGCTCAGGTTAGCCGACCGCTTCGGCGACATGGGGCTTGTCTGTGTCGGCATCCTGCGCGGGGTCGGTACCGAGGTGGCCGAGGTCGACACTCTCCTCATGAGTTGTAGGGTGATGGGGCGCTCGGTCGAGGATGCTTTTCTGGCCTACCTGGCCGGGCTGGCCCGGGACGGGGGATCGGCGAGGCTGCGCGGCGTGTTCCGCGTGACGCCGAAGAACTCGCCGGTCGTGCGCTTCTACGAGGAGCGCGGCTTCACCCAGGTCGAGGCGCAGGAGGCGGACGCCGTCTGGTACGAAAAGGAACTGGCACCGGGCTCTTTCCCCTGGCCAGGCGTCATTCGACAAAAACAAACAGCAAAGGAAGCGGTATATGACACCTATTCAGCAGCAAGTCTGTAGATTGGTCGGCGACGTCTTCGGCCTCCCCCCCGAGGAGGTCACCCTGAAGACCTCGCACGACACGGTGGAGAAGTGGGATTCACTCAACATCGTCCACCTGGTGATGGCGGTCGAGGCCGAGTTCGGGGTGGAGATCACCCCCGATGACGCCGTCGACTTCCTCTCCGTGGAACTTATCTGCGCCATCCTGGGCGAAAAGGGTGTGGCATGAACCTCGAATCCCTCTACGTCGGGCGCCGCGACACGGTCGAGATGGACGTCAGCACCGAGCTGATCGACGCCTTCGCCGCGCTCAGCGGCGACGACAATGAGCTGCACATGATCGACGCGGCGGCCAGGCGCTACGGCTTCCCGCAGCGGGTCTCCCATGGCGTGCTGTCGCTCGCCTTTATCTCCACTTTGATCGGCAAGAAGCTTCCCGGCGCCGGCGCCCTCTGGAGGTCCCTCAAGGTGGATTGGCTTCGGCCGGTCTTCCCGGGTGACCGGGTGACCATCGTGGGGGAGGTGACCCAGGTCTCCACTTCGACCGGCTCCATCGCCATGGCCATTACCGGTACCAACCAGCACGGCACCATGGTGTTACAGGCGGAGGCGAACGTCGGCATCGGCGAGGAGCTCGCCCCCCCGGCCCCGGTGGCAGCGCCGAAGCCTGCTGCGGCTGCGACAGCCGGGCCGATTATGCTGGAGGAGGGGGGGGAGCCTGCGGTGCTCGTGACCGGTGGAAGCCGCGGCATCGGGCGCGCAGTTGCCCTTGAGCTGGGAAGAAACGGCCATCCGGTCGCCGTCGCCTACCACAGCGCCGAGTCCCAGGCAGCCGAGGTGGTGGCCGATATAATCGCTGCCGGCGGTCGCGCCGTAGCGATCAGGATCGACCTCGGCAGGAAGATCGACACTGCGAGGCTCGAGGAGGCGGAGGCCGTGGTCGGGCCGCTGCTCGGGCTGGTGCATGCCGCCTCCCCGCCGCTGCAAAACCGCAACTTCGAGCAGCTTGACCGCGGCGACTTCGAACACTACTTCCACGTCTACGTCTGCGGCGCCGTGGAGCTGGTCCAGGCGCTGCACGGCAACATGAAAAGGCACCAGTTCGGCCGCGTCGTGCTCCTTGGCACCTCGGCCATCATCGGCACGCCCCCTACCAAGATGGCCGCCTACGTCACCGGGAAGAGCGCCGTCTTCGGGCTCTGCAAGGGGCTCGCGGTGGAGCTAGGGCCGATGGGGGTCACGGTGAACATGGTGTCGCCGGGTCTCACCATGACCGACCTCACCCGCGACTACTCGCCCCGGATGCAGCTCGCCGAGGCGCAGAAGACCGCGATGCGCAGGCTGGCGACCCCGACCGATGCCGCTTCCCTGGTCCGATTCCTCCTCTCGGACGACGCCTCCTTCATCACCGGCGCGAACCTCCCCCTCACCGGGGGGGCGGCGCTCTTCTAGTGGAGAGGGAGCCGATGGCAATGGCAACCGGAACAGGCGAGGGGGCGAAGGCGTTCGAGGTGCGGCTCGCGCTCCCCTCCGACGTGGAGCAACTGGCCGCGCTGCACGAGGCGACCTTCACGCCCGAGGAGCACCTGCTGATACTGTTCGGCACCCCGGTACTCCGGCCGATCTACCGCTGGTTCGTCGCCTCGCCCGAGACCTTCACCGTGGTGGCTACCGCCAACGGCGAGGTGGTCGGGCTGTGCACGGCCTGCGACCGGCCTTACAACGCGCCGATGATCCGGCGCAACCGGTTGGCGCTCGTCCTCGGCGCGCTGCGCCACCCCGGGGCGCTCTTTCACCCGGAGATCGTGAAGCGCCTGAAGGGCGTTCTGTTTCGTAGCGGCGGCGGGACGGCGTCCGTGGCGGAGGCGAACCCGCCGGCCCAGTTCGGCTTTTTCGCCGTGCGCAAGGACCACCACGGAACGCCGGTCGCCGAGTCGCTTTTGCGGCAGGCGGTGTTGGAGTGCCGCCGGCGCCAGTGGCAGCGGGTTAGGGCGGGTGTCTACAAAAAGAACCTCCCGGCGCGGTTCATGTACTCGAAGCTCGGCTTTCAGGAGAACAAGCGGCTCAGGACCGAGCAGATGGTGTTCGTCGAACTGGAACTCACAGGTGAAAGCGGCGCGGCGCGCTGACGGCCGAGACCCGGAGGTCTGCATGGACATCGTTGCAAACAGGCAGTACAACATCGGCCACATCTGCACCAGGGTGCAGTGCGAGCGGGGGTTCCAGGACCGGCTTGCCTTCCGCTTCATCTCGGCCCAGCAGCAAAGGACCGACTACAGCTTCGGCGAGTTGGACCGCGAATCGAACCGCTTCGCGAACCTCCTCGTCGGGCTCGGAGTGGAGAAGGGGGACGTGGTCTTCACCTACCTCCCCAAGGCGCCGGAGCAGTTCTTCAGCTTCCTCGGCACCCTGAAGCTCCAGGCGGTCTGCGGGACCCTTTTCTCCAACTTCGGGGAGGAGGCCCTCCTGGACCGGCTCGGCGACGCGCGTGCCAAGGTCGTGGTGACCAGGAAGAGCCTCTTGAAGAAGGTGATGCGGATCCTGGACCGGCTCCCGGCGCTGCGCCACATACTCGTTGTCGACATCGAGGCTCACCAGTCGGACCAGGTTTCGAGCTACCCGGCGCTCATGGCACAGGCGTCCGACGATTTTACCGCCGGGCCGACCGCACCGGATACGCCGTCCGTGCTGCACTACACCTCCGGGTCGACGGGAAAGCCAAAGGGCGTACTGCACGTCCACCAGAGCATCCTGCATCAGGCCAGGACCGCGACCGAGGTGCTGCAGCTAAAGGATTCCGACCTCTTCTGGTGCACCGCCGACCAAGGGTGGGTCACCGGCACCTCCTACGGGATCATCGCACCCTGGAGCCTCGGAGTGAGCCAGATCCATTACGGCGGCGGCTACGACGCTAAGGCATGGTTTGAACTCTTGCAGGACGAGGGGGTCACCGTCTGGTACTCCGCGCCGACCGCGCTGAGGATGCTGATGCGCGAGGACCCCGCGCTCTACCGCGGTTTCCGGCTGGAGTCGCTGCGGCACATCTTCAGCGTCGGGGAGCCGCTGAACCCCGAGGTGATCCATTGGTCGCGTGCGACGCTTGGGCGCGACATCTTCGACACCTGGTTCCAGACCGAGACCGGCGGCATCATGATCTCCAACCGCCCCGGCCTCGCGGTCCGGCCCGGGTCGATGGGTACCCCCCTGGCCGGCATCGAGGCGGCGATCATCGATGCCGACGGTGAGATCCTCGGGGAGAACCGGCAGGGGAACCTCTGCATCAGGCGCGGCTGGCCCTCGATGTTCGTGACCTATCTGAACAACGAACTGGTCTATGGGCAGAAGTTCCGGGACGGCTACTACTACACCGGCGATACGGCGCTTAGGGACCCGGATGGCTATTACTGGTTCAAGGGGCGCAGCGACGACGTGATCAACACGGCCGGGCATCTGATCAGCCCTTTCGAGGTCGAGAGCGCGCTCCTGGAGGTGGAGGAGGTAGCCGAATCAGGCGTCATCGGGGCACCGGACGATCTCCTCTACGAGAGGGTGGTAGCCTTTGTCTCCCTGCACAAGCAGTACGCCTGGTCGCGTGAGCTCGAACTGAAGATCAGGCTGCACGTGAGCAACAAGGCGTCATCGATCGCGACCCCCCAGGAGATTATCGTGGTTGACGGCGTGCCCAAGAACAAGAGCGGCAAGATCATGCGCCGCGTGCTGAAGGCCCGCTACCTTGGGCTCGACACCGGAGACATTTCCACACTGGAGGATTGATCACATGGATGTACAGGCTGCTTTGAACGAGGTGTTCCGGCTGGTTTTCGATGACGACGACATCGACATCGCTCCGGATATGACGGCGAACGACATCGACGGCTGGGATTCCCTGTCGCACGTGAATCTGATCGTCGCGGTGGAGTCGCGCTTCAACATACGCTTCTCCCAGAAGGAACTTCTCACCTTCAAGAACGTCGGGGACCTGATCAACAGCATCAAAAGCAAGTTTTAAGCGCACCGGGCAAGGGGCTGCATGACCTTCAACACGCTGACATATTTCCTGTTCCTGCCGCTTGTCTACCTCGTCTTCTGTTTCGCCGGGGAGAGGGCGCGCTGGTGCGTGCTCCTGGGCGCGAGCCTGGTCTTCTACGCCGCGCTCAAGGTGCCGTATCTTCTTGCGGTGCTCACTCTGGTTGCCGTCGCCACCTACTTTTTCGGGCTGGCGATCGACGGAACGGCTGAGCCGGCAGCGAAGCGGCGCCTTTTGTGGTGCGGCATCGGGACCGACATCGTGATCCTGGTCGGGATGAAATATCTGCCGTTTCTCACGACCAACCTGCAGGCGCTGACCCGGCTCCTCTCGCTCGAGGCGTGGGTCCAGCCAGTGCACCCCTTCGTGGCCATAGGGGTTTCCTACTACGTCTTCCAGGCGATAGCCTACCTCGCGGACATCTACCTGGAGATCGAGAAGCCGGAGCGGCACTTCGGCTACTTCGCCCTTTACCTCTCCTTTTTTCCCAAGCTGTTGCAGGGGCCGATCGAACGGGCCGGCGACCTGCTGCCGCAGCTGAGAGGGAAGTACCAGGTGAGCCACGACAACCTCCGGATGGGGGCGCTCCTTTTCCTCTTGGGCCTCTTCAAGAAGGCGGTGATCGCGGACCGGCTTGGCATCTACGTCGACACCGTCTACCGCGACGTCCACGCCTATCAGGGACTGCAGCTGGCGCTCGCCACCTACGCCTACGGCTTCCAGATCTACCTTGACTTCTCCGGCTACACCGATATGGCGCTGGGGAGCGCCCTTCTTTTCAACATCAGGCTGACCCAGAACTTCAACAGCCCGTACCTGGCCACCTCAATCTCGGATTTCTGGCGCCGCTGGCACATCAGCTTCTCGCGCTGGATCCTCGACTACATCTTCAAGCCGCTGCAGATGCATTGGCGCGACTGGAAGAATTGGGGGACGGCGGTGGCCCTTTTAGCGGCCTTCCTGGTCTCAGGGATCTGGCACGGCGCCGGGTGGGGCTTCATCGTCTGGGGGGCGCTGCACGGCCTCTACATGGCCTGCTCCGTCTTCTATAAGCCGTACCAGAAGAAGATCTACAAGTCGCTCGGGCTCGACAAGAGCCGGGCGCAGAAGGTGTTTCAGGTTTTGGTCACCTTCAACCTCGTGAGTTTCACCTGGATTTTCTTCAGGGCGAACAGCATCGCCGATGCGTTCCACGTGGTGAAGGAGATCTTCCTCGACACGCGGGTGGACGTCGGCAACCTGTACCGGGCGCTCCTTCCCTTCACCGGCGACTTCACCAGCATCAGCCATTTCCTAAACCTGGTCATCTTCTTCGGGTTCTACTGGCTGGTTCGGAAGAGGGAGGTCGCGCGGTTGGAGCTCTCCTACGTGGTGATCATCTCGCTTGTCATCATCCTGCTCGGGAAATTCAACACCACGAGCTTCATGTACATGGGGTACTGACGATGACCCATCCGTTGTCGAAAGGGATACTGGCCCTCTTGCGGGTGGCGATGATCGTTGCGCTTTGCTTCGTCCTGTTCTGTGCGGTGAAGCTCTACTTCTCGCACATAGCCTACCCGAAGTCCTCGGGCATCCCCGGGCTCGTGGCCAGGAAAAAGGTCGATTACCTCTTCGTGGGATCCTCGCTCACCAGGCAGTCTTACGACATGAAGCTGATCAACGAGCGCTACGGAATCGACGCCTATGCCGCCACCTATAACAGCCTCAGCCCCGCCATGGCCTACAAGATCCTCAGGTTCGCCTTCGAGGACGCCGGGGTGCAGGTCGGGACCGTGGTGATGGAGGCCTACCCGTACAAGCTCCTGTACTCGCCGACGGCAATAGAAGACGTCCGGCTCTTCAACGCGGCCCCGGTGAAGATCAAGGAGGAGATCGTGCGGGACATCTACCGCAGTGAGCACGACCTGCGCAAGATCTACGATCTGGTGGTCCTGGCCGACAACGATTACCTGATCAACGCGCCGGTCACCTACAAGATCATCGAGAAGCTGAGCTACAACGGCGGCTACATGTACAAGAACGTCGCCGGCCTCGGTCGCTTCACCCGCAGCAGAGAAATTCTGGAGAGCGGGAGCGTGAACCAGACGCAGTACCGCTCCTACCGCGACCTGGCCGAACTCTGCCGGCGCCACGGCGCGAAGCTGCTCTTCGTCGAGCCGTTCGTCCCGAGCTACGTGCAACTCGGGAGGAACTATGCCGTGTCGAAAGACGGGGTCCGACGCGCGATTGCCGAGACAGGCCAGCCGCTGTACGACAACTCGATGGTGAAACTGGACAACAACGACCCTTCGCTCTTCGGGGACGAAATCCATCTCTCCACCAAGGGGAGGGAACTCTGGTCCCGAGAAATCATGACTCTCATTGGCAGGAACGAGGTCGCTGCCATGCCGGCGCAGGCCGATTTGCCGAGATAACAAAAGGAGATGCGCGTGGCTCAAACCAAGGCGTCACAACCCGAGGCTTTCCTCCCCTACGCCCTTCCCGATCTGGGGGAGGAGGAGATAAACGAAGTGCTTCATTCGCTTCGTTCCGGCTGGCTTACCACCGGTCCCAAGACCAAGCGTTTCGAGGAGGAGTTCACCTCCTTCCTGGGGGGCGGCGTCGAATCCGTCGCCGTCAACTCCGCCACCGCTGGGCTGCATCTGGCCCTGGAGGCGGTCGGTGTGGGACCTGGCGACGAGGTGATCACCACTGCCTACACCTTCACCGCCACGGCTGAGGTGGTGCGATACCTTGGCGCGGAACCTGTGCTGGTCGACATCGACCCGGCAACCTTCAACATCGACCCCGCCCGGGTGGAGGCCGCAGTCACCCCGCGTACCAAGGCGATCGTCCCTGTCCACTTCGGTGGGCTTTCTTGCGACATGGAAGCGATTCACGCCATCGCCAGAGGGCACGGGCTCAAGGTCGTGGAGGACGCGGCGCACGCCATCCCCACCACCTGTGACGGCAAGCTGATCGGCTCCCTCGACAGCGACGCCACCGTGTACAGCTTCTACGCCACCAAGACCATCACCACCGGTGAGGGGGGGATGGTGGTGACCCGGGACCCGGAGCTCGCCAGGCGCTGCCGCGTCATGCGGCTGCACGGGATCAGCAGGGATGCCTTCGACCGCTACACCTCCACGAAGCCTTCCTGGTATTACGAGGTGATCGCCCCCGGCTGCAAGTACAACATGACCGACATCGCCGCGTCGATTGGCATCCATCAGCTCAAAAAGGCATGGGCCTTCCAGAAGAGAAGGGGGGAGATGGCGGCGCTTTACGACGCCACCCTGGCTGAGCTTCCGGTGCTTCTCCCTCCGAAGGGGGCCGTCGGCGAGACGCACGCCTGGCACCTTTACGTCCTCCGCCTGAAGGATGGTGCCCCGGTGGACCGCGACCGCTTCATCGAACTCATGGCGGCGAAGGGGATAGGGTGCAGCGTCCACTTCATCCCGCTGCACCTGCATCCCTACTGGCGCGACCGCTACGGGTTCAAGCCGGAGGACTTCCCGCACGCCCTGGGGAACTTCCAACGGGCCGTGAGCCTTCCTATGTACACCAGGATGACTGAAGCCGACCAGCAGAGGGTGATAGCGGCAGTGAAGGAGATCCTCGGGTGAGCAAAAGGCTCTTCGATCTCCTCTTCGCCGGAGCCGGGGTGATCCTCCTCGCGCCGCTTTGGCTGCTGGTGGCGCTCTGGATCAGGTGCGACTCCCCCGGCCCTGTCTTCTTCAGGCAGGAGAGGGTGGGGCGGTTCGGGAGGCCCTTCATGATCTTCAAGTTCAGGACCATGTGCCTGGACGCCGAGGCCAAGGGGCGGCAGCTTACCGTCGGTGCGGATCCCCGCATCACCCGCTCGGGCGCTTTCCTGAGAAGGTACAAGCTGGACGAACTTCCACAGCTGCTGAACGTGGTGCGCGGCGAGATGAGCCTGGTCGGGCCGCGTCCCGAGGTGCCGCGCTATGTCTCGCTCTACCCGGACGAACTGCGCGAGGTGGTCCTTTCCGTGGCGCCCGGGATCACCGACTACGCCTCGATCGAGTACAAGGACGAGAACGCCATACTCGGGGGTGCGGCCGACCCGGACCGCGCCTACATCGAGGAGATCATGCCGGTGAAGCTGCGCTATTACGTCCGCTACGTCTCGGAGCGCTCCCTCTGGGTCGATCTGAAGCTTATTTTCGCCACCATCTTCGCCATCGTCGGGAAAAGGTGACTGACGGCGCCCCGCAGCGCCGTGACACTCACAGTTTCAACGGGAAAAAATGCCATCTCTTGCCAAAAACTCATTCTTCAGCACCCTCTCACTCGCCCTGAAGGTCGGGACCAACGCGGTCCTATCGATCCTGCTGGCGCGCGTGCTGGGGGCGGGGGAATTCGGGCGATTCGTCTTCGCCACCACCTTCACGGGGATATTCCTCCTGATCGTGGACTACAGCTTCAACCTGCAGGTGGTGCGCCAAGTCGCCAACGCCCCCGACGCCGTTTCGGGGATCGTGCAGCGGATGCTCTCCGCGAAGCTCCTGCTGTCGCTGGCCTGCACCGTCGTGGTCGTGCTGACGGCGGTCATGTCCCAATCCGGGCAGACGGACACGGTGATCCTGGTCCTGTGGCTCGGGGTGCTCTGCTTCTCCTTCGGCCAGTTCCTAAACAGCGTCTTCAAGGGGGTGAACAAGTTCGAGCTTGAGACCTACCCGATGCTGTTTCTGAACTGCGCCCTGCTGCTCATCGTCGTGGTTCTACTCGTGCTGGGGCGCAACCTGGTGCTGATCGCCACGGGGTACACGGCGGCGCGCATACTCTACCTCGGCATCAGCTACTGGTACTACTGCCGACACTTCGGGGGGCTCCGCTTCCGGGTCCAGCTCAGGGAGGGGTTGACGACCCTCTACGAGCTCCTCCCCTTCGGCATCTACTCGATCCTGGCGGTCATCTACCTGCAGATCGACACCATCATGCTCTCCTACATGCAAAGCGACTCGCAGGTCGGCCACTACCAGGCGGCGATGCGCGTCGCCCTGGGCACCACGCTTTTGTCAGAGATCATCCTGTCGTCCTTTTTCCCGCTGGTCGCCCGTGCCATCCGCTCGGACTCCGAGGAGTTCCGCACCCACACGCTCCTGCTCAACAAGTACCTGCTGGTGACCGGGGTCTTCTTGGCCACCTTCCTCGCCATCTTCTCCGACTCGATCATCAGCGTCCTTTACGGGAGCGGCTACGCCCCTTCGGTCCTCTTGCTGAGGCTTCTGGCCGTCGTGGTCTTCCTCCGTTTCGCCGGGGCGGGGTTCGGCATGATCATCAACATCTCCCGGAACGAGAAGTGGTGCACCATCGGCGTCAGCATCTCTGCGGTGATGAATATCCTCCTCAACTGCTACGCCATCCCCCGCTACGGTGCGATCGGGGCTGCGGTCACCAGCATCGTGACCCACATCGTGCTGAACTCCCTCTACGTCTTCTTCGCCTATCGCGCGGTGAACAGCCTCTTCATCAGCAGGCTCTGCCTGAGGGGACTGGTGCTGACGGCGACTTTCGCGGCCGGCGCGCTGTACCTGAAGCAGGTGGAGACGACCTGGGGAGGGGCGTTGTTCATGGCCCTTCCATTCCTGCTGGTCCGGTTTGCCCTGAGCAGGGACGAGATGGAGTCCATGCTCCGCGTCCTCAGGAAGGGTCTGCCGCTTGCCGAGGGGCCGTGAAAGGGAGCCGCATGCACAGGACCTTCAGCTCCATGCCTCAACTGCTCAACAGCGGTAAGGGATGCTTCATCGCCATCATCCTCTTTTCGCTCCTGCAGCTCTGCCCCTTTCGGCTGATGTGGCAGGTGGGTGGGGATGACCTCTCCTACCTTTCTCACGCCTTTACCATCGCGCTCGATTTTGACCTCGACTACGCCAACGAACCGGCGACCAGGAAAAGCGGCAACGGCAGGCTCGCCTCCCACCCGCTGGGACCCGGCGTGATGGCCGCCCCCTTCGTCGCGCTCTTCTCGGCGGCGGACCGCTTAAGCGGCAACCCGGTCATCGGGAACCATGCCCTCTACAGCGGCTCTTGGTCCTATTTCGGGTTCCTCTTCTCCGCCGTCTTTTACTACCTTTCCGGGATATCCCTCTATTACCGTTCGATGCTCCGGGTCTGCTTCGTCCCGCCGGGGACCGCCTTCCTGGTGCTGGCCAGTTCCGGGTCCGCGTACTTCGCCATGAACAGGTTCACGCTCGGACACAGCTTCGAGTTCTTCCTCCTTGCTGCGATCTTCTGTGGTACCGTCCGGGTCTGGAGCCTTGGCGCGGCCAAGGGGGTCGCAGTCGGGTTCAGTGAGGCGCTACTTCCCTCTTTGAGCGTTGCCGCGGCGGTCATTTTCAGCCTCTTCGTGCGCCCCGCGAACGTCAACGTGCTGCTGCTCCCCCCTCTGGTCCTGGCGGCGCTCCTTTGTCTCGACGAGCGGGTGGAATGGAAGCTGTTTTTTCATTCACTCTGGCAGCTCTACTTTTGGACCTGCATCCTCGCCGTCCTCTTCGCCCTTTTCAACCATTCCCTATATGGGGTCTACTACCCGACCATGACGGCGCTGTACAAGAAGTCGGCAGCCTTCAGCAGGTACGGGATCGACCCAGACAACAGCGGACGGACCGTGGTGGCTTTGGTGACCCAGGTGACTGCGAACCTCAGGTACCTGCCGAACCTTTTGTTCGGTTCCGAGCACGGCCTTTTATACTCGAACCCGTTGACCCTGGTCGGAACATTCCTGCTGCTGCTGCGACTGGCGAGGTCGACCGCGCTGCGCCTCGCGCCGAAGTGGACCCTGCTGCTGCTGACGCTGGGGTACTGCGGTCTCCCCGTGGCGGTGGTCCTGCTCTGGAAGACCACCGCCGGCAGTTACGGCTACCGCTACCTCTTCTCCATTTTCCCCCTGGGGGTGACGGGGTATCTCCTCTGGCTCAGGTATGCCTCGGCCTGGAGCCGTTCAGCACTCTGGCTGAACCGCGCCCTGATCGGCCTGTGCCTCTTTTCCGTGTTCAGTCAGCTCTTCTTCAGCATGACCCAGAAGCTGGAAGTGCGGGAGGGTGTCAACACCTTCGGTATCAACTACAAGGCAAGCGCTAACGGCTACGACATGGCGCTGGTCGGCGAGCTGGTGAACCCGCGAGCCTGGCTGCTGATGCTCGCCAAAAAGGCCCCCGGCTTCGTTGCGTTCAACGTGGTGCAGTATGCGGGGGTGGATCCTGCGGGGGTCGCGTCCAAGGGAGGGATCAGCGAAGACTACCGTCGCGCTGTGGGCAAGATGAAGGAACTTCAGCACGGGTCTCTGGTTTTCTCGCCGGGGGATTATCTGCTGCAGATTTCGGTGCTTTTTCTCTACATCATCTGTTTTGCCGTCTTCTACTGCAGGAGGGGGCCTTTGCCGGAAGCGTCGCTGCTGAGCGCCGGTTCAGCCGTGCTTGGTGGCCACGATGCAGATCGACGGCCTGAGCGGGAGGGGGACGCGGTGCATCGGGATGCTGCCCAGGAACTTCAGTAATCGAGGGAGCTTTCCCTGCTGTGACTTGGGGAGCGAGCGGGGAGCCAGGTGCTGCACCTCGAAGCCGCGTCGATGGAGGCTTTCCTGCAGAGAGGCGGAAGAGAAGGTAGTGGGATGCCAGATCCCCATGTCGTAGCGCCCCGCCATGCGGTAGTAGATCGATGCCGCCAGCGCATTGGGCGTGCGGAGCAGGTACACCCCGTTTGGCTTCAGCACCCGCGCCACCTCGTCGAAGTGCACTTCCGGGTCCAGCAGGTGCTCCACCATCTCCACCGACACGATGCAGTCGAGGCTTTGCGCGGCAAAGGCCATCAGCGCCGAATCCATCACCACCCCCTGCAGCTCCGGAAACCTTCCCACCGCAGTCTCCACCACCCGGGCGTTGAAATCAGAGGCGAGGAGGTTCTCAAATCCTTCCCTGCGGATCGTGTCCGCGAGATACCCGCCGCCGCAGCCGATCTCCAGTATCCGCGCATCCCTACCTCGGTTAGCCGCCAGCCACTCCACGAACTGATCACTGATGGTGTAGTCGGTGTAGGTGTTCGATTTCGCCCGCAGCTCCAGCGCCTCATAGAGCCCCGACAGCACCTTCTTGTTCAGCCCCTGCCTCAGAAGCTTCGCCGTACAGCTCCTGCAGAGTTCCACCTGTACCGCACTGCCGAGGTAGCAGTTACAGACCAGGCAGCTCTTGCCGCTGCGGCAGTCGCCGCTCCTCGACCCTTGCTGCCTGGTGGCGGCTGGGGGGGGAGTGACCGGAGAGGGGGGAGAAGCCCCAGAGGGGCAGCCGGAGGAGAGAGAGGCGTCGCACAGCGTGTCGGCAAGAAGGTGCGCAATGCCGCGTGTCACGGCAAAGCTCCTCCCGCAGCTGCAGGAGAGCACCCCTTCCAGCAGTTCGGTTCCTTCGCGCTTCAGGGAGGAGAGGGCGAGGTTTTCCTTGCAGGCGGGGCAGGCGAGGATATCGACGAGGGCTTCCTTCATCCCGCCTGTCTCCTCCCCCTGACGGTCAGGGACCAGTTGGGAATCAAGGCGACCACCGGCTTTCTCACCGTACCCTTCGGGGTCTTCAGGTAGCCGGGGTAGATCTTCGCGCAGTAGGAATCCGGGTTCCTGGTGGGGTCGTCGGAAACCACCTGGGTCAACCCGGCCTCCCGGTACCATCCCTCGACCTCCGGCTCGGTGTGGTGGAACGCGACGGGGGCGGAATACCAGTCGAAATTGAAGTGGTGCTGGGTACGCAGGACCGCCAGCGAGTTGGCGAAGGAGAAGAGGTGCCTGTTGCAGTAAAGCGCCTTCCCCAGCAGCGTGGGGAAGGCGCACAGCGACCAGAGGGTTCTGAGCGAAAGCCTGGTGGTGATCCCCCTGAGGGTCCGGTCGATCATTTCGTAGATGAAGTTCCCCTTCTTGTAGAGATGGATGGAAACAAGCCCCTCCCCGGTAAGAAGCGGCAGCAGCGAGGTGAAGGCGCCCCTGGTGTCGGGTGAGTGGTGCAGCACGCCGATGCTGTAGATGCAGTCGAAGCTGGCGTCGCGGAAGGGAAGGTTGAATACGTCGCACTGAATGGTCTGCACCCTGCCGCCGGTGTTCCTGAAGGCCACCTCCGCCGCGTGGCTCAGGTCGATGCCGATGACCTCGGCGCCGGATTCCAGCGCCACCTGTGCATAGCGTCCGTTGCCGACGCCGACGTCCAGCACCTTCTTCCCCTTCAACTCCTCTCGGGCGAAGAGGGTCTTTCTCCAGAAGGTCTCGCAGGTGTGGCTCCAGTACTGCTCCAGGTCCACCGCGGCGAACTCCGTTATCTCCATGCCGCTTTCCGGCTCACCCTTTCCGAGCCAGCCGTAGCTATTGTACTGTTCCCATTCGTAGCCGAAGCTCTCCTGGGTCGCCTTCTTCTGGATGGTCCGGCTGTCCATCTCGAGCGCGAAACTCTCCTTTAGTTGCGCCGGGAAGAAGCTGCGGTTCTTGCGGTAGAAGTCGCCGTAGTCGGGCCTTACGGCGGAGACGAACATGCGGGGGACACCCGCCATGACGGGAAACCACTGGCCGCAGGCGCACCAGAGTATCCCCTCCAGCACCTCATCCCCTTCTACCGCAATCGGTATCGGCTGCAGCGCGTCCTTGCACTGCGGACAGCAGAGTATGTCGAGAAGCTTCTGTTTCATGAGTTGGAAACTCCGTTCATGCTGTCTTTTTCCCCTTCTGTTTCGGATCTGCCGCAAGGGGCGCTACTTCACTGCTTCTCCGGTTGAGCCTGCCGCCCGGGCGGCCCGAACAGGATGAAGATCCCGTTCGGCGCATCGGTCAGGTAAAGCCAGATCAGCAGCAGGAAGGCGAGGCCGGTCACCTTGTCCGGGGGGAGACCCATATGGCTGAAAAAAGCGACCATGCTAGCCTCGCGCACCCCGAGGCTGTTGATGGAGATCGGGATGGCGCAGGCGATGTTGTACAGCGGCATGAAGAACGCCAGTTGGGACAGCGGCACGGTGAACCCGAGCGCGCCCCCCAGCAGGTACATCTGCAATATGGTGGCGCTGTTCATCACCAGACAGAAGAAGACGAACTTGATGAGAAGCCACGGTCTGGAGACGATGTCCGTCAGGGCGTCGTGCGCCCGCGCCAGGTGCTCCTCCCACGATGGCGGAGCGCCTACTCTCCTAAGCCCCGCCAGCGCCAGTCGGACCATCCCGCTGTTGGTCGCGGGGAAGGTGGCGCAGGCAGCCGCAGCCAACATGGCAAGGACCAAGTAGGAGAGTGCAGGTTGCGTCGCCGTGAAGCCGCTCGCGACGATGGCTGCGCCGGCCATGAGCAAGGTCGCCACCAGACTCAGGTAGCGTTCCATCAGGACTATTCCCGTTGACTGCAGGAGGCCCGCGCTGTGCTTGTGCACCCCCATCACCCGGTACAGGTCTCCCCCGATTTGACCGGGAAGGAAGAGGTTTATGAACCGGCTGGCAAGGGTTATCCGCAGCAGGGTGAGGCGCTCGAGTGTCACTCCACGCGACTGCAGGAGCAGCTGCCAGCGGCTCACCTGCGAGAGGATGCCGCAGACCTTGACGGCGAGGGCGAGCGCCAGGGGAGGCAACGACACCTGCGCGATGAGCGAGAAAACCCGCCGCATCTCCACGCGCTGTGCCAGGAAACAAAGGAGGCCGAGGCCGACCGCCACCTTCAGCGCGGTTTTCAGGAGCTTTCCTCCCGGTAAGGTGTGCCCGTTACTTTGTTGCACTGAATTCCTCATGCCCTTGCGCTGGTCTCGAACCCGGCGCTTTTCTCCCGCAACAGCAGAGGATGGTCGCCACCCCGAGTGCTTCGTCCAGCGGGAAACGGCGCAGGATCCGGTCAATGATTTTGAGGCTGCCGGCCGCTTCCTTGTAAAAGGAGACCATCGCTTCTCCTTCGCCGCGCCTGAAGTTGCTGATGATGCGCGTCCGGCTCCCGGTCATCCCGGCCCGGTCAAGGCAGCGTCTGACGGTCGCGGGGGTGAAGAAGTTGATGTGACCGGACATGAAGGAGGTCATCCCTAGCATCCTCCTCACCGCGGCGCGGAGCGTGAACAGGCGGCTGTTCGGCACCTCGACGTAGAGCACCCCTCCGGGTTTCAGCGCCTTCAGTGAAATGGCGAGGGCGGAGACTGGGTCGAGGAGGTGTTCCAGCACCATGTTCAGCACCACAGCGTCGAAACGCTCCTGCGGCAGCTCGACTTCCTCAATCGGCGCCACGAACGTCTTCTCTTCCCGCACCAGTCCCTTGTCGAGGGCAAGTCCGACCAGGGCGCGGCTCGGCTCGACGCACCAGTAATCCATCCCCCTGCGCGTCGCCTCCTGCGCCAGGGCGCCGACCCCGATCCCCACTTCCAGCAGGGAATCCACTCCGGGAAGCGACTCGATGATCGAGGCGGCGGCGAAGGAACCGGCGTGCAGCAGGTTCTCGTGGATGGCGCAGAAGTTCTTGACGTAGTCCGCGGCCTCTGCCGCGTCGGTTTCCTGTTCCCTCCGGTCGAGGTACATCATGCCGCAGGCGCGGCAAAAAAGGACCGGCTCCCCCTTTTCGACTAAAAGGGGCCTCGCCCCGGCAGCCTCCGCCCCGCACAGGGGGCATGGTCTCCGCGTCTCCTTGTCCATGACCTTCAGCGCCCCGGGCAGGTCCGGCAGGGGCCGGGCGGGTCGTTCAGCAGGCGGTGGCGGAGCTCCTTGATCCGGGGGCCGTTCCAGCAGTGGTCGAAGCCGTCCTCAAAGAGATTGCCGAAGGTGTGATAGTCCCCCTCGATGCTCGCCTCGCACTGGCTGCAGACGTTGCCGAACTGGCTCGCGCTGTCCAGTTTCTCGTTGGGCATGTTGACGAAGAGCTTCCACCAGGTGTTGTTGCACGACACGATGCCTTCAAAGTCGGGATCCCGGCCGGTGAATTGGTTCATGAACACGCGAAGCCCAAGGCTGCGCCCGTAATCGCGCGCCTCTTTCAGGTACTGCACGATCTCGGCATCCTCCAGGTAGACGGCGTTGTCGCAGGCGGTCACCTCGTTGAACGAGGAGGGGGTTAGGTAGACCATATGCACCTCGTCCACCCCGATCTCCCGCGCCGTCCTCATGATGTCCCGGAAGGTGTGGTAATTGCTCTTCATCATCAGGGCGTAGACGCCGATCTTGAAGCGGTTCCCCACCTCATCGCGCTTCTTCGCCAGGTAGCTTATGTTGGAGCAGAGCGTCTGGAAGGAGTGCCCCGGGCGCAGGACGTCGAACTGCGCCGGGTCCCCGGTGTCGAGGTCCCCGTAAACCTTCAGTATCGGCAGCCGGGCGATCTCGTCGAGTTTCGGCGTGACGATGCTGCTGAAGTTGGTCATGAAGGACGCGGTCAGCCCCTTTTCACCGGCGTACCGGATCATGGCCGGGAGGTCCGGGTTCAGCGTCGGCTCGCCGACGGCGCAGAAATGGACGTGGGCCAGGTTCTTCGGGATGAAGACGTCGAGGATCCTTTTGGCGTCCTCCAGCGTGCACTCGAACGGCGTGAGCGGCTTCTTGGCGTCGGCAGAGTGCCAAGGGCAGAAGGTGCAGTGGAGGTTGCAGCGGTACTCCACACCGAGGGTGATCCGCACCGGGTTCCAGGGGACGTGCAGCGGCTTATTCTTGTGCCCCAGCATGAAGCGCAGCATGTTCAGGTTCTGGCGCGCCGAGTGGTGGCGAAAGAAGCTGATGCTGTCAGCCAGTAGATAGCTGAAGGTATGGAAGTCGAGGTCGAGGTTGAATATCTTCATCTGCTCCCCATGTTTTGCTCCGCCCACTCACAGAGGATGAATGCCGCCCAGATCTGGTGGGTGTAATCCCTTTGCCGTTTCCTGTGCGCCACCAGGAGCTCCCGGATACCGCGCCGGTCGATGAACCGGTCGAGGATCCCGCTCCCCCCGGCAAAGGCCGCGTCTACCCGGTCGTAGAGGGCGTTTTGAAGCCATCCCTTGAGCGGCATGCCGAACCCCTGCTTGCGGCGCTTGAGAATCTCCGGGGGGAGGTCATTGCGCATCGCGTCGTGCAGGAGGAGCTTGCCGCGGTTCCAGCGCCTCTTCATCCCCTCCGGCAGCCGGTTCACGAAGTCGACCAGTTCGTGGTCGAGGAACGGAACCCGCACCTCCAGCGCTACGGCCATGCTCATCCAGTCCGTCTTCATCAGGATGTCGTCCGGCAGGTAGAGCTTTTGCTCGAGTTCCAGCTCTTGGTCCAGGCCCGTTGCCACCGAACCAGTCAGCGCGCCGTGAACGGCCTGGAAGGCGTTCATCCCGGCTGCTGTCTGCTGCATCTCCTGGCTGTAGAGCAGCGGGGCCAGGTCCGGGGAGATGAAACTCTGCCAGCGCATCTGGCGCCCGGACGGATCCTTGGACGCCCCCTCCACGAAGCGGCGCAGCATGTCGCCGGGGTTCTTCTTTCCAGCGCCGCCGGCGATCCTGGCGGCCAGGGGCTCCAGCGCGCCGCGGCGCAGCACTGCCGGCAGGCGACGGTAGAACCGTTCGCTGATGAGGCTCGCCAGATGGCGGTCATAGCCCGCCAGGAGTTCGTCGCCGCCGTCGCCGGAGAGGCAGACCGTTACGTGCTTGCGCGCAAAGCTGCTGACCAGAAAGGTCGGGATGGCGGCGATGTCGGCGAACGGCTCGTCCAGGTGGCCGAGGACCGTATCCACAACCTCGAGCGCGTCAGGGCGAAGCACCTCTTCGTGATGCTCGGTCCCGAACCGCTGGGCGATCTGCCGCGCGTAACCCAGTTCGCTGTAGCTTTTCTCGTCGAAGCCAAGGGAGAAGGTCTTCACCTTCCCCGGCTGATGCGCCGCCATGAGCGCCACGATGCTGCTCGAGTCGACACCCCCGGAAAGGAAGGCGCCCAGCGGCACATCGCTCATAAGCTGCTTTCTCACCGACTCTGAGAGAAGTTCTCTGAACCTTGCGGCGGCTTCGCGCTCAGTACAGGAGAGCTTAGGCCCGAAGCCGGGTTGCCAGTAGGTCTCCAGCTTCGGCTCGCCGCTTCCCTCCAGCAGCAGCACTTCCGCCGGCTTCAGCCTCCGGACCCCCTTGAAAAGGGGCGCGGAAGCGGGGAAGAACTCGTGGTTGAAGTACAGGTGCAGCGACTGCGGATCTATCTCCCTCGGGACCCCCGGATGGGCGAGGAGTGCGCGCAGTTCGCTGGCGAAAACGAGGCGGCCCTCGCCGACGTGGAAGACCAGCGGCTTGATGCCGAGCCGGTCCCGGGCTAGCAGCAGGAGGTCCTTGCGGGCGTCCCAAAGGGAGATGGCGAACATCCCGTTCAGATCCTGAAGGAAGGCGGGGCCCTTTTCCTCGTAAAGGTGGACGATGACCTCGCTGTCGCTACGGGTCTTGAAGGCGTGGCCTCTTTGCAGCAGGCCTTTCCTGAGCTCCGCGTGATTGTATATCTCACCGTTGACGCAGATCTGGATGTCGCCTGTTTCGTTGCTTATCGGCTGGGCGCCCCCCGCGGTGTCGATGATGGAGAGCCTGCGGTGTCCGAGGCCGATTTTCTCCGCCGTCCAGGTTCCCCCGCCATCCGGCCCCCGGTGCCGCAACCGTTCGGACATCCGCCCGAGCGCTGCCGTGTCGATCGGGTGGCCGTCGTACTGGTAGATGCCGCATATGCCGCACATTCAGCGTACTCCGTCGGCGGTCTGCTGCCGTGCCTGTGGGCCGGGGTGGGATTTCACGAGGCCGAGAATTTCCTGCACCTGCTCCATGTAGCGGTCGATCCCGTACCGTTCGCGCGCGAGCTTGCCGCCCCTGGCGCCCAGCTCCTTTGCGTACGCCTCGTCGCCCAAGACCCGGCGGATGCCCTGCGCGAGCGAGGCAGGGTCGGGCGGCGCCAGCTCGGCCACGGCAGGGGAGAGCACCTGGGTGTGAGTGAGCAGGTCCGTCGCCACGATCGGCTTGCCGCTGTAAAGGTAGCTGTAGATCTTGAGCGGCGTGTTGGTTCCCTCGCAGCGCGGGCTGAGGAGGACGTCGGCAAGCTCCATGTAGGCCGGCATCATGGTGTGTGGCTGCGGCTCGAGGAAGAGCGCCAGGCGGTCCGTCCCCCGCTCAGCTGCGAACCTCTTCACCCGGGTGAGGTCGGCGCCGTTGCCGCCGATAAGGACCAGGCGCAGCTCGGGGAAATCTCCCGCGAGGAGCGCGACCGCATCGAGCGCCAGCTCCACCCCTTGGTTTTTCCCGAAGCTGCCGGTATACATGGCCACCTTGCAGCCATGGAGCCCGAGGGACGCCTTGAGACGGGACGTCTCCCCGGCTGACGGCGGAGCCACGTCCCAGGAAACCGGGAGGTTTTCTATCAGCCGCACCGGGGCGTCGGGGACCAAGCGCCGGACCAGCGTCTCCAGTTCGGGGCAGATGACGATGACCCCGTCGGCGCTCTTCAGCGCGAAGCGCTCCAGGGAGGCGAAGGCCTTTCTGGCCAGCCCCGACTCGCTGTACCTGAAATTCGATAGCTGTTCGACCAGGCTGGAGTGCATGTCGTAAATGAAGCCCCCTTTGGTGCAGCGCCTGAGAAACGCCACCCAGAAGGCCGATTCCTCGTGCGCCAGAACGAGATCGTAGGGGCCGTGCGCCGCAAGCCACCAGGCGGTCTTTGCGGCGAGGAATATGTCGAGCACGAGCTTCTTGAACGATGGTCCCATGCGCAGGGATGTTATGAAGGGGAGTCGCGCGGTTCTGTGGACGGAGACGTTGGGGAGGTCGATCGGCTCTCCCAGCGGATAGGTGAGGACGTCGACGGTGTGACCCATCCGGGCCAGCGCCTTGGTCCGTTCCAGCGAGCTGAAAGCGGTTCCCCTCGGGGTGAAGAAAGGAACGGTAATGATCTCCAGGATTCTCAATACGCACCTTGTCCGGCTGCCGCCTTGGGCGTGACTCTCCTTGCTGCGGAGGGCCAGGTCACTTCTTGTTTGCTTGGATTGTGAGTTCGGCGATTATGCCGAAGAAAAGCGTCTGTATGCCGAAGAGCAGCAGTCCGAGAACGGCGTTGACGTGGGCAACGGGCCGGGTGTTTTCGTTGATCATCCAGAGGAAGATTTCGTAGCAGAAGATGGAACTCCCGAGCAGGAATGAGGCAAGCCCGATCGGTGCGAAGATCCGCATCGGTTTCAAGCCTGCGATGATAATGAGGATCTGCAGGACCACCTTGAAGGGGTACCTGAGCGTGACGAAGGATTTGCCGGTGACCCGCTTGCGGAACCTTACCGGGCAGTGGGCGAACCTCATCCCCTTGTGGTAGGCGTCGATCAGTATCTGCTGCGTGTAGTTGTAGTCGCCTGGGATGTGAAAGACGTCGATGTAGGACTTGTTGACGGCGAGGATCCCCGGCTGGCTGTCCTTGAGGGGCCACTTCGTGAGCCACTTCATCAGGTTGGTGAAGAACACGTTACCTGCGAGCCGCAGCAGGGGCATCCGGTACTCGATCTGGTCGAAACGGTTGCCGTAGACGATGTCGGATTCGTCGAGCACGATCGGCTTGATGAGGTTGAGGATGTCCAGCGGGTCGTGTTGCAGGTCTGCGTCGAACTTGACCACGATATCGGCGCCGTCGGCACGGGCCGCCGCAAATCCGGTCCTGACAGCGGCCCCGACCCCGAGGTTCACGTTGTGGTACAGGACCCGGTCTGCACCGCGGCTCTGGCAAAGAGACCTGGTGCCGTCACTTGATCCGTCGTCGACGACGTAGATGAAGAGCTGTATCCCGAGGTGGTGAAGTTCCGACCTGATACCCCTGAGTGAGACAAGCGTGTCGACGATCCGTTCTGCCTCGTTGTGCGCCGGCACTATTACAATGAGCTTCTTCGAAGCGGTAGGTGCCATCAGGTGATCCCGTGTTGCGAAGAATGAAACATTAGCCAAGCTTAAAAAAGTCCATGCGAATCTAGCACAGTCATGACCATAATTCAAGCTGGATGTACGCTCGATCAGGCAAACGCATCCCTTCCATGATCTTTATAAAAGCACGATCAACGAAAAAGCCGCGACGGTTACAGAGTTATGCTTTTCCGGCGGCCGTCAGGTGAGTACCAGTGGACTCTGGGGTTGCAAAATTGGATGAAGATGATATATTGAACGTCCATTTTTGGAGATATGTCATGATAGCATTGCCGTTTTTGAACTTTACACACAGCCTGAGAAGGAGGAGTTCTGTTTACCTGCGCCCGCCGCTGTTCTTATAACCCATCCTCCTTCTTGCCGGCAGTTGCGACAATCGCAACATCCGGCTCGATCTTGCCGCAGGACGGCTACAAGATATTCGAGGTTGCGACCTTTTCTTCACATCTCGGCATCGTTGCAAGTTTCCATGAATCAACCTTTGCCTTTCTCCGCTTCAACTACTACTGGTCCGGTCTTTCCTGACGCAGCCAGTGGAGGCGGTTCTCTGCGATTGCCGCGGCACTCCTCAACGGTGCGGGCAACCGGTCTCCCCGCGGGCGCGCCTGACGCGCCTCATATTTACCCTACGAGGTTTTGAAATTCTAAAATCGAGAAAGAATCTGGAAGTCCTGGAGGAGAAATGAAAAAAGCATTGATAACCGGTATTACCGGGCAAGACGGGTCGTACCTGGCGGAACTCCTTCTGAACAAGGGTTACGAGGTCCACGGCATGATCCGCCGTTCTTCTTCCTTCAACACCGGCCGCATAGACCATGTCTATTGTGATCCGCACGAAGAAGGCGTCCGCATGTTCCTGCACTACGGCGACCTGAACGACGCGAGTTCCATAAACTTCCTTTTGCGCGACATCCAACCGGACGAGATCTACAACCTCGGTGCGCAAAGCCATGTGCGGGTCTCCTTCGACGTTCCGGAATACACCGCGGAGGTGGACGCTCTCGGTGCGGTGCGAATCCTGGAAGGGATCCGCGAAACGGGTCTCAAAACCAGGTTCTACCAGGCCTCGTCCTCGGAGCTGTACGGCAAGGTGGTGGAGACACCGCAGAAGGAGACCACCCCGTTTTATCCGCGATCTCCCTATGCCTGCGCCAAGGCCTACGCCTTCTACATCACCATGAACTACCGCGAGAGCTACGGGATGCATGCCTCCAACGGCATTCTCTTCAACCACGAGTCCCCCCGGCGCGGCGAAACCTTCGTGACCAGGAAGATAACCCGCGCCGCCGCCCGCATAAAGCTCGGCCTGCAGGATTGCCTCTACCTCGGCAACATAGACGCCAAGCGCGACTGGGGCTTTGCCGGCGACTACGTGGAGGCGATGTGGCGCATGCTGCAGCAGGACGAACCCGACGATTACGTCATCGCAACGGGCGAGACCTACATGGTGCGGACCTTCGCGGAAAAAGTCTTCCAGCGTCTGGGCATGTCGCTTCAGTGGCAGGGGAGCGGCAGCAACGAAACCGGGATCGATACCAAAAACGGCAAGGCAGTGATACGGATCGATCCGAGGTATTTCCGTCCCGCCGAGGTTGACCTGCTGCTTGGCGACAGCACGAAGGCGCAGCAGACGCTCGGGTGGGAGCTTAAGACGAGCTTCGACGAGTTGGTGAACATGATGACGGATGCAGACCTGAAGCAGGCCGAAAGGGAGAAAAGGGCCAACGGCTAGAAAAGGTCCCATCTTGATCAAATTCAGCTGTCGCGGGAGAGCGTACCGATGGGATGTTTCAAGGCGTACGATATACGGGGGAGGGTTCCCGAGGAGCTCAACGAGGAAATCGCGTACCGGATCGGGAGGGCGTACGCCGCTGCGGTACGGCCGCGGCTGGTCGTCGTTGGGCGTGACATCAGATTCTCCAGCGGGCCTTTGTGCCGCGCCCTGACCCGGGGGCTCACCGACAGCGGTGTCGATGTCTTCGACATAGGACTGTGCGGGACGGAGCAGGTGTACTTCGCCACATTCCACAAGAAGATGGACGGCGGCATCATGGTCACCGCAAGCCACAATCCTATGGATTACAACGGCATGAAGCTGGTGCGTGAGGACTCCAAGCCGATCAGCGGCGACACCGGTTTGAACGACATCAAACGGCTGGTGGAGTTGAACGACTTCGCCGCTCCGACCTCAAAGGGAAAGGTGGCATCCCTCGACATTTCTGCCGATTATGTCGAACACCTGCTGGGGTACGTCGACACCGGCGCTCTCCGGCCGCTCAAGGCGGTCGTCAACGCCGGCAACGGTTGCGCCGGGCCCGTGTTGGACCTTCTCGAGAAGCGCCTGCCGTTTCATTTCGTCAAGGTGCATCACGCTCCGGACGGGAGCTTCCCCAACGGAATACCGAACCCGCTCCTCCCCGAGAACCGTTCAGCCACCGTGACTGCCATCAGGGAACATGGGGCCGATGTCGGGATCGCCTGGGATGGCGACTTCGACAGGTGCTTTCTCTTCGATGCGCAGGGGCGGTTCATCGAGGGGTACTACATCGTGGGACTTCTGGCGGTGGCCTTTCTCAAGAAGCACCCGGGCGCGAGGATCATTCATGACCCGCGCCTGACCTGGAACACCGCCGACCTGGTGGCATCCCACGGAGGGATGGCCATCATGAGCAAGACAGGGCATGCCTTCATAAAGGAGAGAATGAGGGGCGAGGACGCGGTTTACGGCGGCGAGATGAGCGCCCACCATTATTTCCGCGACTTTGCCTACTGCGACAGCGGCATGATCCCGTGGCTGCTGGTGCTGGAGATGCTCTGCAACTCCGGAAAACCGCTGGCGGAACTGCTCGACGCGCGGATGTCCCTCTATCCGGCCAGCGGCGAGATAAACCGGGTCGTGGGGCATGCCGGGTCCGTGGTCAGGGCGGTCACGGAGAGTTTCGCTGCAGAAGCGAAAGGGATCGACTATACCGACGGGGTCAGCCTCGACTGCGGTAAATGGCGGTTCAATCTCCGCTCCTCCAACACCGAACCCGTCCTGCGGCTGAATGTGGAGTCACGGGGTGATTGCGCGCTGATGCAGCAAAAGACCGCCGAGATCCTATCCCTTATCGACAGCGCTGATGGCGGGGCAGCCTGAGGTGGAGCAACTACACCAAACCAACATGAAAGTGAGAGACAAATACAATGGATAAAGATTCTAAAATCTTCGTCGCTGGTTCGCGGGGGTTGGTCGGGTCCGCGCTGCTTCGGCGACTGTCAAGTGATGGCTTCACCAATCTGGTGACCCCGGAGATCGACGAACTCGATCTCACCAACCAACAGGCGGTCGCGGAGTTCTTCGCTGCGGAAAAGCCGGAGTACGTCATCCTGGCTGCGGCCAAAGTGGGGGGGATCCACGCCAACAACACCTATCCCGCCGAATTCATATACATCAACCTCGCCATCCAGAACAACGTGATCCACAACTCCTGGAAACACGGCGTGAAGCGCCTCTTGTTTCTGGGCTCGTCCTGTATCTACCCAAAGCTTGCGCCCCAACCGATGAAGGAAGAACACCTTCTCACCGGGCTGTTGGAGCCGACCAACGAACCCTACGCCGTTGCCAAGATCTCCGGCATAAAGATGTGCGAGTCGTACAATCGGCAGTACGGCACCAAATTCATCGCGGTGATGCCCACGAACCTCTTTGGACCGGGGGATAACTTCCACCCCGAGAACAGCCACGTCCTGCCGGCCCTGATAAGACGTTTCCATGAGGCGAAGGTGCAGAACGCTCCCGAGGTCGTCGTCTGGGGCAGCGGCACCCCTCGCCGGGAACTCCTTTTCGTCGACGACATGGCGCGAGGCTGCCTGCACCTTATGGGACTCTCCGACGAGGAGATCATCCCTGAGCTGCTGAGCCATCCCAAGCCGTGCTTCGTGAACCTTGGGACCGGTGAGGAGGTGACCATCAGGGAACTGGCGGAACTCGTCCGAAATGCAGTCGGCTACCAAGGAAGGCTCGTCTTCGATGCGACGAAGCCCGACGGGACCATGCGCAAGCTCGAGGACGTGAGCCGCATCCACTCCTTGGGCTGGAAGCACACGGTGGACCTCAAGGAGGGCATCGAGAGGACCTATCGCTGGTACGTCGAGAACGTGAAGTAGCTTTCTCTCAGGCGGGTATGAATGGGGGCAATCAGCTGTGGCGGAGGGAATTGGCAGATAGAGTGGGCATGGTTGGCTTTGCGGGAGACCCTGATAGACCCTTCGTACCCCGCCTCACGCAAAGCCGCAAAGCCGCAAAGTCAGACAAACGCTTAACAGGGATGCAGGGGATAACCCGCAAAAGC
>Ga0209212_1000947_pt1 | contig 51628 bp, 45 predicted proteins | sample RifGroC2_FD_183996 | JGI IMG/M metagenome (GOLD analysis project Ga0209212, IMG submission 183996) | Groundwater microbial communities from Rifle, Colorado, USA - Groundwater C2 (SPAdes) (version 2) | ecosystem: Environmental > Aquatic > Deep subsurface > Groundwater | place: Rifle, Colorado...
CTAAAGCCTTTTACCCACCTACCGATGTATAATTGACGCATGGGGTAGTTTTGTTAAGTAGTAGTGTACGTAACAATTCTACCCTTTTTCTTTTCAAGAGTGCACAAGAGGTTCCTGAACTTTGCTATGTATTACTCACTGACATATTATCTGATGGATTTAAGTTTTCTCTGTGAATAAACAAATTTTATATGTAATTTGTGATCCGTAATTCGTAATACGTAATCCTTAAAAGGAATAAATTAATAATAAAATTTTTCAATTTACGGGTTACGGATTACGAATTACGGATTACAAAATAATTATTGCTTTAAATAATAAAATTTATGATCTTACCTCAGTGAGTAATTACTTGGTTTTTAATGGGATATGAATGATTGATTGACTTGCAAAACTGCTATTTTACTTCTTATCTTGCAGGGCTTGTAAAAAAAGATTTATTTGATATAATAAAATCTGTTTTAAATTTTTCAACTTTATAATGGAAGAAAATCAAAACAATAATTTGTCCAATTTATCTCCTGTTCCAAAAGGAATAAGGGATATTTTGCCTGAAGATCATCAGTATTTGACGTATATTAAAAAAGTCGCCAGGCATAGATCAAGACAAGGAGGTTTTCGCAGAATCGCCACTCCGATGATGGAAAGAGAAGAGTTTATCACGGCTATTCATGGAAAAAATTCTGATTTGGTTAAAAACAATTTATATAAATTTAAGGATCCTGAAGGGAATGATATGGTGTTGAGGCCGGAAGGATATTCAGGAATTATTCGTGCTTATTTGGCACATGAGATGAAGGATTGGCCGCAACCTATCGAGCTTTATTATATTGAGCCTTATTTTGAATTTGTTCCGCAGGAGAAAAAGCAGTTTTATCGAAGTTATATGGAATTTGGGGCTGTCAGTATTGGAGAAAAGGCAGCGGCACTTGACGCGCAATTGATTTATTTAGCGCATAAAATATTGCAGGATTTAAATATTGAGAGTTTGTTTCAATTACAGATCAATCATTTGGGGTGTGAAGTTTGCCGGCCAAAATATTTAATGGATTTGGAAAATTATTTTGTGGGAAAGGAAAGGTCATTGTGTTTTTCTTGTCAGGAAAAAGTGGCTAATAATCCGCATTATATTTTTCGATGTCATGAAGAAGATTGCCAAATTTTGAGCGAATTGGCGCCAAAAGTTAATAATTATTGGTGCGAGGATTGTAGTAAATTTTATAATAGGCTGCGCTCTTATTTGGAAGCTTTGGAAATTTCTTATCGAGAAAACCTTGGTTTGGTCGGAAAATATGATTTCTATACAGGTTTGGTTTTTGAATATTGGGATAGGGATCAGAAAAAAGAGAATATTTTATTGCATGGCGGAAGTTTTGATGAAGTAATTGGAAAAATCAGTGGCGAAAAAATACCTGCCGTAGGGTTCAATATGCGATTGGAAAAAGCGATTAAAGCTATGAAAAAAGAAAAAATAAAAGTACCTTCAAAAGATAATTTACAAGTATTTATCGCGCAACTAAGCCGTGAAGCCAAGAAAAAATGTCTTCAATTGATGATCAGCTTGCGAGAAGCCGGAATCAAAGCTATCGGTGTTTTGGGAAAAGGAAGCATCAGAGAGCAAATTACGTTAGCGGAAAAGTTCAAAGTGCCTTATATGATAATTATGGGTTTGACGGAAGTCCGTGAAAATATCATTATTTTAAGGGACATGAAAGTCGGCCAGCAGAAGGTCATAAGTTATGATGACGCGGTTGACGTGATTAAAAAACTGGTTGGAGAGGAAAATTTGGATACGTACACAGAGGGGGAGTTGGGGTGAGGGATGCTTTGCGGAAGTAATTTGTAATTGGCAATTAGTACAGTGAATGATTATAAGTTTTGACATTGACAATTCTTCTTTTTTGTTTCATAATTTCATTCTTGAAATTTTTTTATTTAATTTTTTATGGAAATTTCTAGAAATGAGTTCTCTACAGAAGGTTTTCGACCTGAAGAATTATATTTATATAATGATTTGATTAAGGTAGAGGAAATTATAGAGCCTGCAACTCCCGAAAATTCCGATTCAGATTCCAATGTGATTACATTATTTGAAGAGGAAAAAGATAGTTCTACCGAATTAGCAGAAATACAAAAAATCACGGATTTTTTATTTAAAGTTACAGAATTGGCTGTTTATATAATATCTGAAGAATTAAGAGAAAGAATCAAAACTTTTATAAATAAATATTATGAATTAAATACTGAATTTTTATTTGATGAGCAGGAAAATTTGGTAAATCGCGCTTTACAGAATTTGGAGGGAAAAATGGTTGGTGATGCTCCTGTAGCTGATTGTCGGAAAGAGTTTCTTCATAATAAAAGCGCAGTTTCAGAAATAGTGGATATAAGCAAGGTTAGAGAAAGAACACCTTTGGCAATTCAACTTATGTTAGAAAATGAATTTTTGCATGATCATCTTAATGGAAATGTAGGTGAAAGGGTTTTACAAGAAAAATTTATCGCTTCTCAAATTGATTCCGTAAGAAATGAACTTCATCCAATCGATGAAAATATTGAACATTTGTTTGATATATTGTCTAAGTCTCCATTTATGTGGAATGAATATGATTTTCAAATGTTTTTTTATTTAAAAATCCACTTTCTTGTTTGTAATGACTGTTTTGAATCGATAAAAAATACTTTGTTAAAACTTGCTGAAGAAAATAAGGTTGATGCCGCGGAATTTATGGCAAGGTTTGAAGTTTTTATACCGAGGAAAACGGATTCGGATGTGGTTTTTGGGATGGATGAGGAACGGTGAGGGAAGGGTTTTTATAAGTAGAGATCTAATGTTTTCTTTATATAGTAATAATTTGTTTTTTCAGATTAAATTTTATCTGATCCAATATTGACTTCATAATTTCCTGTTCTTTTTCACCGCGGGGGTGAGGGGTTCTCCGGGGGATTTCAATTGAGAGACCATGGGGGGATGGGTAATCGGAAGAATTAAAACAAGTTTTTAGTGGGGACGCAAGTGGGAGGTTTTTCAGGTTGAAGAATTTTGGGGGAGGGGTGTATAAGGAGAAGTGTAAGAAAAATAATATGATATTAATTTTTTAATTTATATGTATGAGTAATTTTTTTAAAAATTTTACTAATTTGTATGAGTTGAGTAAGACGTTGAGGTTTGAGTTAAAGCCGGTTGGGGATACTTTAACTAATATGAAAGATCATTTAGAGTATGATGAGAAATTGCAAACTTTTCTCAAAGATCAAAATATTGACGATGCTTATCAGGCATTAAAACCGCAATTTGATGAAATACATGAGGAATTTATCACGGACAGCCTTGAATCCAAGAAAGCGAAAGAAATTGACTTTTCGGAATATTTGGATTTATTTCAAGAGAAAAAAGAATTGAATGATAGTGAAAAAAAATTGCGTAATAAAATCGGTGAAACTTTTAATAAAGCCGGCGAAAAATGGAAAAAAGAAAAATATCCGCAATATGAATGGAAAAAAGGTTCAAAAATCGCCAATGGAGCCGATATTCTCTCTTGCCAAGACATGCTTCAGTTTATTAAATATAAAAATCCTGAAGATGAAAAAATTAAAAATTATATTGATGACACTTTAAAAGGATTTTTTACTTACTTCGGCGGCTTTAATCAAAATCGCGCCAATTATTATGAAACCAAAAAGGAAGCCTCGACCGCTGTCGCGACACGCATCGTTCATGAGAATTTACCGAAATTTTGCGACAACGTTATTCAGTTCAAACACATTATCAAAAGAAAAAAAGACGGAACCGTCGAAAAAACAGAAAGAAAAACCGAATATTTGAACGCTTACCAATATCTAAAAAACAACAACAAAATAACTCAAATCAAAGACGCGGAAACGGAAAAAATGATTGAATCCACCCCCATCGCGGAGAAAATATTTGATGTTTATTATTTCTCGTCGTGTTTATCTCAAAAACAAATAGAAGAATATAATCGAATCATTGGACATTACAATTTGCTTATCAATCTTTATAATCAGGCTAAAAGATCAGAAGGAAAACACTTATCAGCAAACGAAAAAAAATATAAAGATTTACCAAAATTTAAAACACTTTATAAACAAATCGGTTGCGGAAAAAAGAAAGATCTTTTTTATACAATCAAATGCGACACCGAGGAAGAAGCGAACAAATCACGCAATGAGGGGAAAGAATCTCATTCCGTTGAAGAAATTATAAACAAAGCTCAGGAAGCAATCAATAAATATTTTAAGAGCAATAATGATTGCGAAAATATTAATACCGTGCCTGATTTTATCAATTATATTTTGACCAAAGAAAATTATGAAGGAGTGTATTGGTCAAAAGCCGCGATGAACACAATTTCCGATAAATATTTCGCGAATTATCATGATCTTCAAGATCGTTTAAAAGAAGCGAAAGTTTTTCAAAAAGCGGATAAAAAGAGTGAAGACGACATAAAAATTCCGGAAGCCATTGAGCTTAGCGGATTATTTGGCGTGCTTGATTCGTTGGCAGATTGGCAAACAACACTGTTTAAAAGCAGCATTTTAAGTAATGAGGATAAATTAAAAATTATAACAGATTCCCAAACCCCATCGGAAGCTTTATTAAAAATGATTTTTAACGACATTGAAAAAAACATGGAATCATTTTTAAAAGAAACAAATGATATTATTACTTTAAAAAAATACAAAGGGAATAAAGAAGGCACGGAGAAAATAAAACAATGGTTTGATTATACTTTGGCGATTAATCGCATGCTTAAATATTTTTTGGTAAAAGAAAATAAAATTAAAGGCAATTCTTTAGATACAAATATCTCGGAAGCCTTAAAAACACTTATATATTCGGATGACGCGGAATGGTTTAAATGGTACGACGCGCTTCGTAATTATTTAACTCAAAAACCTCAAGATGAAGCGAAGGAAAATAAATTGAAGTTGAATTTCGACAACCCAAGCCTTGCAGGAGGATGGGATGTTAATAAAGAATGTTCAAATTTTTGTGTAATTCTAAAAGATAAAAACGAAAAAAAATATTTAGCAATCATGAAGAAAGGAGAAAATACATTGTTTCAGAAAGAATGGACAGAAGGAAGAGGAAAAAATTTAACAAAAAAATCCAATCCTCTTTTTGAAATAAATAATTGTGAAATTCTATCAAAAATGGAATATGATTTTTGGGCTGATGTCTCAAAAATGATTCCAAAATGTTCAACTCAATTAAAAGCAGTTGTTAATCATTTTAAACAATCAGACAATGAGTTTATTTTTCCTATAGGTTATAAAGTAACTTCCGGTGAAAAATTTAGAGAAGAATGCAAAATCAGCAAACAAGATTTTGAATTGAATAATAAAGTTTTTAATAAAAATGAACTTTCGGTTACTGCTATGAGATATGATCTTTCAAGTACTCAAGAAAAACAATATATAAAAGCATTTCAAAAAGAGTATTGGGAACTTCTTTTTAAACAAGAAAAAAGAGATACAAAATTGACCAATAATGAGATATTTAACGAATGGATTAATTTCTGTAATAAAAAATACTCCGAACTTTTAAGTTGGGAAAGAAAATATAAAGATGCTCTTACTAATTGGATAAATTTTTGTAAATATTTCCTTTCGAAATATCCTAAAACTACATTATTCAACTATAGTTTTAAAGAAAGTGAAAATTATAATTCCTTAGATGAATTTTATCGTGACGTTGACATCTGTTCATATAAATTAAATATAAACACGACAATAAACAAGTCGATTCTGGATAGATTAGTTGAAGAAGGAAAGTTATATTTATTTGAAATAAAAAATCAGGATTCAAACGATGGGAAAAGCATTGGACATAAAAACAACTTACATACAATTTATTGGAATGCGATTTTTGAAAACTTTGATAATAGACCCAAGCTTAATGGAGAAGCAGAAATATTTTACAGAAAAGCAATTTCAAAAGATAAACTAGGAATTGTAAAAGGTAAAAAAACAAAAAATGGAACTGAAATAATAAAAAATTATCGATTTTCAAAAGAAAAATTTATTCTTCACGTTCCAATAACTCTTAATTTTTGTTCAAATAATGAATATGTTAATGATATAGTAAATACTAAATTCTATAACTTTTCCAATCTCCACTTCCTCGGCATTGATCGCGGGGAAAAGCATTTGGCTTATTATTCGTTGGTGAATAAAAATGGAGAGATTGTAGATCAAGGAACGCTTAATTTGCCTTTTACCGATAAAGACGGAAATCAAAGAAGCATAAAAAAAGAAAAATATTTTTACAATAAACAAGAAGACAAATGGGAAGCAAAAGAAGTTGATTGTTGGAATTACAATGATCTTTTGGATGCCATGGCGTCTAACCGCGACATGGCTCGAAAAAACTGGCAGCGAATCGGAACCATCAAAGAAGCTAAAAACGGCTACGTTTCACTAGTGATTCGTAAAATCGCCGATCTCGCCGTGAACAATGAACGTCCGGCGTTTATTGTTTTGGAAGATTTAAACACCGGATTCAAAAGGAGCAGACAAAAAATAGATAAATCGGTTTATCAAAAATTCGAGCTCGCTTTGGCTAAAAAATTAAATTTTCTTGTGGATAAAAACGCAAAGCGTGACGAAATCGGATCACCAACAAAAGCACTGCAGCTAACACCTCCGGTTAATAATTACGGAGACATTGAAAACAAAAAACAAGCCGGAATCATGCTTTATACAAGAGCCAATTACACTTCGCAAACAGATCCGGCCACGGGATGGAGAAAAACCATTTATTTAAAAGCCGGACCCGAAGAAACAACATATAAAAAAGATGGAAAAATAAAAAATAAAAGCGTTAAAGACCAAATCATAGAAACATTCACCGATATTGGGTTTGATGGCAAAGATTATTATTTTGAATACGACAAAGGAGAATTTGTCGATGAAAAAACAGGAGAAATAAAACCAAAAAAATGGCGATTATATTCGGGAGAAAACGGAAAAAGCCTTGATCGTTTTAGAGGAGAAAGAGAAAAAGATAAATATGAATGGAAAATAGATAAAATTGATATTGTAAAAATTCTCGATGATTTGTTTGTAAATTTTGATAAAAATATATCTTTGCTTAAACAACTTAAAGAAGGGGTAGAATTAACAAGAAATAATGAACATGGCACAGGGGAATCATTACGTTTTGCGATTAATCTAATTCAGCAGATTCGCAATACCGGCAATAACGAACGTGATAATGACTTTATTCTATCGCCTGTTCGAGATGAAAATGGAAAACATTTTGATTCCCGAGAATATTGGGATAAAGAGACAAAAGGTGAAAAAATCAGTATGCCAAGTTCGGGTGATGCAAATGGAGCATTTAATATTGCTCGAAAAGGAATAATCATGAACGCGCATATTTTAGCTAATTCGGATTCGAAAGATCTTTCGTTATTTGTTTCCGATGAAGAATGGGATTTACATTTAAACAACAAGACCGAATGGAAAAAACAACTCAATATATTTTCTTCTCGAAAAGCAATGGCGAAACGGAAAAAATGAATATCCCAACCTCTTCATCTCAAACGCCTAATGGGATGAGTATGTAACTAATAATTTTTAACCTAATAAATATGTCCAAATTTAATCGCGCCTACCAGTTGAAAATATCAATCAAAAATTCCAAACCGCCGATTTGGCGTAGAGTAATTGTGCCGGCTGATTTTACTTTTCATGATTTGCATTTAACTATTCAATCTGCATTTGAATGGATGAATTATCATCTTTATTGTTTCAACAGCCCTTTATTCGGAAAAAGCAGCGGATATGGAGTTGACTCTTCTAAAACCATTATTGATTTATCTATAGATGAAAATGAAGATTTGGGAGAAATTAATAGTAGAGAGGAGAAAATCGATCAATACTTTAAAGAAGTCGGAAATAGAATGATTTATACTTATGATTTTGGTGACAACTGGGATCATGAGGTTGTTTTGGAAGAGGTAGTCGAGAATTACTCGTTTTCTTACCCTCAATGTGTTAAGGCTAAACGTTGCGCTCCTTGTGAAGACTCCAGTGGAATCTGGGGGTGGCAGGAAAAAATGAAAATGATGGAAAATTATGATTCTGAAGATACGGAAATGGTTGAAATTTTTGAATGGCTGCGAAGAATGGTCCCGACTATGGAAATATTGGATAATCCTACTAAATTTGATCCGGAAGATATTGATTTTGATTATATTAATGAAAAATTAGAAAACTTTGAAAGAGCGGAATCTATTTTTGACTAAACTATAAAATTAAATTTTTTTTATTGTGTGGTTTTGTTTTCCCATGCTATAATTTGAGTAGTTTTTACTCATTTTAATTCAAAAAATTATGGCTAGATTACAATACACAATAGAAGATGATATCAAAAAACAAGCGGAAATGATTTTTCGTGAACAAGGAATTACACCGAAAGTTGCGATAAAAATGTTTTATATTGAAACAATCAAGAAAAAAAGCGTGCCTTTTAAACCTTCTAAAGCGCATATTCCTAATGCGGAAACTTTAAAAGCTTTAGAAGATAGTGATAATGGAGTTGGCTTAACTGTTTGTAAAAATTTAGATGACATGTTAACAAAACTGAATTCATGAAGACGCCGGTTTTTACTAAGTCATTCAAGAAAGATTATAAAAATAATACAAAAAGCGGAATAAATCTTAATTCTTTGAACCTTGTTTTTAAAAAACTATTATGTAGTGAAAAATTAGAAGAAAAATACAAAGATCATAAATTAAGCGGAAAATGGAGTAGTCATAGAGAATGTCATGTAAGACCGAATTTACTTTTAATTTATAAAATTGTGGACAATAAGATTCATTTCGAAAGACTTGGCTCGCATTCCGATTTTTTAAATAATGTAACCACTTACTGAGGGAAGATATCATAAATAGTCTGGGAGGTAAAAACCGCATACGGGAAAAATCATTGGAATAAAAAGATTATTGAATACAACTTTGATTCCAAAGATCCCTCTCTTCGTTCGGGATGACTTCTGACCTTTAGTGAGTGGTTACCGAATAATCATTTGACTTTTCGCAAAAAATATACTTTAATAACCTTCTTTGTTTTTTAAAGTATTATTTGGAAAGCTATATTCAAATCTCAAAAATCAATGATTTTATTTTCTGTCCGCGGTCGATTTATTTGCATGGGGTTTATGAACCGTTTAATCAGAAACTTTATCATCGGGTTGAACAATTTAGGGGAAAATTGTGTCATAAATCCATTGATGAAGGTTGTTATTCCACTGCAAAAAAATATTTGCAAGGTATTGAGGTTGCCAGTGATAAACTGGGGATCGCCGGTAAAATTGATGTTTATGACAAAGATAAGCAAGCACTTATTGAGCGTAAATTTAAAATCAAGAAAATTTTTGACGGGTATAAATATCAGCTTTATGCTCAAATGATTTGTCTTGAGGAAATGGGTTTTAAAATTAAAAAATTATTTTTGCATTCTATTTCTGACAATAAAAGATATGAAATTCCAATCCCCTCTTCCAAGGAACTAAAGAAATTTAATGAGATTATTGATTGCATTAAAAATATTGATGTTGAAAATTGCGCTATAGTTTCAAATAAAGATAAATGCGCGAATTGTATTTATAAAACTTTATGCCATTAATTATGATTACTTTGCCTGATTTTAAAGAAAAACAGATTCTTTTTATTATTCCGCAAAAAGGAGGGGAAAACAAATTAAGATTTTCCAATGATAATGTCCAACTTTTAGTCAATGGGAAGCCGGTTAATCAAATTTCAGTTTATAAACTTCTTTCAATTTTTGTGATTGGGGATTTTTCTTTGACTACGGTTTTTGTGAAAAAATGCATGGAATTTGGGGTTTCAATTTTTTTATTAAAAACCAATTTTGATGTTTATGGTTCGATTGGTTGCGCTGCTGAGGGGAATTATTTGTTGAGAATGAAGCAATATAATTTAAAAAATGAATTTGAGATTGCCAAAAATTTAGTAAAAAACAAAATTTTCAATCAATTTGTTCTTTTATATAAATCCAAGAAAATAAAAAAATATGTGAGCAATTATAAAATCGCGGCTTTGGAGATTGATAAATGCAAAGATGAAAAATCTTTGTTGGGAATTGAAGGGAATTATACGAGGAAATTTTTTCAGAAATTTTTTGAAGATATGGGTTGGTACAGGAGGCTTCCAAGAGCAAAAGTTGATTCGACAAATTTTTTAATGGATATCGGATATACTTTTTTGTTTAATTTTGTGGATTGTATTTTGAGATTATTCGGATTTGATACTTATAAAGGTGTGTATCATAAATTGTTTTTTCAAAGAAAATCTTTGGCTTGCGACATTATGGAACCGTTTCGCTGCTTGATTGATAAAGAAATTTTAAAGGCATTCAACCTTAAACAAATTAATGAAAAAGAATTTAAAGTGAAAAACGGAAAAGTGGATTTGGATTATTCTCAAAAAAAGAAATATTTGAAATTGTTTTCTGAATGCGTGATGGCTAATAAAGAAAGTATTTATTGTTATATTCGCGATTATTATTATTGCGTTTTAAATGACAAAAATGATTTTCCATTTTTTAAACTTAAATAATTATGATAATAGTTGCTTATGATATAGCTTCCAATAAGAGCAGAACCAAATTTTCAAAATTTTTAAAAAAATTCGGAAAAAGAATTCAATATTCAATTTTTCAATTGAAAAATAGTGAAAGAATATTGAAAAATATTTTAACTGATGTAGAATTGAGATATAAAAAGGAATTTAGTAATTTGGACAATATTTTGGTTATGCACCTTTGTGAAGGTTGCAAGAAAAAGATAAAGAGGTATGGAAACGCGGTTTATGATGAAGAAGATATAATTTTTTTCGATTAATGTTCTTTGAAAATTTTCTAAAAGTATGAATCCTTTAAAAGTGTAAATCCTTATGGGAATTTTTAAAACTATACAAACCTCAGTCTTTATAAAAACTGACTGGCTTTTACAAGCCAAAAGCTCCTCGCTTAAAAATTTAAGGAGTTGTATGTTTTTGGCTTGTAAATCAATTTTTCGCAGTTTAAAAGTCCTATTGGATTTCTACTTTTGTAGATGAACTAAAGAAAACCGATGTCAAGAGTTGTTTAAAAGTCCTATTGGATTTCTACTTTTGTAGATTTCCGTCACGTTTATCAAAAATTTTGTGTTTAAAAGTCCTATTGGATTTCTACTTTTGTAGATTAGCGAAGACCAGAAACTGGCTAGAATAGTTTAAAAGTCCTATTGGATTTCTACTTTTGTAGATACATCCCAAAAATCCCTAACTTTTAAATGTTTAAAAGTCCTATTGGATTTCTACTTTTGTAGATAGTTCAGAAATCTCCGTTGCTGTCTGTTGTTTAAAAGTCCTATTGGATTTCTACTTTTGTAGATATATCGCCTCAATATACTTATAGTGGTTTAAAAGTCCTATTGGATTTCTACTTTTGTAGATTTTGTGTCTGTAACGATTATTCCTTTTGTTTAAAAGTCCTATTGGATTTCTACTTTTGTAGATCATTCGATCGGGACACGAATGGAAGAGTTTAAAAGTCCTATTGGATTTCTACTTTTGTAGATAGAGCGGATGCTATCTCCAATACTCAGTTTAAAAGTCCTATTGGATTTCTACTTTTGTAGATTATTTCCGTCACTATCGGTCGGTCGAATGTTTAAAAGTCCTATTGGATTTCTACTTTTGTAGATACCTATTATGGAAGGGCAGGGACAACAAGGCGTTTAAAAGTCCTATTGGATTTCTACTTTTGTAGATAAAAAACATGCTGATAAATGGGTTAGTTTAAAAGTCCTATTGGATTTCTACTTTTGTAGATACCATGTACTCATCAATATATTCTTGAAGTTTAAAAGTCCTATTGGATTTCTACTTTCGTATTTTTTTTATCCTAATTTCATTATTTTAATCTAAGCTAGCCATGTTTAATGGTTTATTATAGGCTTTTTATTTTATAAGTCAATTTTGATTAAAATTTTTTTAAACACATCTTCCATCTTAAAATAGAGTATATTTAGGAGTTTATTTTATATACTTTGTGTGACTATTATTAAATGGGCGATTTTTAATTTTTAAAGATTATTAATTAAAGTATAATTGTAATAATAAATTTTAATTATTCTTTTTATGTTTAGAAATTTTTTAATTGCTTTAGTTCTAACTTTTACCTTTGTTGGAGTCTCTTTTGCCCAGTATATAGATGTTTTTGATAATCATACAAATTTTGAAGCTATTAATTATTTGAGTGAGAAAAAGATTATTCAGGGGTATGAGGATAAATCGTTTAAACCTGATCAAAAAGTTACCCGAAGTGAAGCGGTTAAAATGATTTTAGGGGTGGTTAATAGACAAGCGGACGTGAATGCCGTAAAATTGAATTTTAATGATATTACGGCTGACGCGTGGTATGTTCCTTACTTGAAACAAGGAGTTAAATTAATGTTTGTTGATGGTTATGAGGATAAGAGTTTTCGGCCTAATAATTTTGTAAACAAAGCGGAATTTTTAAAGATGTTTTTTAGCGCTTCCGGGCATCCTGTGAGTTCTATCGCCGCGAGATCCGCGAATATTTATGCTGATGTTCCGGCTAATTTATGGTTTTCTGTATATGTGAATCAGGCGAAAAATATGAAATTAGTTTCTCTGGAATCGGACGGGAGGTTTCATGCTGATTGGGCTTTAACCAGAGGTCAAATAGCGGAAATTATTTATCGTTATTTGTATATTAAAGAAAAGAAATTGCCGATGTTTGATCCGAGTTTGAATTGGAATGTTTATGATCAGGCTTCTTTGTTTTTGAAAATGAAATATGCGGATGACATGAAAATTGTTAAGACCGGTTTAATGGAAACTGTGTTTGCTTCAAGCAATTCTCTAGCAAATTTTGAAAGGATTTTGCCTGATAGCGCTTATTTGCAAGTTAAAATTTCAGATAATTTTGAACATGATAAGTATAAATTTTATGATAATTTAAATAATTACGCGAAGACTCTTTCTGATGTTAAATTAAGGGAAATTAATAAAAATGGCATTTCGGGTTTCTTAATTAATGGTTCGGTGGGGCAATATAGTATTTTGGATGTGTATTTTTTCTTGCCTAATAACAAGATGATTTCGTTTATGGGAAGCTATGGACATGGGTTTTTACAAGAAGAGTTGAAGGAAAAAATCTATTTGATGGCGACGAGTTTTGAATTTCAGGCCAGTGGCGGAGGGATAGAGAAAATCGTTTCTGACGCGAGGGAAAAAATTTGGGTGGAGGGGGCCGGGAAAAAGGTTTTGGAGAGTTTTCCGGAGAAACTTTTGATTATTGAGACGGATTCGATTGGGACGGGGTCGGGGCCGGTGGATTATTATTATTCGAGTTTGGGGAATGTTTCAATTAAATATCAGAGGTCGAATGATATGGTTTTGGGGATTAAGGAGGGAAAAACCAGTACGTTTTAAGAAAAATTCAGGCATGGCGATTGATGGGCCCAAATATATTTTTTGTTAGTTGTTCCCTTTGTTTTGCCGGTTTCTTTAGTTTTGGTTTCCCGCAATCTTGTATAGAAACCTGCCCGAGTCTTTAACCCTGTACTAACCTTTTAAACCTAGGATAATTTTATCTATATCATAAAAAGATTAAAAAATTATTAAATATTTATTAAATTTTAAATTTGCTTTTTTTATCTTCGAGTTTATTATTGAATTGTTAATTTTATTAGCCTAATTATGAAAAAATTTTTTATCATTTTTTTAACTTTGTCTATATTCTCTTCATGTAGTTTGAAGAATAAAAATAGTGAGGAAGATAATATGAACGTTGATAATTTTTCTAACGCCCCTACTGAATTTAAGCCTATATCTCAACCTTCCGATCTGCCTTTTTACCCTCCAAGCAGCGAAGGTCCCAAAGAAAGTCCCGCGGGTTTTTAATTTTTGTCTATTATTTAATTAATTTTATGGATTATTTTGAAAAATCTTTGGCTATGCACGAAAAGTTTGGAGGAAAATTGGAAGTGAAATCTAAAATTGATTTGGACAATAAAGAGGATTTGAGTATCGCGTATACGCCGGGAGTGGCTGCGCCATGTAAAAAAATCGCTGTGAATCCGCAAGACGCATATAAATATACAATGAAAAAAAATACTGTCGCTGTTATTACTGATTCAAGCGCTGTTTTGGGTTTGGGCAATTTGGGCGGGGCAGCGGGTTTGCCTGTGATGGAGGGCAAATGTGTATTATTTAAAAAATTCGCGAATATTGACGCGTTTCCGATTTGTTTGGATACGCAAAATGTTAATGAAATCGTTACGACAATCAAATATATTGCTCCGGGTTTTGGGGGAATCAATTTGGAAGACATTTCCGCTCCGAGATGTTTTTTAATTGAAGAACTTTTAATTAAACAATTGGATATTCCTGTTTTTCATGATGATCAGCATGGTACCGCGATAGTTGTTTTAGCGGGTATTATCAATTCTTTCAAATTGGCGGACCGTGAAATAGGTAGGGCAAAAATTGTAATTAATGGAGCCGGAGCCTCCGGAATCGCGATTGCTAAGTTATTAATTCATTATGGGGCTCGCGATATTGTTTTGTGTGATACAAAAGGCGCGATTTATGAAGGAAGAGACAATTTGAATGATGCTAAAAAGGAAATCGCACTATCTACCAATTTGAACAAAATAAAAGGCGGGCTTAAAGAAGCGATTCAGGATGCTGATTGTTTTATCGGAGTATCTGCCGCAGGAGTTTTGAATGAGGATTTAATCACTAATATGAATTCAGATCCGATAATTTTCGCAATGGCAAATCCGATACCGGAAATCATGCCTGAAGAAGCCAAAAAAGCCGGTGTCCGATTTATCGCCAGTGGTCGCTCCGATTATCCCAATCAGGTCAATAATGTGTTAGCTTTCCCTGGTATTTTTCGCGGGGCATTGGACGCTCGAATCAAAATAATCAATGATGACATGAAAATTGCCGCTGCTATTGCTTTAGCCGGTCTTGTGAAAGATCCGAGTGAAGAAAAATTCATTCCGAATGTTTTTGACTCGGGGGTCAGCGACGCTGTAGCCGCGGCTTTGATAAAAGAATCTGAAATTCAAAAGTTTTAATCTTAACATTTAAAGAAGACAAAACTTAAATTCATTGGAATACTATAAATTTCTATCATAGCTTTTATTTATTAATATTTATAAATAAGACGGATTTTTTAGATTTTTTTTCACTTATTCTTGCTCTTTAGATAAATTTTAAATAGAATGAAACATTTGATATATTAACCAAATTAATATGAGAAAACTCATTCTAAGCATATTTTTATCTTCAGTATTATTTTTTGGCATAAGTATTGCCGCACATTTTGATGATGTTAAAAATAATCATAAAAACTATACATCCATTGAATATTTGGAAAGTATAGGCACTTTACAGGGCTATCCCGATGGAGATTATAAACCCACCAAAATTATAAACAGAGCAGAAATGGCCAAAATTTTAGTAGCCAGTCAAGGAATCAATCCGGATGCGAATGAGCATAACAACTGTTTTTCTGATGTAAACGATGAATGGTTTGCCAAATATGTTTGTTACGCTGAGGAGCAAAATTGGGTGGAAGGATTTGCGACGGGAAATTATATGCCGGGCAGTATTGTGTCAAAGTCCGAGGCTTTAAAAATGATTATCGAATCTTTCGATTTATCTGATGAATTACCGGATACTGTTAATGAGCAACTATTTACTGACACTAACAATACCTCATGGTATGCTCCTTATTTAGCATTAGCCAAAGAGAAAAATTTGATTGAAGAAACCAGTGGAAATTATTTTCCCGCAAGTGGAGCAACCAGAGCAAAAATAGCGGAAGAAATTTTTCGAACTTTAGTGGTCATAGAAACTAATTCCGATACTTATACCGAAGCGAATCGAGATATTTTTTTAGGCGACGATGACGAAGCAAATGGTGATGAAAATCAAAACGGAAATAATAATAATGATCAGAATAATAATGACCAAAACAATAACGGCCAGAACAATGACAATAATGACAATCAGGATTTAACCGATCTGGAAATTGATATGAAAGCAGGTAATTATTTTTATGATGACGATTTAATCACAGCAAAACCGGGACAAACCGTAAAAATCACATTTACTGAAGTTAGTGGATCTCATAATATTGTAATTGACGAAATAGGCTTGGAACAAGGGATTATTTCAGGCACTTTAGTTACTTTTATAGCGCCAATGCAAGCCGGAGATTATAAATTTTATTGCAGCGTGGGAAATCATGAAGAGATGGGGATGAAAGGGATTTTGAGGGTGGCGGAATAATAAATTTTTAAAAATGATAAAAAGACCCTATTTATTAAGATGGGGTCTTTTTTTAATTTTTATCACTTTCTTGACGCAACGAAATTTTCGCCTATAGCAGGACCAATATATCTCCAATGCCATGGCTCATTTATAACATGTGATTCTTTTTCTCCTAAATAGCTTTGTTTAAAATTAAATTTTTGCGCATTTGCTTGTAGCCAAGCAATTTGTTGATTTCTAATTGATTGATTTGAGGATAAACCAAAATCCACTGCTGTAAAATATGGATCCGCATGCTCACTAAAACCTACAGGAGCAACTGCCGTAACAGCTTTTCTAATGTTTCCTTTCTCTTTAACAATTTGCTCCAATAACAATAATAATTGATAACCTTCTGATCTATATCCTGAGATTGCGGATAAATCAATCCCATCTTCTCGAGCAGCATTTATTAAACGTTCATATGCGAATTCAACATGTTCAGGCAAATAGCGACCCTCTGGGGAAAAGCTCATTCTGGGAAAAATTTTTTCATTAATTATAATATTATCATTAATTTTTACTTCCAAGTCTTTAGACCAACCAAACTTAGCATAATTAACTCTTAAAATAGCTTCGACTAAAGCAATATCTTGTCCTTTTAATTGAGTTAATACATCTTCAAGCCTTACCGTCGATGCTGGAATTCCTTCCTTGCTTCTCTTATCCATATAACTTCTGATGTTTTGAGCAATCATATTTAATTTTTTAGTTTCCTCAATTGTTAACTTTTCCCCAATATTAATTTTATTTTCCAATCGACGGTTAAATCGATTGAAAAATTTTTCCGCCCTTGCAACATAATCTTTTGCATTTGAAATTTTAAAATTATTTAAATAAGCATCTGAATTATCAGTTGTCGCTCCCAGTGGGATAGTTCTGATAGTAGCACTTCCTATCAAATGCTTCCATAAAAGGTGATTTTCTAAATTTTTATTTTTTCCTTCTGTTACAAAACTTTTTACACATTCTAACGCTGACATTCCACTTCTCTGTTCTCCAGTCAATTTTTCTGAAAATTCCAATAAAGCCTTCATTGTATTAGATTCTCTGGAAATATCAGGTTCTCCATTTTCATTATAAAAACTCAGATCTCCATCAATAACTAAATTTTTTCTTAATTTTTTATTTAACGCAGCCTGAACTGCTGCATTACGAGAAGCATAGATCCCAGCATGATAATCAGCAATGGCATATTTAAACTCATTAGAATCCACATTTTTATCTTTATTAAAATCATTCGCTTCTATTATATTTCCTAGATAATACTTCATCAAAAATCCTTCAGCGACAGACTGTGGGAATAAAGTTACATCAGAATCATCATGTTTAAATACAGAACGAACTAATAAATCTCTATCAATTTTACCATTTTTAACAAATTTCTTAAATTGGGGATGGTTTTCAATATTTTTAATATCTTGTTCGGCATAACGAATCGAAATATCCACGTTGATTTGAAACATTCCTAAAGTTCCAGGTTTCTGCCTTAATAATTTAACTACTTCCTCTAAAGCTTCTTGCCCAGTATTTACAGTTTTTCCATATTTGTCTAAACCTTGCTTTATTATCGACTGACTAATTGTGGACTTCTTTACTGCATAACCAATTGATACAGGGTTCTCTATATCCTCAAAATCGTCTGCCAGTTTTTGCGCCCACTCATATAGTTCTTTCTCATTCTGGCATTTCTGCAATTGTAATGAATACAAGTTCCATTTTTCATCTAGAACGCCTGTCAATATAGATCTGGCTATAATATCAAAAAAATTTCCATATTTCTTTTTAGCCTGCTCCCATATAACTTTGCCTGATCGAATATCACCTCTAAATCCTGTTTCCATTTGAGACAACGTCAACAAAAAACAAATATTCTCCTCAGTTTTTTTTATGTCTGCATGCTGCATAGAGTCTACTATTTTATTGGCAAACTCTAATAATAATTTTTCCTTTTCTGCATTTGTTTTCAATTTCAAATTATATTTTTCAAAATTTTTATCTTTTTCTATTATGCTTTTTACTGTAAAAACAGCTTCTTTATTAGATAATTCTATTATATGGTCACTTTCAGATGAAACTGACTCTTTTATTCTGAATTCAGACAATATATCCTCTACTGACTTGTAGTTGGTATTGTCATTATCTGGAGAATAAAAGTCCTCTTTAGTTTGAGTGAACTCTGATTCTCCTATAACTTCAATTTCATATTTAACTGGGTGTCCATTAATTGAATATTTAAAAAATAATTGTTTATCTTTAGCAAAATATCCTCTTTTTTCGCTGTCCCATTTATATAGAATTGGGGGTTCTCCATTATTGCTAACTTTAATTTGTGTTGGAGATTGTGCTTTAAACATATAATAAAAATCAGTTCCTGACTGGCAAATTCTCGTACCCGCGATCTCCCATTTTTTACTTTCCCTGTTAAAAACAAACCCAGTAGATTCTAACTTTTCATCAAACTCTCCTACTCCATTCATTCCTACCTGATGACCAACAATTTCTCGTCCTAAAAGTCTACCTTTTAATCTTTCTATTGCGCCAACGAATGCTATATTTTGATCGAGATTCCCATCATAATTAGATGCATCATCTTTTATGGTAGGTTGTCCATTTTGACTCAAAAGGCGATTTACTTTACCCCTCACATCGTTATTTTTCCTTAAAAACTCCTGTCGGCCTTTTATTGTTGCCATATTCTCAGGATTATCACCTTGTAAAATCGCCATAATATTAATAATACTTCCTTGTGAAATAGCATAATCCAATAGCATTTTCTTCTGATCATCCAAAACAAATCTAACTCTATTAACTAATTCTTTTAAAGTCTCATCATTCAACAAATCAATTTTTTTATCCAATTTACCATTTTTATCAAAAACTTTTATTTCAGCTTTTGGTGGATTCTTAGAAAAAATTAAAGAATATATCTGTCCATTCTTTAATTTCCAAGTATTAATTCCTTCCCTCTCCATTGCTGAAACCAAATTCAAAATAACACTCTGCTGAAATTTATTTAACTTCGAAAAGCACTCTTCATCGCTATCAAATCTTGAATCAAATAATTTTCTTGCCAAATCACCACTCATCATACTCTCTTTAGTATATATAATATCCACTTTCTTTTCATTTCCTTCCTCATTCGAATTTGAAATTATATCATATAAAGTGTCCAGTTCTAAATTAAAATTTATTCTCCTAAATCCAGCTTCTCCATTATCAAGCATTTTATCAATTCTTTTTACTTCAGGATAATGAGCATCTTGATCTTCATAAAAAATCAATCTGTCTGGTTTAAACAGCATAAGACTATACATTTTTTTTAATAAATTTTCCATGTTTATTTGTTTTAATTTTTTTTTAGGACAAAATGATCCTAATCTGGTAATTATAACAGCTTTTACAGATAAAATAAACTTATTTTCATTATTATATGCCCGTTATTGGAACTTGGAAGAAACAAAATATATCCCCGACTAATTTTAGTTTGAGCCTAAAAATGTGAGTAGTTACCTTATTAGCTTTTACTTGAATCAGCTACTATAAGAAGAGCAGCCTGTGTTCCAAAAAAATTATTTTCATTCAAAAAATTATACATTTCTGAACTTTGTCTGACACATCCGTGAGATCGCGCATATCCTAATTCTCTATCATATTCCGGTTTTGTCGGATGCATCGCAAAAGAGATTCTAGAATAAACTTTTCCTTTTCGTTCAGCGATTTGTTTTCCAAAAAAAAACATATTTCTATCATTTCCATATTTATCTTTTCTAGCATATTTATAAGGAAATTTTCTTAACAATTTAAAAAATCCAGATGGAGTATCAGAATAATGATCATCCTTTTCATCAGTTCTATAAATCTCTCTACTTTTATCTCCAGTTGAAATTGCATCTGAACCAAGAACAATAAATTCTTCCCTTCCTTCAAATTTGGCTTTCGCGTCAAAATAAACAATATACAATCTTTGTTTTGAAAAATTTTTATCGACAAATAAAATATATTGATTATTTGATAAAAATAACTTTTCCTTTGATTTTTCTATATATGATTTTACGAAACTATGCTGGTTAATAGGAATATGTTCTGCTATATTTGCTTTGGCTCTTTGACTACGTATTCTTTGTCTCTTCAAGTATACTATTCGTGAGAATAAATCTCTAACTTCATTAACGGGTGAAGGAGTTAAAAATTTATCCCATCCCGGATAAAAATCCCCTTTCGTATCAACTATTTCAATTTCATATTTTACCGGTTTTTTCGTCTGAGATCCAAATAAAACCACCTTTTCATCATCAGCATAATAATTACTTGTTATTTCTTCCCATTCAATATCCATAGATTTTCCTCTTTCATCTTTTTTATAAGGGACTCCATCTTTCCATATTCTAATTTTAAATGGTTTTTCTCCTTTAAACATATTAAAAAAATCGATCGCTCTTTGAGGAATTCTAACACCAGTCAATTCATAACGATTTGTCTGTGTATTTAAACGAAATGGAACATCTTTTTCTCTAGTTACGACCTCAATTTCATATTTAATTGGATTTCCATCTCTAGAATGTCTAAAAAATAATGGTTTCCCCTTTGATTTATACATCTTTTGAGCATTATCCCAAGTAAATATAAATTGATCGGAAGATGCTTCTTCTCCAACAGGTTTACCATTTTCCCAGACTTTTATTTCATAAGGCTTATCGTCTTTAAACATTTCAAAAAATTCAGCTCCAGACTCTGCAATTGCTACTCCCTCAATCACATATTTGCCAGTCTCTTCATCAAAATTAAAGGGTTCATCTTTATATGGTTTGTCAACATTTTCTATATCCTCAATTAATATTTCCGCAAGTTTCTGGTCATGATCTCTATCTTCCACTTTTATAAGAGATTCTCCTCCTATTTTTAGATTTTGTTCTTTAAGAATTCTAATTTCATATTTTACTGGATAGCCATCTCTAGAGTGCCTCAGATACAAAACCCCTTTTTCTCCAATATAATTTTGCGTAATATCATCCCATTTATATCTCACAAATTCATTTTCATCTTTTTTTACGTCAATTTCTACTGGTTTTTTGTTTAAAGGAAACATTTTATAAAAATCTGCTCCAGATTCTTTAATTTTTAACCCTGAAATTCTATATACTCGATTAACTTCGTCAAATCTAAAACCAGTCGACAATCCTTTTTCAGGAAGGATCTCATTTGTTGTATTTGTTTCCTCTAATTTTTCTGTCATTTTTTTATTTTATTTTTGTCTAAAAATTATACTATTTTTTGATTTCCAAATCAACCCCTCCCTCATCCCTCGCAGTCAATTCCGGTTTTGTGGTGAGGTGGAGGAAGGTTTTTACCCAGACAAATTTGGAAAAGACTTCGACTATAGCGGCGAAGTAGGAGGCGAGGAGAAGGCCGATTACGCCGAGCGTTATTCCTATTATCAATCCTAATTTTCCGAGGGCGATGCTGGCGAAATATCCTGTGGGTAATATTATTAAAGTGGGGATTAGCAGTACCAAAAGTGCGTTTACAAGTACTCGGATGGTGATAATGATCATTAAAATGCCAATTAAAAAAGTTTCCGGCCAGTGTTTTATAACCAATTTAGTGCTTTTACCGATTGCCGGAAAAACTCCTTCTTCATCAATAACTATAAAATATTCCGCATAAGTAAACATAAGGAGTATTACAAAACTGAATATTCCGAACAATATCATTGGTATTGATAGTAATTTTACCCATAACCATCCGAAATTTCGACCGATAAAAGCAAGCTCCGTGAAGACTGTCAATATTCCAAAACTCTTTATCAATAAATGATATTCAAAAAGTCGCAGAAAACTTAAAAATCCATACGACACACCATCTATTAAGCGAACTTTTTGATTATTGGAAATTCTGGCTGTTAAAGATATCAATGCTCCTTGGGTTAGAGTCGGGACAAATAAGTAAAGCAAAATTATAACTATCGAAATTATTATCAAAACAAAGCCTGTCCCGGGATTATCTTGGAAAAGGTCAAAAATGGTTTTGAATATTTTATATAATATGCTTTCGTTATGCTGTTCGCTGAATAATTGTGATTTCCATGTGGCGATTATTTGGTAAGTCAAATAAATTATTCCGATTAATGTTGTTAATATTGCGGGGAAAAACGCATACCATAAAATTAATTTTTTATTTTCGAGCGTAAGTTTCCAGGATTCGGCGATCAGTTTTTTATGTTCCATGGAATATATTAAGATAACGCAAGGATTTTAGCATAATAATTCTTCCTTGCCTATATTTTTCTTTTAATTTATATTTAGTTTAATCATGTTCACTTAATCTTTAGTCAGCAATGGATAAAGACATTAAAAAGCTGACATATAAGGGCGTTTCTTGGTATGACATTACTTCTCCAAACGAGGAGAATATTAAATTTTTGGAGAAAAAATTCGGTTTTCATGAACTGGATTTGGAAGATCTGGAATTAAGAAAAATTCAAAGATCAAAAATCGATGATTATGAGGATTATCTTTTTATTGTTTTGCATTTACCTGTTTATCAAAAATCAAGGGACCGTATAATCAGTGTTCAGGTGGATATGTTTATTGGACAAAATTATTTTATTACCGTGAGATCTCCGGCGCTCAAAAACATAGATAAAATTATAGATAAATGCGAGGAATCCGAAGCAGAGATGGAGGAGTATATGGGGTTCGGCACGGGGTATCTTTTATATAATGTGATCAGTGATTTGTTTGATGGGTGTTTTCCTCTTTTGGATGAACTTGAGAGTGAAATCAATGATTTGGAAAGGGAATTATTTCTTCATGATTTTGCAAAAAAAGACATGCTTCAGGATATTTTATTGATGAAAAAAGATTTGACAACTTTCAACAGAGTCATCCTTCCACAGAGAACCGTGATTGCTCAATTGGAACATAAAAACAAGAAATTCATGACCGAGGATTTGAATGTTTATTTTGATGACGTGGTTGATAAAGTGGAAAAAATTTGGAATAATCTTGAAAATTATCAGGAAATGGTAAACAATTTGCAAAATATCAATGAATCAATGATTTCTCATAATACGAATAGGATCATCACGACTCTCACTGTTTTTTCAGTTATTATGCTGCCTTTGACTTTGGTTTCGGGTATTTACGGAATGAACTTGACTGATCTGCCTGCCGCGGGACAAACTTATTCGTTTGAATTTGTAATTGGGATAATGTTAATGATCGCTATTAGTATGCTTGCATATTTTAAGTATAAAAAGTGGATATAATATCAAGAGACAAAATCTAACGGTTTTATCTCTTGGACTCTTTTTCTGAGAGTGTTTTCAAGTTTGAGGTTTTTATTATCATTTTTTATCGTCATGTGGATTAATTCAACACTCTCTAAAAAACTATGTCTTGCTTTTGAATTAGTTTTTTGTTAGAGTAATTTTGGTCTTTTTTTAATGGGATTTTAAAATTTTTATTTTTTATATTTATGAAAAGAGAAGAAAAAAAACAACTTATCAAAAAACACGCTGTTCATGCGAAAGATACCGGTTCTGCACAAGTTCAAACAGCAATTATCACTACTCGCATCAACAAATTATCAGATCATTTAAAAACGCACCCAAAGGATTTTCATTCTAAAAGAGGTTTGTTGATGATGGTTGGAAAAAGAAGAAAATTGCTCAATTATCTTAAAACAACTAAAAAGGACCTCTATCAAAGTTTAATTGAAAATTTGAACTTAAGAAAATAACTTGTTAACTTTAAAGAAAATTGTAAAGTCAGGTAATAAAAAAACATTGAATTTAGCTTTGATTTCGAAGATCCCTCTCTATATTCGGGATGACAGCGGATTATTGTATAATCAGTAATAAAAAACGAAAACTGTCATGGTTTTCGGGAATTTATAATACTATTTCAAATAAATAACCTAATTAATAAGCATGGATAATAAACATAAAGTTGAATTAAACATAGAAGGCAGAACTCTTAAATTGGAACAGGGTTTGTTCGCGGAACAATCGACAGGTGCGGTGTTGGCCAGTTTTGGAGATACTGTTGTTCTCGCGACTTGTGTAATGAGTGATCAGAAAAGGGATGGTATTGATTTTTTCCCTTTGAGTGTGGATTATGAAGAAAAATTTTATGCCACAGGCAAGATTAAAGGGAGCAGATTCATAAAAAGAGAAGGTCAGCCTTCAGAGAATGCGATTTTAACTTCACGTTTGATTGATCGTCCTCTGAGACCATTATTTCCGAAAGATATGAGAAATGATGTTCAGATTATTTCTATGGCACTTTCAGCAGACATGGAAGTGGAGCCCGGAATTACGGCCATTAACGCGGCTTCAGCGGCTTTGGTGGTTTCGGGAATACCTTTTGATGGTCCAGTTGGAGCGGTCAGAATTGGATATATTAATGATGACAATAATGAGAAAAAGTTAATAGTGAATCCAACTTATGAGCAAATAGAAAAAGGTTTTTTGGATTTGGTCGTTGTCGGCACTAAAGACGCGATTACTATGGTAGAAGCCGGAGCCAAGGAAGTTCCGGAAGATGTTTTACTTCAGGCATTGGAGATTGCTCATACTCATATTAAAAAACTATGCGCTTTGCAGGAAGAATTAAGAGCAAAAATCGCACCCAAAACTATTTCTTATGAAAGTGTTGACATTAATAAAGATGTTTATGATGCGGTAAACAATTCTGTCAATGATGAAGCGTTTGATAATGTCAAAGGTAAAACAAAGGCTGAAATCAAAGTAAAATTGCACGAAATTGAAGATCAAGTAATTTCAAAACTTCAGTCTGAAATTGACGCGGAAAAGTTTTCGGAGAAAAAAATTAAAGAAGTTTTAAGTGAAAAATTTGAAAAAAGAATGCGTTATAATATTTTAGAAAAAGAAATCAGAGTTGACGGACGTAAGTTGGATGAAATCAGACCTGTTTCATGCATGACCGGAGTTTTACCAAGAACTCATGGATCCGCGATTTTTCAAAGAGGCCAAACTCAGGCTTTAACGATTACGACTTTGGGTTCACCGGGAGCTGCTCAGATTATTGATACAATGGATGAGGATTCTGTGAAAAGATATATGCATCACTATAATTTTCCTCCTTTTTCAACAGGCGAGGCGAAACCTCTCCGCGGAGCTTCCAGAAGAGAAATCGGGCATGGTGCTTTGGCTGAAAGAGCTTTGGTGCCTGTAATTCCGGATAAAGATGTTTTTCCATATACAATTCGTCTTGTTTCAGAAATATTATCATGCAATGGATCCAGTTCTATGGCTTCTGTTTGCGGTTCCACTTTATCTTTAATGGACGCGGGAGTGCCGATTAAGAAACCTGTTTCCGGAATTGCGATGGGGTTAGTTACTGGTGAAAATGGAGCTTTTAAAATTTTATCGGACATTCAGGGTGTGGAAGATTTTGCGGGAGATATGGATTTTAAGGTTACAGGAACAAGTGATGGAATTACCGCTCTTCAGATGGATATTAAAGTAAAAGGTCTTTCTTTGGATATAATGCGCAAAGCTTTGAATCAAGCAAAACAAGGACGGGATTTTATTTTGCAAAAAATGCTTGAATGTTTGCCTGATACAAAATCCGAATTGTCAAAATATGCGCCTTTAATCATGTCTATTCAAATTGATCCTGATCAGATCAGGGATGTTATTGGAAAGGGCGGAGAAACTATTCAAAAAATTATCGCCGATACAGGCGTGGAAATCGATATTGAGGATTCCGGTTTAGTGGTAATCACTTCTCCGAATCAGGAAAGCGGATTAAAAGCCGCGGATATAGTCAGAAGTATTACTTATATTCCAAAGGCCGGAGAAAAATTTAAAGCAAAAATCGTGAAACTTATGGAATTCGGAGCTTTCGCTGAATTTGCGCCGGGAAAAGAAGGTTTAATTCATATTTCTCAATTATCAAAAAACCGAGTGGAAAAAGTTGAAGATGTGCTTAAGGTTGGAGACATGGTTGATGTTAAGTTGATGGAGATCGATAAGCAGGGAAGATATAATTTGTCGATGAAGGCATTGATGTAGATCGGTTAATTTTTTTATAGTTTTATATTTGTTTTTTACATGATTGAAGTTAAAAATTTAACAAAATTATACGGAGATTTTATTGCTGTTGATAATATTTCTTTTACTGTGAATAAGGGGGAAATAGTCGGCTTCTTGGGGCCGAACGGGGCCGGAAAAACCACTACAATGAAAATGTTGACTTGTTATTTATCACCCAATAAAGGAGAGATCAAGCTTAATAATCTTGATGTTTTTGAAAATTCTTTGGATGTGCGAAAGAACATTGGGTATTTACCTGAAAATACGCCTGTTTACGAAGATCTGAATGTAATTGAGAGCTTGGAATTTTTTGCTCAAATTCATCATATTGATACGGAGAAGAGAGATAAGGCCATTAAACGGGTTATTGAATCCTGCGGTTTAGGTGAAAAATTAAAAAATGAAGTTTCTGAATTATCAAAAGGTTATAAGCAAAGATTAGGGCTTGCTCAAGCTTTGATTCATAATCCTGACATTTTGATTTTGGATGAGCCTACGACAGGCCTTGATCCAAACCAAATCGCTGAAATTAGGGATTTAATTAAGGAAATCGGAAAAAATAAAACAATTATTTTATCCACTCATATTCTTTCAGAGGTCGAAGCGACGTGTGATCGAGTAATTATTATTAATAGAGGTAAAATTGTGGGACAGGATACCCCCGAGGGGTTAAAACTGAGGAGCGAGGCCGCGAATGTGGTTTATATTGAATTTGAAGGTAAATTAAGAGAAGCTGAAGAGATTTTAAGGCAAATTGAAGGCGTGAAAAATTTATATAAAGTGGATTGTGATTTGCCAAAGGTTCATCGGTTGCGCATTGAAACTGAAAATGATTTGGATTTGAGAAAAGAAATTAATCACGCGTTGCAAAAAAATGAAATGGAGCTTCTCGAAATGCGAAAGGAGAAGGCTTCGCTGGAAGAAGTTTTCCGTCAATTAACCTCTAATTAATTTATGAGAAATATTTTCGCGATAATTAAAAAAGAATTGAAAATTTATTTTAACTCTCCAATAGCCTATATCTTTTTGGTTGTTTTTTTGCTTATTTCATCAATGATGTTTTTCATGGACTTTTTTTTGTTGGGAAGGGCGGAAATGCGTTATTTTTTTGAATGGCTGCCAATAATTTTTATTCCATTTATTCCCGCAGTTACTATGAGGCTTTGGGCAGAGGAAAAAAAGCAAGGAACCATCGAACTTTTGCTTACTTTGCCAATTAAAGATATTGAAGTTGTGATTGGAAAATACGCGGCAACTTCTTTATTTATTTTGCTTTCATTAGTTTTAACTTTTTCAATTCCTCTTATTTTAGGTATTTTAGGTAATCCTGATTGGGGTGTGATTTTTACTTCTTATTTTGGAAGTTTTCTATTGGCGATTTCTTTGATAGCCATTGGAATGACAATCTCGATATTCACATCGAATCAAATTATTGCTTGGATTTTAAGCACTGCTGTATTTTTTATTTTATTGCTTATTGGATTTCCTTTTTTCTTAAATTATACTCCGGAATTTTTGATTAATTTTTTCGAAAATCTAGGTTTTATGTCTCATTACAGATCTTTTATTATTGGCGTTATTGATTCTTCGGATATTATTTATTATTTGTCTTTAATTTCGTTATTTTTATTGATTAATGTGATTAAGTTGGATAGTAGGAGATATAGATGAGGTCAGGGATCAGGAAGTTTTATTTTTTCATTTAATAATTATTTTGTATGGATTTTAGGAAAAAATTCAGTTATGCGGCGAATTCTTTGGTTATAATTATAAGTGTTTTGGTGATAATTTTGTTGATAAATATTTTTGGCGGGCGTCATTTTTTTCGTTTGGATTTTACACAAAATAATATGTATTCGATTAGTGACGGGACTAAAAATATTTTAGGAAATTTGGATGACAAAGTGATGATTAAGGCTTATTTCTCAGGAACCTTGCCTCCACAATTAAAAGATTATCCGAAAATTACGGAAGATATATTAAATGAATATAAAAAAGAATCTAAAGGAAAATTGAATTATCGTTTTTTGGATCCGGAAAAAAAATCCGAGTACGCGGAGGAAGCTCGAGAGATCGGCATTCAGGAAACTTCAGTTGGAATTGTGAAGGCCAATGAAAGATCATTGCAAAATGTATTTTTGGGATTGGGTATATTTTATAGGGATAAACAGGAGATTATTACAAATATCAATTTGTCCAATTTGGAATATGATTTAACTTCAGCGATTAAAAATGCCACAAAAACGCGAAATAAAATTATTGGTTTTGTGAAAGGTCATGGGATTTTAGAGATTCGAGACAGCGCAAATCAACCTGGTGCATATTTTCAATTTGGGGAGCTTCTGAATCAGAATTATGAGGTTAGACTGATCGATTTAAAAGATCAGGATTTAAAAGAAATCGATACTTTAATAGTGGCCGGGCCGAAAGAAAATTTTGGGGATGAGGAATTGTTTAAAATTGATCAATTTTTGGTGAAAGGTGGCAGCGCGATTTTTATTATTGATGAATTCGGTTTAGACGCAAATTTGCAGCCGATAGATGTTTCTACTGATTTGAATCGTATTTATGAGAGTTTCGGCGTGAAGGTAAAAAATGGATATATTGCTGATCAAAACAATACATATGCTAATTTTCCCACAGCTTCAGGACAAGTTTTTATCCCCTATCCGTATTGGGTTCAAACTTTGAATTCCTTTATGAGTAAAGAAAATCCTGTTACGGCAAACTTGGATGGAATTATTTTTCCTTGGGTAAATTCTTTGGAAATTTCAAAAAAAGATAATGTAAAAGTGGAAAAACTCGTTGAGAGTTCGTCGTCAAGTACATTTATTGAATCTGATATAAATTTAGATCCGAATTTTGCCAATAATTTAATTAAAAATCTTAAAAAGGAAGACGCAAAAAGCCATCCTATCGCTGCTTTGTTTAAGGTTAATTATAATAGTATTTTCACTGAACCTCCTACAATAAAGGATGATAGCGGCACCGGCGAAAATAGTTCAAACTTACCTGTTTTGAATGAAAATAAAAAAATAGATTTGGAATTTATCAAATCCGGCCAAAAGCAAGCTAATATCGCAGTACTAAGCAGTTCTTACGCTTTAATGGATTACTTTTTAATGCAGTTTAATCAGAACGCGGCTTTTTTCTTAAATTTAGTTGATTTTATTACTATTGACTCAGCTTTGATCGATATCCGCTCAAAAGGAGTTGATACCAGAGCAATTCAAAATATTTCGAATGATAAGAAAAATTTAATTAAAGCAATCGGGGTTTTGGGCATGCCCATACTAATTTCCGCATTTGGAATTTTCCGATTTTGGAGAAGAAAGCAGAAGAAAAAAGTTAAGGCTACTTATTAATGAATTTAATTAAAAAACTATGAAAAAGTTCTACAAAACTTATGTTTTATTATTTATTTTGATTATTCTTTCTGTTTTAGTTCTTATTCTTGATAACCCGGAAAAATCAGCGGAAAAAGAAAATCAGCAGTTTAATAAACCTATAATTTCCAATATTGATGTGGTAAATAAATTTATTATCAAGAACAAGGATTCGGAAATAATTTTTAAAAAATCTGAGAAAAAATGGTTGATTGAAAATGCGGGAAATAGTTTAGCCAATTTTGAAGAAGTTGATAAACTGCTTTCTAATTTGGAAGCGATGACACGTGAAAATGTAATCTCGGAAGATAAAACTCAGTGGAGTTATTTCGAAGTTGATGAGAATACGGGAAGACAAATAATCTTGTTTAATGATGAGAAAAAAATTGCCGCTTTTTTTGTAGGAAGAAGTGGGAACCCAAATTTTGACGATCAATATATTCGTATTGAAAATGAAAATATAATTTATAAAACTCAAGGTATTTTGGATGATATATTTTCAAAGACAATTGAGCAATGGAAAACTGAGGTTGAAAAAGAAGAGCCAGTACCCGAAACAAAATAATCATTTCAAAAATGGACAAGCGCACTAAATATTTAATTGAACTTCAAATCGTAAATTTTATTTTCGGATTTGTGGGGATTTTCGCTAAATTGATCACTTTAAGTGCTGAAGCGATAATATTTTTTCGAGCTTTATTTACTGCTTTTATTTTGTATTTTTTTATTTCATTCAAAAAAATCAATTTTAAAATAAAAGATAAAAAGCAGATGAAGCTTATTATTTTTCTGGGTATTTTATTTGGTTTTCATTGGGTTCTTTACTATTCCGCCATTAAAATTTCCACAGTGGCAATTGGATTTTTAGCTCTTTTAACGCATCCTGTTATAACTGTTTTTTTGGAACCGATTTTTAGAAAAGAAAAAATCAAGATGATTGATGTTTTCAGCGGTTTATTGGTAATTATCGGAATTCTTTTGATGGTGCCTGAATTTTCATTGAAAAACGATATTACTTTGGGTCTTACTTTAGGCATAATCGCGGCTTTCTTTTATAGTTTCCGCAACATTATGTTAAAAGACATTTCCGATGAATACCCGACTTCGCTTTTAATGTTTTATCAAGTTCTAGTCAGTTTTATTATCTTGATTCCATTTGTGGATTTCGTAAATTTGCAACCTACTTCAAAGGATTTTTTGTATTTAGTTATTTTAGCTTTAGTATTTACGGCAATTCCGCATACTATTTTCGCGCGTTTATTTCGTGTCATTAAAGCAAAAACCGTGAGTATCAGCGCAAGTCTGCAACCGGTTTACGCGACTATAATCGCTTATTTTGTTTTAAGTGAAGTACCGAGTTTAAGAACAATTATTGGCGGGGCAATAATTGTGGTAACCGCGATTTTGGAGAGTTTTAAGAAGGAATAATCAAAGTGGAGTGATCGGAACTACTCCCTTGATGCCTTCTATAATTTCGCATGTTTTAGTATTTTCTTTATCCGCACAATCAAATTTTATGATATTTTTTTGATTTATCAAAACATTGAGCATAATCATAATTATCAAGCATACTAAAGCTCTAAACAAATTTTTCATAATAAAAAATTAGGAATATAAATTCCTTCCGCAGGACATAGTATCAGATTAGGAATTTTCGTCAATTGAAATTGATAAAATTAAATGCAGCAGGCACAATATTTATTTTTCCACCACATAAACAGGGTTACAAAATAAATATTGTGCCTGCTGCATTTAATTTTATCTTGATTATAGGTATCTCATAATATAGAATTCGAGTGTTGTTTTAATATAATTTTGCCGGGGTAGCTCAGTGGTAGAGCACACGACTGAAAATCGTGGTGTCGACAGTTCAATTCTGTCTCCCGGCACCAAAAATTTGCACTTTATTTTATTTTTTTATAATTAGGCAACAGTTCCGGGCGGAATTCGAAATGCATGGTGTCGTAATGCATCCAGTTTTCTCCCCAGATGAAGCCGTATTTTTCAAATATTTTTACTATTTCAATAGGTATTTGGTTTTCATATTGGCTGTTTTTATCTGAATTCCATAACCAATAATCGCCATATGGTGTAGCGTTTATATCAATTGCGATACCCCAACTGTGCGGGCTTAACTGATTAGAATTTTTAATTTTTCTGTAGTTAAAACTTCCTGCTATGTTTTCTAGATATTTTCTAAAATGCGGTTTTTGCGCGATTAGTTGTTGTAGTTCGCTTAAAACTTCTTTTAATTGTTTATCTACATTGTTTACTGTGGTGATTTTTAAATGTTTATTTTCTGCGGTTTTAAAAGGCCAAGTTAAGGTTACTAATTTGCTTGACACTTCGGAAGGACTACTTCCGTAAATAGAACTGAAAAACTTTTGGCATCTTATTCTTCCGGGATCGTAATCAGGAGTTAGAGATTGCCAATTTTTTTGAACATAATCTCCTCCATAATAAGGGAGCAACATTTGATCTTCCAAGTCCGCATTTTCTAATTTTTGTTCCGGAGTTTTTTTAATATTATCATTTATCTGTATTCTTGTACCGTTTCTTAATATTAAATAGTTACCTTCTTTTCTATATATATGATCTTCATAAGCTTTTTGAAAATTTATTAAAAATTCCGGTGTTCTTTCTGCATAAGCATCTTTTAATAATAACGAAAAGTATGTGGCTAGTGTTGTAAGTCCTATTTCACCTACTTGAATTATAAACTCTCTTCTATCAATTTGATCAGGTCTCTCAGTTTGTTCTATTTTGTTATCTAAAATTTCTTTCATAATTATTTGGTTAAATCATTTGTCTGCTTTTTATTATTTTTTGGATTTTTTTACGAGTGTCTTGTTTTTGTATATCTTAATTTAAAATCTCCTAAAAGTTTAATTTTCGCATTTAAACTTTCAGATATTTGTATTGTTTGTGGGGTGATTGTTATTCCTCCTTGGAAAGGATTGTTTACATTTTTATAGGGATTCTCAGGGAAATGGATATCATTCAAGTGGCTACTTCCATAGTGTAGAGTGCTGTAACTGGGATTATTCAAAGAGAAACTAAATGTTTGATTGAGAATTTTCAATATTAATTTTCCATTTTCTGTGGAGATTTTTAATATTTCTTCTTTGCCTGAGTCTTCATTAATGAGAATTCCTGAGCCATCGAGCAAATTTTTTAATTCAATGCGTAAAATTAATCGATTACTTATTACTTCAGGATGAATTATAATTTCTTCAGGAGCTAAATTTTCTAAATTTTGAATTTTCATTTTGTTAAGGTTGTTCCGCTGTATCCGCGGTTTTTTCATTGCTTGTAAATCTTTCCCAATAGGAAGGGTTGTTTTGGTCTATAAAATTTATACGCTGATATAGACTAGGACCGATTCCAATCCCATTCTTGTCGATTCTGGCTATGGATCTATTCTCTTCTTTAAGAGGATCTTGTGATGGACTTTGGAAGCTTCTGTTATCTATAGAATATCTTAATAAAGTACCGATCATTCTAGGCCCTTCGTCTGTTTCGTGTCCGTGAATGGAGAAATTTATACCTTTATTTTGCAGATTTTTGGCGTCGGAAGGAAATAGCATTTCATGAATTCCTCTTCTATGATAACTGATATTAGTATCCAAGAAACTATCAGTAATACAATGAAATTCATAGGGTAGATTATTTTTTCCTTCATACAAGCTCATCCTTAAGCCATTCTGATAAATTTGATTGATTTTATCAACTCCTTTTTCCAAAATCAAAGTTGACATTTCGTGACTTAGAGGGGCATGGTGAAAAAGGATATCATTAATTTGCAATAGTAATTTAGAATTACATTTTGTTTTTAAAATTCGAAGGCCTTCTTCGATTTGGCGCATATTTTTAATGATATTCTCTTGTTCTTGAGTAAGTTGATCCCAAATTTCCGGATCATCATTATGCATTTGCTGTAATTTTTCAGAGCCGAATCTTTTGTATTGGAGTAATCCTATTCCTGAATTATTTTTCTTACAAATCTTGGCAGGGGTTTTTGTATGCCCAATGATTTTTTTATTCATTAAAAATGAGTTTCCCCAATCATCATGATTTCCGGCAATACAGACTATATTTCCTCCTTGTTTTTGTGCTTGTCTTTTTAATCGATCAATTTCCAACAGTATCTCAAGCCCTCCATTGCATCTGTCAGCATCAATATCTCCCAATAGTATTAAAATTCTGTTTCCTCCTATCCATTCTTTTTTTTCATTTATTAAATTCAAACTTTTTAAGTTGAGCCAAAATCCCATCAGGTTGCCGTGTAAATCTCCTATTATATCCATAGTTGGCCATGATCTATCAACTTCGTTCGGTTTGATAAATTCTTTTTCACTTGGATATTTAAATCTTGAATCCAAAGGATCGTTATATAAATCCAGTTCTGAAGGGTTTGAATATTTTCTTTTGTACTGATCCGGTTCTTTCCAAATAACACGAATTCTTGAATCCGGTAAAATATCATGAATGTCCGCCGGAGTTATCAAACCGCTATTTCTAGGAATATAAACTTTATCTCCGGCAGAATAATTATTAACTTCCGGTTCTATATTTTCTTCTGATTCCGGCACTTTTCTTGAGATTATAAAGTCTCCCAATAAAGGATTTGTCACCTTTGGATTTTCGGCAATTATCAATTCATCGCCTTGCACTCTAATAGTCCCATGAGAGCGGCTGACAAGTGCATTATCGGGAAATTTGATATCACAGATAGGTAATCTGCCATAGGTTAATGTTTTTTCCGGTTCTTTTTTTGTATTAATTTCATAATTACCTTTTCCAACTCCAATTCTTAAAAGATCGTCAATTTTATCTATATAGATTTTTGTTAAACCCTTATTTAGATAGCAGTCATCAAGTAAAACTCCGGAAGCATTGATAATACCTTCCAGTTTAAATCTTATACTTTGGACACCATTTTGTAGTTCAGGAGCGATAGTTATCTCTTCAAATTTATCTACTTTAAAATTTGGCATAAATTAAAGATTAGATTCGATAGCCAGGCGATTATTAAACTTTAATTTCATAAAAATGTCAATTAAAAAACTGCGTTTATCAAAAGTTTTGTATTTATTATTTTCTTTTTGAGGATGATAATTTATACTGCTGCGCTCTCATTTTCTAAAATTAAGCAGTATATACTTAAGTAGCTTTTCAGCCTATTAAATGCACTAAATTTTAAAATAAGTCATGCAGTATTATACGCTATTTTAAAAGCGGTGGAGTATATGAAATTAAATTTTTATGATTTTATTTGGAAAAAATTTTTTAAAGTTGAAATGATAAATCTTTTTAAGAAAAAGATCGGGGCATATTTTAATTCAAATTTTAAGTCTGATTTGATTGCCGGTATAATTGTGGCTTTGATCGCTTTACCTCTGGCTATTGCTTTTGCCGTGGCAAGTGGTGCGCGGCCCGAGCAAGGCGTTTATACTTCGATTATCGCGGGAATTGTTATTGGCGTGCTTTCGGGTTCCAATTATCAGGTTTCCGGACCTACAGGCGCTTTTATAGTTATTTTATTGGGAATAGTAAATAAATTCGGATTGGAAGGATTAATGATGGCGGGTTTTATGGCTGGAGTAATATTGATTTTAATGGGTGTCTTTCAGGTTGGTTCGGTGATTAAATATATTCCTTATCCTGTTACTATAGGTTTTACAGCCGGAATTGGTGTTATTATTTTTACAGGTCAGATTAAAGATTTTTTTGGTCTGCAATTTCCTCATCGTCCGCATGATTTTATTGAAAATATTAAAGAAATTTTTCAGGCTTTTCCGGAGAGCATTAATGTCGGTTCGTTTTTCGTCGCTCTTTTTACTTTAATTGTATTTATTTTATGCAGGAATTTTGCGAAACATGTGCCTGCTCCTCCGGTTGCTTTGCTCGCGGGAACTATTTTAAGTCTTTTTATTCATAGATTTTCAGGTAATTTGATTTCCGCGCCAACTCTTTTAGGTGAAATACCCGCTGGTCTACCGGAATTTAAAATGCTTAGTTTTTCTTTTGAAAATATGCGACTTCTTTTGCCTTCAGCTTTTACAATCGCGGCTTTGGGTGCTATAGAGTCATTACTTTCCGCTGTAGTCGCGGATGGAATGACCGGGACAAAACATAATTCAAATAAAGAACTTATTGCTCAGGGCGCGGGGAATTTAATTTTACCATTTTTTGGCGCAATTCCCGCGACGGGGGCGATCGCTCGTACCGCGGCAAATATTAAAAATGGGGCAAAAACCCGAGGAGCAGCCATTATTCATGGTATTGTACTTATATTTATTTTATTGGTCGCGGCTCCTTATGCTAAATTTATCCCTTTAGCCGCTCTTTCCGCAATTTTGATGACTGTAGCATATTATATGTCGGAAATTCCTCATTTTACCCATTTGTTAAAGAGTCCTCGTTATGATGTCGCTGTTTTATTAACTACATTTTTTCTGACAATTTTGGTTGATTTAACCTTTGCCGTGGCCATCGGAATGATTTTAGCCTCGGTATTATTTATAAAAACAGTGAGCAAATTATCCGTTAATAAAATTTTGGAAGATAGTGATGTACCAACAGAAGGAAGTCAGAAATTACATGAAAGCGTTAGAAATTTGGAAAAAATAACTTTATATGAAGTCGCAGGACCTTTATTTTTTGGTATTGCCAGCGAATTAGAAAATTTAATTGAACATCAAAATGCCGAGATTCTTATTTTACGAATGAAACATGTTCATCACATTGACGCGAGCGCGATTCATAATTTGGAAATTATTATAGATCGCGTTCACAAAAATCATGGAAAAGTTTATTTGGCCACTTTAAATCCAAGTGTTCGAAAAGCTTTGGAAAAACAAAAAATCATTCAAAAATTAGGCGGGGACCTTTATACTCCTAACTCCACGACTTTGGCGATAGAGTACGCAAAAAAAGAACAGAGAAAGAGATAATAGTTTTAAAATTTAATTTCTTTTTCTTTCTATCTCATTCAGATATTTTTTACGTAACCTTATTTGAGTTGGAGTGATTTCTACATACTCATCAACTCCTACGTATTCAATGGCTTTTTCAAGTGTCATTTCTGTGATTGGAGTCAGATATAACGCTTCATCGCTACCTGAAGCGCGAACATTGGTGAGTTTTTTATTTTTTGTCGGATTTACGGTTAAATCCGGACCCTGATTGTGCTCTCCAATGATCATTCCTTCGTAAACAGGAATTGCCGGGCCTATAAACAGGCAGCCGCGCTCCTGAAGTTTCCATAGAGAATAAGCCATTGTTTCACCGGTTTCTCCGGAAATCATTGAGCCTACGGAGCGTTTTTCGATTTCTCCCAAATATGGTTCAAAACGGTCAAACGCATGGTAAAGTGTTCCCTCTCCTCTAGTCATAATTAAAAAGAATGATCGGAAGCCTAAAAGTCCGCGAGTCGGCACTGAAAATTCCAAAGTTGTGTTTCCGTTTTTCGATTCCATTTTTTGCATTATGCCTTTTCTTTGTGAAATTGCCTGAATTACTGTGCCTGACATATCATCGGGCACATTGATTATCGCCATTTCCACAGGTTCATGTTTGGCTCCGTTAATTTCCTGAAAAACAACTTCCGGCTGTGATATTTGCAATTCGAATCCTTCTCTGCGCATGGTTTCAATCAATACCGCTATATGCATTTCGCCACGTCCATAAACTTTTACCGCATCGCTATTTTTCAAATATTCCAATTTTAATCCCACGTTTGTTTCCAATTCTTTTTCCAACCGATCTTTTATATGTCGGCCGGTAACATATTTTCCTTCACGACCTGCGAATGGCGAGTCATTAACAAGAAATTCAATTGCGATTGAAGGAGGATCCACTTTTATCGCCGGTAAAGGTTCACTGTTTTCATCACTAGCAATGGTTTCTCCCACATAAATATTCGGAATACCGGCAATCGCAACGATGTCGCCGGCTGAAATGTTGTCTGTTTCAACTCGATCCATTCCTTCATATGTAAATACTTTTGAAAGTTTTCCGGTTCTCTTTTCTCCATTATTTCCGATGATTACAACATTTTTATTGGCGGAAATTTCTCCTTCATATACGCGGCCGATGGCTAGTCTCCCGAGAAAATTATCATAAGCCAAAGTGGCCGGCTGCATTCTGAATGGAGCGTTCAAATTTTGTTCCGCAGGCTTAACATTTTTCAAAATAAAATCAAGAAGCGGAGTAATATCCTTTTTTTCGTCTTCTAAATTACTGATCGCAACCCCTTGTTTGGCAATTGTATAAATATAAGGAAAATCCAATTGTTCATCACTGGCACCAAGTTGCGCGAATAAATCAAATGTTAAATCCACAACCGTATCAGGACGAGCCATGGGACGATCTATTTTATTAATGGCAACCAATACTTTATGACCCAGTTCCAATGATTTTCTTAATACAAATTTGGTTTGAGGCATTGGGCCTTCATAGGAATCAACCACTAACAAAACCGCATCAACCGTGCGTAATACTCGTTCCACTTCTGATCCGAAGTCCGCGTGTCCAGGGGTATCAACTATATTAATTTTGCAATCTTTATATTTTATGGCAGCATTTTTGGCGTAAATCGTTATTCCACGTTCGCGCTCCTGATCGTTTGAATCCATTGCTCTTTCCTGAAGTCCTTTTCGAGTATCAAAATTTTGACTGGCTTTTAAAAGCGCATCCACAAGAGTTGTCTTTCCATGATCAACATGAGCAACGATAGCTATATTGTAAATATTCATTTGATTTATTAAATAGTACGCATTGAGTATATAGTAAACAGTAAGATAGTTCGAAAGTCAACAGGTGTAATTTGACAAAGTTTTAATTTGCATTATTATTGCGTATCATTTATTAAATTTTTTTATGAATATCATAAAATCTCTATTTGAAAAATCTCTGGTTGCTGTTTCTTCTATTCCCCTGCTTCTCGGGGTTGGAGAAAATTCTAAAGTAATAGACAATATAGTTAAGAGTTACACGGGGAGATTAAAAACAATGTTCGCAAGTATAGAATTAAGTCGTGAACAATTGGATAAATTAAAAATTTGCTGTGGAGATACCTGTGGTCAAGGCCCAATATTTGATGAAAAAAACGTTTTTAAAAGAGAACCGGAAGTTGGCTTATTTGTTGAATTCCCTGCCGGCAATCACGGTGTAAATATTGATTCGCATCTACCTGCCAAGGGAGGAGTTTCATTTAAAGATCAAGCTGAAATTTGCGCTGACGAAGCGGCCAATTTTGTTTCTATACCTGAAGAATCTCCGTGTTACGGAATCAAAGGCATTGTTATTACCGGAAAAACTGATGATGATAATCATATAGTAAGTCTTGCTTGCGCTGATAAAAAAAATCCTTCGTTTAAGATTGAGAAATAATTATTTTTAGGATATTAATTGTTTAGAATTAAATTATTAATATGCGAATAGGAATTATTGGTGGAGGAGCCGCGGGAATGATGAGTGCGGCATTATTATACGAGAAGGATCATGAAAACCGTATTGGTGAGATTGTTTTATTTGAATGTAATACGGTTTTGGGAAGAAAATTGGCTTTAACAGGCGGAGGACGATGTAATGTTACTACCGGAAATTTCGATATTGCTGAAGTTTTAAAAAATTATCCGCGGGGAGCTAATTTTTTGAAAAAATCCATATATGATTTTTCACCAAAGCATGTTTTTGACTGGTTTAGAAGTCATGGAGTAAAGCTAAAAGTTGAAGAAGACAGAAGGGTTTTTCCGGTTACCGACAACTCTTCTGATATTATTGATGTTTTTTTGAATATTTATAAAAATCCAAAAACTAAAATCAAAAAATCACCTGTTATTGATATGTGGAAAGAAATGGATAGATTCGCAGTCCGGCTTCATGATGAAATTCATCTATTTGATAAAGTTATTATGGCTACCGGAGGGGGGTATAATACAAACTCCGGAATTATTAATTATGGCTATGCGTTCGCCCAGAAATTCGGGCATAAAATAACCAAACTGGCACCCGGCTTAACTTCATTGGAAACAAATGATTGCGATATTCATACTCTTAAAGGGATTACATTATCGAATATTAAATTAAGATTTTTAAAAAAAGATGAACATGTTTTTAATGGCTCATGTGTTTTTACTCATAAAGGATTAAGCGGTCCGGGAATTTTTGCAATTTCTTCTTTAAGCGCTTTTGAAAATTATGATGAGAGTGATCCTGCTTTATTGCTGCTGGATTTATTGCCTGAGGAAAATTTTGAGAATTTGAAACATAATTTAGAGCAAACGCGCTTAAATAGTCCGGCTAAGAAGATCAGCAACTTAATTTCCAATTTTATACCTAAATCTTTAGCAGAAATTATGTTGAAAAAATTAAAAATCAATGACAAAAAATCTTCTGAAGTCAGTGCTAAAGATTTAAATAGAATTATCGATAGTATTAAAAATTTTCAAGTTGTTATTACAGGCAGGATTTCCGGTTCTGAATTCGTGACTGCCGGAGGTGTTGATTTAAATGAAGTCGACGCGGCTACCATGGAATCTAAATTAGTAAAAGGTCTTCATTTTGCCGGTGAAATTTTAAACATAGATGGTTTTACAGGTGGATACAATTTGCAATGCGCTTGGAGTACCGCGCATGCCGCAGCCATAGGGATTACCAAATAAAGTATAGTTTTTTCGAGGTATTTATGATAAAATATAGAGATTTTTAATAATTATTAATGCCTGAAGAAAAAATTGAATTACCTAAAGAGGATATTTTATTTTATGGAGAGAAAAAAGCAAAGCGGGCCATAGTCTATTTAGCTGTTTTGTCTTTATTGAAAGCGTTTGCAGGTTATTTTACAGGCATAGTAATTTTACTTGCTGACGCGGTTTCCAGTGTGGCTGATATTTTAAGTATTTTTGCCAGTTATTTGGGGCTTCGTTTAAGTAGAAAAAAAGAAGGTGGAGCATTTAAATATGGTTATTACAAAGCTGAAACTTTAGCGGCTCTAATTGTTTCAATAATTACGAGCGTACTTGGTATTGATATATTTTTAATAAGTTTGGACAGATTTTTGGAATCTCCGCAAATTTCAAATCCCGCAATTGGTTTTTTTGCGATTATAGTTAATATAATTGTTTCTTATTATCTATATGTTGATTTAAAGAAAGCTGCGCAAAAGACCAATTCTCTATCTTTACGCAATAACGCGATTGATAAAAAAAACGATATTTTACGCGCGGTTGTGATTGTATTTGGTATTTTGGCGAGTATGTATAGTATTAAATATATTGAGGGTGCGATCGGTATGATTATTTCTCTGATGATTCTTCATAGCGGATTAAAAAACGGAAAAGATTCTTTATTTTTCCTTTTAGATTACTGGGATGATCCCAAATTGATTAACAAGATCAGAAATACAATTGTAAAAGATTCTTTAATTGTAAAAACAATAAAACAAATAAGGCTTAGGAGAGCCGGCACTTTCATTTTTGGGGAAATTTATCTGGAAATTATTCCTTTCGCAAAAATGGAGGATTTGCGAGTAGAACTTGATAAATTGCAGAAAAAAATTTTAGGATTAGATCCTTATATTAAGAATTTAATTATTTACACTTTGGTGCCAAAACCAAGCACTGTCCGAGTTGCGGTACCAATTGAGCAAAATAATGGTTTAAAGTCTTCAATTTCGCGTAATTTTGATAAGACAGAAAATTATTTATTGGCTAATATTCGCGACAATAAAATTTCCAAGTGGGAGGTAGTGAATTTTCCTTATGATTCAAATGATTTCCCGAATATTATTAAATTTTTTAAAAAACATAAAATAAATATTGTGGTTGATAATGATATGCATAGTCTGGTTTATTGCGAAATCATCGCCAAAAGTCATATTTCGGTTTTCCCGCACTTTTCAAATGTAAAAGACGCGGAGGGGATGCTGAAGTTGTTGATGATCAGTTATAAGTGATCAATGATTTTATTTATTCACCAAGTCCAACTCCTGCAATTTTATGTTTGCCAGACAGGTTTTTTGATAGTCTTGGTTTTCAATTTGGGCGCAATCTTTTTTTGTTCTGGCGGTCGTTAATAAACATTCGTTTCGCAAGTCCGGATTTTTGTTTATTAACTCGCATTTTTCCGGCATTAAATCATTTTGAACCATTGTTTGATATAGACATTGAAATTTGTAATTTTGAGTGTCAATGTTGTCGCATATTTCTAAATCACCTTTTTTTATGGCTGACTGCAGGTTGCATTGAATTTTATAGTTTTCCTCTATTGGATTTGTAAGTTCTGTTTTATCGCAAATTGAATAATCGCCTTTCTCCACTTCTACCGTATATTCACAAAAAATTCGATCTTCCATTTTATCAATTTTTTGACATATTGAAGAATTTTTCAATGTTTTCGCTACTCGCGTATAACAGTTTTTAATAAAAATCATATTTTCATCTTTTTTTTCAATATTTTCACAAATTTGATAATCTTTCAGATTCGCGCTTAATCCCGCTAAACAAAGATTTTCATTTCTTTCAAGTCCAAGACTTTGGCAGAATTTCATTCCTTCTTGTTTTTGATAAAATTGTGTTTGACATTCAACTCTCAGGGCTTCAACTTCTATTTTTTGACAATCAAAAAGCGTGTTTGCCTTCAAAAAATGACATTCGTCACTTGAGCATTGGTATTCGGGATAATTTTTTATATATTCTTTTTGGCAATCGGAAGCAAATTTTTTAGAAAATTCGCAAATCGCGAATATGCGGCTTTTGAGAGCCAAATCCGTAATGCATTTTTGTGATTCGGATAATATTGAATTTTGGCGACATTGTTTGATGGATATTATTTCCGATGAAATATTATTTGAGGTGCATCCGGATAATGTCAGTATTAAAATTAAAATTTTTAATTTCATTTTAGAAATGGGTAGGGTTTTCTTCATTATCTTCAGTTAATTCTCCAACGAGATTTGTCTGCATTATTTTTCTTAATTGAGATATGTTATTGGTGCTTTTTAAAGCCCACATTAATTTTGCGATGATAGCTTCAACCGTCATGTCTCCCGCGGGGATCACACCCAGTTCCAAAGCTTTATAGCCGGCTTCATAAGTTTTTAAATTCGTTTTACTTCTTTCCAGTTGAGTAGTTAAAATTATAGGCACGTTATGTTTTATGGCATTTTTAATATACGGCAAAATGGAATTGCCTTCTAAAAACGGGATATTTCCGGCGCCGAATCCCTCTATTATTATTCCTTTTGCACCTGATTCCACCATTCTTTCCAAACTATCAGGTTGAAACCCCGGATAGAGTTTTACCAATCGTATGTTTGATTCAAATTCAGGTTGAAATTTCAGTGTTCGTTTTCTTCTTTTTTTTGCCCAGTCAAAAATTCTGATAGGTCTTTCTATTTCACCAAGCAGCGGGTAATTCGGGGAACCAAAGACATCCACGAAACTTTCATGATTTTTCTTTGATCGGTTGGCACGAATAATTTTCCAGCCAAAAACTATGCATACTTCTGCAATGTCCATACTGGCGACCATGCATGAATAAATCAGATTTGTGCGACCATCCGCTCCCAATTCCGATAACGGAACCATTGATCCTGTGAATACAATCGGTTTGCTTAAATTTTGCAAAGTGAATGAAATCGCGGATGAAGTATAAGCCATAGTGTCTGTTCCCTGCGCGACAACAAAACCATCATAATCATTATAAAGCTCTTTGATGGTTGTGCTTATAATATTCCAATGATGAGGTGTCATATTGGATGAATCTATATTAAAAACCGGATAAAAATCGAGTTGAATCTTGTTTTTCAGTTCAGGCACAAATGATAAAATAGTTCCCGCATCATTGGCAGGTTTTAAATAATTTGTATGTTGATCAGAAACCATACCAATAGTACCGCCGCAAAAAAGTAAAGCTATTTTTGGTTTCATTCTGAATGGTAGTTAGGAATGAATACAGTTATATAATATGAGGATTGAGTCGAGATGTAAATGGTATAAACACTTCAAATGATTTGAATTATTTTCAATTTAATCTAAAATGTATCCGTTATGGAGAGATGGCCGAGTGGCTGAAGGCGCCGCTCTCGAAAAGCGGTTTTCGATGTAAATCGGAACGAGGGTTCGAATCCCTCTCTCTCCGCCATGTTTTTAAGAAGTCCTTGTTTATTTTTCTTGTTTTTGCTATTTAATAATTAATATTATTAATTTTTTTTATGAAAAAAATTATTTTGGGCGTGGTTGTGGGAATTTTGGTTATTGGTTTTTTTGTGGCGGTTTATCATGGAGCTTTTTATAAAGTTGCTATAGCGGAAAAAGTTGTTGGGCCTTATACGATAATTTATAAAGAAAATACGGGTGATTATGCGAAAGTGGGTACGGTTTACGCGAAAATGAATAAAGAGATGGTGGATGTCGGTATTTCTACGAATCAAGCGATTGGTGTTTATTATGATGATCCTAAACTTGTTGAAAAAGAACAACAGAGAAGTGATTTGGGATATATTGTGAAGACCGCGGATGTTAAAAAAATGACTGTGCTTCGCGAAAAAGGATATAAAACAAAATTAATCAGACGTCCTTTGGCTTTACCTGTCGCAGAATTTCCTTATAAGAATCAATTATCCGTGATGATGGGGATTTTTAAAGTTTATCCGAAAGTTGAAGCTTATATTAATGAAAATAAAATCGAAACTGTGGATGCGGTTATTGAAATTTATGATATTGAAGCGAAGAAAATTATGTATATTATTGATAAATAAATAATTAGAATAAAGGTTTATTTAGATTAATAATTTTTCATGGGTAAAAATTTCAAGAAGAATAAATATGAGAAAATGGCTATGCCTGAAGCGCAATTCGATTTCCATGAATTGGGGATTTTGATGAATGAGGAAATTGTTTTTGAAACTGAGCAATTTATTAAAAATTGCGCGGAAAATGGGATGAAGAAGGTTTTGATTATTACCGGCAAGGGGCTTCATAGTGAGAATGGGCCGGTAGTGAGGCCGATTGTGATGAAGACTTTGAGTACATTGACTGAGGTTAAGTCCGTCGCCGCAGCGAAGATTGATATGGGAGGGAGCGGAGCCTTGGTCATAGATTTATATTAAAATTTTTATTAGATTTTGTTACTTTTTTTTCTTTTTTTGCGTATATATTTATGGGTGGAAGAACCCCGCAAACGGGGTACCCTCTAGAGGGATACAAGACGTCTTAATATAACCTTCACCCAAATTTCTCCACCTTAATTATGATTTATGAATGAAAATGAAATAATTATTCAATGTAAAAACGGTAATTTGAAAAATTTTTCTTTGCTGTTTGATGAATATAAAGATAAGATTTACCGTTTTATTTACTTTAAAACACAGCATAAAGAAACCGCCGAAGATCTTTTGAGCCAGACTTTCATAAAAGCTTTGGAACATATAAATCAAATAAATATTAAAAAAGGTTCTTTTAAAAATTGGATTTATACTATTGCCAGAAATAATGTAACGGACTTTTATCGAAAATATAAAGAAATGAAAAATATAGACGATGTATGGGATTTGGATAATGGAATTAATCTTAAAGATGAAGTTGACAATTATGTTTTGATTGAAAATGTAAAAGATTATATGCGAGAACTAACTCCTGAACAACGAGAAATTATTATGCTTCGTGTTTGGAATGATTTTAGTTTTAGCCAAATCGCCGAAATTTCAGGTAAAAGCGAGGCTAGTTGTAAAATGATGTTTAAAAGATCTCTAGAAAAAATAAAAAATAATTTTGAGCATTTACTAACTTTTTTTCTTTTATTTAATTAACCTTTTAAATATGAAAACTACTAAACTTAATGAAATATTAAATGACTTGTATAAAATTGATCCTACTTTAAAGGATCATGAAAAAAGTCTGCTTAAAATTTTGGATCAGTTTATGAAAAGTGAACCAAATGTAAAACTAGATGAAAACTTTGCTTTGAAACTTAGAAGTGAATTGACAAAAAAGATTAACGAGAAAACGAAATCGCCTTCTTTAAAGTTTTCCAATCCTCTAAATTTTTTCAATAAATTTTCTTACGCGTTCAGTGGAGCGGTTATGATGATGATAATTACTTTTACTTTTATATTCTTTTATAATCAGAGTTTAAATAAATCCAACGACCTTGCAGAAAATGATTTCGCGACTTCCGAATTGGAAGAAGGATATTTAGCTTTTGATTCTGAGATAAACAACACTAAAGATGGTGCTTTTGGAAAAATCAATTTAGTCAGTAATTCTCCGGAAAGCGCAAAAAGTACAAGTAGTCCTAGAGGACAAGGTGGCGGGGTTGCTTTGGATACTGCTATTTCGGAAAAATCAATGTTAGTTCCGGCACCTGAAACCTTAAAGAAATATGTATTTAAATATGAGGGAGAAGAATTTACTTTAGATCAAGACAAATTAACAGTTTATAAACGAAATATTTCAAAGGCGGAAAATTCTTTGGCAAGTATTATTCAAGGCTTGCAGTTTTCTCTGATTGATTTGAACAATTTCGAAAATATAAATCTGCAAAATATTAATTTTTATGAGGATAAAAAAAATGGCTATAGTGTGGGAATAAGTTTTGAAGATAAAAGTATTTGGATTGGAGAATATTGGCCGTTATGGGATCAGATGAAGCCTGAAGCTCCTCGTTTGCAGGAATCCGATGTGCCAAGAGATGAAGAGTTAATCAAAATAGCGAATGATTTTTTGAAACAATACAGGATTAACACTTCGATGTATTCCGAGCCTTATGTAAATCGAGAAATTTATAGGGTTATTCCTTTAGATACCGATATTTATATTCCTGACAGTATTCCTGTTGTTTATCCTTTGGTAATTGATGGTAAAACTGTGCATGATGAGTCCGGAAACAGAATCGGTTTGAATGTTAATGTAAATATTCGTACTAAAAAAGTTTCAAATGTATGGAATTTAAGAGAAGAAAGCTATGATGCTTCTTTATATGAAGCTGTGACCGATAAAAATAAGGTTTTGGATTTTGCCGGTAAAGGCGGACTTTATTTCTATACACCTACTGAGGCGAAAGAAGTTGTGGAAGTTAAAATCAGTACTCCTGAAACTAAATTAATTAAAATGTGGGTGCCTTCGGACGACGGCAAAGGACAAGAATTGTTGATTCCGGCTTTAGTATTCCCTGTATCGGATATGCCACAGGAGGAATATTTTTATAAAAAAACCGTGATTGTTCCTTTGATTGAAGAAGTTCTTGAAAATTCAGAAAATCAAGGAGGACCGATCACCATTATGGAAAAAAGATAAAGTATTTTTGAAAAAAGGCAGCAAAAGTAAGCTGCCTTTTTTTTTATAATTTAGTAAAATAGTTTTGATAATAATTCAAATAATTATGTTTATTGAATTTTTAAGATCAAGCTACTTGATTGATCAGGGAGAAGTTATTCTAAATATAGTTTACTTCATATTTATTTCAGGTATTTTTATACTTTTACTTTGGAGAAGTATTATTTTGTGGAAGGAGAAAGAAAGCAGAAAACCATTATTTGTCAGCAGTTTATTGATGATTACTGCTTCCATTATCAATATGGGATTTAAAATTCGTTATCCCTATTATAAAGATTTTGCGATTATTTTATTATTTTTCGGAGTTTGTTTTTTTATTACTTGGATATTAACTTTTTTAAAATCACCCCTATTTTCAATTAAAAAAAGGATAAATTTATCATTATTAACTTTATTGTTTTTCAGTAGTTTGGGTCTTTTTATTCTTATGACAGAAATTTCTTATTTTAAAAAATACGGCATAATCAATGCTGTAAATTTAATTTATGAGACACATAATAAACTATCCAAAGCTTTAACTTTTCCGGCGCAAAAATTTGTTTTGCAAACGGTGACAAAGATTGAGCTTACTTCCAGAAAGGATAAATATATCACAGATGAGGAAATTAAAAATGTACGTGATTTACTTGAACCCGGAGATATATTGTTAAAAAGGAATGAATTGCAGGTTACAAATATTGGGATTCCGGGTTTTTGGACACATTCGGGGATATACTTTGGTTCTTTAGAGAAATTGGATGATTTTTTTAAAGATGTAGATTTTGCAGACGGTAAAAATTTTTCTGATATTTTGAAAGAAAAAAATTTAAAAGTATTTAAGAAACTGAGTAAAAATAAAGATTTGGAGATTATTGAATCGATAGCTAGCGGGGTAGTTTTCAACCCTCTGGAGCATATTGGCAAAGTTGATTATTTTAGCGCTCTTAGGCCAAATATCGAGAAGGAGGAAAAAGCGCAAGTTCTGTTAAACGCATTTTCTTTTTTAGGTTTGCCTTATGATTATGATTTTGATTTTGCCACAGATGATTCTTTTATTTGTACAGAGGTGCTTTATAAAGCTTATAAAGAGTTTATCAGCTTTGATTTAATCAATAATAGGGGGAGATTTTATTTTACTCCGAACGATATTGTAAGAAAATTCGATTTGGAATTTGATTCGAAAACCCACGTGTTTGATTTTGTAATTTTTGTTGATTATGATTCAAATTTAGGTAAATCTTATGAAAATTCCGCGGATAATTTCAGAAAAAGTTGGATGAGAGATTATTTGCTTTAATAAAAAACATATCTCAATTCATATCATTTTAATCTTGATTTAAAATTTTTCTTCTGTAATAATATTTACAGAGTGTTTTAGTATGATTTAACTGATTTTTTTTATGAAAATTTCTCAATTATTTAATGCTTTTACAGGTGGAAGTTATTTTTTTGATGTAGTGTTTTTGGGTGCTATTTTAGCTTTTATTTCAGCTTTAATTATTCGATTTATTAATAATTCGACGCGTTTCACGATTTCGTACAAAACTCATTTAAGTGTGATTTTTGCTACTTTTATTTTAATTCTTTTAGGAAGTATTGTTCGAGTTTCGGCTTTTATTTAATTGCAGTATTATTTTTTATTGTTTTTTTTATTCTTTAATTTTGCATAGGTGGAATAAAAACTGTCACCGAACTCCCCTATTCCTTTTAATAATCTTTTTCCTATTTTAAAGGCAAAATTTAACTTTTTATTATTCAGTTCCACATTCTCTCCTTTTTGGCCGATTTTTTTTAATTTCTTAAAACCAATAGTAAAAAGATTATCGGTAATTTGTTGTATGTAAGCTAAAACGGAGCCTAATTTTTGAAAAATGTTTTTATTGTTCATATTTAATGATTATTTAATAATTTTGTTAATTTATTATAGCATATTTGTTTTTATTATAACATTTTTTGTATTTAGTCTTTTTTATTTTACTTTCTTTATATATAATTTCGTCTCTAATTCATCTTTTAAAATAAATTTATGGAACAATATTCAAACGACACACTAGATTATGCTGAGAAATCGCCTGTAGAGGCTAGAAGGAGATTGTTAGAATTACACGAACAAGGTTATCAACTTTGCGCAAATTTTCGAGAGTTATTTAAATATTGGGAGAAAGACGGTTACAGATTAAGATTTGAAAATATGGAAAAATTCAAAAATATTTCAGGTAAACTTTTGAATATTTCCTCAGAGATGAAATTTTTACATGCTGCTTCAGATAGCGGACAAAGTGATATTATAATAAATAATGCTACTTTTCAAAATTTTGATGATGTTATTTCTAAATGCAATGATGTTCTCGGCTCTCCTATCTACAGAAATTCATGTACAAGCAATGTGTTGCGAAATTTACCTCATTCTGAATCACATAGGAAAGTAATTGATCTTGTAGGAGGAGAATTGTGTTCAGAGAAATCAGCTACTAATGAAAATTTTGTGAATAGCCTTTTAGAGAGAACTCAACGTTTTTCTATATCTATAAAACAAATGAACAAGAGAAGTAAAACTATTTGTGAATGGAATAATAATCAAAAAACTTTGTGTGAAGATTTGAGTAGTTCTGAAAATAAAGATTTTCCAAATATTTTTGTTTATGCTCATGAATTACAGAAAGAGCTTGATGTGAAATCAATACTTGATCAATCCATATTCTTATCAGATGAGCAAATGGCTTTAATAACAGAAAAGAAAAAATTAATCCAAAGTTTAATTGAGGAGAGTAATGATAAAAAAAGTCAATTATTCCGGCAACAAAAAGAGGAAAAACCACAGGCAGGGAAAGTTGTGCCTCTTTATAAACGAGCTATAAAAAGAATTACAGGTATATTTTCTACAGAAAATGAAGCGGCATAAAAATATTTGCGTTGAAAGATTTTTTTTGATACATTTGGACAGGTTTTTTTTAAATGCGGGTATCGTATAGTGGCTATTATGCGACCTTGTCCCGCAATGCGGGATCGAGAGACGGGTTCAATAAGATAAATAATATGGAGGTCTTTACAGTTTATATCTTGAGGAGCATAAAGACAAAAAAACATTATATAGGATATACAATTGACATTAATAAAAGATTACTTCAACATAATACGCGACTAAATAGATCAACTATTAGAGGAATACCTTGGGAAGTGATTTATAGTGAAACTGGTTTTAACTCCAGACAGAGGGCAATGAGAAGAGAAAAAGAAATAAAAAATTGGAAAGGTGGAATTAAATTCAAACAATTTTTAAAAAATGCGGGTATCGTATAGTGGCTATTATGCGACCTTGCCAAGGTCGAGAGACGGGTTCGATTCCCGTTACCCGCTCCAGAGGTTTTACTTAATAAAAATTTGGCTTGGATTGGCGTGTTATAAAGACGTAAAAAGGCTGCCAGTTTTGTATTGATGTAATAATTTGTATTTTTATGCTTTTTTAGCTTTAACAATATTCGCGCTTATTTATATTCCGGCGATACTTTCTTTGGTTTTTTAGGGGTGTAGAAGCATGACGATTTTTGATTCTCTGCACGATGGAATAGCTATTTTTATTGACTAATTCAATATTTAAAGTATTATTTTTTTCTATTCTATATATTATTATTTTATTATGGAAAAAAATTTACCTTATGAGCTTATTTCGAATGAATCTTCTTTGATTTTAGAGGTACCTCATTCCGGAACCGGTACTGAATTTATACCGGAGATCGTTAAAAAAAACTTTAAATTTGGTGATCCGGAGGCGGAAAAAACTTTAAAAATGGGTGTTGATGCCGCGGTACCTTATCTTACAGACTATAAAAAACAAATTGATACAGAAAAATATTCCGGTGTTATCAATAAATCTTATCGAGTATTTGCCGATCCTAATCGTGATTTAAATGAATTAGGGGGAGATGCTATTAATGAAGATGTTATTAGAGAACCAAACGGTCATGGTTTAATTTGGACAAAAAGCGCAGGGAGAGTTGATGATTTAAAGGCCGCTAATCAAGCGGTTATAAGCGAATTATTAAAACAACCTTATACTCGGGAAGAAATTGATGAAATTTTAAATACTATGTATTTTCCATATATTGAAGCTGTTAGAAAGGCGATTAAAAATTCTTTGAAGAAAACCGGTTTGGCTATTGTGTGTTCATTGCATAGTATCCCGCCTTTTCAACCTGCAAGACTTAAAACCGGTATTAATAAAGGAACTTATGTTTTTGGACCAAAAGCGCGGAGAGGAAAAGTCGAAAATTTAGAAGACATCATGGCAGGAAAGGTCCCGGATTTATTTATGATTACTAATGGAGGTTTGTCTTGTCATCCCTGTAAAAGTCAACTAATTCGTTGACAAATTTTCAAGAATTTTTTTTGGGGTCAGTCCATTCAAAGCTTGGTGAGGTCTTTCATAATTATAGTACCAAATATATTGCAGTAATTCCTCTTGTAAATGC
>Ga0209212_1000949_pt1 | contig 51617 bp, 47 predicted proteins | sample RifGroC2_FD_183996 | JGI IMG/M metagenome (GOLD analysis project Ga0209212, IMG submission 183996) | Groundwater microbial communities from Rifle, Colorado, USA - Groundwater C2 (SPAdes) (version 2) | ecosystem: Environmental > Aquatic > Deep subsurface > Groundwater | place: Rifle, Colorado...
CTTTGCATAGAATGTTAAAGGGGACAGGCTACTTTTCGGTAAAGTAGCCTGTCCCCATTGATTGTCTCCCATTGTTTCTCTCAGAAGGGAATCTCATCGTCTGGATTGAATACTTTCCCGGCTTCCTCGAATTTTTCAATACTAACTTTAAAAGGGCTAGTCCACTCGTCCTCACTCCAGAAAAAGTTGTTTTCGACAAGCATCTTATATCTGACATCCCCTGCATTCAAACCATTGTTGACTATATCAATTAGTCCCTTGGGCGGCTTATTGTATAAATCGGTGAAAGCACCTGAAAAATACGCGAATACGTAATCTTGCTCTGTAACGTCCGACGATGACAGTTTGTTGCAAAGCACTCTGTAAAGGTCTGTCTTTAATGTGAAATGCTTGATTAGATTGGTTGACCATGTCCCAAAGCTCCCCCCCCTACACTTGTCTTGTGATGCATGATACTTCCCATCTTTTACAGATTGAACAAGCATATTCTCAACCCGCAAACGAGATACTTCTGAAATAGATGGCCACATGTCACTTGGGAAAGACTGTATGATCTTTCTTATGATTGAGGTGTCATCGGCATCTCTGAGAACATTAGAGATTTCCTGTTTAATATCGGTTTGTTCCTCTTCCGTCATTTTATCAAGAAGTGCCTCAAAAAAGAATTTCAATTTCTCTGATTCACCTTCATTCAATTTATAAAAAACATCATAGAAAATATCGATGCGCTTTGTTGTTGGAAGTTCGCTTACGAGCAACTCAGCGTATCTTTTTTTAGGGACAAAGTCTGGATCAAGCACACGTTTGACAAAGAGATTATGCGAAAATGGGGTCTTAGCTTGGTCAATGGTCTTTAAGAGGTGATTTATGAACAAGATTATGGTGACAGCATCATCTTCTGTATCTTGGCAATTTCCATGGCTCCGTGGGTTTCTAACTGCCTGATAAAGCCCCCTCAAGAGCTGCTCAATTCCTGCCTGTACATTTCGCTCTGATTCTGTATTTAAACTGTTAACCTTTAGTACTGGCGTTTTCCCTCCAAAAGCTCTACCGACTAGGTTAACCCCGTCGCCTTCTAGTCCTGACCTTTCCCTTATCAACTCGCTCAGAAAATGAATAGAATCTAGGATAGCAGCAGAAAAATTGCGAGCTTCGTACGTACTACGTATAGCATCCCATAAGCGCTCATCTAGTTTCGTTTGCAAATTCATCTGTCACTCTCTCTTATTCGACCAACGGGATATTCTATGGAGAAATGGAGATTATGGGAAATTCGGGAAATCCCCCAAATTATTTTGACTTGCGACCTTGCCCGTCCAGCTTCCCCTCCGCCGCCCGATACCCCTCCCCCTTCTCATGCCCCCGACTCACCAACGGATACCGCTCCGGAAAGAGCACACTCTCCACCTCCAGATCGACATCCACCTCCGGCCAGTAGAGGTGCTGGGGTGAAGTCAACTCGACATGTACCACCTTGCCGATGGCCGCCTCCTCCGCCTCAGTGGCGTCGTTCATACAAAACCTTCCCCTCCCGAGCCGCCGGCCGGGCAATCGTCCCCGGAATCTCGCAATCCCGCGCGAACTCGTCCGGCGTCAGAATGACGATATCCCGCGCTAGTCCCAGCCCGCGCAAGGCTCGGTCCATCGCCAACATCATCTCGCGCCGTCGTCCGGTCAGGCGGGTAATGACCAAAAGATCGACATCGCTGCGCTCGTCGGCGCTGCCACGAGCCTGGGAGCCGAAGAGAATGATCCGTTCCGGATCGAAACCCTCGGTCAGGCGATGCACCGCTGCATCGAGAATCCGCTGTGAAATCATGGTCTGTCCTGTCTCCAACCTGCGTTAAAACCTGGTTCATTCTACTGAGATTGACTGGAGCCACAAGCAAAAAAAACAACCCTCACCCTATCCCGCACTCACGCCCTTCCGCCTCGACCGCCAGCCTCAACCCCATGGAATGGAGCAAGGGAATCAAACTCTTGATCTCGGGATTTCCGCGTCGCGAGAGCATCCGATAGAGACTCTCCCGACTCAGGTTGGCCTTGGCAGCCACGGCCCCGACCCCGCCGTTGGCCTCGGCGACATTGCGCAACGCCAGCATGAAGACCTCGCGGTCCCCCTCCTCGATCGCCGCATTCAGATACGCCGCCGCCTCGCAAGGGTCTTTGAGGGCTTCGATCAGATCGTGTTGGTATGTGCTTTCCTTACGCATGCCTGTTTCTCCGCTGATGATCGCGCCAGAGCCCCTTCGCCCTGGCAATATCCTTTTCCTGCGATGCCTTGTCGCCACCAAGCAACAGCAGAATCAACCGGTCGCCGTCGAGGCCGTAGTAAACCCGGTAGCCTGGACCATAATCGATCCGCAACTCGGAGACCCCCTCGCCCACCGTGCAATGATCGCCGAGGTTACCGAGTCGGGCACGGTCGAGCCGCACGCGGATCTTGGCCCGTCCCGACACGTCCCGCAGGCCCTCCAGCCAATCTTTGAAAGGAATTCGGTCGGACTCGGTCACGTAATAGTCGATGGTGAACGGAAAGGTCTGCATCGGATTGTAGCCTTTAAACTACATCGAGTCAACCAAGCAAAAACCCCCGCCCAGGTAAGCCCAGGCGGGGGTTCTCTCGCATCCTGCCCTCGGCTTCCCCCAAAGCCTCAAGCATTCTTCGCTTCACATACGGCTTACTTGTAGCCGTCCATCTCGTCGAACTGCAGATACTTGTAGATCTTGTCCGCCTTCGGCGCGACCTTCTCCTTGTAGACCGCGAGGTACTCGGCCGGGGTCGGGAGCTTACCGAGGTTGACGGTCACCGCGCCGAGTTCGGCGGAGCCGAGGTAGACCTTTGCGCCGTCGCCGATGCGATCGTCGAAGTTACGGGTACTGGTCGAGTACATGTTGACCCCGTCCGGCACGCGGGCCTGGTTGCCCATGCACAGGGAGCAGCCGGCGATCTCGATGCGGGCGCCCATGGCGCTGTAGACCGAGAAGATCGCCTCGTCCTTGAGCTGCTGCTGATCCATGCGGGTCGGCGGGCAGATCCAGGTACGCACGGCGGGGTTGAACTTCTGCCCGCGCCAGATCTCGGCGGCGGCGCGGAAGTGGCCGATGTTGGTCATGCACGAGCCGAGGAAGACGTCCTGGATCGGCGTGCCGGCGACTTCGGAGAGGAGCTTGACGTCGTCCGGGTCGTTGGGGCAGGCGAGGATCGGCTCCTTGATGTCGGCGAGGTTGATCTCGATGACCGCCGCGTACTCGGCGTTCTTGTCGGCGCTGAGCAGGGTCGGTTTCTTCAGCCACTTCTCGACATCCTTGATGCGTTTTTTCAGGGTGTTCTTGTCCGAATAACCCTCGGCGATCATCTTCTTCATCAGCGCGATGTTGGAGCGCAGGTAGGTGGCGACGCTCTTCTCGGAGAGCTGGATGCAACCGGCTGCCGCCGAGCGCTCGGCAGCGGCGTCGGTCAGCTCGAAGGCCTGCTCGACGGAGAGCTCAGGCAGCCCTTCCATTTCAAGGATACGGCCGTTGAAGATGTTGACCTTGTTCTTCTTCGGCACGGTGAGCAGCCCCTGCTTGATCGCCCAGTAGGGGATGGCATTGACCGCGTCACGCAGGGTGATGCCGGGGTTAAACTTGCCCTTGAAACGGACCAGCACCGACTCCGGCATGTCCAGCGGCATGAAGCCCATGGCGCCGGCGAAGGCGACGAGGCCGGAACCGGCCGGGAAGGAGATGCCGATGGGGAAACGAGTGTGGGAGTCGCCGCCGGTACCGACGGTGTCGGGGAGGAGGAGGCGGTTGAGCCAGGAGTGGATGACACCATCGCCGGGGCGCAGGGCGACGCCGGAACGGGCGGCGATGAAGCCGGGCAGGTTCTTGTGCATCTTCACGTCCGCCGGCTTGGGATAGGCGGCGGTGTGGCAGAAGGACTGCATGAACATCGGCGAGAGAAACTTGAGGCAGGCGAGTTCGGTCAACTCGTCGGCGGTCATCGGCCCGGTGGTGTCCTGGGACCCGACGGTGGTCATCTTCGGCTCGCAGGCGGTGCCGGGGAGGATGCCCTTGACGCCGCAGGCCTTGCCGACCATCTTCTGCGCCAGGGAGAAGCCCTGCTTGGCCTTGACTTTCGGATTGTCGGGGAGGGTGAAGACCGTGGTCGGACCCATGCCGAGGGCCTTGCGGGCGCGCTCGGTGACGGCGCGGCCGATGATGAGGGGAATGCGGCCGCCGGCGCGGAACTCGTCGGCGAGGGTGTTGGGGGCAAGGGTCAGCTTGGAGAGGACTTTGCCCTTCTCGTCGGTGATCTCACCCTTCTTGGCGTTGATGACGATGACGTCGCCGGTCTTCATCGCCGTGACGTCGGCCTTGAGCGGCAGGGCGCCGGAGTCCTGGGCGGTGTTGAAGAAGATCGGGGCGATGACGCCGCCGATGATGACGCCGGCGGTCTTCTTGTTGGGGACGCAGGGGATGTCGTTGCCGATGGCCCAGAGGACGCTGTTGCAGGCCGACTTGCGCGAGGAACCGGTGCCGACGACATCGCCGACGAAGGCGACCTGGAAGCCCTCCTTACGGAACTGGGCGATGGTGGCGTTGCCGTCCTTGAAGCGGGTCTTGCCCATGGCCAGGGCGTGCAGCGGGATGTCGGGGCGGCTCCAGGCGTCGCCGGCGGGGGAGAAGTCGTCGGTGTTGATCTCGCCGTCGACCTTGTAGACCTTGACCTTGATGGTGTCGGGAACCCCTTTGCGGTTGGTGAACCACTCGGCGTCGGCCCACGACTTGAGGACCTTCTTGGCGGCGGCGTTGCCGGCGCTGGCGAGAGCGGCGACTTCGTCGAAGCCGCCGTAGACCAGGGTCATGCCGGAGAGGGCCTTGGCTGCATCGTCGGCGAGTTCCTTATCCTTCAGGGCGGCGACCAAAGGCGCGACGTTGTAGCCGCCGAGCATGGTGCCGAGGATCTGCACGGCATCTTTTTTGGACACGAGCTTCGACTTGGCGGCACCGGTGAGAATCTTGGCCAGAAAGTCGGCCTTGACCTCGGCCGCCGGGTCGACGCCTGGGGAGATGCGCTCCTTGAGCAGGTTCAGCAAAAAAGCGTCCTTGCCGGCCGGGGGGTTCTGCAGCAGCTTGCAGAGTTCGCGGGTCTGTTCGGCATTGAGCGGCAGCGCCGGTATTCCCTGGGCATTGCGCTCTTTCTCGTGCATCAGATAGGCGTCGATCATCTCTTTCCTCCTCGAATAAATGTCGCCGGACGATCACCGCCCGCACGCTCTTGCCAGCTTCTCTACCTCCTGCAGCCGCATCTCGTGTCCGATCAGGTCGGGCACACGAACGTTTGCGGCTGCGGTAGGCTGCATACTGTATACGATTTTTCGGCGTCATGTCAACGATTGTCGGCGAGGAAAATTGCCGGGAAAGGGGATTGAAAGTTGCGGAAATTCGTCATAAACAACCGCTGGTCACCTGCGCTGAAAAGTCTATGGCCACACATGTGACATATTCTGTCAGAGCGCAGGAGCATGCTGTATTTCAGACACCTCTTCAGGAGAGCCCGCCATGTTTGAAATCCTCATGCTCCTCGGCTTCGCTTATGCCGGCTTCTGCCATCTCGCCCCCCCGCCCCCGGCAAAAAAGACCGCGCCAAGAGGAAAAACCATCCCGTCGCCGGGACCAGGGACCAGCCCCGGCGACAGGGGTTTGGCTCACCGCCGGGACCGCTTGCGGAGAACGGCGGAAACTTTCCGCCAGCGCCATGGCGACATCAGGATTTGCGGTAGAAGTGGAGAACTTCGGGGGGGATTTTATCCAGGGGGAGGACATGATCGACGGCGCCCAGCTTGATCGCCTCCTTGGGCATGCCGAAGACGATGCAGCTCGCTTCGTCCTGGGCGATGTTGACGGCGCCGGACTGCTTCATTTCGAGCATGCCGCGGGCTCCGTCGTCGCCCATGCCGGTCATGATGACGCCGATGGCGTTCTTGCCGGCATAACGGGCCGTCGAGCGGAAGAGGACATCGACCGAGGGACGGTGACGACTGACCAGAGGGCCATCCTTGATCTCGACATAATAGCGGGCACCACTGCGCTTGAGGAGCATGTGCTTGTTGCCGGGGGCAATGAGGGCGCGCCCGGGGAAGACGGTATCGCCGTCCGCCGCCTCCTTGACGCTCATGCGGCAACTCTGGTTGAGGCGATTGGCAAAGGCCCGGGTGAAGTGCTCGGGCATGTGCTGAACGATGACGATGCCGGGCGCGTCGTGCGGCATGGCTTCGAGAAAAAGACGCAAGGCCTCGGTCCCGCCGGTCGAGGCGCCCACCGCCACGACCCGTTCGGTGGTCGTCATCGACTCGGGAAAACTCCCCTTGGCGAGGATGGCATCGGCCGTCAGCTTCGGCTCGATCGTCCGCGTCTCCGTCGAAATTCGCCGGACCCGGGCCAGGGCCGCAGCCTTGACGGCATCGCAGATGAGAACGCGCGAATCCTCAAGGAACTGGCGGGCACCGAGACGGGGCTTGTTGATGACCTCCACCGCGCCGTACTGCATCGCCTTGAGGGTGGTTTCGGCCCCTTGCTCGGTCAAACTCGAACACATGACCACCGGAATCGGATTGCTGCTCATGAGATTGCGCAGGAAGGTCAAGCCGTCCATGCGCGGCATCTCGACATCGAGGGTGATGACGTCGGGCTTATCCCGCTCGATCTTCTCTGCCGCGATGAGCGGGTCCTGGGCCGTACCGATGACTTCAATGTCGGCATCGCTCAGCAGGATCTCCCGTAGTGTCTGCCGGACCACGGCCGAGTCATCGACGATCAGGACCTTGATTTTCTTACTCATCTGGTCCACCCATCCCTCGATCCAGTTTTTCTGTTCAACAGAACTCTTTATACCTAAACTTGCTGACGTAATTGGTAATAATTGGAAGCACAGACACCAGCCAACACCGGCCTGTACTCCCGCCCGACTATTCAGATGAGAATCATGCGGACGACCGACAAGAGTTGCTGGGGCTTGAAAGGCTTGACAATCCAACCGGAAGCCCCGGCACTTTTCCCCTCCTGTTTTTTACTCTCCTGGGACTCGGTGGTGAGCATGATAATCGGGATGAAACGATGCTGGGGGATTTTACGAATTTCGCGAATCAGTCCGATACCGTCGAGCTTGGGCATGTTCAGATCGGTTATGACCATATGCACCGGAGTTCCCGCCAGCTTTTCCAGGGCATCCTCGCCATCGACAGCCTCGACGACCTCATATCCGGCATCCTTCAGGGTCAAGGTCAACATCTGGCGGATCGTCGCCGAATCGTCAACAGTCAGAATGATCTTCGCCATGCCGGCAATTCTCCTCATTCAAGTAAATAGCAGATTGCATGAATTCTAACCGAATAACCAATCCTTACCAAGAAAAAATATTCGTCCGGGGCGAACCGGACCAAGGTTCGCTGCGTCTTTGCAAAGGGGGAGCCCCTGTGTTACATTGGCGCACCCAAATCGAGGAGGGTTACGTGCATTTTCTGCCTGCCATCGCCATGCTGCTGACCATATCCCTGCCGAGTCCCGCTCAAGTCTTCGCCGCAACCACGAAAGACCCGGTCAAAACCGTTCCTTCCGCAGCCGCACCAACCTCGACCGCAACCAACCCAGCGAGCAAGTCCAACAGCAGTAAGCCGCTCAAGGTCCAAGCCGGAGCGACCGATAAGCCCCCGGCGCAGAGCAAGGCCCCTGTCCCAGCCGCGGCGGCACCGGCCCCCACAGCGGCCACGGCTTCGTCGGTCCCTGCACCCGCCACCCCCCCTTCGCCAACCCCAGTTGCCGCGATCACAGGGCCAACGCAGCGCGACTGGATGCGCAATCTCGTCGACACCCTCGGCCTCTCCTTCGGTCTTCCGGCTACACCGGAAGACCAGGATTATCGCAACATCCTTGGCGGCAACCGCCACTTCCGTTTTGAGGCCGAGGAGGTTCATCAGCCGACGGACTTGGTCTCGGTCAGCAGTGTCATCAACTTCGGCCCCTTTAGCGGCAGGGGCTGGGTTAACGGCGTTGCCCAGCCGACCGAGGCCCACCTCCGCTTTCTCCTCCCCCTGGCTGGCCGCTATCGCCTTTCCAGCTCGCTGCGTTTATCCGGTCATCAGTTCAAGATCGGCAATGCGACCCTGACAAACACCGAGGCCGGAGATAAATTTCATATCGTGACCCTGGGTGAAATCGACCTTCCGGCGGGAGAGACGGAAGTTGTGGTGAGCCTCCCGGCCGATGCCAGCATCGACTATCTGGAACTCGACGCCGCCCCACTCCCCGCCATCGCTCCGCACGGTGGTTGGCGCCCCGAGGCCCCCCTGACGGCTGACGACATCGCCGTGACCATCAGCAAGTTTCTCGACCTAGAAGCCCACCTCCCGCCCGCCGGCACTTCCACCAGCATAGAGGCCGAGAGCGCCGGGCATTCCCCGGGGGCTGCCATTACCGACATCCGTCATCTCGGGGTTCCCAGTAACGGTCGCTGGCTGCGCGCCGGCAATGCTCCAACCACCGTCGATATCGTTTTTACCCCGCCCGCCGCCGGGGTCTACGACATCAGTGTCCGCGGCCTGGCCGAGGGTCCGGTGACCGCCACCGTCGGCCAGGCAGGACGATTTGACTGCCATTTCCGCCCCTATCTCAGCGATATCAGTATCGGCAGTATCGCTTTGCCGGCAGAGCCCGTTCATCTCGAGATCAAGCTACCACCCCGGGCCGGTCTCGACGCTCTCCACCTACGGGGACGAGCCTCCCGCGGGAGTGATTATCTCCGCCTGGTCGGACTCGCCGAAAAGACCATTTCCGACCCAATGGTCATGAACCGTCTCCTGGCTCTGGCGGCCTTGCTTCAGCCGCCGCGCTGAGCCCGGGGCATGTCGATCTTCCTCCTTCTCGGAGCATTGGCGGCAGGGATCGGCTTGGCTCCCGATCTCCCGACCGACCTTCCCTGGCCGGTGCTGCCTTTTCTCAGTGCCGCCATCTGGTTCTTTTGCCGACGATTTGCCGCGGCACCATTCTTTCTTGCACTTTTCTGCTTTTCTCTGGGGCTGGTGCTTTACCAGTTGCAGATTGTGCCCCCCTCTGCTCCCAGGGAGATCAGCCACACTATCGGCGACGAGCCGACAGTTGTCGAGGGGCGTGTCCTGGCCATCGGCTACCGCCCCGAGAGTGGCAGCAGAATCGAGGTCGATGCCCAGCGTATCGTCCGGGGGACAAAATCCGAAGTAACTTGCGGGCGGCTTCTCCTGACGGTACGGCTAGGGACGGCGGAATGTCTTCCCGGGGACATCATCCGCTTTCGCGCCCGATTGCGCCCCCCCCGCCTCTTCCAGACCCCCGGCGAATACGATTATCCCAGGAAACTTGCCGCGGCGGGCATTTTCGTCACCGCCTCGGTGGAAGGACCTCGCGAAATCATCCTGCTGCGTGCGTCCCCGGCCGGACCACGGCGCTGGCTCGAACGGTGTCGAGCCGAAGTGGCCCGCTTCATCCATCGGACAGCCATACCCCGACAGCCCGCGCTGGTCGTGGCGCTGACGACCGGAGACCAGAGCGGGATCAATGAAGAATTGCGTCAGATTCTCACCCGCGGCGGGGTCTCCCACCTTTTCGCCATATCCGGTCAGAACCTCGGCCTGATCGCCGTCGGTCTGGTTCTCCTGACAACCCTCGTCTGGCGTCGTTTCGAATACCTGCTCCTGAGCGCGCCGCCACTGCGCGTCCTCCCTTTTCTCACTGCTCCGGCAGTGATCCTTTTTTTCTTCTGGTCCGGGGCTTCGGTCTCAGCGCTGCGAGCGCTGGTCATGTATCTTGTCGTCGTCATCTTCCTTCTCTTTGGCCGGCGCACCAATCCCCTCCACATCCTTGCCACGGCGGCATTTGCCATCCTGCTGTTACAACCGGCCAGTCTCTTCGAGCCGTCGTTTCAACTCTCCTTTGCCGGACTCGCCGGCATCATGATGCTGGTCCCGCCGTGCCAACCCCATCTCGCACAACTCCCCGGGCTGTTCAGATGGCTGACAACCCTGGCGCTGGCAACCGTGGCCGCCACTCTGGCGACCCTGCCATTCGTCCTGTTCCATTTTCACTTCATCGCCCCAGCCGGTCTTGTGACCAACCTGGCAGCTGTCCCCCTGGTCGGTTGCGTGGTCGTTCCTCTGGCCTTGCTGGCGACCCTTGTACTCCCCTTCTCCCCCGAAATCGCATCCAGTCTTTTCGGCGGCTGCGGTCTCCTTCTCGATGGGATGGTGGCTCTGGTTGACACCATCACCCGCTGGCCTGGCTTGTCCGGTTTTTACTTTTACACGACGCCACTTCGCACATTCGCGGTCCTGCTAGCCGTCATCAGCGTCTTTTTCCCCTGGCGGCGTGACTGGCATATATGCCGGGTCGTCACCATTGGCTCAGCCCTGGTACTCTTCTGCCTGCCAGTTCCGTCCCCGTCGGCTCCGGCCCTGACGGTCCTCAGTGTCGGCCAGGGAGAAGCCCTGTTGCTGACCCTCGGCGACGGCCAGCAACTCCTGGTCGATGGCGGCGGGCTTTACGGCACCACCTTTGATACCGGGGAAAGGCTCGTGGCCCCCGCTCTCGGCCGCCTCGGTATTCGCAAGCTCGATGCCGTCGTCATGTCCCATGCTCATCCCGATCACGCCAAGGGACTTGCCCATATTCTGCGGAATTTCCCCGTAGCCGAATTCTGGTGCGGTGAGGGGGCGATAATCCCTCCCGAAATTGTCGCGGGACTGACCCTACGCGGCATCCCCATCCGCACATTCCCCCCCGGCTGGACGGTTCTGCCGCGGCCCCCTGAAGAATCCCTCGCCCTCTTTCTCTCCCCTCACCCTGCCACTGCAAACGACGCCTCGCTGGTCATTCTGGCGAAATTCGGGAACGATTGCGTCCTTCTTCCTGGTGATCTGGAGAGGCCCGGCATTATAGAGCTGCTCCGCCAGACCCCGTCCTTTCCCGTAGCGGTCATCAAGATTCCCCATCACGGCAGTCGCCTTTCCACCCCGGGACTTCTCCTCGATCATTTCTCTCCGGGATTGGCCGTTGTCAGTGCCGGCGCCGGCAATCGATTCGGCTTTCCCCACCGTGAAACAATCACTGTACTGAGTGAGCGCCGGATCCCCTTGTGGAGGACCGATCTTCACGGCACTCTTCACTTCTCCCGTAGGGGGGGAGAGTGGCGTGCAGAACGCTGGAAGAACGGGGATTTCCATTGACAAAAGTAATTTTGTTTTGCTAGTTTTAACAAACTTTTCTGGGAGCAAGCCGGCATGATGACAGCCACTATCCTGGTTGTGGATGATGAACTTTTCTTCCGTAGCCTTTATGCCGAGCTTCTCGGCGGCGAAGAATACCAGGTAGAAACCGTCTGCTCCGGCGAAGAGGCCCTTATTCGTCTTCAGTCGGGGGGGGTTGATGTCGTCCTCACCGACCTCGTCATGCCCGGTCTTGGCGGCATGGAACTCCTGCGCCGGGTACGTTCGCTGGAAAATCCGCCGGAAGTCATCCTGGCTACTGGCCATGCCACCCTCGAAACCGCCATCGAGGCTTTAAAAAACGGCGCCCGCGACTACCTGATCAAGCCGTTCAAGCCCGAAGAGCTTCTGCATCTGATCCGTACCTGCGTTGAACAGCGCCGTTTGCTGGACGAAAATATTCTCCTCAAGAGTCAAATTCGTCTCTTTCAGCGCGGCCAGAGTCTCGCGTCCATGCTTGAAATCGACCGTCTCCTCCCCCAGGCCGTGACGACTCTCCTGCACGAACTGGCGGGGGGGCGCGGTTTCGCCTTTCTTGCCACCCAGAGTGGCGTTTCCCAGGTTCGTGCCATCGAAGGCCTTGCCGAGGAGGAGGCCTTCGCCCTCGCCGAATCGTTGTCACCCCGTTTCGTCGATCTCAACGCCCTGTGTCAGCTGCCGGCCTCCGAACTCACTCCGGCCTCGGGCTGGCCCGACGATGTCCGCTCGGTTCTGCTGATCCCCCTACGCTGCGAGCGCAGTATCAAAGGCGGAATGCTCCTGTTCAATACTATCGGGAGCGATCTTCCCACCCCTCTGTCTCTCCATAACATTCAGTTTCTTTCCGATCAGGCCGCCCTCGGTTTCGAAAACGCCTTCCGCTATCAGGGAGCGCGCGAATTGATCTATACCGACGACCTGACCGGGCTCTTCAACTATCGCTACATGCAGGTTTTCCTGGAGCAGGAGGTGCGCCGCACTGAGCGCTATGGCCTCTCCTTTTCCCTAGTCTTCATCGATCTCGACCATTTCAAGGGGATCAACGACACCCGCGGCCACCTCGCCGGTAGCGAGTCCCTGCGCGAAATTGCCTATCTGTTGCGCAAATGCGTCCGCGAAGTCGATGTCCTCTTCCGTTATGGCGGCGATGAATTCACCGCCTTGCTGGTCGAGACCGATGTGCGTGGCGCCGGCGTCGTTGCCGAGAGAATACGTCGCTCCATCGAACAGCACATCTTTCTTGCCGGCACGACCAACCCGGCGCGATTGACGGCAACCCTCGGTTACGCGACCTTTCCGGAACATGCCGGCGACAAAAAAAGCATTATCGACATCGCCGACCGCGCCATGTACGAAGGAAAAAAAGACCGCAACATCGTGCGGGGGGCTTGGGAGCTCAAGTGATCCGGGCAGCACGAACCAGCGCTGGGCTCTTGAGGGTACTGGTTCTAGCCCTGGCTCTGATAGGTTTCGCCCCTTCGCCGGGTCTTTCCGCCGGCCAGCATGTCCTCATTGAACATTACCGCAACGCCCTCCTAATCGATCCGGACAACCTGACTCTCCACTATTATCTCGGGGTCTCCCTTCTCATCGACGGACACGACAAGGAAGCCGTCGCGTCCTTCACCCGGGCCTATCCGGCCATGGCTGACTCCGTTGAGATGAATTACAACTTCGGGCTGTCCTGGTCCCGACTTGGCGATCCCGACAGTGCGCTGCTTTACCTTGAGCAGGCCGAGCACCTGGGTGCAGCCGCGCAACCGGGCATATATCCTCTGGGTGAAGTCTATTACAACATCGCCCTGAACTACCTGCAGCGGGGCGAAACCAAGGACGCCCTGGCCCTTTTCGCCCGGGTATTGCAACTGAACCCAGGGCTGACCGACGTGTATCGTCTCCGCGGTGACTACTATGCCCGTTCAGGGGACAGCGTGCGCGCCCTTGACGAATTCCGCCAATACCTGGCGATTTACCCGGACGACCCCCTGGTTCGGCAATACATCTTTTCTCTTCTCGTCAACCAGGGTTTGCAGCAATTGGAAACAGGGTTGACCGACGTCGCCGCTCTCTCTTTTCGCGAGGCGGTGAAATATTCACCCGATAGCCCCATCCCTCGCTACTACCTTGGTTTCATCGCATTCCAAGCCGGTCGTTACGACGAAGCCGCCAGCGCGTTGGATGGCATCCTGACGACGGCGCCGGCAGAGATGCGCGAGAGTATCCGTGCCATCCTTTTCAATGTTGCCCTGACGCTCCAGCAAAAAGGTGACAATGAGAGGGCGCTGCGGGCGCTTGCTTCTTTGGCCACGCGCCCTGACGCGACGGTGCGTGAACTCAGCCTGGCCGGCAACATCTGTCTGAGTCTGAAGCGTTATGATGCGGCCATCGACTTCTATCATCGGACGCTGATCCTTGAACCGAGCCTGCGCAACGCGGCCATGAACCTGTTGGCCGCAGAAAATGCCCTCCTCGACGAGTCCTTCATCCAGGCTCAGAGTCATTTTTCCGCCGGTGAATTCGCCGCGGCGCTGGCTCTCTTCGAAAAGATTCTTGTCGCGAATCCGGCCTACCCCCTGGTGGCAAACTACGTCACTGAATGCCGAGCGGAAATCCAGCGCCAGGCCGACGACTACTTCGCCCTGGCAGCGCAGACTCTCGCTGCCGGAAATGCCCGGCAGGCCCTGGAACAAATCCGCAAGGGACTCGCCCTGGCTGCCGCGGACAAGCGCGGCTTGCAGTTGCAGGAACAAGCCCTCAGTGATATGTCGCAGGATCTGCAAACACGCTTGCTGCTGGCACAGGGGCTTATGGCGGAGGGGCGACTCGGCGCGGCGCAGGAAGCCTACAGCGCCATCCTTCAACTCGATCCCGACAACGCCACTGCGCAACAGGAAATGGTCCGCATCAGCGAACTCGAGCGCGCCACTCTGGACACGGAACTGACCAAGGCCAAACACCTCCTTGATGGTGGCGACCCCCTCGCGGCAATTCAATCGTATCGCCACCTGCTTGGTGCAAACCCGGGCGAACAGAGAGTTCAGCAAGGGCTGGCCGCGGCGACTGCCGTTGCCGCCGAACGGGCCAGGACTGAGCTGCGTCTCGGGCGAGATGCCCGCGCCTCGGGACGCAAGAGTGAAAGTCGCAAACATTTTGCAAATGCCCTGCGCTATCAGGACAGCCCAGAACTCAAGAGTGAACTGGCGCAGCTGGATGCCGAGATCGAGCGGCAGGCCAACGCCCTGCTGGCCAGCGCCCGCGAGGCACTGCAGCGTGACGATCTCAAAGGTGCCCGGACGCTTCTCGTCAATCTCCGCGCCACAGCCCCCGATACGGCAGGACTGAGCCGTCTCGAAGGAGAGTATCAATCTGCTGCTTCCCGTTTGTCCCGCGGTCTTCTTGATACTGCCAATGCCCAACTTGCGGCCAAGAACTATAGTCAGGCCCTGACCGGATTTCGGCGGGTCCTTGATCACGACCCCTTGAACAGTGCAGCTCTTGCCGGTTTACAGCAGGGCAAACTGCAACTACAGCAGGAACTCACGCGACTATTTTTGCTCGGGAACGCATTCGTCGTCCGTGGCGACCTGGTTCGAGCCGAAGGGGCATTCGCCGAAGCCCTCGCTCTCGATCCATTTTTTGCCGCGGCCAAAACGGCCATGGAACAGTTGGCACAACAGAAACAACCAGCAGCGCTGCCGGGAGACGATGAACGTCTTTACTTACGCGGCATCGAGTTTTATACCCGGGGCAAATATGAAGAGGCCGTGTCCCTGTGGCAGCAGGTCCTGATCCTGAATCCGAATCACGAAAAAGCACGTATGAACATCGAAAAAGCCCGCCGCAAAATCCTGCAGATCAAAGAGTACCAACATGGCTGATGGCCCTGGTTTCTTCAATAGCCTTCGCTTCAAGTTCGCTTTTGTCCTGGCAGTTTTCAGCGGCATCCTCGCTCTTGGCATGATGTTTTTGCTGGAACAGGATATCCGCACCTCGCTGATTCGGGAAAATATCGACAAGGGCATCGGGATTGCCCGCGGCGTCGCCTTCAACACCGAAGACCCCTTGTTGACCGGCGATGACATCGCTCTCTTTTCAGCCCTCAAGAATGCCCTGCGTTCACCGGGTATCCAGTACGCGGTCATTGTCGATACGCAGGGGCAAGTGCGGGCCGCCGATGATGTTACCCGCGTCGGCAAGCCCTTTGTCCCTTTCGCCGGTAACGACATTATCGAGAAGTCGGGGGAATATCAGGTTTCCCGGCACTATCTCGGAGGCGAAGCGATCCTCGATCTGGAAGTCCCGATGGTCACGGTTGGTGAACCGCCTCTGCGGCTTGCCACCATCCATCTCGGGCTATCGGAAGAGCTGATCGCCCGGCAGATAACTGCCATGCGCAACCGCATGGGGCTGGTCGCCCTTGTCGGATTTATCCTCGGCGGAGTGGCGGCCTTTGTGCTGGCAGGCATCGCCGTCCGTCCAGTCCACGTCCTGGTCGCGGCGGTCAGAGCGGTCGGAGCGGGGAATCTGGAGCAGCACGTCATTCCGCGCCGCAACGACGAAATCGGCATCCTGACCACGGCCTTCAACGACATGACGGTCAGTCTGCGCGAAAAGGAATATATCAAGAACACCTTTGAGCGTTATGTCAGCAAGCCCCTGGCCGAGCAGATTCTCAAGCACAAGAACGAACTCCAGCTCGGAGGCGAGGAACGTGAAGTCACCGTACTCTTCTGCGACATCCGGCGCTTCACCGCGCTGGCAGAGACGCTGCCGCCGACGGAAGTCGTCCAGCTGCTCAATGACTATTTCACGCGGATGATCGAGATTGTCAGCGCGCATCAGGGTATGGTCGACAAACTCATGGGGGACTCGGTCATGGCCCTTTTCGGCGCCCCCCTTTCCCTCGGTGACGAACCGCTGCAGGCGATCCGCTGCGCCCTGGCCATGCAACGGTCCGTCGAATCCTTCAACGAAGAGCGAAGACGTCTCGGGCAACCGCCGCTCCAGATGGGTATCGGCATCAACACCGGTCTCGTCGTCGCCGGCAATATCGGGTCGTCGATGCGCATGGAATACACGGTGATCGGCGACAACGTCAACATTGCCGCACGCTTACAGGGAATGGCCCAGCAAGGTGAGGTTCTCGTCTCGGAGGCCACCTACGCCAAGGTAGGCGATAAAGTTGAGGCGAGTCGACTGGAGACCATCGCAATGAAAGGCAAAAGCCGGCAGATTGAAGTTTTTCGCATTGATCGACTGCGTCAATCCTGATGGCAAGTCATTAGTGACACATTTGGCTTGGTTTAAGACCAATCAACCTGGAACCGCTCCCGCGGTTCCGTTTTCATTCCGAGGTGAGACGACGTGACGATTTCCGGAATCAAAGGGATGAACGACATCCTACCCAACGAAGTACAGACCTGGCAATTTCTTGAGAGCACCGCCCGCCGCATTTTCGAGACCTACGGCTTTACGGAAATCCGCGTACCGGTTGTTGAAAAAACCGAGCTCTTCTGTCGCTCCATCGGCGAAACGACCGATATCGTCGAAAAGGAGATGTACACTTTTACCGACAAAAGTGGCAACTCCCTCAGTCTGCGCCCGGAAGGGACGGCCCCGGTCATGCGTTCGTTCATCGAACACAAGCTGTACACCCTCGATCCGGTCAACAAACTTTACTACCTCGGCCCGATGTTTCGTTACGAGCGCCCCCAGAAAGGCCGTTACCGTCAGTTTCACCAGATCGGCGCCGAAGTCATCGGCGTCGATGACCCGCGCATCGACGCCCAGGTGCTGATCATGCTGGTTCATTTTTTTGCCGCCGCCGGCATCGACACCGTCGAGCTGCAAATAAACTCCCTTGGCTGCAAAGAATGTCGCCCCGGTTATCGCCAGATGCTGGTCACATTCCTGGAAAGTCGCCTCAATGCCCTCTGCGACGACTGCCGTCGACGCTATCTCGCCAATCCCCTGCGCGTGCTCGACTGCAAAGTCCCCGGCTGCCGTGAAGCAACTGTTGCCGCCCCCTCGGTCCTTGACCATCTCTGCGCCGGCTGCAACGATCACTTTGTCGCCGTGCGGAGTTCCCTCGATGCAACCAAGACCCCTTACGCGATCAATCCCCGCATGGTGCGCGGCCTCGACTATTACACCAAAACCACCTTTGAAATGGTCACCGAGAACCTTGGAGCCCAGAATGCCGTAGCCGCTGGCGGCCGTTACGATGGGCTGATCAAGTCTCTTGGCGGCCCGTCTCTCTCCGGCATCGGTTTCGCGGCCGGGCTCGAACGCCTGGCGTTACTGAAAACCTCATCGCCTGTCCCCCCGCCCCGTCCCGATCTCTTTATTGCCGCCCTCGGCGATGCCGCCGGAAAGGAGGCCTTTCTCCTCATGTCCAGCCTGCTTCAACGCAATTTCCGGGTGGAGATCGATTTCCTGGGCAAAAGTCTCAAGTCGCAATTGCGCCGCGCCGATAAACTCGGGGCGAGATTTGTCCTCATCATCGGCGAAGATGAATTGGCCCGCAACAGCGCACCCTTGCGTGACATGCGGACAGCGACCCAGGATGAGGTGGGACTGACCGATCTCGCACAACTTCTGATGGAAAGACTGCAGCAGAACAGCGCGCCAATCTGATTGCGCTTGACGCTTCCGGCCAGAGGTTTCTATAATGACTCCCTTTTCACCCCTACCTATATTTTTCTCTGGAGGACACGGACTTGAGCGATACCCTAGGTGATTGGAAACGTAGCCATTTCTGCGGGCATCTGACCCGCGCCGATATTGGCAAGGACGTCTGCCTGATGGGGTGGGTCCTGCGTCGCCGCGACCACGGCAGCCTGGTCTTCGTCGATCTGCGTGACCGTGAAGGTCTCGCCCAGATCGTCTTCGATCCCGATCTCGCCAAGGAAGCCCACCTCCTGGCCGAAGGGGTCCGCAACGAATTCGTTCTCGCCATCCGCGGCAAGGTCATCCCGCGCCCGGCGGGGACGGTCAATCCCAACATGAAGACCGGCGAGGTCGAGGTCCAGGTGGCGGAATGCAAGCTGCTCAACCGCTCCAAACCCCTCCCCTTCATGCTCGACGAATTCTCCGAGGTCGCCGAGAATATCCGCCTCAAGCATCGCTATCTCGATTTGCGCCGTCCGCAGTTGCAGTACAACCTCATCCTGCGCCACCAGGTGGCCCAGACCACCCGCGCCTACCTGACGGAAAACGGTTTCATTGAGCTGGAGACCCCCTTTCTCACCAAATCGACCCCGGAAGGCGCCCGCGACTTTCTGGTACCGTCGCGCATCAACGCCGGCTGCTTCTATGCCCTGCCCCAGTCGCCGCAGATTTTCAAGCAGATCCTGATGATCTCGGGTTTCGACCGCTATTTCCAGGTCGTGCGCTGCTTTCGCGACGAGGACCTGCGGGCCGACCGCCAGCCGGAATTCACCCAGATCGACTGCGAGATGTCCTTCATCGACCGTGACGACATCATCCGCGTCATGGAAGGCCTCATCGCCCGCATCTTCAAAACGGCGAAAAACGCCGATGTGCGACTCCCCATCGAGCGCATGACCTATGCCGAAGCGATCCGTCGTTTCGGGGTCGACAACCCCGACCTGCGCTTCGGCCTCGAGCTGACCGAATTGACCGATCTGGTCAAAAACGCCGGCTTCAAGGTCTTTGCCGAGGTCTGTGCCGGCGGCGGTATCGTCAAGGGCCTCAATGCCAAGGGCTGTGCCGGCTTCTCGCGCAAGGAGATCGACGATCTCACCGAATTCGCCAAAATTTACGGCGCCAAGGGGATGGCCTACGTCAAGATCGAAAACAGTCAGTGGCATTCCCCTATTGCCAAGTTTTTCACCGAGGCGGAAATCGCAGCCCTGAACCAGGCCTTCGACGCCCAGGAAGGGGACTTGCTCCTTTTCGTCGCCGACAAGCCGAAGGTCGTCAACGATTCCCTCGGCCGCTTGCGCGGTCATCTCGCCAACCTCCTCGGCCTGCTGGACAAGAACGTTTTCCGCTTCGTCTGGATTACCGATTTCCCCCTGCTGGAGTGGGACGACGAGGACAAGCGCTGGGCCGCCGTGCACCATCCCTTTACCGCCCCGATGGACGAAGACGTTCCCTATGTCGAGGCGGATCCCGGTCGCTGCCGCGCCAAGGCCTATGATCTGGTCCTCAACGGCAGCGAGATCGGCGGCGGCTCGATCCGAATTCATCAGCAACAGGTGCAGTCCCTGATGTTCAAACTCCTTGGTCTCACCGAAGAGGAGACCCGTCTTAAGTTCGGCTTCCTCCTCGACGCCCTCGACTTCGGCACCCCCCCGCACGGGGGGATCGCCTTCGGCATGGACCGCCTGATCATGCTGCTGACCGGCAGCGACTCGATCCGCGACGTCATCGCCTTCCCCAAGACGCAAAAAGGGACCTGCCTCATGTCCGAGGCTCCCGGCCCCGTCGACGAAAAACAGTTACGCGAGCTTTCCATCCGCTTGGCCAGCAAGCCCAAGTAACGCGAGTCGGCCATTTCATCGGGGGGACGGTGTCTAATACTGCCCCCCGATGAACTGCTTGTGGTTTCACCCAGCAACCTGCCGCAGACTTTACCACCGACTCCGCAACTCCCCCCCGACATACGCTCTCACGAGTTATGCGGTTGTCAACGGCGAGACCCTTCGGACCATCGCCGCGCGTCCAAGCGTCTACGCCGCCCCCCTGTTCTAACCTCTCATCTTATATACCCCCGGCAGGAGTTAAGCATCCCCCAAGGCGCCGGCGAAACGCAAAAAGAAGAAGCTCGTGAAGCTGCCCGCCGCTCCACGAGCTTCCCGCTCAACCTGCTCTCGGCGCCGCCGAACTGACGGCTCTGACAGCGTGCATAACCCGACAAACAGGCTGGATAAGCCCGGAATTTTTCCTTGACAGCCCCCGCGGCCCTGTATACTGTATACAAGATTAGGAATCTGCTGCAAACCATGGGATTTCAAGCTTTTCACCTGTCACAAAGCCGCTGTTGTTACTGTCATTAACTACCAAGGGAGAGATGCATGGCAACGAAAACGTCGAAGATTATCTGGACAGAGATTGATGAAGCACCCGCGCTGGCAACCTACTCGTTGCTCCCGATCGTTCAGGCCTTCACCAAGGGTACGGGCGTTGCCGTTGAAACCAGCGACATCTCTCTTGCCGGGCGGATCCTCGCCAACTTCCCGGAAAATCTGACCGAGAAGCAGCGTATCGCCGACAACCTGACCCAGCTCGGGGAACTGACCCTCAAGCCGGAAGCCAATATCATCAAACTGCCGAACATCAGCGCCTCGGTTCCGCAGCTGGTGGAAGCGATCAAGGAACTGCAGAGCCAGGGCTACAAGCTGCCGGACTACCCCGAAAATCCGAAGAACGACGCCGAAAAGGAAATCCAGGCCCGCTATGCCAAATGCCTGGGCAGCGCCGTCAACCCGGTGTTGCGCGAAGGCAACTCCGACCGCCGCGCTCCCCTCTCAGTGAAGAACTTCTCCAAGAAGCACCCCCACAAGCTCGGCGCCTGGGTCCCGGAGTCCAAGGCGCATGTGGCGCACATGACCGGCGGCGACTTTTACGGCAACGAGAAATCGGTTTGCCTGGAAAACGGCGGCGACTTCAAGATCGAGTTGGTCGGTAAGGATGGCAAGACCACGATCCTCAAGGACAAGCTCAAGGCCGAGAAGGGTGAGATTCTCGACGGCACCTTCATGAGCGCCAAGGCCCTGCGCAAGTTCTTCGCCGAGCAGATCGAAGACGCCAAGAAGACTGGTCTCCTCCTCTCCCTGCACCTCAAGGCGACCATGATGAAGGTCTCCGACCCGATCATGTTCGGCCATGCCGTCTCCGTCTTCTACAAGGATGTCTTCGACAAACACGCCGCCTCCCTTAAAGAAGCCAAGGTCAACCCCAACATGGGCCTCGGCGACTTGCTGGCAAAGATAAAAAGTCTCCCGGCGGCCAAACAGGCCGAAATCGAGGCCGATATCAAGGCGGTCTACGCCAAGCGCCCGGCACTGGCCATGGTCGATTCGGACAAAGGAATCACCAACCTGCATGTGCCGAACGACATCATCGTCGATGCCTCCATGCCGGTCGTGGTGCGCGACTCCGGCAAGATGTGGAATGCCGAAGGCAAGCTACAGGACACCAAGGCGATGATTCCGGATCGCTGCTATGCGACCTTCTACCAGGCGATCATTGCCGACTGCCAGAAACATGGCGCCCTCAACCCTGCCACCATGGGTTCGGTCCCCAACGTCGGCCTGATGGCACAGAAAGCCGAGGAATACGGCTCCCATCCCACCACCTTCGAAATCCCGAGCGATGGCACCGTCCGCGTCGTCACCGCTGACGGCAAGGAACTGATGAAGCATGAGGTCGAAGCCGGTGACATCTGGCGCATGTCCCGGGCCAAGGACATCCCGATCCAGGACTGGGTCAAGCTCGCCGTCAACCGTGCCCGCATCACCGGCGCCCCGGCCGTCTTCTGGCTCGACAAGAACCGCGCCCATGACGCGCAGATCATCGCCAAGGTCGAGAAGTATTTGAAGAACCACGACACCAAGGGTCTGGAGATCAAGATTCTTGATCCGGTCTCGGCGATGGATTACTCCCTGGAACGGATCCGCAAGGGGCAGGACACTATCTCGGTCACCGGCAACGTGTTGCGCGACTATCTGACCGACCTCTTCCCGATTCTCGAACTCGGTACCAGTGCCAAGATGCTCTCCGTCGTACCTCTGTTGGCGGGTGGCGGCCTGTTCGAAACCGGCGCCGGCGGTTCGGCTCCGAAGCACGTCCAGCAGTTCCAGAAAGAAGGCTACCTGCGCTGGGACTCCCTCGGTGAGTTCTCGGCTCTCGCCGCCTCCCTCGAGCACCTTGCGGCAGCCTTCAAGAACGACAAGGCCCAGGTTCTGGCCGAAACCCTCGACCAGGCCATTGCCAAGTTCCTCGACAACAACAAATCGCCGGCGCGTAAAGTCGGCGAAATCGACAATCGCGGCAGCCACTTCTACTTGGCCCTCTACTGGGCCCAGGCTCTCGCCGGCCAGACCAAGGATAAGGAGCTGCAAGCTCGCTTTGCCAAAGTGGCGAAAGACCTGGGCGACAACGAAGTCAAGATCAACCAGGAACTTCTCGCCGCCCAAGGCAAACCGGTCGATATGGGGGGCTACTATCACCCCAATTTCGACAAGACTTCCAAGGCCATGCGCCCCAGCGCCACCTTGAACAAAATCATCGACGCTCTTTAATTTTCCCGATGCATCCAAAGTGGCAGGATCGGGGCAGCAAAAACTGTCCCGATCCTATCTTTTCATTTCCCTAGACAAGGAGAGAAGACAATGGCTAGACCGAAAATCGCTCTTATCGGTGGTGGACAGATCGGTGGTGTCCTGGCTCAGCTCTGTGCTTTGCGCGAACTTGGCGACGTAGTCCTGTTTGACATCGTCGAAGGCCTCCCCCAGGGCAAATGCCTCGACATCGCCGAGGCCTCACCCGTCGATGGCTTCGACATCAATCTCAAGGGGACCAACGACTACGCCGACATCGCCGGTTCCAGCGTTGTCATCGTCACCGCCGGACTGCCGCGCAAACCGGGCATGAGCCGCGATGACCTCATCGAGGTCAACTCCAAGATCATGACCGCGGTGGCCGAGGGGATCAAGAAGCACGCGCCCAAGGCCATCGTTATCGTCATCTCCAACCCCCTCGATGCCATGGTCACCCTCTGCCAGAAAATCACCGGCTTCCCCTACGAGCGCGTTATCGGCCAGGCCGGCGTTCTCGACTCGGCCCGCTTCAAGGCGTTCATCGCCTGGGAACTCGGGGTATCGGTCAAGGACGTTGTCGCCATGACCCTCGGCGGCCACGGCGACGACATGGTTCCCCTGGTTCGCTACGCCAGCGTTCAGGGCATTCCGGTCCTCGAACTTCTCGAGCAGAAATACAAGAGCGCGGCCAAGGCCAAGGAAGTCATGGAAGCCATGGTCAAGCGCACCCGTGGCGCCGGCGGCGAAGTTGTCGCTCTGCTCAAGACCGGCAGCGCCTTCTACAGCCCGGCGTCTTCGGCCATTGCCATGGCTGAGTCGATCCTCAAGGATCAGAAGCGCGTCCTCCCGACCTGCGCCTACCTTAACGGCGAGTTCGGCGTCAAAGGCTACTATGTCGGCGTTCCTTGCGTCCTCGGCGAGAAGGGGATCGAGCGTATCCTCCAGTTTAAACTCGACGCCGAAGAGCAGGGCATGATGGACAAGTCCGTCGCCGCCGTCAAAGGCCTTGTCGACAGCATGAAATAAGTTTAAAAGTGCTCGAACAAAGCATGCAAAGAAGGGCAATGGCGACATTGCCCTTCTTTGCTATCTACATGGAATTATTTACATTAATTATTGCGCCAAGAATCCGCGCCAATTCCGGCTATAACAGTTTTTCAGATTGGAGAAAAACCCTTACACGACATCGATATTTTGCTGGCAAACGTCCTTAGTTTGTGCTAGCTTTCAGCCGTTTTAGATAACCGTTACCAGCAGCTAATTTCGCAGAAAAGGAGACAGGCGGGAATGAGCGGTACAAGAATAGAGGTCATCGAAAAGTATTGTAAGGGATGCAGTATCTGCGTCGAGTTCTGTCCCAAGAACGTCCTCGAGATGGACGGCTTCCTGGCCAAGGTCGTGCGGCTGCAGGATTGCATCAAGTGCATGCAGTGCGAACTGCGCTGTCCTGACTTTGCCATCAAGGTTTACGTAGATTAATTCACCGACAGGAGGTTGGCTAACGTGGCTAAGAAAGTTGCTCTGTTGCAGGGGAACGAGGCATGCGCTCACGGCGCCCTTTACGCTGGATGTAATTTCTTCGGCGGTTACCCCATCACCCCCTCCACCGAAGTTGCGGAAGTTCTCTCCAACGAACTCCCTAAATTCGGCGGCAAATTTATCCAGATGGAAGACGAGATCGGCGCCATGGCCTCGATTATCGGCGCATCCCTGACCGGGGCCAAGGCGCTGACCGCCTCCTCGGGACCGGGGATTTCCCTCAAGCAGGAGCTCATCGGCTACGCCTGCATCGCCGAGGTTCCCTGCGTTATCATCAGCGTCATGCGTGGCGGCCCCTCGACCGGCATGCCGACCGGCCCCGGCCAGTCCGACGTCATGCAGGCCAAATGGGGCACTCACGGCGATCACGCGACTATCGCCCTGGCCCCGGCTTCGGTCCAGGAAATCTTCACCGAAACCGTGCGTGCCTTCAATCTTGCCGAGAAATATCGCATGCCGGTGCAGGTGGTTTATGACGAAATTGTTGGCCATATGCGTGAGCGTATCGAGTTCCCCGAGCCGGGCGATCTTGAAATCATCAATCGCGCCAAACCGACCGTCGGCCCCGACAAGTACAAACCGTATGACACCTCTTTTGGCGATGTACCACCGTTGGCTGCCTACGGCACTGGTTACCGTTATCATGTTACGGGGCTGAACAAGGCCCAGGACGGCTTCCCGACGACCAAAGCAGAATATGTCGACGCCGAAGAACGCCGCCAGATCCGCAAGGTCGAAGGTGAAGTCGCCCGTGTCGACATTGAAAAATACGAAGAGTACCTGACAGACGACGCCACGATCCTCCTTTTTGCCTACGGCTCCACCTCGCGCTCGGCTCGCTATGCAGTCAACGAGCTGCGCAAGGAAGGGATCAAGGTTGGCCTCTTCCGCCCCATCACCCTCTGGCCTTTCCCGGAGAAGCGCATCGCCGCTCTCGGTAAACAGGTCAAGGCCATCATCGTCCCCGAACTCAACCTCGGCCAGATGAATCTTGAAGTCGAGCGCGTGGTCAAGGGCGCCTGCCCCGTCATCAGTATCGGCCGTGTCGACGGTGAGCCGATCAACCCCGGCCAGATCATTGCCCAGGTCAAGGAGGTCAAGTAACCATGGCTTACGATTACGAAAAATATATCCGTCCGGGCAAGCTCCCGCACATCTGGTGTCCCGGCTGCGGCCATGGCATCGTCATGAAGGGGCTGATCCGCGCCATCGACAGCTGCGGTCTGGACAAGAACAACACCGCCCTTGTCTCCGGTATCGGTTGCGCCAGTCGTCTTCCCGGCTACCTCGACTTCTGCACCCTGCACACCGCTCACGGCCGCGCCGCCGCCTTCGCCACCGGCGTCAAGATGGCCAAACCTGAGATGAACGTCATCGTTATGGGCGGCGACGGCGACGGCACCGCCATTGGCGGCAATCATTTCATCCATGCCTGCCGCCGCAACATCGACATGACCTATGTCATCATGAACAACTTGATCTACGGCATGACCGGCGGGCAGTTTTCCCCCTGCACTCCGACCGGCGACAAAGCTTCGACCACTCCCTACGGCAACCCTGATCCGACCTTCGATATCAGCAAACTGGCCATCGGCGCCGGCGCCACCTTTGTCGCCCGCACCACCGCCTTCCATGCCACCCAGATCGACAAGCTCATCGCCGAGGGGATCAAGCACAAAGGCATGGCAATTATCGAGGTCCTTGACGACTGCCCGACCACGTACGGCCGTCGCAACAAGTTCCGCAGCGTCATCGACATGATGAAACGGCTCAAGGACATCGCGGTTCCCGTCGCCGCCGCCGGCAAGATGACCGCCGAGCAGCTTGAGGGGAAAGTACTCACCGGCGTTCTCTACAAGGAGGACAAGCCCGAGTACTGCGAGCAGTACGCCAAGGTCATCGCCAAGGCATCCGGCGCCAAATAATCAAGGAGATCTTTATCCATGTCCAAACGATTCGAGATTCGCTTCTCCGGCGCCGGCGGCCAGGGCCTGATCACCGCCGGCATCATCCTTGCCGAGGCGGCTGCCATCATTGAGGGAAAACACGCCGTCCAATCTCAGAGTTACGGCCCCGAAGCTCGTGGCGGCGCCTCTAAATCTGAGGTTATCATCTCCGATAGCCCCATCGACTATCCCAAGGCTACCGTCGTCGATGCTTGCCTGGCAATGACTCAGGAATCGGCCGACAAGTATGCCAACGGCATCAAAAAGGGGGGCGTCCTCCTCATTGATTCCGACTTCGTCAAGAACGAGCCGAAAGGCGACTTCAAGGTTTACAAAATGCCGATCATGCGCACTGCCAAGGATGAGATTGGCCGCGAGATCGTCGCCAACGTCGTGGCCCTCGGCGCGATGATCGCCCTCACCGACGCGGTTTCCCGCGAGGCCGGCGAGAAAGCGGTTCTGGCTCGCGTCCCCGAGGCCTTCCTCGACCTCAACAAAAAGGCCTACAACCTCGGTTTCGAAAAGGTCAAGGCGCTGCTCAAGTAAGGTTGATTCTTGTGAGTAAAAAGCCCGGGAAGATTCTTCCCGGGCTTTTTTTATTCCTCACTAGCTTCGAGCAACCTCGATGTATTAAGATGACCGCATCCACCGACTGGAGTTGCCCGTGCGCCACCTTTTTTTCTCCCTGATTTTTGTCTTGTTGCTACAGGCGCCCGCTGTTGCCGGCGATTACCATGTGCCGGTTCTTCTTTATCACCGTCTCGGCCCGACCGTTGTCGACAGCATGACGATCACCACCAAAGACTTCGAATCGCATCTGCGCTTCCTCAAGGAAAATGGCTACACCGTCATTCCCCTGAAACAACTTCTTGACCATAAACGCGGAGCCGACGTCACCCCGCTCCCCGCCAAACCGGTGGTTATCGTCGAGGACGATGCCCACAAATCGGTCTACAGCGACATGCTGCCGCTGATCAAAAAATATAACGTGCCGGTGACCCTCTTTGTCTATCCATCGGCGATTTCCAATGCCAGCTACGCCATGACCTGGGAAGAGTTGCACGAGGCCAAGGCGACGGGACTGGTCGATATCCAGTCGCATACCTATTGGCACCCGAACTTCAAACAGGAACGCAAGAAACTCCTCCCCGCCGACTTCGACAAACTGGTCAGCACTCAGCTCGGCAAAGCGAAGGCCCGCCTGGAGAAGGAATTCGGCACAGCTGTCGACCAACTGGCCTGGCCCTTCGGTATCTATGACGACGACCTGCTGCAACGAGCCGCCCAGGCCGGATATGCAGCAACCTTCACCATCGAGCGCCGCCCGGTCACGGCCGCCGATAGCCTCATGAAACTCCCGCGCTACCTCCTGGTCGATGGCGACCGCGGCGACCGCTTCGGCAGAATCGTCGCCAGCGCCAGCGGTGGCTGATTCCTCTCACCAAGAATAGAAAAGGCCGGGTCACCCCCGGCCTTTTCTATTTCCTGTTCACTTCTCTTACCCCATCCGGGCAATAAACTCCTCGGCCTTCGCCACATCGTCCTTACAGCCGATGAAAACCGGCGCACGGTCATCGATCCCCCGTGGCAGCAGATCGAGAATACGCCCCCTACCGGTCGAGGCGGCCCCCCCCGCCTGTTCGATGAGAAAGGCCATGGGATTCAGTTCATAGAGGAGGCGTAACTTGCCGTTGGGCGCATCCTGCAGATGGGGATAGAGGAAGATCCCCTTCCCTTTCAGCAGCACCTGGTTGATATCCGGGACGAAGCCGCCGCTGTAGCGCAACTTGGCCCCCTTTTCTTCGAGATAGCGGACGAACGCCTCGACGCCGGGGGTGTACTTGTTGCGCTGGCCGCCGGGGGCATAGATGTTGCCGACAGGCGCCAACTGGATGTTTTCTCGTTGCAGGTCATATTCCATCAGGGAGTTCATGGCGAACTCGTGGACCCCCTTGCCGGTCGACAGCACCAGGGTCGTCCTTGGCCCGTACAGGATGTACATGGCCGCGACCAGGTTGCGCCCGGGGAGGAGGACATCGCACCCCTTGTAGATGCCGACGATGGTCCCGACCGCGAGGTTGACATCGACCAGGGAAGAGCCGTCGAGGGGATCGTAGGCAACGGAATACTTTCCTTCGCAATCCGCGGAGACGGTAATGATCTCATTACATTCCTCGGAGACGATGTTGGCGACGACGCCGGAATGGAGGAGACGCTTGCGCAGGATGCGATCGGAGAGGACGTCGAGGGCGAGCTGTTCCTCCCCGTAGAGGTTGGAAGTGCCGGCAACGCCAAGATCGCCGGTGCGGATGGAATTGATGATATATTTCGAGGCATCGGCGATTTCGCAGATCAGCCGGGTCAGGTCGCGATCCTCATCGGTTTCACGTAGATAGCGGCGCAGATCGCTCTGGAACTTGGTCTTGCCGGCTTCGCCCATTTTTTATCCTCCTTAAATTTTAGCTCCGAACACTAGATGATGACTCGGACTTGTGCAATAAAAAAGCTGCGGAGTGCCGCTGTCTGCCGCGAAAAGCCAGCTTATTCAGGGATTTACCATGCGCGAGCATACACCACGCATCGGCAGTTCCGGTTTCAGAGCAGTCCGGCCGCAGTTTTGAAGACCTTGAGCAAATGGGGGACGAGCTGCTTTTTCCGCGAGAGGACCCCTTTTAGCTCAAAAAGCCCCTCTTCAACCCGGGGGTAGCCCATCAAGGTTGAAAGTTCGCGCCGCCCGACGGCCAGGAGCAAACTGTCGCCTTGAACGATATCGGTGACCAGCAACCCGGTCAGGCCGAGGCGGCGCTCCTTGCGCAAGAGTTCAAGCTCGCGCCGGAGTTGCTCACTCATCTGACGGAATTCGGCAAAGCTGACCACTTCGACTTGACCGATGCCAAAACCTTCGTCCCCGGCACCAAACTCTTTAAAGTCGGCGAGGAGCAGATCTCGTGGGGTCGGGTAAGCCCCGAGAGAACTCCCGGCGGCGAAGATCTGGGCGCCAAAGACGCTTGAGTCCAGTCCGGCCAGATCACCGAGCCAGACTGCCATCTGCCGGTCGACAAGGGTGGTCGTGGGGGACTTGAGGATGACGGTGTCGGAGAGGAGCCCGGCGAGAAGAAGCCCGGCCATGTCCGCTTCCGGATCGATGCCTGCTTGCTGATAGAGGGTGGCGACCAGGGTACAGGTACTCCCGAGAGGCTGATTGATGAAGCGAATCGGCTGGTCGGTGTGAAAATTTCCCAGCCGGTGATGATCGATGACTTCGACAATCTCGACCTTGTCGGCGCCGGCGACAGCCTGGGAGTGTTCATTGTGATCGACGAGAATGAGTTTGACCGAAGAGGGGGAGAGGAGACTCGTCTTCGTTGCCACCCCGGTCACCCGCCCGTCGCCATCGAGGACAACCAGTCCCGGTTCCCGACCATGCAACAGGCGCACGCGCAGATCATCGACGCGATCGTCGATGCCGATGGTCGGGGTCTCCCCCCCGACAAGACAATGGACGGGGGTCGAAAGGCGCGTCAACCAGGCGCTGGTGGCCGAATCGAACGCTGTGACCAGGACGCAGACGCCATTGCGCCGGGCGCTCTCGACAATCTCCGGGGCCACCGGCAACTGACCGGTGACGATGAGCACCCGGACTCCCATGGCGACCCCCTGCCGCTGAATCTCGGGACGGTCACCGGTGATCAGGACAACGCGCCGAGGATCGGCGCCGGCGAGTTTGGCGGCAAAGGTCGCCTCGGCCATGGCCCCGACATAAAGATCGAGCTCCGCGATTTTCTCGGCCGTCACCAGATGTTCTGCTGTCGCACGCAGGCATGTGAGCAACGCCTGCGGCGATGTCAGCACCTTGCGGATTTCCCGCTCTTCCGCCGGGATCAGAAAACGCTCGGAAACCCGCTTGAGGACAAGCAGGCCCAAAGGATACCTGTCCTCATCGACCACCGGCAGGAGACGAATGCCATGGGCATGGAAGAGTTCGAGAGCATGGGCCAGGGGGGCGTCTGCGGCCACGGTGACGACCGCCTCACCGATAACATCGCGGACCCGCGGATAGACATCGGCCAGGAGAAGCGGGGCCGGCAAAGCCAGCTGTCGAAGGACGTATTCGGTCTGGCGATTGACGTTGCCGGCCCGGGCGGCGATGACATCGTTGCGTCCCTGCCGCTGGCAGAGTCGAGCGTAAGCGATGGCGCTGCAAATCGAATCACTGTCAGGGTTTTTATGTCCGATGACGTAGGTTCTGTTCTTCTTCACGTTCGCTGCCATCCATCCATCTATCGGAGTTCAAAGCCGTAACTGGCCGAAGACATCGCCAAGTCCCAAGACGTTTTCAACAATTCCTTGCGCCGGACGGCCTTGCTCGTCAAACCAGACGTAGACACCACCGCCAGCGGTATCGAGTTCTTCGGCATCGAGGATGACCCGGGCCAGAATCCCGTGCGCCGGGAACCGATCCAGACCCTTGCGTTCAACCGCGGTCAGGACGTGGATGCCGATTTCCGCCTTGCCCTTGCGGGTGAAAGTCGGGATGGTGAAATCGGCGCCAGCCTTGATCTCGCCGAGGCGGCCCGCGCGAAAATTAAAGAAAACCGTCAAAAAATCGTTGGGCTGGAGGCCGGCTTCCATGGGAAAGGCCGTATCCTCGACAAAACCCGCCCCGGCTTGACGCAACATCCGGACTTTGCGCGCCTCATAATCGAAGATGTAGCGTTTCCCCTTTTCGCGCAGCTTTTTCCCCTCCCCCTTGACGATCAACGATTCCTGCACCAGGGTGCGCATACGCCCATCCGAACCGAGTTCCATGAGGGTATCGTAGCGGTGCTTGCGGTTCCCGGTGACCCAGGCCGCTATGCCGAGGGTGCGTGCTTCAAGTTCCGCCCGGTACCTCCCGGTCGGGGCATCGATACTGAAGTGCAAACGTCCCTCGGCCAGACGGTCGAACCAGAGGAAGGAGATATCATAGGCAAGGGCTTCGCCGACAAAAGGCTGGAAAACATTCTCTGCCGCAGCCACTTCAGCAACGATCGGTGCCGACAAAATCAGCAGAAGGAAAAGACCGGGAACGATCCGGCAAGGGTGCGAAAACATGCCTTGGCTCCTCAACCGGGCGAAAGCCCTGGGAGTAAATTCGTATGATCTTGTCGCCTCGGGAAAGCGGCCCTCAGTTTAGCCTCTCGTGACGATGAAGTCGAGAATTTATGAAGGATTGCCCCCGCGAAGAAGACCTTGACACGGCAGGCGCAAAACTTGTATTCATATATACGATTTATTCCGCGCTCCCAAGGAGACCTAATGGAAAAGTTGGCATTCGATAAAGATCAGGATTATCAGAGACAGGCAGAAATCCTCAAGGTGATGGGCCACCCGATCCGCCTCAAGATTATTGCCGGGCTGATGTCGCAAAGCTGCAACGTCAAGAAGATCTGGGAATGTCTTGCCCTCCCCCAGGCCACCGTCTCCCAGCACCTGGCGCAACTGAAGAACAAGGGGATTATCGCCGGCCGCCGCGACGGAGTCGAGGTCTTCTACCACGTCGTCTCGGAGGAAGCCAAAGAGATCGTCGGCGCCATGTTTCAGTCCAGCGTTTGCAAGTGACCCGACTTACCCTCCGCCCCGGCCACGACCGCCGCCTGCGCAGTGGCCATCCGTGGATTTTCAGTAATGAAATCGCCAGCCTCGACCCCCATCCGGCAAACGGCGCTGCCGTCGAGATCTATACCGCCAAAGGTGAATGTCTCGGCAGCGCCTATTATAACGGCCACTCCCTCATCGCCGCCCGCCGCATGTCCCGCCAGCGCGAATCGATCGACAGTCTCGACTTCTTCCGCACACGCTTCAGCACCGCCGCCATGTATCGAAGGAGTCTTTACGGCCCTGAGACCAACGCCGTGCGTCTTGTGTTCGGCGAGAGCGACGGCCTCCCCGGCCTGGTCGTCGACCGTTATGCCGAGGTCCTTGCGGTGCAGTTGCTGACCCTGGGCATGGAGCACAGGAAAGAGATCATTCTCGCTGCGTTGTTGCAGGAGTTCACCCCGCGGGCGGTGGTCTGGCGCAACGACGCCGGGGTACGGGAACTGGAAGGGCTGACGCGCCATGTCGAGATGGCCTGGGGGGAGCCTCCCGGTGAGGTCGGCGTCGGCGAAAACGGTCTGAGTTTTCTCGTCGACGTCTGTGGCGGGCAGAAGACCGGCCACTTCCTCGATCAGAAAGAAAACCACCGCGCCCTTGACGGACGGGTGGAGGGGCACCGTGTCCTCGACCTCTTCTGCTACTCGGGGAGTTGGTCGATACACGCCGCCCGCTACGGGGCGAAGGAAGTCATCGGCGTCGACATCTCGGCCGCCGCCATCACCCTGGCCGAGCGCAACGCCCACCGCAATGAGCTGCACCAGCGCTGCCGCTTCGTCAAAGCCGACGTCTTCGATCTGCTGCGGGAACTGGAACGTAAGAGGGAGCGCTTCGGCACGATCATCCTCGATCCGCCGGCCTTCGTCAAAAGCAAGAAGAAGCTCCCCGAAGCGATCAAAGGCTACCTGACCATCAACCGCCGGGCCATGGAACTGCTGGAGCCGGGCGGTTTTCTCTTCACCTGCTCCTGCTCCTACCACATGGATCGGGAAACCTTCCTCGACACCCTGCGCCAGGCCGCGGCCCAGGCCGGGCGGGAGTGCCGTCTCGTGGAAATGCGCGGCCAGGCCTTCGATCATCCGGTCCTCCTCGCCTGCCCGGAGACCGACTATCTCAAATGTGCGGTTCTGCAAGTCCTGTAAAAAAAGGGACAGCCATCCTCCGGCTGTCCCTTCCCTTCGCCCCATTGTCGCCACGTCCCCAAGAAAATCAAAGTTTACGCGCAACCATGCAGATCACTTCGTAACTGGCCGGAATCGTGCCATCGCCTCCGAAGCGCTCGGCATAAAGGGACATCATGCGCAGGGTCACGCGCCGTTCGGCCAGTCCCGGCGAACGCCGCAATGATGCGTTCTGGGCACCGATCCGCTTGAGGTTGTGCAACAGGGTTGCGACATCCGGGTGCCTTTCAATCTCCTCATTGCCTTCGATTTCAGCCGCAAAACCTGCCGCATCGAGCGCCGCGGCAACATCCTCCCGCGTCGGAAATTGCTGCATGTGCGAGGCGTGCCCCTGGCCGCATTCGACCAGAGCCTGTTCGTGGGCGGTGCGCAGTTCACGCAAGGTCCCGGCCCCGAAAAGGGCGCAGACGAAGAGACCACCCGGCCGCAAAATACGCCCGACCTCTACAAATGCCCCGGGGAGGTCATTGACCCACTGGTACATCGATGAGGACAGGACCAGACCGCAACAGTCGTCGAGTAAAGGCAGGGCGGCGGCATCGGCATCGAAAGCCAGTGCTCCGGGAACACTCGAGGCGGCGTGCCGGGTCATACCGTGGGCAATATCGGCGAGGAGTAGCGGCAAGTGCGGATGCAGGGTGGAGAAGCGGTCCGCCAGCTCGCCGGTGCCGGTGCCAAGATCGAGGACCGGACCGGCATCCGCAGTGAGGGAAGGCATCAACTCCAGGAGGCGCCGCACCACACTCTTCTGCACCATGGCGTAGTGGTCGTACTCCTCGGCATGACGGGAAAAATGCTGGCGCACCCGGCGCACTGCGACCTCGGCCGGGGTCATGCAAAAAACTCCCGCCACAGCGTCACAGAATCCTGCGGCCGGCTCATAAACGGGGCATGACCGACATCCGGCCATTCGATGTAGCGCGCGGCCGGCAGGGTCGTGCCGAGATAGCGCCCGGCCGCAACCGGGATAATGCGGTCGCGGCCGCCGTGCAGCACCAACGTCGGCTGTACAAGTTGCGGCAGAAGGGGGCGCAAATCCTCACTACGAAGCGTCTCCAGCGCCGCCAGGGCCACCTCCGGGAGAGGCAGCCGGCCGGCCCGGACGGCGAAGGCAACGATTTGCCGATAGCGTTCACGTTCCAGCGCCTCGTCGGTAAACTGGAGGGAGAAGAAACCGTTCATGGTCAGCTCGTAGTTACGGCGCAGGTCGCGAGCCATCGCCTTGATTTGCACATCCGGCAAACCATGCTCCCAATCGTGCGTCGAAGCGAATCGCGGGGTGGAGGAGATTAGTGCCAGCCGGGTGACACGCTGGGGATACTGCGCTGCCAGCAACTGCGCCACCTCGCCGCCAAGGGACCAGCCAAGAAGATCTATCGTGTCGAGGTCAAGGGCCGTAAGCCAGGCGTCAAGGTCGGCGGCGAAATCGGTCAGGGCGTAACCGGAACCGGGAGACGAGCCGCCGTGGCCTCGCAGGTCCGGTGCCAGGACGCGAAAATCGCCGGCAAGTGCGGCCTGCATCTCGCTAAAGACCACTGCCGACATGGCCCAGCCATGGAGCAGGATCAGCGGCCGTCCCGATCCGGCTTCGCGCCAGGCCAAAGTGCGCCCATCGGGATGGTAAAAGGTGTGAGTGTGAATTTCAGGCATAGGTCCTATCAAGTCCTATAAGTCCTATGAGTCTATGGGACCAATAAAGAGTAACTTTTCACCGCATCGACAATCGCATCCGCCGCCGCATCGAGCTCAAGCGGGTCATGGGTCGCCATGACCGTCGCCCGCAGGCGGCAGCGCCCGGCCGGGACCGTCGGCGGGCGGATGCCCGAGAGGAAGATCCCTGCTTCGAGAAGGCGGCGCGCGGCGTGCATGGTCGGTTCCGGGTCATAGGTCAGGACCGGAACGATCTGGGTCACGCTTCCGGCCAGATCGAGCCCGGCGGCAACGAGTCGTGCCACGAAACGTTGTCGATTCTGCCACAGGCTGGCGCGCAACTCGGCTCCGGCCGGACTGTCGACCAGCTCGAGTGCGGCGCTGGCCACGGCCGGGACAGACGGGGGAAGGGCCGTCGAGAAGATAAAGGAGCGCGAACGGTTGATGAGGATCTCGATGATGGGGCGGGCGGCGGCGAGATAGGCGCCGAACCCGCCGAGGGCCTTACCCAGGGTGCCCATGTGCAGGTCGACCTCGCCCTGACAGCCGAAATGCTCCGCTGTCCCGCGTCCGCCGGCACCCAGAACGCCGGTGCCATGAGCATCATCGATCATGAGCAGGGCATCGTGCTGCTGCTTCAGTCGGACCAGAGCGGGGATTGGCGCGAGATCGCCGTCCATGCTGAAGACGCCGTCACTGACGATGAGCCAGCGTCCGCGCCGCTGGGGTGATTCAGCCGCCATCAGTGCTGCGAGTGCGGTCACGTCGCTATGGGGGTAGACCACGGTGCGAGCCGGGCTGAGACGGCAACCGTCGATAATCGAGGCGTGATTGAGGCTGTCGGAGAAGATGACATCCTCCGGTTCCAGCAGCCCCTGGAGAATGCCGGTATTGGCGGCATAGCCGGAGTTGAAGAGAAGAGCGCTCTCGGTCCCCTTGAAGGCGGCGAGGCGCTCCTCGAACTGGCGATGGGGGAACATACTGCCGGAGATGAGGCGGCTGCCGCCGCTGCCGACACCGTAACGCGAAGTCGCCGCCAGCGCCGCCTCGATCAGGGCCGGATGCTCGGCGAGGCCGAGATAGTTGTTGGAGCAAAGAAGGAGAACGCGACGGCCGTCGATGAGGACGGCCCCCTGTTCGCCCGGTTCCACCGTGCGCAAGGTCCGGAGCATCCCCGTCGCAGCCAGATCGGCCAGTTGCTGCCGCCAACGCTGCACCATTACTCTCCCGCTTCCATATCGCGCAGAAAGCGCCCCGGCCGGGTAAAGAGAACCGCTTCCTTTTCGAGAAAGGTCACCACCTGGTCGAGATTAAATCCCTCCCGGGCAAAAAAGAAGGCCCGCCCGCCCCGGCCCTCTCCGAGCGGTTTCAGATGGGGAAAGCGCACATAGCCGAAGCCGGGAGCAGCAACGTAGCCGGCGGTATAGTCGGGGTCGTCGGACCAGCATAACTCGGCGACGACACCCGGCGTCATGAGAACCTTGCCGGCCAGGATCAAAGCCTCACGCACATGCGGATTATCGAGGTTCCGCGACACCAGGGCAGCGCGGAGTGCTTGCTCCGCTTCGAGAGTGAGGTCCATGCGACTGACCCGGACCCCACGCGCATGATCCAGCTCCAGCCGTTCGCCGCTGACGACATCGACCAGCATCGCCCCGCGCATCGAAGTGCCGTCCGGTGCACCACCCTGCTGCATTGCTTGCATGGCGGTCCACGCGGCCGACTCCGTGACTCCGGCGACCTTGAGCCAGTGCAGCGCCGTCTGCCGCCCCTGCTCCCAGTCAACAACACGGACCGTGCGCACATCGGGGAGGCGGCTTTGGCGAATCGTCTCGGCTACCACCGGATCGATGCTGATCGTCACCTGTTCCGCTCGTCCGCCGGGGTGGGTCAGGGCGCGGCGCACCAGTGCCGCCGCCAACTCCTCGAGATCCTCGAAGGGGGCGAGGTGCTCGGCCCCGGAAAGATGGCGTCCGCCAAGGCTGGCATGCATGCGAATACTGTATAGATGGCGTTCCATGACGGGCGAAGCTAGCATGTGACTCCACGATTGTCAACTACCGGAAGAGCGCTGGTTGACAATTAATTGCAACTATTCTCGTAGTGCTAAATTGTGATAACGTACGCACCGATTTGTCGTCGCCATCCCCTCATACTCCGCGGATCGTCATGTCCCCTGCCCTGACCACAGTCCTGCTGTCTGCCGCCTTCGCCGCCTATCTCGGCGCCACCCTCCTCTATCTGGGTCATCTCAAATGGCGCCGGCCCGGGCTGGCGCAGGCCGCCCTCGTCACCGTCAGCAGCGGCCTCGCCCTGCAGACTACGGTGCTCCTGGCGCGCTGGCTTGCTGCCGGCTATCTGCCGGTGACCAACCTCTTCTCCACCCTCTTCTTCTTCAGCTGGGCCCTGGCCGCCTGCTACCTCTATTTCGAACTGCGCTACCGCATCCGCGCCACCGGCCTCTTCGTCCTCTTTCTCAATCTCCTCCTCCTCGGCGCCGCCCTTCCCCGCGATCCGGCGATCAAGCCGCTGATCGCCAGCCTCGACACGCCGCTCTTCACCCTGCACATCATCTGTTCTTTCGTCGGCTACGCCTTCTTCGCCATGGCCTTCTCCCTCGGCGTCCTCTACCTGCTGCAGCAGCGCCTCGGCACCGACCTCTTCCCCGAACTGCCACTTTTGCGCAAGCTCAACGAAGAAGCGATCTTCCTCGGCTTCGTCCTCTTCACCCTGTGCATGATCTTCGGCGCCATCTGGGCCTTTGTCGCCTGGGGCTACTGGTTCTCCTGGAACATCAAGAGTGTCTGGTCCTTTATCGTCTGGCTCTTCTACGCCGGCATGTGCCACGCCAAATTCATCAAACGCTGGCAGGGGACCGGCTACGCCTGGCTCTCCATCGCCGGCTTCGGCGTCGTCCTCTTCACCTATCTCGGCATCGGGCTGCTCCTGTCGAGCAACCACCCCCTCGACTAGGAGATGACGATGCCGACGCGCCTCTGGAACCTCCTCTGCAACCTGAAACTGGCGATCTGGCTCGCCTCCGTCGCCACCGTCCTGACCATGGCCGGTTCCATCGTCATGATCAAGTACCCGAAGACCTTCGGCAGCATCGACCAGATGATCCTCGCCGACTGGTTCGCCCGCTTCGGCCAGGCGCGACCGGGTCTCTCGTGGTGGCTGTGGCTCGTCGCCGGCGCCGTCCTTCTCCTCGGGCTCAATACCCTCTGCTGCTTCTTCGACTGGCTGCTGCGCATCCGTGCGCGCTGGCGCAAAAGCGGCGAGTACCTCATCCATCTCGGCTTCATCCTCTGCCTCGGCGCCTTTGTCTGGGGGAGTCTCGCCGGCAGTCGCAGCGAGGGGAACGCCATCCGTGTCGGCGAGTCCTTGCCCCTTGCTGGACTCCTCCCCGGTCACGCCCTGCGCCTCGACACCTTCGAGCCGGTCTTTGTCGGCGGCCAGTTCAGCGACATGCGCAGCACCCTGACCCTGCTGCGCGACGGTCGCGAGCTCCGCACCGAAGTCATCCGCCTCAACCATCCCCTGACCGAAGGGGATCTCATTGTCCTCCCCGCCACCTTTGCCCAGGAAGCCGAAGGGTTTCGCTGCGACTCCCCCCAGGGGAGCATCGAGCTGCGTCCCGGCAGCGTCTTGCGACTTCCCGACGGCAGGGTGCTGCGGGTCCTGCGCTTCTTCGCCGATGTCCGTCGTGGCGGCGATGGTCGCATCTACCCCGTCGGCGACGAAGTCAACAACCCGGCCTTCGAACTCGAACTGCTCCATCCGCAGGACGGTCCCTGGCGCGGCTGGTACCTCCTGCGCGAAGGGCTCCCGGCGCCGCTGACGGCAGCCGGCATCCAACTGCAACCGCGCGAGCCGCTGCTGCGCGCCATCAGTGTTCTCACCATCAACCGCGACCCCGGCGCCGAACTGGCGAAAATCGGTGGTATCCTCATGGGCCTCGGGGTGGCGCTGGCGCTGCTCTCCTTTTACGCCAAGCGGCGCCGCGGCGACCGCCCCGAACTCGACTGACCTGTCCGCAACAAGCTCTCAGGAGAACCTCCAACGTGAACTGGAAAACCTTTTTCGACCGCCTCGGCATGAACGGCACCCGCTGGCAATGGCGCATGATGAAGTGGGAGCGGCAGCTCAAGACGATCTTCCGCGCCCCGGTGCATGGCGGCGGGATCAGCCTGATCCAGCCGATCATTGGCCTCAACCTCCTGGTTTTTGCCGCCATGATCGTCTGGGGGCTGCTGGCAGGTTTTGGCCTCAGCCCGCTTCTCGCCCCCGGCACCAATCTTCTCATCCATACCGGCGCCCAGTTCTGGCCTCTGGTCATCCAGCAGGGCGAGTGGTGGCGCTGCCTGACCTATGCCTTCAACCATGGCGGCCTCATCCATCTCGCCTTCAATATGGTCGCCCTCTATCAGGTTGGCCCGCTCGTCGAACAGGAGATCGGCCGCTCCCGTTTTCTCATCCTCTACCTTCTCACCGCCCTCACCGCCACTGTTGCCGGCTACTTCTGGCATCCCCTGACGCCGGTGGTTGGCGCCTCCGGTTCCCTCTTCGGCCTCATCGGCTTTGCCGCCGCCTGGTTCCATCGCCTTGGCGGTTTTCAGGCTCTGGAATTGCGCAACTTCATGCTCAAGTGGGCGGCCTTCGCCTTTATCTTCGGCATCCTGGTCGGCGCCGACAACGCCGCCCACCTCGGTGGCGCCGCCGGCGGCGCGGTGCTTGGTTTTGTGCTGCCGCTCGATGGCTGGGCCCGGCGCCGCTTCGAGACTGCCTTCAATCTCCTCGCCGGCGCTGGTGCCGCCGTTCTCGGTCTCAGCTTCGTTCTCCTCGTCCTCTCCTGGTTCCGCCAGGGCTAATGCCTTTGGGAGTTTGCGCCATGGCCAAGACCCCCGTCACCCCCGCCATCCGCTACCTGCGCCAACAACAGGTCGATTTCAGCGATCACCTCTACCCCTATGAAGAAAAGGGCGGCACCGCCGTCTCGGCCCGCGAACTCGGCGTCGACGAGCATTGCGTGGTCAAGACCTTGATTATGGAGGACGATGCCAAGCAACCCCTAATCGTCCTCATGCACGGCGATCGTCAGGTCTCGACCAAGGAGCTTGCCCGCCTCATCGGCGCCCGCAGCGTCTCCCCTTGCGCCCCGGCGGTGGCCGACAAGCATTCCGGCTACCAGGTCGGCGGCACCTCCCCCTTCGCCACCAGGCGGGCGATGCCGGTCTACATCGAAGAGACGATCCTCGTCCTGCCGAAGATCTACCTCAACGGCGGCAAGCGCGGATTCCTGCTCGGCATCGATCCGCAAGAGGTCGCACGGCTACTCAAGGCGACAGCGGTGAAAGTGGCGATTTGATTTTGGGATCTTGATCGGACTGATCAGTCGGATCGGTCTGATCAGTCTGATACAAAGCAGAGGCAACTGCATGGACCTCGACCAAACCTTCCGCGCCGCGGCCGCCGCCATCAGTGCTGCCGAAACCTTGGTCATCACCGCCGGCGCCGGCATGGGAGTCGACTCGGGGCTCCCCGATTTTCGCGGCGATGACGGCTTCTGGAACGCCTACCCCCCCTATCGTAGACTCGGCCTCTCCTTCATCGACGCCGCCAATCCCGACCATTTCGAACGCGATCCCGCTTTCGGCTGGGGCTTCTACGGACACCGCACCAACCTCTACCGCGCCACCGTCCCCCATCCCGGTTTTGCCCTGCTGCTGGAGTGGACACGGCGCTGCAACGACTTCTTCGTCGTCACCTCCAACGTCGACGGCCAGTTCCAGAAGGCCGGCTTCCCCGAGGAGAAGATCGTCGAGGTCCACGGCTCCATCCACCACCTGCAATGCACCACCCCCTGTTCGATGAAGCTCTGGCCCAACGACGAAAGCATCCCGGTCAACGAGGAGACGATGCGCGCCCGCGCCATCCCCCGCTGCCGCCACTGCGGCGCCATCGCCCGGCCCAATATTCTCATGTTCGGCGACGGCGCCTGGATCGCCCGGCGCAGCGAGGCGCAGCAGCAGCGCTACCGCGACTTTCTCGCCGCGTGCCGCGGCACGAAAACAGTGGTCATCGAGATGGGGGCCGGCACCGCCATCCCGACCATCCGCGCCGCCTCCGAGCGCCTCGGCACCAGTCACCAGGCCACCGTCATCCGCATCAACCCGCGCGAGCCACGCATCGACCCACCGCACCTCTCCCTCCCCTGCGGCGCCGTGGAGGGACTAAACGGTATCAAGCGGGCGCTGGCAGAGCTGTAACCCTCTTAACACCTCTCCATAACAGCAACGCGGCGCCCCGGATGTGGGGCGCCGCGTTTCGTATTTTCCCCTCCCCTGGTGGGAGGGGATCAAGGGGAGGGGGCTACGGACCGACCCTCTCCCCGGCCCCCTCCTTCAGGCCCTTCGGGTCCATCAAGGGAGAGGGAGAAGACGCCTTCAGCGTAAAACGAAAACCAGACGCAGCGCCAGCGCGAGAAACAGGAGGGCGTCGACGCGGTTGATCCAGCGCTGCCCCGCCGGCAAGCGGCGCAAACGATCGCCAAAGTGCCCGGCCGGCAAGAAAAAACGCCGCCCGCCAGCATACTGCTGACCCGGCGGCGTCATGGTTTATCCGTTGCGTTGCAAACCCATCGTCCCCTCCCCGCTGCCCCCTACAGCACCACCAGCTCCTCGCTGGTGAAGGTGATGTGCTTCAAGCCCCCCTGCTCCAGCCAGAAGGTGTTCTCGATGCCGACGGCGCCGAGGCCGGCGAAGACCGCTTTCGGCTCAAAGGCGAAGACCATGAACTCTTCCAGCACCTGGTCTTTGAAGCCACGGGCAATGAAGGGGTACTCGTCGATCTCGATGCCGATGCCATGGCCGATGAAGGAGACCTGGGCGCCGGGGTTGCCCATGAAGACCTCCTTGTAGCCGAGGTCGCAGGCGAGCTGGTAGCACTGGTCATAGATATCGCCCCAGGCGACGCCGGGACGGGCGATCTCCTTGAGTTTCATCTCAATCGCGAGCATGTCGTCGTAGGCTTTTTTGAGCTGGTCCGGCAGGCCGCCGAGGCAGAAGACCCGGGTCTGGTCGGCGAGGTAGCCGTCGAAGGCGCCGGCGAAGTCGACGATGATCGGCTCGTTACGGCCGATCTTCTTGTAGCTGGCGCCCTGGCCGATGGAGGGGTTGAGGCCGAGGCCGCCCAGGGGGGCGTCGAGATAGGCCGGGACGGCGCTGTCGGCGCCGGAGAAGATGTGACCGTAGAAGAGCTCACTGTTGAAGCCACGCATGCGGCTGATCCCCTGGTGCCCCTGCTTGCGGGCGCAGAACTCCAGCTCGGCGGCGAGTTCAAGATCGGTCATCCCCTCGCGAATGACCTCGCGGGCACGCTGGCAGACGCGATCGATCTGCAGCGCCGCATCCTTCATGATCTCGATTTCGTATTTGCTCTTCACCGCCCGCACGGTGCGGATCTGGTGGGTGGCGCCGACGATACTGCAACCCTCGAAGACCTTGGCGAAACGCTGGTAGAGCTCGACCGGGACGACGTCGAGCTCCATGCCGATCTTCTGCGGCTGCGGATAGCCGAACTCGGCGAGGAGGGCCGGCACATCCTTGGGGCTCTTGAAGGGGAGGATCTCCTTCAAGCCCGACTCCATGCGCGCCCGGCTGATCTCTTTGCGTACCAGGTAGAGCGGTTCGCCACTTGCCGGGATATAAAGGAGCCCGGCCTGGATCGAGCCGGTGAAGTAGAAGAGGTCGGCATTCTGCAGCATCAGTACGGCATCGAGGCCGTCGCGCTGCATCAGGGACTGCAACTTGGCGATGCGGTTTTTCAGTTCGCTGGCGGGGGTGATGCGCATATGATCTCCTAGCAATTAGCAATTAGCTGATAGCTGATAGCTGATTTTAAGCCGTCTCGATCGCCGTCGCCTCTTCGAGCTGCAACTCGGCGATGGCCAGATTGCGCAGTTTGAATTTCTGAATCTTGCCGCTGGCGGTCATCGGGTATTCGTCGACGAACTTGACGTAGTGCGGCACTTTGTAGTTGGCGATGCGTCCGCGGCAGAAGTCCTTGATCTCCTCCTCGGTCAGGGTTTCCCCCTGCTTGACAATGACCGCCGCCATGACCTGCTCCCCATACTTGCGGTCGGGGACGCCGTAAATCTGCACATCGGAGACCTTGGGGTGGGTGTAGAGAAATTCCTCGATCTCGCGCGGATAGATATTCTCGCCGCCGCGAATGACCATGTTCTTGATGCGGCCGGTGATCTTGGTATATCCGTTCTCGTCCATGACCGCCAGGTCGCCGGTGTGCAGCCAGCCCTCAAGATCGATCGCCTTGGCCGTCTCCTCCGGCATCTTGTAATACCCCTTCATCACCAGGTAGCCGCGGGTGCAGAGCTCCCCCTGTTTCCCCGGCGGCAGGGTGGCACCGGTCTCGATGTCGACGATCTTCATCTCCACGTTGGGCAGGACCCGGCCAACGGTGGCGACACGCAGCTCGATGGGGTCGTCGGTACGGGTCTGGGTGATGACGGGGGAGGATTCGGTCTGGCCGTAGGCGATGGTGATCTCCTTGGCGTGCATGTCGCGGATGACCCGCTTCATCACCTCGATCGGGCAGTTGGAGCCGGCCATGATGCCGGTGCGCAGGGAGGTGAGGTCGTACTGGGCGAAGTTGGGGTGTTCGAGTTCGGCGATGAACATCGTCGGTACGCCGTGCACAGCGGTGCACTTTTCATCCTGAATCGTCTTGAGGACGACTTCCGGGTTGAAGGTCTCCACCGGCACCATGGTGGTACCGTGGGTGACGCAGGCGAGGACGGCGAGGACGCAGCCGAAGCAGTGAAAGAAGGGGACCGGGATGCAGAGACGGTCCTTTTCGCTGAACTTCATGCATTCGCCGATGTTGTAGCCGTTGTTGACGATATTGTGGTGGGTGAGCATGACCCCCTTGGGGAAACCGGTCGTCCCCGAGGTGTACTGCATGTTGATGACATCGTGCTCGTCGAGGCTCGCTTGGGCCGCCGCCAGTTCGGCATCGCTGACCTGTGCCCCAAGTTCTTCCAGCGTCGCGAAGGGGCGCATCCCGGCCGGGGCGCCGTCGCCGAGGAAAATGACGTGTTTGAGACAGGGCAGCTTGGCGCTCGCCAGCTTCCCGGGAGTGCTGTTTGTCAGCCCCGGCACCACCTCGCCCACGGTCTCGACGTAATCGGTGTCCTTGAAGCCTTGGACGAGGAAGAGGGTGGTCGCGTCGGACTGTTCGAGAATATATTCGAGTTCGGCACTTTTGTAGCTGGTATTGACGGTGACCAGGACCGCGCCGATTTTGGCGGTGGCGAACTGCAGGATCACCCACTCCGGGACGTTGGTCGCCCAGATCGCCAGATGTTCGCCTTTTTTGATGCCGAGTTTCAGTAACCCCTTGGCCACCCGGTCGGTGAGGCGATCGAAGTCGCGATAGGTGAGACGCAGGCCCCGATCAGCATAAACCAGACACTCCTTGTCGGGATAACGGCCCGAAATTTCTTGCAGTAATCCACCGATGGTAAAATGGAGCGTTTTTGACATCCGTGCACTTCTCCTTATCCCAATAAATTAGGGCGACAACGTGCCTGCCCCAAGGATCTGACTCCAGCGCGACGATCCGGCAACGAGACATAAGTTACCGATATCAGTCAATTAAATAAACTTTGTCGAAAGCAACGATAAAACCACATTTTACTGAAGGCCAACTTCAGCAAAGAGATTGCCTAATTTCCGGGCAATGTGCCAGGACGACCAATTGGGTTGAGGACCCAGATTTATCCCCAAGCTTATCCACAGGGGTATCAACACTGGCTGTGGATGGTGCAAGCAGAGTTGTACGGTCAGCGTAACGGCCCACCCAGCATCTGTTGCGGAGCGACCATCCCCCCCGAGAGGATCAGTTTCATCGCCTCTTCGACCCCGAAGGGGGCCGGGAAGACCTGTTCTTGCGGCAGCACCAGAACGTAGCCGGAGGTAGGATTCGGAGCCGTCGGAACGTAAACGGTGTGATACCCCTGTCCCGAGGGGGCATGGACGGTATGGGTCAGAAAGGCGATGGCATAGCACCCTTCGCGGGGAAACTCGATATAGACGGCGCGGCTGAAGGCGCCCTTGCCCCCCTTGGAGACGACTTCGGTAAACTGCTTCGACGAAACATAAACCGATTTGACCAGTGGGATGCGCCCAAGGAGCCATTCGCCGAAGTCGACCAAGCGGCGGCCGAGGATATTGGTGGCGACGACTCCGGCGACATAGAGGGCGATGACCCCGGCGACCACGCCGAGCCCGGGGAAATAATGGCCATGTCCGAGAATCAGTTCGGCACAGATGCGAATAACCGGAGCGAAGAAACCATCGGCAAAATCGAACAGGAAACGGAGGATGAAGATGGTCATGCCGAGAGGGATGACGACGAGGAGCCCGGTGATCAACCTCCTCTTCAGATGCTGCACGACCCGCCGGCCCAATCCCGGGCGATCAGCTTTCTCTTCGTCAGCGACCATCTCTTTAACTCCCACTTCAGGCTATTACAGCGGCCAGGAGTATGCCACGAGAGCCAACAAAAAACCAGAAAACAACGAGGCCCGCAAAGCGGACCTCGGGTGCTGCAACAAAAGTTGAAGACGTGCCGATCAACCGGTTTCGTCGTACTCACAGGTAAGATCTTCTCCCGCCAGCAAACCGGAGCATTGCGGGCAGACCTTCTCGCCGTTGTCTTCGCGGGTCAGCAGATCCTCTTCGGCACAGGGCAGCTGGCACTGGCTACAAAACGTTTCATTCATGGCGTCCTCCACAATAGATAACCTTTTGGGTAAAGTATAGCAGCACCCAGGAGGTAAAGCCATCCGGAATCTATTGCGTCAAACTGCGCTCTCCGCCTGCGCCTCAGGTGCTGGAACCAGGCAAAAAAACACGGCGAAGCCAGAAAGACTTCGCCGTGTCGATGTCTACTACCTATTTAGCGGCGGCGGGTGCCGGCGGGGCCATGGCCGTCAGCAGCAGTTCGCTCCCCTTGTTGGCCTCGACGATGGCCGTAAAGAGACTGTCCTGAGCCAGCTTGGGGTTATGCCAGCCGTCGCTGTTTTCCGCCGTCCACCACTCCCAGAGGACATGGGCGATTTCATGCTGTTTGCGGGCCTGAGCCAGGGTCTCCTCGGCGATCCCTTTCTCCTTGGCTTTGGCGTAGGTATCGATGAGCTTGGCGATGGCGACTTCGGCCTCGCGCATGCGGCCCCGGGTGTAGTTCTGCACTGTCTGGATCTGGTAGAGCTTCTCTTCGACACTTGAATCCTTGTGCGCATGGCAATTGACACAACTCGCCTTGACGTGATCCTTCGGCCGCACCACCTGATGCGAGGTGAAGGTCTTGCCGGCTTTGTTCTTCTCCTTCGGCATATGACAATCGCCACAGGTCACCCCGGCCTTGTCGTGGACGCTTCCCCAGTAAGTTTCCATCTCGGGATGCTGCAGCTTGATGAGACGGGCGCCGGTGACGGCATGTTTGAAGTCGCGGAACTTGAGCTGGTCGTAATGGGCAAGGAGGTCGAGGGCATTCTTCAGCGGGAAGTGGTTGGCACGACGGTCGGCCATTGTCACCTTGTCGCCGCTTTCCGGCTCGAAACCGCCGTTGCAGTTGTATTCGACATGGCATTGGCCGCATTGCAGGGTCGAGTTGGGTTTGTCGAGGAGGCCGATCTTGCGGAAACCGTCGCGGAAGGAGACAACCTGGATCTTGACCGTGGCCGCGCCCTTGTCGGCATCGTATGGCCGGGTGCCGCCTTCGCGCTCAACGGCATCAATGAGGGCATCGCGGGTGATACGAAGCTTGGCGGCATGCGGGTCATGGCACATGATGCAGCCCATGGGGTTATTGACGTCTTTGACCAGAGCATTGACATCGGAGGTGCGGTCCCACTTGGCCTTGGTATCCTTGTCCCCCATGTATTTCCACTTCAGGGAAAGATCGGAGGTCTTGCACTGCAGACAGACCGGATTGCCGGCCGCGGCGGAGACATCCTTGGGAAAGGTCTTCTCCGTATCGACCAGGACGTCCCAGGTCTTGCCCGGGCGGGTATAACCGAACAAGTCCTTGAACTGAAAGCGCCCGGCGGCGAAACGATCGACCGTCAATTGGTCGACAACCATGAAGGCATGGGCGCGCGGCTCGTTATGTTCCTTGGTGAAGCCGTGCGGCGCGAGAAGTTTATCCTGAAAGGGCGAACGCCCGGTCGGAGTCCCCTTTTCCTTGCGCGCTTGGGCATCCCAGTTGACCCGGTAGAAGCTGGCGAACTGATCCTGGTGGCAATTACCGCAGACCGAGAGTTCCAGATTGGTCAGCGGTTTGTTCGCCTCGCTCTGCAGATGTTCGGCGAGCCCCGAATGACAGGTTTCGCAGGCGAGTTTGCCGTGCTTTGATCCCTGGTGCAGTTCTTTGACCTCCTCATGGCAGGCAAAACAATCTGCTGGGGATACCCCTTTCGCTGCTGGAGCCGCGTCGGCCCCAACGACCGCCAGAAAGAACAGCGTCAGTACCGTACAACCACTCCACAATCGACCTGCCTGCTTCATGACAACCTCCCGGGGATGTGCCTTCGCCTCGTACGGTCCCTGTATTCGACGACACCCGCCACCTACAGGATTTGGAACCGGGCCGCAAGGCATGAAATTTACCTAACGGTAACAGCTTGCATGCTGATGACAATTGACCCAGATCAACTTTTCCAAAAAGAAACGGCCCGCAGCAGCTGCCACGGGCCATGATGTTGGCTGATTGATTGACGCTGAACAATTACCAGGAGGCAGTCAAACACTGATCCTTGATAAAATCGCGAATGGCGTGAAGCTCGTCGAGGGGGAGATCGAGCATCTGCACCCCGATCCCCGGCGGCAGTCCCGGCTTGCTGGGGAAGTCGGGATGGTTGACCCAGGCGACGCGGATCTGGCAGCGAATCGCCCCCCCTCGCGTCGGCAGGGTGAATTCGAGTTGCAAGGGCGTTCCCTGGGGCAAGGGTCTGGCGGTTTCCAGGAAGATCCCGCCGGTACTGATATTGACCGAGTAATCGGTCAGCACCTCATCCCCGGAACCGAATCTGACCTGGAGTCGGGCCTCGACCCGCGGGTCGGTGCGTTCGCGCAACGACAACAGGCGGCGGGCGGTCCCCATGAAGAGGTGGCGGTTGATCGGCTTGAGCAGGATGTCATCGCACCCCGCATCCCGGCAACGCTCTTGCGCCTTTTCCTCCCCCATATGCGTGACGATGACGACAGGGATGTCCTTTAATACCGGATCGGCCTTGACCCGACGGCAGCATTCGTCGCCGTCCATTTCCGGCATGTGCAGATCCATGAAGACCAGGTCGGGGCGTTCCGAGCGGATAAGATCAAGGGCCTTGGCGCCGTTGCGGGTGGTAATGAGATCGAATTCGTCCCGACGAAAAAAGGTCTTTTCCAGTTCGAGGAAAAGCTCAATGTCATCGGCCAACAGTACCTTGATCTTCGCCATCGGTGACCTTCCCTCTCCGTGCAGGTTGACATCTTCCCAACATCAGCGGCGCCGCCGCGCTCTGGCAAATTTCACACCTGCCGTATGCCCCTCATCAGCGTGCGCAATCGGCGGGATCGCCCTTGAGTTTGGCCAGGGCATGCGGCAGCGCGGGGAGAAGCACGGCAAGATTTTCCCGTACCCCCCGCGGACTGCCGGGGAGATTGATGATCAGTGTGGCCCCGCGCAGACCAGTCACGGCGCGTGACAACATGGCATGGGGGGTTTTGGCCAGACTCGCCTGGCGCATCGCCTCGGCCATGCCGGGAACTTCCCGGTCGATAACTACGCGTGTCGCCTCGGGTGTCACATCCCGCGGGGAAAGCCCCGTTCCCCCTGTTGTCAGAATCAGGTCGAGCCCCTCGACGTCACTCCAATCGCGGAGTACCCGCACGATCTCGGCAACCTCATCGGCGATGACCTGATAGCAGACCACCTCGCCCAGGGTGTCCACCATTGCGCGCAGGATGTGCCCGCTCTCGTCGATCCGCTCTCCCCGCGCCCCCTTGTCCGAGAGGGTGAGGACACCGATGCGGTAGCGTGCCCCGACAGCCTTCACCCCTCGCCTCCTGCCGGCAGCTCGGTAATCGCATCGCCCCGTCGCACCGGTCCGCCCTTGATCACGCGAGCGAAGATCCCCTCCTTGGGCATGACACAATCGCCGGCCTGGTAATAGATGGCGCAGCGGGTATGACATTCCTTGCCGATCTGCGTCACCTCGAGGATGGCTTCGGGCCCAACCCGGAGCCGGGTGCCGATGGCCAGCGTACAGAGATCGATGCCGCGGGTCGTCAGGTTTTCGGCGAAATCTCCCGGCCCGACATCGAGCCCGGCGGCACGCATCTTGTCGACACTCTCGTTGGCGAGAAGACTGACCTGTCGATGCCAGTCCCCGGCATGGCCGTCGTCGGCGAGACCGAAATTCTCCACCAGGATGCCCGCGCCCTGGTCGCGCTTGCGCTCCCCTTTGCCGGGGCTGATACAGACAGCAACAATCTCACCCTGATCTTTCATGACTTATCTCGTTCGATGAATTCTACCTGAGCAACAGGACCGTTCTGATCGGCGCTCAGGAGAAGCTGCAAATGAAAATTTTGCGGTACGCCGTGGAGACGCAGAGACACGGGAATACGCAGTCGGTCCAGTCCCGCTTGCTGCACCGCGCCGACGCCGGTCACCGCCACGGGAGGCGGAGGCGGCGGGGCAACCGATCGGGGCGGAGCATCGGCGATACGATCGGCACCTTTACGCAGTGCCCGGTAGGAAGCCGCCAGCTCCTGTTCGGCCGAAGGCGCATCGGTGGCCGCCGGGGAGGACTGCTGCAGCTTGTGCAGGACCATTTTCGAAATCGAGGTCAGGGTCTGCACCACCCCCTCACCGTTGGCGGCCGACGCCCCGAAAATCGGCAATCCGCGGGGATTCAGGGCACGGCTCAATTCATCGATGGAGAGGACGTCGGGCAGATCCCGCTTGTTGCACTGGATGACCATGGGGATATCTTCGATGCGCCGCCCCTGTTCGGCCAGATTGTCGCGCAGGTTTTTTATGCTTTCGATATTGAGCTCAAGCATGCTGCGCTGGGAATCGGCGACAAAGATAATGCCGTCGGCCCCTTTGAGAACCATCTGCCGGGTTGAATTGTAGAAGACCTGGCCGGGGACGGTATAAAGGTGAAAACGGGTTTTGAACCCGCGCACCTCACCGAGTTCCACCGGGAGAAAATCGAAGAAGAGAGTGCGGTCGGTTTCCGTGGCGAGACTGAGGAGTTTGCCCCGGCTGTCGGGTCGCAGCTTCGAATGGATGAATTTGATATTGGTGGTTTTGCCGCAGAGACCGGGACCGTAATAGACGATCTTGGCATTGATCTCGCGCTTGGCATAGTTCATCAACGCCATGGGGTTACCTTTTCTTGTCTTTGTCGGCGGCCATGCGCCGCGCCGCATTGACCACAACCTGGGAAACACCCTTGCTCTTGGCGAGCTTTTTCAGCACTTTCAGGTCGAGGAAATTCATGAACCGCAGTGCCTGCGGGGCTGGGGTTTTGGGATGCAGCACCAGGGCAGCCTTGATGGTGAGATTCTTGGTCCATTCGCGATTGAGAAGGATGATGCGGATCATCTCGTCGCTGGAAGTCTTGTTCTTGGCCAAGGCGAGGACTTCGCCGTCGGTGATCCGGGGATTCTTGAGCACCGCACCATGCACGAGTTTGTTCGGATCTTTCAGAAAAATCGCCCGCCACTCCTTGTCCCCGGTAATGGCCATCTTGATCTTGGCCGAGACCTCCATTTCCAGGGCCTGCTGGTATTTGGAAAGATTGATCTCTTCCTCGGGGAGTTTTTCCTCGTCCTCCTCGTTCTCGTCTGCAGCTTCGTCCTTCACTTCCCTGGATTCGCCCGGCGCCGCAGATACGGCTGCAGTCGCGACAGCCGGCGTACTCGTGAGCCGCTCGGCCAGGGCAGGGGGAAGTGCGGGGTTGGCCACCAACGCCGCATCGATGCCGGGGAAACGGCTGCGCAGCTCGGCATTTTCCAGCAGCAAGGGCATCAGGGCCGCCCCGCAGCGACCGGCAACCAGCACCGCCGTCGCCTCGGTCAGGCCGGGGTTGCCGAGAAGAGGGCTCATGACCTGGGGATCCTGTAGCCGCACCTGGGCGAGAAAGTGCAACAGTTGCGGGTGCAGGGCGGCATCCCCGACCATAGCGACCAGAATCGAAGCCGGCAGGTGGCGCAAGGTGAGAAGGGCTGCGCCTTTGATCTCGGCGTCAGGGGAGCGACAGAAAAAAAAGAGGGCGGTGACCAGGTCTGACCCGGTCAAGGGCGACTTCCCCTGGGCTACCGTCAATTGCAGATCACGGGCAACCCCGGGAGCGACGATTTTCGCCACCTCCGGGGAGACCCGCAAACGCTGTCCGTTCTCTGGTATCGGCATGTTGTCCCTGTAGCGGCTGGCGGTTATTTCGTCACCGTCACCGTGACGTCGCGGAGTCCGGCAGCTCGAATCCGCTTCAACTCCTTTTCCGCAGCAATCTTGTCAGGGAAATTACCGAAGGTGAGAACGGTCATTTTCATCGGCACCTCCGTCTGTTCTTCCTCAATGTGGATGCCGTCGAGATAGAGTTGATCGGCAAAACTGCGGGCCTGATTGAGGTCATGGAAGGAAGCGGCGTAAAGGGCAACCTTCTCCCCCTGTTTCAGGGTAAAGGCGCTGGGATAACCGACCACCAGATCCCGGTAGCGAGCGGTGGCCTCCTGCGGGGGATAGACCCCGACGCGCAAACGGGTCATCGCCACCGGGCGTTTGATCGACGTGCGGCGCGGCTCGAAACCGAGGCGACGAATACGCCGCTCGGCGTCGAGAAGGTTGGCCTTGACCAGAAAGGCGCCGGCATTGATGACAAAACTCCCCGGTTGCGGTTTTTCGACCACCACCTCTGCCGGCTGGCTTGCGGCCTTGACCGCAGGCGCCGGTGCCGCTTTCGGTTCAACCCCGGGCGTAGGTTTCGCCGCCGCCACCGGGGCCGGAGCAGGAAGGGCCTTGGCCGGCATGGCGGCTGGCCCC